>Ga0114955_1000706_pt1 | contig 15515 bp, 24 predicted proteins | sample Porto_5metaG_FD_87302 | JGI IMG/M metagenome (GOLD analysis project Ga0114955, IMG submission 87302) | Marine algal microbial communities from Porto, Portugal - Porto_5 metaG | ecosystem: Host-associated > Algae > Red algae > Unclassified | place: Portugal: Porto | collected 2015-02-02 | reverse complement strand
TGAAGCAGACAGTCGCACATATTCATCAGTCCTGTCCGGCGCCTCCCCATACGCAATGACTCGGAAAGCCGCAACCACCTTTTGCAAGGGGTGAGCCTGGAGCCGGCCGGTCGCATTGATGCGCTGCGCAAAAAACGGTCGGACCTTCACGGCGTTATATACACGAAGAAACACGCTGCACGGCATGCGGAACCGACCCTCAAAGTCCCCCTCGTGGTAGACCGGCGGATCCCCATTGAGAACAAAATAATCTCTCAGAGTAGCACGCAAACCTGAACGAAAGCTACGCCGCTCATTCGGCCGGCGGCCCGGCACAGATCCGACATAACGCGGCCGCCGGTGTACCCGAGACCCACGGGAACGCTTCTGCCAATGACGCAACGCCTGGCGGTGTGCCGCAACCGCCGAAGCAGTTTGTGGGTCCTCCGTATCCTTCAGCATCGCGACTGCGGACAAATTGAATGGGTCGTCCATCGCGCGAAGAAGACGGTCGCGACGAAGGTGGCGGCGGATGGCCGTCGACGAAGACGACGCCGCGCTGACGGTGCTACCTGCACTGGAATCTCCCCAGCACACCACTGAGAACACAGCCCACGGACAGAGCAGATTCTCTTTCGCCCGCCTTACCGGCAGACCGTTTCAATGCCCCCCGCTGGTGCCCGGAAACGGTCGCATCCCGGGGTGGTGGCACGGTCACCTGTGGTCGCGCGCTCGATGCGACGGTCCATAGCAGTCGCGATACCAATGCAAACGGTGATCGCTCGAACGCTCTCCCGCGACGCAAAGTGCATTGTTTGTCACTGACGTTTTCAAAAAGGCCGGATGCCACGACACAAGCATTTCGAACGGCGGCCAAAGCAGCGCCAGCCAATTAGAGAGCTAAAAAGGATGGAGAGGAGAGCTCCGACTCCCGAAATCGTGCAGAGAATGGGGGACAATGGCCTCACCCCCTAATTTCTGCCCGCTAAATCTCTGTGTTCTTACGTGATTCCGATCAACTATTGCTGACCTCCAAAAAATGGCGGTTGCAGAGTGGTTGCAATCATTCAAGAGCGTACGTGGACCAATGGAAAGGCTAGGAATCATCTGAGTTCCTTACAGAGTCTCCCCATGCAGCTCTGCGCACTGGAAACGCACATCAGGATCTCAAGAAATCTGAAGATTTTTGTTGATCTCATAAGAAATCACAGGTCTGGCCCAGAACCCTCTCCATGCACTCTTCGGGCCCAAGCAAGCGGCCTAGAAATCTCAGGAAATCTCATTGTGGGTTGCAATGGCTCTGCGTGACTGCTGCAAGACACGGTGATTGGCTTGCAAGATTACTGGCGGCAACTCTCAGCCAATAGTTCGATCGTGGCTTGTCGAACAGCCAATCCGAGTTCATTTCTTTGCCCTGTCGTCGGCTCTGCCTCCCTTCTCTCTGCAACCGCCAATGTTTGGAGGTTAGCAATAGATTCGGGTTTTCTCTCTTCGGTTTGGGGTGCCCGACGTTGCTGTGGATCCGTCTCCAACCCCCAGAGCCTGAATTGAGCGACGTCGAGCATTCGTGAGACACGCTTCTGACACGTACGCACCTTCGAACTTGGGGAAAACGTTCTTGAGTGTGCTCTCAGGATCTGGCTTCTCGCCAGACGCTCATTCGAGGCCCGTTGTGCGCCAGAAAGAAATGACACGTCATGCAAGCAGCCCCGTCCAAAATCCGTCAGCTCTCCCACGTTTCGTGCCACGGCAGGCGCCACCGCGCAGCCTCGTTGGCGCATCACGCAGCCGTCGTGCGCACCACGAAATGACCGTGTCGTGTCAGCTGGCCCCCCACCCCCAGAATGCTGGACTGGGCATTTGGTGGCCGTGCGTGCCACCTCGTCGGTTGGCCCCCCCTCTCAGACGGCCAGAACAGTACATTTGTGGCGCAACCCCGCGCGCCGGGGGCGCCCGCAACGCGGCGCGCTAATCTGGGGCGCGCCCACCCACCCCCAGATGGCTGGAATTGGCATTCGGTGGCCGTGCGTGCCACCTCGCCGGCTGGCCCCCCCTCTCAGACGTCCCAGACGGCCATTTGTTAGCGCTACCCCGCTCGTCGGGGGCGCCTTTGCCCCCGCGGAATTATTAGGGACACCTCGGCGTATATCACTGCCTATCTCAGTCGGCGTTAACTAACCGGAGAGTATTCCCTGTCCGCCGCGGCGGCCACACCATCGACGTCGCGCCACCCGCGCCACCGCTGTCGTCGTAACCATCCCCACGATCGTGCTCACCGCGACCGCGGCACTTTTTGCAGCAGTTGCTGATCACCACCAGATTTGTCCGATCGCGTGCACACGCCCCCTTGCTTTCACACTCCTTTTTCGGATCTCTTTGGTGCCGTCGTGCAACACCGTCCCAGCGGCAGATCTGTGCATGCCTGTTCTCCTTTATCTTTCCGTTCCTTTATCTTTCGGTCCCCCTGCAGCCTCATTCTCTCATCGGCTTCTCCTCCATTGCCAAGCCTCATCCCTCGGCTCGGGTTGCCCAGGAGTGCGGCTCGTCTTGCTTTGCGTGATTGCATTGTACGGGAGTCGGGCTCTGCCGCGGCGAGTTCTGATCCGCGTCGCCTTTCTCACCGTTTGCTCTTCCATGTCTTCTTCATGCCTGGGACCCTCTTCTTTCGTAATGCTTCTGTCTGTTCAGTTTTCTGTGCCTCTCGTCGACTCATTGCCCTGTCCTCTTCTATCTATATCACCTCCCCCCATGGCCTGTTTGTTTCTCTGCGGCGCCTTCTCTCGTTCTTGGCTCTTCTTGTTGTGTGTGCATGTGCCACTGCCCCGACCACTTTTGATTGCATCGTGCTTTGCCTTCTACTTTCTTTTTGCGACCCCTAGATGCTCTGCGCCCCCCACCCTCTTTATGGGAACCGTTTCTGTTTCACACGAGCAAGGTTTTGTTCGGTCCCAGGTGTGGTGTGTCTTTCCCGGGCCTGCGTTGAGCCGGCTTACGGTGTCTCAGGGAACTTTTGACTAACGCTATGCCCGAACTCTTCTTTTCTTTCGTGGCTCGTGCGCGCACCCACCGTCCTCTGCTTGGTGCACTGGTCGGGCGTGTTTCTCTTCGATGCTGCCCTTTTCTGGGTCTCCGATGCCCCCGGTCCACTTCATACCGTTTCTTGCGTTGCTTGTACTGTGCGTAGATTTTGTTGTGCCTGCCTCCTCCGTTGTGTCTCCGTTGCCGTTATCGTTTTTTAGATCCCGGACTCGTCCCATCTCCACGTTGTCGTTGGCACGGTATGTCATCGGCACGTGTCCCATAGCAGTCCACGTGCGTCGTTGCATCCCGCTGGTGTCAGTGCGCTCTTCCAAAGCTCTATGAAAACGTAGAGGCCCAGTCCTTTTGCATGTGCCGCAGCTTTCACATTCTCGTGAGGCTCTCGTAACGCGGAACATAGCGCGCACCGACCGTTGCGTCACATGCATTCATTCTGGTACCGTGCAAACCCGTTCCATGTGCTGGGCGCACTGCCGGTGGTCGCTGACATGCAGATGGATAGTCTCGGGTGTCTGCGCGATCACTTGCTACGCCGGCGCGGGCTGCTCCCATTCCTTCGACAATCGTCTCGCGGCCAGTTCGTGTGTGTTCCAACAACACAGATACACTGTCTTTAGGCATGACTCCCACGTTTGAGCCGTCGAGGGCCAATTGTAAGGCTGATACCATCATTGAGGGCAGTCTGTCATGGTACGCCTCTCTGGGTTGGAGACAGCTTGGCGCTGTGATGGCCGTGCTTTGCATTGCCAGTTAACTGTGTGGCACCAGGCGCGCTAGACTGACAGCTCTTGTCGGCAACAGGCCGGTCGTGTGCGTCAAGGGCAGGAAATTATGCACTGGCTGGCAGCTGTCCGTGTTGCGCATCACGCACATGTGCGTTCCCAGAAACCGAAGGGCACCATCGTTCGAGAGGGCCCTGGGGGGTGGGGCTAAATGTAAATGTCCAATCAAGCATAGCGTAACCTAGATGACAGCTGCGACTCGGCGTCAGGTTGGTCTCGAAAGAGCATGTCTCTGTAATCGGACTGTGCTACACTTAGAAGTAACAGGATTAGCCGTATTTCTTGTTCATCATCTGCTAGCGTCCAGAGACCAGCCCTCCGCCGTCTGCGCACTGACCAGCACGACTTTCTTCCAATACCTTCTCTCCATCCCCGCCTCGCGAGCCCCACGTCGCGCAACCAAAATGGCACGGGCCAACGAGACTACAACTGTGGCCGGCGAGAAGTTGGCCGCGCCCATGGTGGAGAGTGGCGGTGCCAAAACTGCTGGCGCTCGCCATCGCGAGATGGCTGCCCCAGGCGGTCGGGCAGTTGCTATCGCGCCCGCTATTGTCGCACAGCCGTCTGCGCGGCTTGTTTCAAGCGCGCCGCTGACGCCTGCGGCGGCCGGGGCGTCCGACTCTGATTCAGAGGACGGTGCAGGCGACGGTGACAATGGTGATTGCTGCACCGTCTGTTCGTATCGTCCCCGGTACGAGAAAGAGCGAGGCCATAACATTCAGAGCTGCAGTGCTGTCAACCGAGAACGCACGTCAAGCCCAGCGGCTCCCTCAGAGTTCAAGACAGAGTCTTGGTAATGCGCGGGGAAGAACGCCAAGCAGAAGTGTAACGCCATGTCTTCGTAAGATTTTGGGCCACGTCTTCGGTGCTCGCACAGAGCTGCGGGGCAGTCTGCTTGTGAAATGCTGGGTCTTCTTTGTTTATTGCAAGCGTCTAACCGTTGTGGCGGCTTCCCAATGTCTGTCGTGCGGTAGTCTGTCAATTGGTTGTCTTCGTTTCCAGTTGCACACTATGTCAACAGCAGGGACACCTCCCCATCACGAGGTCCCTCTCCAAGGCGTATGAGCTCAAGGTGCCGCCAACTAGTCGGCGCTCTATCCGCAACCTACACCAAGCCACGTACACGGTCGAATTCATGGTGTGTGCACAAGTTCAGCGTGTTCATCTCGCACGCGCCGCTACGGCCGCAAGGCTCGAGGCGACGGCGGCCGCTGACGCTGATCACGCCATTGAGCGGCAGCATGCCGCAGCGCTGCAGCCAGATATGGTGGACCTGACAGCAGGAGGTCGCGCTGACGCGATGGACCTGGCACTGGACGCGCACTCGGGACCCAACGCTCGCGCCGCCGTCGCCCAGAATCCCCAGGGTGAAGCCTTCCACCATGAGTACGCTCGCGGGCTCCTCGCTGATCTGGACCCGCGGGAGGCCAGGCTTTGCGCTGACGCGATGCAATCGGGCGAGATTTTCGGCTCTTCAAGCGTTGGACAAATGCCTAACTCAGCAGAGTTGGCCGGGGCGATCAACAAGGCCCTCTCGTCTCGGGCGCGCCAGAAGCGCAACGAACAAGCTGCCAATGTCGCCAACCGGCTGGGACAGCTGAGTGGGCCAGCTGGTTCACCTCGAGTATAAGTTGTGAGCAGGCCCCATCATGGGTATCGATTTTTGTCGTGAACATTTTCTCCCCGAACATCTTGGGACAGAGCATTTTCGAAATTTCGGAGTCGCGACGCGAGTATTGGTATATGAAATATCCAAGGATGTGGGTACTTCATACTCACGCTTCACAAATAATCTTGATGCGGGGCCACTTTGCGAAATGGGGGACCTCTTTTTGTTGAGATCTGACCGGGGCGATCTTTCTTATGGTTGACATTATCGCAGGCGCTCGGCGACCGTGGGGGTGCCTCGTTCTGACAGTCTCGAGAAACAACCGAGTACCGCGGAGCCTTCGTGACGTGGCCCAATCAGTTTTACCCTGACCATTTCGAGGCAGCAAGACCCTGTGCAAGGGGGACCGTTGTGCCGAACGAGTGCAGAGGGTGGTGGTGTGCGTCAAGCGTGAGCCGCAGCGACCAAGAAACAGTCTCGCAGCGCGTTCCGGGGGGGGGCAGCCTCTATCAGAGTCCGGGATGGTGGGTCGCCGTGAGGGGGGGACGGGGTATGCCGACGTCGGGACGCGCGCTAAGTTGCTTTTTCGACCGCTGCGCACTGAGCGCTTTTTTATCCTTGGCCGCAGAGCGGGCACGCCGTGGCCCCGAAACTGCGTGGTGGGGGGAAGTGGCGCGGCGTGAGCGTTTCCCAATGGCTCCTTCGCGGGCCCATCGCACAGCACACGGTGAGAGGCGTGCGGGGACGTCTTTTATGAGCTGTGTATCGGCCGTGAACAAGCCCAAGGAAACGTGAGCCGTCTGTTGCACGAGAGGGTGGAGGGGTCGACCGCTCCAAAGACGGTGGTAACAGCTGCTGGCCAGGCGTGGCAGAAAGAGGCCACAGAGACGTGGAAGACAATGAAATGGACGCAAGACAGAACCAAAAACGTACAGTTTCGGGAAGAGGCCACTGCGGAGGCGCGATTGAAAAGGGGGGGGGGGACGGCTGTCGGTGAGCGGCTTGCGGGAGGGCCAGCGGCGGCATCAATGGCGACAGGCACCACCCGAGGACCAGCAATTAGCAGTGCGGATGGTCCATTCAAACGTCGACGGAGAACGGAAACCTCACCAAGCAGGACAAGGGGGGGGAGAGGAAGTCCCGAGCCCTGCAGCAGCGGACAGATGACATTGGTTCTGGGATTGAGAGGCCCGATTTCGCAAGCGATCGCCACCTGTCGAGAAGATAAATGCCTCACGTCAGCTGCACCAGTGTCGTTGCAAGGGGAGTTTCATATCGGGGAAATCGCCCCAGATGCACACATATCCGAGAGAGACAATTTTCGATCTTGTCTGCAAGAATAAAACCGCACGCCACGCCCTGCAGAGGTAAGAATAACAATTCCAAGTCTGATTTCAATTTCTGGCCAAGGGTATCATTCCTCTGCAATTTCAAGGCAGACACCCATCGTGTCGCTGCCTGTTCATGCTCCGGCCCCAGTCTTGGCACACTCACGCGCTCCGAGGCGCATCGACGTGATTGCCCGTCGTGCTTTCCCGTCCTTTGCGTCTTGTCCATCCCAAGGCCCCTATCCTGTTAATCGTTGACATGTACGTATGCGCTCTTCGGGTTGTTTGTTTGCGCAAGTGTGAGCGAGGAGGTCGCCCTGCCAAGAAGACGCGGGCACTCCAGACCGCAGTTCTCCGCGTGCGGAAGACCCGATCGGCAACCAAGCTGTCGGATGATATCTCGCGCCCTGACTGGGAGGCATCACACAGAAGGACTGTTTATGGCGCTGCTTTTCTCTCTTGTTCTGAGTGCACGTCTAACTCTCTTTCCTCTCATGCGCACGACTTGTGGTCATGATGCACTCGTCTGCGCATCCACGTTCCAACGTGCTTTCCCGTTGCACCATCTACGCACGTTCAAACCACAAATCACGTCCACAACGCGCCGCCGCCCCGTCACGTCTCCTCAAGCGGCAACCACACCCGCAACAGCTATCTCCACGATGGTGCAAGTTGGGAGACGAACGATGCTCCCATGAACGCCACCACCCTGTCTTTCACTCCGCGCGCCACCGCACCTCTCGAGTACGAGGACTCAAAAAACTTTACCAATACGAGCCAATACGCGGCAACCGTTGTCGGCGCCACCACACCGGTCACCCCGCCCACCACCACGCCCCACAAGTACGAGGACTGCATCAACTTAAACAAGAAGACCATGTACGCGGCGCTTGTCTTCGGCGCCACCGCGTCCGTCGCCCCGCCCACCACAACGCCCCACAAGTACGAGGGCTGCATCAACATGAACCACAAGATCGTGTTGGCGGCGCTTGTTGACAGCGCGAACGCTGTGGTCGACCAGCACAGAGCCACTCCCTACACGTAAGAGGACTGCATCAATTTGAACAACAAGACCATGTACGCCGCGCTCGTCGTCGGCGTCACCCCGTTTGTCGCCCCGCCCACCACCACGCAGCACAAGTATGATGACTGCATCAACTTGAACAACAAGACCATGTACGCGGCGCTCGTCGTCGGCGCCACCGCGTCAGTCGCCCCGCCCACCACGACGCCCCACGAGTACGAGGACTGCATCGACTTGGACAACAAGACCATGTGCGCGGCGCTCGTCGTCAGCGTCACCCCGTCGGTCGCCTCGCCCACCATCACGCAGCACAAGTATGATTACTGCATCAGCTTGGAAAAGAATACCATGTACGTGGCGCTCGTCGTCGGTGCCACCGCGTCCGCCGCCCCGCCCACCACCACGCCCCAAAAGTACGAGGACTGCATCAACTTTAACAACAATACCATCTACGCGGTGCTCGTCGTCGGCGCCACCGCGTCAGTCGCCCCGCCCACCACCACGCCCCACAAGTAGAAGGACTGCGTCAACTTGAACAACAAGACTGTGTACGCGGCGCACGTCGTCGGCGTCACCCCGTCGGTCGCCCCGCCCACCATCACGCAGCACAAGTATGATGACTACATCAACTTGAACAACAAGACCATGTAGGCAGCGCTCGGCGTTGGCGACACCGCGTAGGTCGCGTTGCCCACCACGACGCCCCACAAGTACGAGGACTGCATAAACTTGAAAAACAAGACAGTATACGAGGCGCTCGACGTCGGCGCCACTCCGTCGGTCGCCCCGCCCGCCGCAGCGCCCCACAAGTACGAGGACTGCATCAACTTGAACAAAAGGAGCATGTACGCGGCGCTCGTCGTCGATACCACCGCGTCGATCTCCCCGTTCGCTACCACGCCCCTCAAGGATGAGGACGGTTTTAACTTGCGGGACGGTGGCTTGTGCGCTGCGCGTTTCGTCGGTGCGATTGGGGCTGTTCTTGTGACGGCCACAAGACCCATGTTTTCGCGTTGCTCTTACTTTTTCTTTTGTATCGCTGCATGTGGCGGTACGTTGGCGTCGTCAAAGTGTCTGTACCAGTCTGGGAAATACACAACGATGAATCTTGTAGCTGTCTCGTCCCGTCGGGTTCCTTGTGGCGATCGTGACAAAGTCAGAAGGGAAACGTCATGCGGTCTTATCTGCAAAAGGGATGACTCGGTCATGCGCAAAAAGGCAGTCAGCTCGGCGCGGGCGTCGGTACCCAGAGACCGTACGGCTGCGGTTGAAGAAGTGGCGGCTAGCGCCCCGCTGGTGCTCTCCCATTGCAAAAGAGATGGTCTTGCTTGCGTGCGCTCCACAGATGGCAAGAGAGGTGGCACTTGGCCTGACCTCTACAGGCCTCCGCCACCGGGTGCTGAGTCGACAACCGCTGCCGACCCGAGCTGCGCGCCGGCCACGGCAACAGCCGTCTCAGCGTCCGCAACCGGATCCTCGACTCCAATCCAGTCGGAAACTTCGCGTATGATCCGTACCCCCCCGGACGTAAGGTAGACCGTGCCGAGGACCGCACTGTTCTTCATCCAGTTCTTGGAGCTGTCGGTTGTAATAAAGAACAGTCGGTCAATCTCGTCGCAAAGCTCCAGCACAGCGGTCCGCGCCTCGACACCCAAGCAGTCCATATCCTCCTTCTCCTCGATGTAGGCGAGACCGCAGGGGTACAGACGGTTGTCGACCTCCATGACGGCGTCCTCATTGTGCTTCAGATAATCCTCAATGTCCACCGCCCCGACGGCGAGCGGGAAATCGGAAAACCGCGGCACGTTGATGTTGTCCATGTGCATCGTCATGCCGAGCTCGACCACAAGAAGAAAGGTCTTGGATATCGTCGCCGTTGGCTGCTCGCTGGCATTCGTAACCTCTATCTCTGGCTGCAGAACGGCGATCAGCTGTCTCATCACGTCAAAATCACTCTCCGAGATCTGGCGCTTGAGCTGGTCGGCTGTCAGCGACCGATAGCGAAAGAAAGCAAAAAGGCGCGGCCACATGGCGTACAGCCGGCACAACGACGAGAAGGTGGAGCCCCAGCGCGTCGGCACGTCTGGAAGTAGGTTGCGGCAAGCAGGGTCTTCGGGAACTGCGATCCGCGAGAGGGAGAGCGCCTCAACGGGGGAGTGCTCGAAGAAGCCTACCGTGGCGCGGCATCGTGCGAGGAACTCTCGAACAAGCGTATTGCGGCACACATTTCGTGGTCGAGCTTGACGAATCCCCGATCGGGACAGGCGGGCAGACCGCTGCGTTGGAGTCTCCCCCGAGCCCCCCATTGCGTGTCGCACAGCGTTGTGAATGGAGTGGGAGGCACATGGCACCCACGCACCTGTGAAGCCAATCATCGCCTTGCGTACCCTGGCGCCAGAGTCAGTTGTCGCGGAAGCGACATCGGACATCTCCAAACCAAAGACTGAAACCCGGTTCGCCACCCACGAACGGATGTTGGTGTAGTTGTGACGCCCCGAGCATCGCCACACGCCGAGCGGCAGCTCCCTCACTTCCCCTGACGACAAGTCCACAAACTGCAGCACAACCGAGCCGTAACTAAGATGAGACTGGGTCTCTGTCCACAGGTCCGTGGCGTCGTGAGCGAATGCAGCACCGGCATACGCGTCTTTAGCCGTCGCGATGGCGGTTGGCAAAGCGTCCCGCAGAAACGAAGCCAGCTCTGTCAGGAGATGTGCGACCGGCCCAAGAGCGTGAGGGGCGTACTGGGCCTTGAGCCCGTCCAGGAACGCGCGCACGTACGCGTTCCTCCCGGAAGCGGGCGGCGACTTGGTCATGATTTGCATTTCCACAAATCGCAGGTGGTGCTCGCGGCGGGCCCGCGGAAGCAGCAACCGGCGAATGGACCCGTCAACAGCAACAAAGCGCGTCCGGTTCCCACCTTGAGCGTTTTTCAGCAAGTAGAGCGCAGCTTGGAGGTGGTCGGCACGCCGAATTGGACCGGCCGGGCCCTTTCCCGTCCCGTCCATGTGTTTGCTGCCGTTGCTCGGTGCTCCGCCCTTAAGGAAAAGATGCGTGTCGACCCCGGCTTTTTCACACACGCTGCAGCGCACGAAAAGGTCCGCGACAGGCTCCCCACCCTCCTCGCGCTGGTAGACGTCCAGCAGCCCCCACAAGGCTGCTCTTGCATCGGGCTTTGCCACGTACCTGGGCTGAAGGGCCCATTCTTTGCCACGGTGCATCACGGACGTCTTCGCGTCTGCCATCCCAAACGTCCGTGTGATGCTGAGTACATCACGGACAAAGATCTCAAATCTCTGTGCAGTTCCAGCCACGGGGCGTCCCACACTCAGGGGGTGCTTGCGACCAGACGCTCGCGACTCGATGTCGGCGCCATCGTCCTCTGGCACGTCTTGGCGGCTATCAGCAGGAGGCAGAGTCACCTGGTCGCCCGACGCTGTCGAAGAAACCTCTGTCGTCGTTGACATTGCGAGTGCGTCTGCGAGCTTGCGTCAAGCCAAGACGCTACTGTCGCATTAAGCGGCCCGGCCCACGCCCCTTGGCTAACCAGGAGGTCGATGGCGCGCCGGGCGACGCGGATGACGTGTCACGCCCCGGTGCGGACAGGTGGCGCTGTCGGTGCTGGTTGGGATCTTGATTGATTGTGGGTCGTTCGCATTTGCACGTCAATTGCTTGAATTATTTGCTTCACAGTAGGGGGGTCCACTGGTGTGGATCCCCAGATCTCCCCATGGGGAGGCTACTGTGTGGGATTCGGGTCCGTTTGGGCCCGCTTGCTCGGTTAGCTTCAGAAGACAGCGGGGCGCCCGTGGCCCGGCTTCCCCACTAAAAAGTAACTGCGTTCTCACCTCCTTCCTCCCTCTTTGCGCCATCGGTTGTTCTCCTAGGTGACCGTGTCACCGGGCGAGAGTTGAGCAAGGGTGTGCGGGTGGGTTCCCTCAGCTGGGCAGGTGTCCCTATCTGTTTCTGTGGGCTGGGGTGACACGGCGTTTTGTGCGACAGCTACGGCCAGGAAACGGGCACGTTGAGCAGCTCGCTGAGACCGAAGGAAGGAAAGCCCAAAAAGCGCGTGTGCTTGCGGAGAGAGGGAGGGTGGGGGGACGGAAGAGGGGAATATTTCAAAAGCGGGACGAAAACAGAGTGCCAGAGGCACGAGCGAGCCGGAAAGCTTGAGGCCGGAGATGGAGCCCTCCTCCGTTGCATACAAGAACGGCGCTATGCTTTCGTTCGGCACTCGCTTCTTTGTGCGCGGCAATCGGCGCTCAGACTGTCCGAGCGCATGCGATGAACCGTATCGCATCCTCAGCAGATATTCCAAGTCCTAATGCTGAGCATGACGGGTACGGTGCTATGTGGGCCTCGTGCAGTCTTTCAAGCCGACGTCTCTGGCGTGCCTATTCAAACTGATGGCGGAGAGAGCCCGTGGAGGGAGCCGCAAGAGCGATCCGAGATCTGATTGGCCGAACTGAGCGTCTCACAGGATTGTTCTCAGATGCGGCCGCTTCAGAGCCCCAGCTTCGAGCGCTTTGCTCGACCAGACAGCGAGAATGGTCGGAGCTCCGCGGTGCTTTGATTTGCAGGCTTGTAAGCTTCCGCTTACACTTGCGATACTCTTTTCTGGCGGTCGCATGAGTATTCTCTTGTATGACTTCCCGAGCTTGGGTGGAATTGCCCACCTGCTATTGGCTTTCGAGTATGCGTGCCGACATCTAAATGCTCATGGGTATACTGTTGAACAGGAGATGTTCAGCTCCCCAGGCCAGTCGCACCGGTCATGTGGCGTAGTTGGTTTTTGACCTCTTAGCAGGTTATTGGCCCAGCACGCGCTGGATTTAGTTATGAGAGGTCGCGGGTTCGAGAATCGCCACGGCTGCGCTCCAGGAGGCGGACGGAGGAACTTACAGGGAAGGCATTTCCGAGTCGTGGGTCAGACGAGCCTGGCCCTGAGGAGCTGGGGGGGGTGTTGAACAGGAGATGTTCGGCTCCCCAGGCCAGTCACACCGGTCATGGTGGCGTAGTTGGTTTTCGACCTCTCAACATATACTCAATCAACAAATACCCATGGTAGGGCCCGGTTGTGAGCCATCTTGTCTTGCTTCATACTGTTGTCGTTTTCCCTGAGGTTACGGAGCAGCACCTGTATAACGTGCGCCCGTTGCGTAGTTTGGGCGGCGCTGGACAATGCTCTAACACACTTGACTGGTTCCTGCCCCTGGCCGTGGTTTGCGTGGCACACTTCACTTTTGCCACACACAGGAATGCTTGGTTGGGAACTGATGGACAGGACACTGGCGGCGAGCCCGCGTCAGCCCTACGCGACTGCGGCCTCCTGCATCCGAGCGTCCGCCACCCACTCCGCTGCAGAACATGGGCGCGTCTGCTCTGACGAGCAACTTGTGTGACTTTATCTTTGGGGACGAGGCTGATCCCGACCGCATCGAGTTTGAGCGAAAGGCGGCCGCGGGAATGAGGCGCAATTTTCTCCGATGGCACACGGTGGAGCAATCCCGTCGGGGAGCGCACCCAGTAGTGGATGCTGTGTGTGGTGCCTCGGTGGGGCCCGGGGAGCGGAGAACGGCGTGCGTCCTTTGCATGGGAGAGCACGGGCGCACGACTGCGAGCAAGTGGGGAGGGTGAGGGGCACCCAATGGAGCACGTAGGTGACGTCTGGCACCTCTTTGTGCCCACACACAACGATACCCCGCCTCACAGTCTCCGCTCCCTCTGACGCACCGTCCACGACTTCCTCTGCCGTCTCGTCTCCTTCACTCACGCCCTACTGTAGCATGGGTCGCACCAAGTCCCCTGCCCGCCGTAGCTCCTCCCCCGACCCCGCGCACACTCGCGGCGGCAATATCAGGGGCTTACGTGAATACATGGCACTCTGATATAATGGATAGATAAACTCGGATACACTCAGATTCCGGAAAAACAAGCCCGATCATGCGTTCTCTTATCTGAATGGCACCGCGCTTTTGATGGCTCTGCAGCGGATAAACGAAAGTACAACGACTGACCAGTCGTCAAACGAAGGCATCCCACTACCTCAGGTAACTTGACTCGCCCGGCGGCTCCAAACGCTCGAAGCCGGCACGAAACGCGCAGTAATATGTTGGACACATACTGGATAGCAGTGAGCCAACTCAGGGCACATCGTCCTTGGCGAAGGTGATTGGCAAACTGGGCGATTTTTCTTCTTTCGTTGCGCGTGGCAGCTGACGGGCGGCCTGTACGACTCAGAACACTTCTCATCCATGAAGGTTAACAAAGGTAGCGAGATGGGCAACGATGCTGGCGCATCTTGCCTGGCAATCGCTGTCGCCAGCGCGTCATGGTCTCGCATAGGTCGCGTTCACACGCTCCACCACAACCCGCTCTTCGTTATTTCTTGGCCATAAGCATCCCAAGTAATTCTTATCTGACGTAGTTGTTGCAGAATCTGATATAATCTGAATAGAATCCCTATGCTTATTCATATCCTACATTTTTTAGTTTCGGATATACATTCTATCCATACTCAAGAAAATGCGTCAAAGCTCTTATCTGATTCAAAAAATGCCAATATTGAGTATATGGGAGTGGGCCGAAAATTGGCGATTCATAAGCTCTTGGGCAAGATCACGGTCGGCCTGAAGGGCATGAAGGGACAGGCGCGGAACGCCCGACGCACGAACGGCTTCGTGACTGGTGTCCGGGCGGCGCTGGTGCTGTCCGACGCCCGCGCAGCCGCCTAGAGAGGTGGGGCAGCGTCGAGCGCCGGTGGCACGGCGGCGGAGCACGGGGCTGCCGAGAGTGTGGCAGCAGCTCAGCGCTCGCTCCACCAGGCTCAGGCGCCGCGCCTCTATGCCGGCGGAGTGAAGAGGCCGCAACGATACCGTCCCGGGACGGGAGCGTTGCGCGAGATCCGCAAGTTTGAAAGTCCACGTAGATGCGCATCCCTATGCGGCCCTTCCAACGTGTTGGCAAGGAGATCGCTTTCGGCTACAAGACCGACCTGCGCTTCCAGTCGACGGCGATTGTGGCTCTGCAGGAAGCGGCAGAGGGGTACCTCGTCGGCGTGATAGCCGATGCCATGATGTGTGCGCTGCACGGTGGGCGCAAGTTTCTGATCATGAAGGACATTGCGTTGGCGCGCCGCATCCACGGCCCCGCGTCTGACACAATCGCTGGCACGGTAGTCGATCTTGAGCTGTTTGTTCGTCTGCCGTCTCGCGGCATGCATCTGTGCGTGCGACCACCTTTTCATAGAGCCGCATTCTGTGTGTTTATTACTTGGCATAGCCAGGGAGTCACGATAAGATACCTCTCACCACTGCCTCACCCATGACACATCTAAATTCTCACGACATCTGGTTGGCGGCAACGCCAACTTCGCAATGGCCGCTGGTGCGGTGTCACCGCGGTTCTTCTCAAGTGGCGGTTCCGCGACAGCTCGACCACGGCAACCGCCCACATCTGCGGGCCGTTTGGGCGGTGGGCGCGAGAGAAGCAACTCCATCCACGCCGGAGGTGTAGCGGTCGGGGGTCCCACGGCTGGAAGGGGCGCGACCCCTCAGCTGTGGACAGCACACCCTCGGGGCGGCCCCAAAATATCCCGACCCGGGCTAGCAAGGGAATGACCTGTCCGAATCTCAGGGAGATCGGATCTGGTCGGGGGCGGGGTTTTTCCCTCGTGGTTTTCCCAACCCCCCTACTACTTGTTTGAACTTTTCGCTTTGGAGAGATTTATCTGTTTGGCGCATTTGGGGTGGCTA
>Ga0114955_1000704_pt1 | contig 15534 bp, 22 predicted proteins | sample Porto_5metaG_FD_87302 | JGI IMG/M metagenome (GOLD analysis project Ga0114955, IMG submission 87302) | Marine algal microbial communities from Porto, Portugal - Porto_5 metaG | ecosystem: Host-associated > Algae > Red algae > Unclassified | place: Portugal: Porto | collected 2015-02-02 | reverse complement strand
GGGCGCGGGGGGGGGGGGGTGAGTCGATGTGAAGGTCTTTGCCCAGCAATATTCATAATCGGCGGGTTCCTCAATCCAGAAGGCAAGAGCAGCGGGTGTCCCATCTGAAAAGCTTTACAAAAAAATCACAGAGAGTCGAAGAATAGTCGGCACCAGCGATTACGTGCAGCAGACAGGGAGGAAACCGGATGTTGGCTCCGAAACATACGAGCAGATTTGTGCCACGTCTGGGCCGGACGTTGTGTGGCTCACATCGCTTGCACGTGGCACGTGCATATCCTATCCTTATCTGGCCTGACTGAGAAGCTGAGGAGCGACGTCAGCGTATCATTCTTAATCGCAGAGATAACGATATGCTGAGGATCGCCCTCACATCCATCAATACGTGTGTGCATGGTCCCCGGGCCCTCTGTTCAGGTGAAGAAGACTGCACTCCAATGGATGTCGTGGCGGTCGCGACTTCTGGCCCACGCCCCTACGTATACATATCCTTGAGCGCCCTCTGAAGCTACTATTGATTTTCATCATGGCAGATGATTCTCATATTTGCAAGAACGCCCTATAGGATTAAAATTCAAGGGTTGATTGTAATTACATTTACCCGAGCCCAGAAATGTTCCTCCTCGCACCTCTTGTCTCTCTCGCGGCGTTTCAACCAGTGGCTAGTACAAGACGTCGGCGCCAGTGGTAGCAGCCTGAGCAGGCGCTGGATGCAGCAGCACACAGTCGTTTTGTGAGGTGGGAGGTACTCTGGAGGTAGCACGAAAAACCAGGCGGAGAGTAAAGCCGATGGCCCGGGACAAGGCCACGCAAAAAATGACGCCGTCGAGCCGATACCGTCACTGGCGTTGAGACTTGAGTCGACCCTGAAGAGCTCCAAGTTCTGGGCCGCTTCAGGGGTTCGCGCATCCCTGTGGTGGTCCGCTCGAAACATCATCAGGGCGGTGCGCCCGAGCCTTGACCGCGTGCTGGTGGTCGCGTCATACGAGCGCATGCCTCCATGTGCTTGCAACAGACAGTTTAGGCGCCTGCTGAGCACTAGACGCTGGATGCGAGTAGGGTACACCCGCTGCGGCCGATCGAATGACGCGCCGCTTTTCCTGTTGGGCTGCGATGCCTGCGGCTGACGACACTGCGATGTCAAATATTGTGGCCATTGATGCCGACTGGCGGCGAGCCGCTGTCAATACCACTCGAATCTATTGTGCCAGCCTGTACACACATATGGTAGGTGAGTAATACTTGTTTCTGATGGTCAAATTTTCACGAGGAGAGAAGCCACTTGCTGAATGAGCGGGCACAGCGCCACAATTGTGATCGATCCGGCGTCGATATTTTTCAAAAGCAAGTCAGATCAGAACACAGCGGGTTAGGCCCCGTCTAAACGACACACCGATGTGAATGTGATTGAGCCAATCTGCCAGCTTAAGTTGTGTTTCTCACTGTTATTGGGATCGGTGTGTCTTGAAGGTGCACCATTGCTTGTGTTTCTGACACAGATTCTGGGCGCCGCGAGATCGGACCACACGCCGCGAGATGGCTGTCAGAAAAGGTTTGCGGATGTGCTAACAATACCGACAGCACGGCAACTAGGTCGTAAAGGAATCTGTAGTGGATCCTGCCCTCAAAGCCGACGGGGTATAGCCCCGTTGGAAAGCCCAGCACAGGATGCGGAGCGCAACACAGGAGAAACAACACGAACGCCGGGATCACCGGGCGCGAAGCGCACCAGAACGACGGAAGTAACGCAAACACAACGCTGATTTATTCGAATACGCACGATGACCCCAAAGCATACACTCATATACCCTCAGAAACAAGACGCAGGACGTGCACAATCCCGACCTCCGGGCGCCACCATGGGGGGACGGTGCCCGACGGGCCACGGTCTCAGGCCCGGGCCTCTAGTGGCCCCTGCCCAGCATCCTCGACTACCCTTCCACCGGAAGAGGACCCCCGCCCGTCTCGGGCGGGAACAGGAAAGTCCCCAGGACTTCCTAGATTTCAGGATTTACCCAAAATCAGTACCTCGGGACTTATCCCAAGATTTTTCAATTTCCCGGATATAATTCCTGTGGGATTTTATCCCCGGTCGAGATCATATCTCGGTCCGGCTTACGCTTGGATTGAGGAAGCTTCCACAAGCTTCCCGGTCCCTCCAGAGGGCCCGGATTCGGAAAGACGTGTGTCTCCCTCTGCTGTGTCAGACACCTCCAGGGGGGCCCGATCGGGTGCTCCCGACCCCACGCCCCTCTAGAGCGGTCGTTTCGTGTGTGGCCCTCGGGCTCCCTGGACACCCGCCCAAGGGGGGCTGTCCCACGCTAGCCCCCTAGGGGGGTGTTACGTGACCGGTCACGACCCGTCCCCGGCTCATGCCGGGGGCCGTGTCACCCCTGACAGGGGGTTTCCCCGACAGAATCGGGCGGATCACCATTCACGGGTGACGGCTGTGAATACGGCCCGTGATTGCTACATTGACCAATCAGAGAGCGTCGCTGCCCCGTTCTGAGTTCTCAGGGCGCGGCCAGGCACGGGTCCGTGCCAGACCGTCCACTGGCAGCATCGGTTCAGACAAGACCATCATTGACACGATCAGACCCGGCGTGGGTTCAGACAAGAGATGGGGTCCGGGCCCCAGACAAAAGAACGCGCCAGCTCGTGCCCCCCAACAGTGCCCGGCAGCCAACGGTGGCGGATGCAGCCGACGCGCAGACCGCCCACGCTAGGTGCCCACCCGTCGTCGTGGCCGTCCTCGTCGCCGCCGCCGCCGCCGTCGCCGCTTGCCCCTGCCGCCGCCGCCGCCGGCCGCTGCCGCCGCCCCCCCCATCCCGCCATCCACTACGGGAATTCTGCTCCATCTCGTCGGATGCGCGCAGCCACACGCGCTGTCACGACACCGCCGTGGCCAGCGGGGCCGGGGTGATTTTTCGCGCGATTTTTTTTTCAGCGCCACCGGCCGGCGGCGCCTCGGTGCCGTCGGACAGGGTGCTGTGGTGCGCGTCGCGCTTGCGCGTGCCGTGGTCGTGGCGGCCTTTCCACTTCCCGATCTGCGTCGCCGCACGCCCGCGGGTGCGGGCGGCGGTGCGGCGGGGGTTCTGAGCGCGCGCGTTTTTTGTCCACGTCGCCTCCAACTTACACCTCCTTCGATTTCCTCCGCCCCCCCCACCCCCCCGACGCGGCCTTCATGTCTACCGCGGCACTCCTGCTGCCTCCTTTCCCATCCTGCTTTCGTGGATGCGGCACGCACCTGGCAGCGGGTTGTGGGGCCGGGGTGGTTATTGGCGCGCGCTTTTTTCTTGGCCACCACCGGCCAGCGGCGCCGCGGTGCCGTCGGCCTGAGTTTGGGGGCGTGCGTCGTGCTTGAGCGTGTCGCGGTCTCCGCGGCCTTTCCACTGCCCGATCCGCGTCGCGGCACGCCGGCGGGTGCGCGCGGCGTTGCGGCGGGGATTTTGGGCGCGCGCGTTCTTGACCCCCGTCTCTGTCGCCCCACACCACCCCCTATGTCCCCCCTCCGACGGCCGGCGGCGCTCAGGCGCTGATATGCTAGCACTTTTGAGCTAGGAGTTGGCTTCATCGCGCCGATGGATGAGGAGGACGACGTGCCGCGGTCAGCGGCGGAGTCGGGGGGTTTCCCGTTTGTTGGGTCTCGTATTTCTGCTCAAGCTGCCGCTGCTCGGGTCGCCGAGCCGCCCCCCTGCGGTGTACCGGGCCGCGTCGTGGAGGAGGCTCTGGTATCGTGCAGCCGCCGTACCTGTGGGCTGCAGTCGTCCCACCGGATGACCAAAAAGACCTTGGTGGTATCGGCTCGGGTGATAGGGGACAAGAACTTGCGCTTCCGCGCCATCTTCCTGCGACAGGGATCGGAGAACCGCACTCGTGCATCCTCGGGGTGTCAAGCCGCGACGGCTTTTGATGCTTGGTCTTTTCCGGCAACGAGAACGCGCTCTTCCTCTCCGTGTCGTCGCGGACCACGACCTGTACGCACACAGCGGCGCTGCGCAAGGCCCTGGAAGCCTCTGACGTGAGCGCCAAAACGGTTTTCTCGCGCATGCGGCTGCATGCTGACGCGGCGGAGTTTTCCATGTGCGCGGACTACGGCGGGTCGTCCGTTCTGTGGTCGTTGTTGTATCACTCCTTTTTCTCCGTGGTGATGTTTAGCAGCAGCAACGCTGCAATGTGCGTCGCGCGGTGCTGTCGTCGCTTTCGTGGGCGGTGCGGTCATGTGCGGGTGGCCCGGGACCGGCTCGGGCTCAACAGCTGCAACAACGTCAAGTTTGGGACGGCACCTGTCGCCGTCAAGGCCCGAGCGGACGCACATTGCGTGCCTCCTGTGGTTTACGACAAGATGCTCAACAACGAGGACGAGGATAAGAGTCTGGAGAAGCAGGCGTCCGACACGGTCCGCGCGCCGCAAGATTCGGCGCCCATGGACATGGCGGCGCGGACATCCCGCAACCTGCTTCCGTGCGCTTCTGAGCCGGACAAAGGGGAGGTGTGGAACAGGACGGCCGATTGAACACCGGCCTTCAAGCCGCAAGTCGCGGAAAACGCGAAGGCGAGGGCAGACCACGCAAGGAAGGTGACACTGATACTCTCTTCCTCTTTGAGCGCGGGCATCATCAATGCCACGACGAGGCCTCTGGTAGAACCCTTTTGCGTCAGCTACGGCCAGAAGCGGGAAGCGCGCCACAAGGTTGAGTTCGAGCCGGGTCTGCTGACCACCCACCACCCAAGAGCACCGGCACTTGTGGTATGTTGTCCTTTTCTGCTGCCTTGCTTTTTTAGGCTGCTTGGCTGTGTTTTTTTGCCTTTGCGAGAGGATTTGAGTTGCTGAACAAGCTGCTCTGGCGGCTTGTGGCAGCGGATGTGCATCATTCTCGGCAACTAGCGACTGATTATCAGGCGCTGCCATTGATATGTACTGCTGTTTGTGTCAGTGTCTGTTGGTGAATTTACGTAGGTGCGGGTCGGCCGCTGGACGTGCAACACTGGAAACTGCAAGCGCGTGGTCGAGTACGAAGGCACCGCGGATGCGCTCTTCTCAATGCAGCGGCGAAATGGAGCCGGGCGGTGACTGAGTTTTACGCGGGGCCTCATTGACAAGGTCTTTTCATTTATAATCTCTGGGTGCACCGACTACACCGCGGCGACGCGGCACCTCTCGGAAGCCGTGCTGTCGTTTTGTCTTCGACGCCAAGACGTTGTCAAGGTGGGCACGGCGGCCATAAGGACCCTCCTCATCCCGGCAGAGACAGCCCGTTGTCCGATTGTCGGGCCGAGCCCGCAGTTTTTTGTGATTGAAGCCCAGTCGCTCGGATTCTCTGACCCTGGAGACACCGTCGAGTTTCGCCCGGAAAAGGATTGCCCAGTGCTGAGCATCCCGTCGCCCAAGCTCTTTGCGTTAGAGCAGGCGCCGTTTCGCGCGGCTGTCAGAAAGGTGCTGCGCACGTCGGCCCCCCTGAGTGCTCCGCGAGTGGCCCTGCTCCGCGCGTGGCGCAACAAGATCGGTGCAGCCGGTCGGCAGTTTTCCCGAGGCGGCAGCAGCGGAGGTTCTCTTCTGGTTCTTCGCGCTGGTGAGCAGCCAGCCAACGCGGACGCGGGGGGTGGTGGTGCTCAGAAGGACGCCACTGCGTCCACCGAAGAGGCGCGCCGGACCAAACGCGACCGGTTCTCTGTCGCGGGTGGCGGCTTGGAGGCCTCCCTGCGGATGGACAAGGACGGCGCGGTGGTTCTAGGCGGCAAAGGGCCGCCCGCCGAGATGCCAACCGATACGTGGCGCTACCGGAAGTGTATGTGCGCCCCCGAGTTCTCTCGGTACCTGAGCGAAGACGACTGCTTTTGGATCTGCGTGCGCCAGGCAGTTCTCACGGAGACCGTAACTGGAATGTTCCAGGTCTTTGACGAGCGCGCCGTTCGGCTGCTCGCGAACTCGCTCCGTTTGACGCGACGCGGCATATGGCGGTCTCTGACGAAAGCCGTCGATGGCGGTGGCTTTGTGGCCGGCTTCCTTGGATGGTTTGCGGACCTGATTGAATAGGAGGAGAGCCTGCGTCATGCTCTGAGGGTGCTGTTGGTTTCTGTTGTTGGCGTGTAGAAGTATGTGGAAGACACTTTCCTTGCTGTGTTCACCAACACGTCGACGCTGGAGGTGGAGCGGAAGAATAATGTGTACTGCACACGGTGGACGGGACGGCCCACAAACTCGGATTTCCAGCGGTGGCGGGCCGAGCAGGACCTCCTGCAGCACGTGGATGAGGACAACCCGCTCTTCAACTTCGAGTTTGTCGCCGGTCTGCCGCGGGTGCTGCCGGGCATCGTCGACTCGGAGGAGGCCAAGCGCAGTGTCCAATATCTGGGAAAAATCCGGCACAAGGCAGAGCTGGAGGGGGAGGGCGACTCATGAAACAAGGCGTTCTCAATCAAGACGGGCCCCACTCAAGGTGCGTTCAACGTTGTCTGTACTCATGTTATTCCTTTGGGCTTTCGTTTTCTTGTTTCGTGCCGAGAGTGTGGGAGAGGCGCTCTCCATTGTGCTCGAGCTGCTCGCCAAGCTCCCCACGGAGATCTTATACGACGTCGCTTGTAAGCTGGAATTGAACGCGATGGGGCGAGTGCGGCCACTAGTGCGCGCCAAGAGTGTGCGGTGCATCCTCGATCGCCCCCACGCCATCACCCACTCGTGCTCTCCGACGTACTTTCCCGACGAGTACCCCGGGACGACCGTGGGCGTCGCCTCGCAAGCAGCGGAGGTCTCCCACTTGATTGCAGTGCTCAACCGGAACAGTCTTGCGTACATGTCGTCGGCCACGTACATGACCCACCGTATGATACAGGTGGCCTTCATGATCTTGGGCAAGCTGTACCGGCTGCACGAGGACAACGGAGTGGGCGAGAACTACCACGTGCCTCGCGCCCCGTTCTTCCACATCAAGATCTCGCACCAGTGCGAGCGCGTCACCGTGTGAGCTTGTGCATCCGCGGCGAGCCCGGACGGCCGCAAGGACGCGGCCGAGACGCAGATGGGCTTGTTCGCCGTGACGGCTGGTAGCCAACCTGGCGCTGGGGACAGAGCACACGAAGCCGAGGCCGTTGCTGGGCAAGGTCCTGCTGCTGTTGAAGCGCGCGGGGGCGTGGCCGACGGTCCCATAACTTCCGTCAATGGCGTAAAGGCGGACGCTGCTGGCCTGGCCGCCGTCCATAACGGATCGGCTGGAGACAAGGCGGACAGGACGATGCCGAGACGGCACACGATGCTGTTGGACGACTTAAACTCCTGGGCAGCAGCACGATCAACGAGCAACCAAGCGCCCCTCGCCACCCAACCGGTCACTCGGGCGCAGAAAAAGCACGTCGGTGAGCTGACGAGCCGGCCGCTCGCCAAGGCCGTCCGACCTAGAAACATTGCCCGCATTCTCCTGTGCGGCTCGGACAACAACCGTTCGCGTGGTGGGGCGTGGCTGAATGACGAGATGATGACCTCGCTTTCGGTGTTGATCAACCACCGCTCGGCGGCGCACTTGGACGGGGTGCCGCCGTCCTCTGGTGATTGGTTGCCGCTGATGGCGGTGATGTTCAACACCTACTGTTTCTTGCGCTTGTCGGCCCGCAGCGGCTGTCTTGACTACCGCGGCGTCCGTCGCAGGGGTGCGAAGCTGGGGCTGGGTCTGACGGCCATCGACGTGATTTTACTGCCCAACAACCTCTCGGGCATGCTTTTGGTGCTGGTCGCCATTGAAGTCCGCTTCCAGGAGTTCCACTTCTACGAATCCCTGTCAGCCTTGGACGTCCACGGCACGATCTCGTTGCTCAAGAGGTGGCTGCACGCTGAAGTTGACGCGCGGCTGGGGAAAGACGAGGCAGCTGATTGGCGAGTCTCCCAATGGCGCACGGCGCTCGACCCCAACCAGCCGCAGCAAAAAGACGGTGGCAGCTGTGGGGTATTTGTGCTTGCCGCCGCCGACTTCCTCTCCCTTGGTGCCCCACTGGATCTCTCGCAGATGGACATTGCATACTCTTGTCACCGGGTTGGTCTCTCTCTTTTACTTGATGATTTGCACATCCTCGATGACATCCCCCTCCCAAACTCAGTGAGTGGGACGGCCACACCGGCGCCGTCAGATGACCAGGCGATTGGCCTTCAAGATGCAGTCGTCGAAGAGGACGGGGAAAAGTTGGTGGAGCCCGGAGATGATGGAGTGGAGGACGGGGAGGAGGGTGAGGGTGACGCCATTTATGACGCTCATGCGGATGGTGAGGTGACGGGTGTGTTGGGTGGGGAGGACAGAGAATTGGACATGGAAGACATGGAGGAGAGGGAGGACGGAGTGGAGGACGGGGGGGGGGGGGGGAGTGGGGGGGGGGGGGGGGGAATCTGGGCAAGTGAGGAGGGTCTGGAGGAGCAGGGGGGAGCCACGGTTGGCTGTTTGGACGGTTGGAGCCATTGGTGGAGATGCTCATATAATGGGTCTTAGAGAAATCCTAACAACGTCGATTATCGTAAATAGATGGACCACGTGTCCCCACGTGTCTATCATGGCACCATATGTGGAAATCGGCACCACCGACAACGTCCCGTATGCGGAACTTCCGCAAACGCGCCAGAAACGATTTACGGCACCCAGATAATTCCAACCGGATAACCCATAGGTGAGTTCGGAAGCAGTCGCGAATCGCGGGTGGGCTTCCGCATAGAAGCCAGATATGCGGACGCCAGAGGCCGATTACCTACCGTTCCGAACTGGGCCGGCCTGTTTTAAACGAAATGGAGCGCTGGCACTGGCTCAGGAGGGCTCAGAGACGATCGGGAAGATCACCATGTGTGACTTTCTTGATCGAACCGTCTGGTTTGGGCGCTGGGCCGTCCGCGGCCGCGGGTGATTCATGCCCCATCACGCGACCGGCCCCGGTTAAAAATCAACCAACCAAAAACCATTCATCGTGTGACATGGCAGGCAAGTGGCTTACGTTTCTCTTCCGAGAATCAGTGTCTGCGACCAAAAGTTTGGACGTAGAGCCCGGTACAGGAGCTGTCACTCCAAACCATCATCCGACACAGCCTCGCTCGGGGCCGCATAACGAGCCGGAGAGACGCCAGCAGAACCACTCTTTCAGCCGCCCAGCATGCAGTCAACTGACGAGATTCGCATGTAGTGCATGACGGCCCGGCGGAGGCCGGCTGCTTCCAAGGGGTCGCCACGTGGTGCCGTGCGACTGGCGGACCTGTTTCTCCGTCAAGTGACTGGCGGACTCTGGATGGCCAACCCGCGAGAGCCTCGCTACCTGGCCACCGGACGCCATTTTTGCGCGAGGGGGCGCCCGGGAGGGTGCCCCTCGCTGTACCCTGCGAAAAAAGCCTGATTGGCCAGGTAGAGGGCGAGTGGCGCTGGCGGCCCCCTGATCAGAGCGTCCAAATAGCGGCGGCGGCTGTGACAGCAGGGGCGCCAGCGGTGCGGGACTCCTGGGAACAGTACATTAACCGCCGGCTGGCGCGGCGAGCGCGACACGCACGGCGCCACGCACGCCGATGTCGCGTTATCGACGACACGCTCCCGTCGTGGGAACCGTCATTTTCCCGCTCTGCTTTCTCCTTCATCTTCCTGCTCTGTTTCTCTCGGCCTGTGCCAGGCCCGGGGATCATGGACGACGATGCAGCTGATAATGACCTGCAGATGGCCGCTGTTCTTGGGGACTGAGCCAACCTTTCCACGCGCCGTGCTCTGTTTATCTTCACGTGAAGGACGTGTGCGCGAGCGTGTTGGAGGCTTCCGTTAAGGCCGTCGCCCCAACCGGCCTCGCGATTTTGACCTAGGTGCGCACGCCCCTGTGAGAGATTACTTCGGTGTGGACGGGGAGCCGCCAGTCTAAGGAGAGGACGCGTTTGAGGAGCGTCTTCGCCTACCACGGACGGTGTTTAACCGGCTGTTACGAGCTGTTTGCAACGAGCCCGCGTGGAAGCGCACCTTCAACGCGACCGGCCGCCCGCAGGCCCATGCCATCCAGAAGGTGTCCGCCGCAGTGAGGGGTCTGGCGTACGGCGAGGCCTTTGACCGCGCTGACGAGTATGGTCTCCTTTCCCGGTCCACCATTGATGTGTACACCAGCCGCCTGACGCACTTCATCATTGACAAGTGGGCACCGACGTACCTGGGGCATCCCAATTCCGAGGGGCTGGAGCACTTCCTCACGCGCAACGCGGCCCGCGGCATGCAGGGCTGCATGGGATCGATGCACTGTGCCCACTGGACGAGGGCCAAGTGCCCGAAGGCTCTCTCCGGTCAGTACAAGGACCGCAACGGTAAGATCTCTGTAGTGATTGAGACGGTGTGAGACGAGGAATTGTACATGCGGCACTCGTTTGTGGGGTGCCCGGGCGCCTAAAACGACAAGAACTTGTTAGCCGCGTCGACACTGATGTTGGACGTGAGCGATGGAGCATGGCCACCGAGAACGTATTGCTGATCCCCGAATTTTGTCCTAGTGGACCGAGACAAACTTTCGGACCGACTTTCTCCACCAATCAGATGCGCCCCCGGGACTGACTTGGAGCTGCGGATTGCTTACATGTGCCCATATGGCCGGGAAATCGACTTCAGCACCTCTCTTTTTCCGCACTTCTGGCAAGGAAACAGTAAAAAATCTCAAGATCTCGCCTGGCAAGCGTGCTCCGCGCAAGAAAAGCGGATCAAACGGCAACAAACAGTGATTTGCGCTGGATGCAAAGTCCTCGCACGAAATCCGGGCTTTCTATCGGCATCGATGCCGTCTTACTGTCTTTTTAGACCAATAGAATGCTCTTATTCACAGTCAGACTCTGTATCTGTTCACCAGGGAAAATGTCGGGGATCAGCAATACAAGTTTACACTGAGCGGCCGTTTTCGTCGCTTGCTTCATTACGCGACCAACCAAGGCTACCTCCGGTACCATCTGTTTTCTCAACGCTTCTCCAAACCCAACTAACCTCAACGCATTGTGTACAGACGTCTGCAGGAGGCAGTGAGCGAGGATGCGGAGCTCCTGTACGCGGTGTGGTAGTAGCGCTGGTTCATCACGAAGTCCTCGGCACGCCACTTGACGCTGGCGCGCGTCATAAACACGGCCAAAGCCTTCGCCATCCTCCACATCGTGGCGGTGGAGAACCGGCGTCATGCTTCATCACATCGACGCGCATGGTGGCGGCAGCGGAAGTACGTCGCGCAGTAACGGATGATGGCGACAGTCAAAGCACCAATGGGCACGGGACGGCCTCTGTCACCGACAATGGGACCACCTGTGGCGGCGTATGGGGCGCGCCTGCGCCTGTGTCTGATGGTAACGTCAATGACGGTCGTGGCTGTGAAGACGCGCCGGTTGGCACGGCGAGATACATGCGTATGGCCGAGACCGAAGCCAAGAACACGCACGAGCACTTCTCCTTGATCAATGACTTGGCGGAGCATGTGTGAAGCGACCGTGGCAGGTTGATAGCTCCCTGATTAAGATTTTCGGATGTACGCCAGATGAGCGAGGGGGCCAGTGAGGCTGAGTTCGTGCTTCGATGAGTGGGGGCCCTGCCCATCCATGGATTTTTTTCCCTCTGGGCAGGGCTTCTTTTTCCTTGGAGACACTCTCCCTACGTTCCGTGAGTGCGTCGCAGGTACCACATCGATCTGTTGACCATGCGGTGGTCAGCATACAGCTTATGCATTGAATCGAGGAGACTGCGCATTGCCGGCCTGTGTGCCCGCAAACCCTATTCGGCTAGGAAGCGATCGACAAATAGCACCAGTCGTTGTTCCACGGCGCTCATTGACCTGCGTCAGCGCGGCAACGTACGCGCTTCAGGTCCTGGTGACTGTGCACCACGCCGACAAACATCCGAGACTTTCTCTCACAACGGGCACACAGGGGTATGTTCCAGTGCACGTCAAAGTCACGGCCACAGGCGTTGTAAGAGTCACCACTTCCGCGAGGTGAAGGCAATTCAGCACTTTCGATAAATATTAAAAGTGGATTCCAAATGTGCCATCCGATGCAGTACGTGTAAATGCTCCTTACACAGCGAGATCTGCGCGCCTTGCCAGAGTGGATGGCATGCGAGTGTGAAACTGCAAAGAATTTCTGTGGATTTACCGAAAGGTCCCTGACAGAAGTCCCAAACTAGGCACGTTGGCACGAGCAAGCTACGTCCGACGCCAGCACCAAGGTGTCTTTCGTTTATTTGGCCCACTAGCCCACGCAGGCTCTGCTCTCAGCGACCTGCGTGCAATGTTTGCGGTGCGCGTGGCGGTGCGGTGACGTTGTCACACACCATGTACTGCGAGCTTTCACGACAAGGCAAGGCAAGCATCAATGTCACGGCCGAAAAGGAAAAAGAAAGTGTGACGGGAGAAAACGACCTTTTCTATTGCAGTCATGCATGTCATGTAGCGTACATGGTGACCGCGAAGCAAAGAGCGAAGCACAGCTACGCAGTCCATCATCCAGCTTTTCCATGTATTTGGCCATCAAAGCACAGTTCAAAGTAAGAGAGAAGCAGGTTGCACACAGACCGAAGCGGTTCATGATGCGATTTTTTGGTCCATGTCCTCGACCGAGTAACAATAGGCCGTCCGGCTCGAGCTCCTCCTTGTCAGCCTCTTCGCTGCTCGAGGCACCTCCGTTGGCTCAGTCGTCCCAGTCCATAGTGTCCAGTATGTGCGAGTCCATGTCGAAGCCGGCGGCGCCCGCCGTCTCCTGAAAGCGGCGCCGCTTGGTTTCCTGCGCGGCACGGCCGCGCGTCAGGCTCAAACGCCGCCTAGGCGTCAGCGGGGGGCAGGCAGCCGAGACTTTGGCGCTGTCGCTCACACGCCGCGCGTCTTGTCCGACAGCTAAGTCCCCGGAATGGTGCTTGTTCTTTTTAAAGGCGTCGCCTTGGGTTGCGTCCCCATCGTCATTAGAGTCGCCGGAACTCAACGCTTGAACGAAAAAGAGCGCCGCGGCCGCCCGTGGGGCCTCAATGCTTTCCCCCGGGGCCGGCACGGTCGGTGAAGGGGGCAGGCACTTTGTGCGGCTCCCCGTGCAGGTACTCTCCTGTCGAGGAGGGGGGAGCGCGTCCGCAGAGTCGGTCGCGTCCGCAGAGTCGTCGTCACTTTCGGAGACCGTCCCTTTTTCTTCGTCATTCGATGAAGCTCTTCTTCTGTTCCGTCCCCCGCGTCCAGGTCGAGCTTCACGGCCGCAACCGCGCTGGCGAATATGGCCACCTCGGCCTATTCGGCAGCGTACCGACCGCCGCCGCGTCCAGCTCCGCGCTCTCCAACAACCAAGGCTCCGCGCCCTCGGCCACGGCCACCGCCGTTGCCCCACGTGGATGCGGCGTCGGCGGCTGCGGTAGTAGCTTTCAGTCGGTCCTGCACTCCCGCTTCCACTACGGGGTCTGGAGCGTTGGCATTGGCCGCGAGAGGGCCATCATTACCTTGCAGCCGACAGCGATTATCGCGCGCCCACCTCTCTCGACTCTCGTCGGAGTTGGCAGCTGCCGGAGAAGAACAGAAGGCAATGTCGGCGCGGTCTGCCGCCGACCGGGCCAAGGGTCTGAGCGCCACAGTGTTGGTAACGGTTTCACGCTGCAGAGTAGGTTCCCTGCGGGAAGATGCCTATGCGACCTTGTTTCCGACAGTCCGTTCTTGAAAGACGCTCCTCTTGCGTTTTTTCTGACCACAAGCGTACGTTGAGCTACTTGGCCGCATGCTCACGTGCTCTTCCTCGTGTGTCAGTCCTTCGAGAGGATCCGCATCACACAGATCTGCACCCGATGCACGGTGCGGGCTTGGAGCGCGATGCGACGCACGCATAGCCGCCACAGTAGCGGCGCCGCTAAAGCGGTCCAGCTGCCGCAGGATCCTCCAGTAGGGCAACGGAGTTCACTTGAGCGTGCGTATCACCTCGGCCTTGAAGCCTTCGTAAGGGCTGAGGCCTTTTTCCTTGGCCACTGTGGCGCTCATGAGGTACGTCTGCATCGGATTGCCGGTGAGCCTGGCGTTGAGGATAGACATGTGCAAGGTCCTGAAGCTCTCTAACATGGGGGAGATGTTTTCATAGAGCTTCTTATCAATGGACATCATTGAGCGCGCGCGAGTTCGCTCCATTTGCGGCAGAGATTCAGGCAACCGAGCGTGAGAACGGCCGCAGTAGTCGCTCTTGAACGTCTCCATTCGCTGGTCGGCACCAACCGCAGAGTTCAGCGTCGCCTAGACGTAGACGGCGCCAACTACCTCACGCTCTTCGCGAATCCACCCGACGCCACGATTTTGGCGCGAGCCTCCCGTCCCTGGGGCACTACAAAGGTTGGCGACAGCATCTTCCTGTACTGGGTCTTTCTCTTGCGCCTTCTCCGGACCGGTCGCGGTATCGCTCTCGGCATTCACGTCGATGGGGTGGGACCGATCGTCGGAAGCATCGGGGGGGGGGGGGGGGCGTAGACGTGAGCACGAGAGATGGTGCCGGTGTGGAAGGTAGCAAAACAGCGGGAGTTGATGTACACGGGCGCGCAGGAAAGCTCTCATCACGGTTGTCGCCGTCACTGCGAGAAAATGCGGGCTGGGTGATGTCCGAGCCAGCCATGCTCTGGCCGCAGTGTTTCTTGCACAGGGGAAGGGCTCGTGTTTGTGTCGGCCGTGTCTTGGCCGCCTTGCAGTCGCTCTTTGTTTTGGTTTTGGACTTGGCGCGGGTCCCGAACGCGGTCTTGTCCTTGCGCTTGAAATAGATGTGGCATGCAGCCGACGGCCTCACTGCCACGGCTGAGCGAGAGACGGCCGAGAAAGCGCTGGGGTCGGCGGCGTGGTGGAAGTGGTCACAAATGCTGCGGCTCCCACCACTCAGGCAGCTGCGTCTTGTTTTGCGGCTATCGAGTGCAGTCCGCGTACGCCGTTCGCGTCCGTCCACGTTGGCACTTGCACCCAGCGTGAAGGCACTATGGATTCGGCGGCCGCGCGCTTGTCCGCCTCGACGCGCACGAGCGCCTCCCACTTAACGTGGGGAATCCAGCCAATCTCTTCTGGGGGCGTTCCGACAATAGGTGGGGACGCCCACGGACGAGGAAAACGCGGAGGACAGGAAGGGTTGTCCGGTACAACCGTCACGGCAAGGCGGAAGATGTAGAACAAGCGGCGATGAGCCCGCCGCTCCGCCGTGCGGCTCAAGTAGCCGCCAGAGCTGCTAACCCAGCGCCACCCCCAGCCTGTGTGAGCAGAAGGCCGGCGGGCCCACGGGCACGGGAGCCCCTCAGAGCTCATGGAAACGTTGCAGCTCACGCTCTGAGCGCGCTTTCACTCTGTGCAGATGCTCATTAGGCCGCGGTGTAGCTGGGCCTTGGTCATGCCACGAACGGGGGGGCCATGGGCCGGCTGCGGCGTTTGGGCGAGAGCGTCCTTGTCAGAAGCCTCAGTCGGCCCCGCACGAGATCCAGAGCCCGATGGATCCGACTCGGAGGGAACAGAGCAGGTGGGGGCCGCAGGCGACGAGTTGCCTGATGCTGAGGAGCCGGAGAGGGGTGCCGAGTCAGCTGGGGGGGGGGGGGC
>Ga0114955_1000694_pt1 | contig 15627 bp, 25 predicted proteins | sample Porto_5metaG_FD_87302 | JGI IMG/M metagenome (GOLD analysis project Ga0114955, IMG submission 87302) | Marine algal microbial communities from Porto, Portugal - Porto_5 metaG | ecosystem: Host-associated > Algae > Red algae > Unclassified | place: Portugal: Porto | collected 2015-02-02 | reverse complement strand
TGACAGCTGCTCTCCGCGCCTGGTGAGTCTCGACGAGCGGCGTCAGCACGGCGATGAGTGCCGCCTTGATTTCGCCAGTCAGCATCCGCCCAGCTGCGTATTCGGTGCGGATGCGGTCGAGCTCCTCGTCGTCGTCCAAAAAGAAGGTCAGGTAGCGATAAGGGATGTCAACGTCCACGTTGCCCCCTTTAGCGCGGTGTTCCTCTACCGTCGCGCCGCCACCCGAGAATGCATGCTTGTTGATCTTCTTTTTCACGACCTTGCCCGAGTCATCGAGGTAAATGGCCGACGACGCGTCCGAAGCCGACATCTTGGTGTTGTCCCCCTGTAGGGCGGGGAAAAACTTGGAGTGGAGAAGCGCGGGCTTGCGCGCACCGAGCTTGGGCGTCACGTCGCGGGTCATCCGAAAGTAGGGATCCTGGTCGATGGCGCACGGTACAACGCATGGCACGTCCGTGCGGCCACCAAAGAGCCCTGGGAAGGAGGACGAGAGGCAGGGCGCGGCTTGCACCGCGGGGAAGCCATGCTTGCCAATGTTGTCCGAGTCGGTGAACCCAAAGATACCCTTGACCTGGTTGTACGTCACCGCTCGCTGGATGCGGAGCACGTTGGGGTACAACGACCCAATGTAGTCCGTGTCCATAAACATGAACGTTTTCTCCGGGTTGAAGCCACACGCGATGATGTCCTGTGGGTGGCGGAGGTGAGCATATGCGTCAGCACGAGGAAAGCAAAGAGACACATGGCGGAGCGGACAGAGTCCCTCTTCCGGTATGGAACACACGGAAACGTCAGACACAGCAAAAGGTTGCGTGCAACAGCTCGTGAGCAAAACGAGAATCGGACACAGGGTGTGGACACGCAGAACAGCAGCCTTACCTTGGCATTTTCTCTGCCCAACCTCGTGAACTCCTCCAGCGGACGCTTGGTCTCCTTAGAAAAGAGGAACTTCTCGTCGTTGGTCAGCTGAATGACGACCACGGCGTCAAAGGCGTCCTGTAGGTACTTGGTAAACATGAAAGGCGTCAGGTGGCCTACAAGGCGTCAAAGGCAGGACGAATGGCAGCGGTAGCAATGCAATTGCGAGCAAACCATGCGTCCGAAGAAGAGTGGCGAGAGCGCAGGAGACCATAAGTCACGGAGCGTACAGAAAGGAGCCTCCTCAATCAGTACAGAGCCAGGCAGTTGCACAATACCCAGAAAAAGATAGCGCTGCCGCAGGCTGCCGACAGAAGCCCAAAACCAGGACCAGCCCAAAAGGACTGATACCCCCTTGACCCCACTCACATTCACCCTGCCACAACCGCCAACGCACCCAGATGGAGACTGGCACTGCTCGGACCCCGCCCTGTGTACAGGTAGAACTTTTGCCCCCCCTCGTGCAGGTCCAGCATCTTGTCCAGGTCCCGGTGGCTAAAGTAGATGCCCCGCCGCAGAAAGTGATGTGCCGGCCGCCCCGTCACCCGCTCCAGCCGCGCGACGAGTTCAGGTGTCAGCGGCGACGAGCCAAACTGTTGGATGAGTTTGGTGTAGTCGACGATGCCCGACACCTCCCACGGGGTGACGACGACGGTGGGGTCGCCAGCGGGGAGGCCGCCCGCTGGCGCGTCTCGGGCGGGCGCGCCCGCGGGCGGGGCGGCGGGCGCCGCATTGAAACGGGCGTCGCCGTTGGACGCCATGGCAAAAGCCCGAGGGACAAAGACAAGGGGGGAACACGAATGAGAAACGAACAGAAGGTGCCCGACTGACAAGTAGCAGTGCGGCCGCCGATGAGAGCCTTGAAGAACACAACAGATGCGAGGTAGCGTGATAGCCAGCACCGCCTGCGTCGTCTCGCCACCCTGGTCACCGTCGGCAATGCAAACTAGAAAGCGACTCGGTTCGCGGTGCGCAACCAACTGTCGGTGATTTACGAAAGGCGGTTCAACAGGCATCACCGCAGCAATTACAGTATTCTTGCACGGATAAGGAACCGATCCAGGCGCCTCAAGCTGGTTCTTGGCGCTGCCCTACAAATCGTGTAATACATTACGTCAACCAGAACCGACCCACAACAATTTTCAGAGATTGAACCTCAAAAAGAGATCGTGGGGGCTGTTTCCAACGTCTGAGAGGGGGTAGGGTTGCAAACGAGTTACTTCGAACTCCCCCTCATGTCGCCATTGCGATGGGGCCACTTTTCCCGCCTTCAATTTCCCATCCGATTTGATGCTGTTGTAGATTCTTTATTGGTCGGGGGATTTCGCATTCAGGCGATAGGACGGCCAGTCGTGCCAGTTGGAGGGGTGGGGGGGAGCCAACGTCGGCGCCTATGCTGGGTCCCGGCTGCCGGAATGCCACCGCCGACGTGCCCACGAGCGTAGGTACCCCCTCTTCAGGACTTTCCACCGGTGCACGGCGCTGCGCCAGTAGAGTTTGGCGCCGCGGTGGAGGAGCGCGGTGGGGCAGCGAAGGCGTGCCACGCGGCGCCCCGCACCCCCCCACCAAGAAGGGCCGTCATGCGGTCGCCGTTGGCGGCGGCCAAAAGCGGCGCCGCGGTCGCCGCAGCTGTCTGCGCCGCTACCGGCGCCGCCGCTGCCAAACCGCCGGGCCGCCGCGTCTCCAGCTTCCATGTCCCTGCGCCTTTAGCTGCCGGGGCACACTACTGTCACAGTCCATGCCACGATCAGCTGGGGAGCTCATATAGGATTGAGGACAGTCCCGGGTCGCGTTCGTGTGCTCAGCATGATACAACAAGGGCTCCTTCATGCCTACATGACAACCTGCCTGCTGCCCTTCTCGCGTGCCCCACGTCCGATGTGAGGTTGGAACAAAGTTGGTTCCAGTGAGTCTTGTAGACTACATATGTATTCTGATTAGGTCCAGCGGCAAAACATTTCTATTCAATGACTGGACGATGTGCAGCCTGCTTACAAAAAGACACAACTGCAGCTCTTTGCATGAAACCACTACGAATGGGCCCCAAAACGCTTCACGTCTAACCGACACGGCTCCCAGGACATCAACCACCATGCACGAGATTTCAATAAGAAGTAGCGAGTGACAGCTTTCATATGAGCAGTGTCTGGCTGTCCGTCAATGGCCGTTTTTCGGTCGGACAGTCACATCCTCCTGCGCACGGTCTCTTCCATGGCCCCCGTCTAGCTGAGACAATGGTCACTGCCCGCATGTCGCCATTGTTTCACAGCCCCCTCCTCCCGACCCAGTATGCGAGCAAGTGAGAGCTCATTCGTTGTGACCATCGGGGAAGGAGCTGGGTGGGGAAAACGCGTCAGCGGAAATAGCATGAAGAAACCATCTTCTTGTCCGCTGTCGCGGGATTCTTCAGACATGGGGGTGCGTTGGGGAACCTGCTGTGTACTGTACCGGTGGTGCGGGAAGACACTGTGCGTGTGTGTGGCAGTGAGAATGGAGCAAAGAGGAGCCGATTAAAGGAACGCCCTAGATCGTACCACCAATAGAGATGTTACGGAAAAAGACTTGGAAAAGCAAATCGAGGATTTTCTTTGAAGCAGAGGAAACGCTCGGAAGGTGTGATTCCTGGAGACTGAAGACGGGCGCGGCAGACACGAGCTGTGAATGAATATCTTCCGTTCCATTGGCCCACGTCATACAGACACATGTTACTGTCGGCACGCAGACAGCTCTTTCCCATTCTGGCGCTTTCTCCCTTACTCCCTTCCCGTTACCCACCGTCTCCTTGACCTCTGCGTACAATCGCCCGTGGCGTTCTTTCCTACGATACGTGCTGGTTCTATTTCTCCCGTACCTGGGTCTCCCCAGCCATGTTTCACCGTTATGCGGGTGTGCATCGTCCTCCCGCCCCGCCTTCCGTGCTGCCACGGCCCATGCTCCACCACCAGCATGCTCCCTCCCACGTGCAAACCCACGACACGTGTTCATTTCCTTTGTTCTTTTGACTAGCTTCCAGCTCAGTGAAGTCCATGTCACGTCATCCCAAGGGCATAGGAGGATCAGTCTGTACAGTGCAGATAATAAACAAAGAAAGAAGAGCGCGCATTACTCTAAAGCAAGGGCAAAGGCACCATCTACCGCGGCTTCCACCCCACCCGGCGCCAAGTCACCCAACTCCCCGTCTGACCCGCCCGCCGGCGGTTCGTCTCCCCCGAGATCCACAGCGTCGCCGCCAAGCGCGTGATCCAGCGCCGCCGCAGCCGCCCCGATCGGTAGTTCCGGGGCGAGAGCCTGCACACCAACCGCCGGTTTCGGCGCGAGGGCGCCTAGAGGTGCGACGCGACCCACTCGGACAAGCAAAATCGCTCAAAAGCCGACCGCCGAAAAGCTGAACGCCATTGGCGCGGCCAAGTTGACCAAAGCTGACCGATACCCAGGTCCTCGCGAAAACGCGGTCGTTGGAGGTGCGGTTTCGAGCAAGAGATAAGATGGCCCTAAAATTCTTGAAGGTCCGCTCACCCGCCGCTGCCGAGAATGGCACGGAAAAAAGCCGCAGAGCCACGCATTGCAGCGACGTAAACGGGTTCCCATCCAGGTTCCATTCCAATATTGGGTGGAGGTGGTTGTCACGTACCAATGATGCAGGCCGGCTGTAATGGTCCAGACGCACCGAGGACTCGGGACTAGGGAGGCAGCTTGGTCACGCCAGGCCGGCAACGTGGAGCCCGCCAGCAGACAGTCGCCAATCGCGCGTCGTACGTCAAACAAAAAAGGGTCCAGAAACAGCACGAGCACCTTCAATGGGATCTGGATGGCCGCGTAGCACTTCGACAACCGACCAATCAGGAACTCGCGCGCGGCCAAGGGCACCGACACAAAACCAGAGGTCAGTCAGATCACCAGGGATCAGAAATATGCAGGAACGGAGCACTGGGGAGCCACGTGCACCTCTATTACGGTGGATGCGGTTGAGAGCATCTTGAGGAACGGGGATGCGTTGCCCAAGCGGGCAATCGGGGTGGGACTTGCGGCAGCCGCGGCTACACTGGCAGGGACCTCAAATCCTTGCAGGTCTTTCTCGTTCACGGCAAACAGTGCCTGACGGATGTAGGGGAGTTGTCCAACACGGAGGAGATGGTCAGGCGTTCGCCCATCCACCGCGTACGTTACATGCTGGGGAGCCCCTCCACACCCCGTCCCGCGGAGAGCTCCTAGATCTGGATGTTTGCCAGCGTCGAGCGCGCCCGCAAACAGCGAGTGAAGAACACAAAGAGGGTGACAGCGGCCCGCAGAGCAGGCACGAAGGGTCCCGTGTCGAAAGCGTCGTGGGCCTGAACACTGACGGCGTGGGACACACACCCGTAGGCTACCAAAGAGGTGTTGCATGCCAGCAGATTGGTACGAAGCAAGCACATCACAATGGGCGAGTCCGGCACAAAAGCAAAAGGGTTGTAGGTCGCCCACTGCTTCTCCCGAATCCCTCGGGCGGGGCCCTAACACGCGGCTGCCCCAAAAAACAGCAGAGTAGACGTGTTCATAGTAGACCAGAGGAAATCGTGGATGCTGTCTGCCGATGACGGGGCCGTACCGAGGCGCATGCCGGCCACAAAAAATGGCACCGCCGCTAAAAGCGTGACGTGTATGTGCTCTGTGAATTTAATTCTGTCAACCGATCAATGGAGACAATGCTCGTCCCCGTAGCGGCCAGCCGCGTCGTCACCTGTTCATCAATGGACGCTGCCACGCGCGCCACCAGTATGTTTGAGACTGCGTGGCGGATGCACAGGCCTCTACAGCGCCGGCCACATGTGGACAAGATTGCTTCCCGCCACAGATTCGTTTTCAACATCCCCATGGGTAGACCTTGAACCAGCAGCGCCGTGGCCACCGACATGACCCAAAAGTCAATCGTCTCGGGTGAGGCAGGGGGCAGGGCGGGGCCCGCCTCGGGCTGTACAGTCGCCGCCGTGGAGGCACGCAGCTGGAGGACGTTCAGCACCTCCCCAAGTTGGGACCGCGCTAGGGAAAAAGAGATAGCGTTCTCTTTAGCGCGTTATATGTTCTTGGAGAGAATTTAGTAGTCGCATGCCGTTGCTTCGCATCGCATATTCGGCCCATCATCGTCCGTGATGACGACGGCACAGTGCCACGTGGGGAACCGGGGGCGCGGGGAAGGAGGTGGAGGGGGCATGATGGTGAAGCGGAAGTCGGTGGCCCACAACGGCCGAAGTAGGCGGGGGGGCGATGGGGACTGGTGCTGGCCACGTTGGGCAAGGAAGGGGCACCGGAGAGTCAGGGAAGCGCCAGAGAGAGTGTAAAGTAGGCAGAGACGGGCCGATTCGGGCCGACACAGGGTCTAGACGAGGACCAGTTCTCCGTTTAAGGCTGGCCACGGCCCTCACAACTAGCTGTCGGTCCTCCACACGGGAACCGCCTGTCACGGTCAGACATGGATCCTGATGCCATGATCACTACCACTCGTTGCCCGCGGATGCAAGTGATAGCCGCTGTGTGGCGGATGATGGCCACGCTGGACCAGGCTGGACGCCAGAATTTCAGAGGATGTCACGGGAGATCCCTGCAGATCGAACACATGTTGGGAAGCATTTCCAGAGATTCCCTTTCCGGGAAACACTGGGAAATCAGCTCGTATGCGGGATGTGCGGAAATTCATGGAAAATTCCGTGATTTGGCAGGCATTTACCCATCTCTATACAGGAGCTTTCGTCTCTTGAGCGTTGGCGGACGGAGGCTGCTCAGAACCGCTTACCTTTCCAGTCGTTGCCCATGACGTTCTTTGTTCCCGGCACAGCGTGTCAAGCTGAGCGCACAGAAGGAGTGCGCCGCTTACCGTGGAAGGTGGCGCGAGGCCACCGTGGTTGCAACGCATAGGATGAAAATGATCCAACTGCTAGCGAAGAAAGGCGGAAGTCTCCAGTCCATAGAGCATGTAACTCTGCCACACGCGGCGGGTACACAGCAGCGAGGCTGTCCGTTGGAAGGAGAAAATGCAATGAAGACCCGTCACAGTCGGCACGCCCATACGCATAGCACTTCAACCAATAGGCAGAAACCTCAGCGAGAAACGACTCCACACAACACCACGGCGGTGCGGACCACTGAAGTTTCCATTGCCAGATTGTTTACCAGCTTGAGGTAAGCTCCACCAGCGTCCAAAAGCCGCTCGTGCAAGCCCGCCTCCATCACAACCCCTCGTCCACCACCGAAATCACGACTGTGGCGCGCACTGTTGACAGCCTGTGCGCATTTATGACCATCGCGTGCGTGCGGGCGGTCACCGCCGCATTCAGCGCCGCCTCCACCACCCGCTCCGCCACCGGTTGAGCGCGCTCATCGTCTCCTTAACAACAAGCACAGGGATCAACGTACCAGCGTGCATGCGAGGCACATGCGTTGGCGCTGATCACCGCTTAAGCGTGTGCCCCTCTTCTCTACGTGCTTGTTGTAGCTGTCAGGGAGGTCTCCAGTATACTCTTGGGCGGCTAAAAGTCGCACCACCGCCTTCACCTCCCCGTCCGTCACCGCCGTGCCGTAAAAGATACATGGAAAGCCAAACGCAGTGTTGTCTCGCATGGACAGGAAGAAGAGGTTCGGCTCTTGGGAGACAACCACCAGCTGCGACCGTAGGCGCTTCTAGTCCCACACGCGCACGTAAAGGCCGTCCAACCCGACAGACCCGTCATTGGAGTCGTGAAAGCGATGTCATAAGGCGACGACTGCTGAAGGTTTGCAGCCGAACTCTTCCACTGGCGCCAGGGACTTTACGGTGGCGACAGCCGAGAAAAGCCCGCGGAGGAAAAGATTTTGGCGCTGGTGGGACACACAACCCCACATCCGTGCACGCTGCGGCGCCTGGGACAGTGGTTGGGAGTCTCCATGAGACCATAGACTGTGTCGCAAGTGGCACAGGAGGTCAGGGCAGGGCAGGCGTCGGTGCAGCGGGCTGTATTGCACTCCCTGGAGGGTTTTCTGTAGCAAGACCGCGAGCACACCACGGACCGGCTGCGCAGGGAGAAGGGGCTGCACCGGAGGGCCGTGGAGCGGGCCCGGCGGTGGGGGGGGAAATTCGGGAAGCATGCCGAGAAGGACACTGAACGGATGGCGCGCACGTCCTGTTTATGTGTCAAGACAGAGCACCGGAGCGGGAGGGGGTGTCACGCGTGTGCCTGCGCTTCCTCCCGCCTTTGCCCATGGTGCGGCGGTGCCGAGGTGGTGCAACTGCCCCGGTTGAAGTTGCACAACACGGTTCCATCTGCAGCGCTCCCGTTCAGCTGGCGACGGTTTCGGTCAGATTCTTTATTCCCCTTGATATCCCGCTCGTGGGTTTCTTGGTCCGTGTTCTTGTTGTCGCAGAACTCCCAATTTTGGCCGATCAGAACAGGAAAACGAACAGAAAGGGTACTTTTAGTTTCAAACTGAAGTTTCCTTGCTTTCACAGAAGTTCAGGTTGTGACGTTGAATTTTAGTTGACGTCTTCACGGCATCCCATTTTGTGGCGCACGACAGGGCTCGATCGTCCGCGACGACGACGTCGTCGGGTTGGACCGACCGGGTCCATAGCGTCACGTGACCCCCAGCTCTGCACGTTTCATGACGAGACACGGACGGTTTCTCGTGTCTTCCATCCTCATACTCACGTCCGCGGTACCGGATCACACGCCATTCTTCTCTGCCATGGCGCATGGACCGGTTCTTGCAGAGAGTGCCTGTGCGACGCCTGATGCAGGCGGGTTGGTGCAGAGCGGTACGGATCACGAAAATTGGTGGTCTTGCCAGTGAATCTGTTCTGGATTGTCTGCTTTACCACCGTCTCCTGCTTGAGTGCTCTCCCGAGAGGCCCATGGGTACTGATGACCAGAATGTGCTTTATTTTGTACTGCTATCGCTGAGCTTTGTGAATTTCTGTTTTCTTTTTTGCTTGTTCTGTGTGTCTGTGTCACATGCAACGCAGGAAATGTGCGGAAGTTCGGCTTTGATGGTTGAGCAGGTCACATGATGACGCGCTGTCCCATCAACAAGGAGAAAAACATTCGCTGCGGATGCCACGAGCGCTCTTTCCGGTCTTTCTCAGGGGCGTGTGCCGTCTGCGACGTCGCGGGACATGACCCCGACAGCGTCAACATCTCCATCGCCGTTAGGGCCTCATCTCAGTGGTCATGAGAGAACCACGACATGGCGGACGTGCAGGTGCGCCTCCAATGGGCGATCAAGAACCTACCACTAACAGTTCGTGCACAGAATGGGACTGCCCACGGCTACAAGCGGGTGCTGGAAGAGATTCACCCAACCGACAGGCAGCGGTTCCGGGCGCACGTGGCCCAGTCGGACGTTAACGATTTGTAGGGGTTGGGTGGCGCGGCCGCGACGACGGCGGTTCTCTCGGCTGTGGGCATTGCAGCTGCGGCACCAAATTCTGGTTCCCCCAGGCTTCCTGTCGCACTTCAGGAGCATCTGCCTCAGATGTAGGTGCGCGGCCCGCCAGTGGGACGATGTAGCCAATTCCCGGGGCGCTGGGGGCCGTCGAGTTGGAAAATCGCCGGGCTTCTGTGGTTGTGACCTTGGAGGACTCGCTGCGAAAGGCTCCCGCGTACCCGTCCGCGAGCCGCGCGATCCAGCGGCGCCGCAACCGAGAGGCCGGTCTCGGCGGAAGAGGCTTGCTGGACCCAGATGAGAAGCTCGGCAGATCCAACCTTTTCTTTGACGTGAAGGGGAAGGAGCTCAAGAGTGTGGCGTTGCGGTACCTGTCTCTCCCTGACGCTTCGGAACAGACGAGGTTGAAGACCGCTATGGGAAAGTTCTTTGGTGAGGGGAGGGCTTTTTCCGGTGCGTTCGTAACGTGCAGCGAGCTGTCATGCAAGGACGTTTGTGGAAAGCTTATGGAGTGCGCGGCGAGTGTGGACCTGAAGGTCCCCTCCGTCTTGGAATCTCTGCGTCAGTTCATCGTGGAACTGCGGCGATGGAATGCAGACCTCCGCCGCTTTTTTTTGAAAGCCCTGCTGGGCTTCCGAGCACGGCGGGTTCGGCTGGGTCTTACTGACGGGACAGGCCCATGTGGTGACGCCCACGATCAAAAATATTGCGTCTCCCCAGTTCACTGCCATCAATTCACCTCTGTGCCTCGCTCACATGAGCACAGCGGCCGAGCCTCTGAGCAAGTCGCACCGCTGAAGCGCACGCGGTCATACGGACCCCCTCCCCCTCCCCACCGCCACCATTTCTCGGTCACGGGAGATCTGCATCGGGAGTCCTTCCGCTGCGCGCAGGGTAGCGGCGACGGCACGCGCGGCGGGGCGGCGGAGACGACGGCGGCCGTGGAAAGGGCGGTATTTTGGTGCGCGCGAGGGGGTTGTGCGCGGGCGGGGGGGCGGGCGGCGACCGCGAGGGATTGACCACCCCCCGAGGAGGCGGCGTGCCGAGCGAGCTTCGCATGGTTTTTGTTTGTCGGTCATTGCAGATGCCTTATTATAAGGGACGTACAGTATGTATCGGCGAACTGCCGCTTGGAAAGCTCCACGGCACATACGTCCAGTGATTTCGTGTGGAATTGAGTTGATGGTCAGCATAGGCCATGAGTTGACTTTTCCGGGATTGACCACCGCCGAAACCAGATGCTGCCAACAGCGAAGACGTCCTCTATGGGATTGAAGTCCGGCGAGTACGGTGGGAGCAGCAACAGAAAGACACTCGCGGCCGGCACGACTGTCAAAGCAACTTCGTCGTGAATCCGCGCATTGTCGAGGACGAGCTCACGCCGCTCGGGATGCTCTCTCCATGCTCTCCCTTCCAGCACTGGTAGCATGTGTGGTAATAAAAAGCTAGTCAAAAACAATATGAAGTCGACCGCTGTCTGCCCAGGAGGTGGGCACGTGATGAGCCAGACCAGCAGATGGTCATGAGCCATGGCCGCAATGAAACTTGTGCGCACCCCCGCCGACGACGCGACGTAACATTTCCGCCCTATCCCCCCGGAGAGACCACGCCCATCGCCGCTAGGCCGCACGCCGCACCCGAAGGGCCTCGTCGACATAACGCGGCAGCGCAGCGGGACTTGCCATTGCGCCGCCATCCACTCGACGCGGCTCCCCTCGTTACGCGTAGCAAAGGCGCGTTGAATCACCTTTAGCGTGCATCCATTGTGAGCCAGCACTCGAGCCACCGTCAACAGCGCAACAATCAACAAATCGTCGACTCGGGCGCCGATCGCGTTGACAGCATCGGTAAGCGCATCGAGGAACAGCTCGGGATGGTCCTCGAAAGTTGCCAGGACGGCCTCGCGGAGTTGTGGGTCGTCGGCCAGGTTGTCGGAGTGTCAATTCCACTGCGCCGGGTTGTGGTAAAATTCACCGCCAATGTCTCGAAAATCCTCCAGGAAGCGCGTCGCCAATCGCACAGACATGTTGACGTCACGCGCGGCGGAGGCGACGCTGTGTCCTTCGACGCGCACCATCGGCGCCAGGTGCGCCCGAGTCTCAGTACTCTTCATGATGGCCCAACTGAGAGGAGAGCTAAGAAGGGGGAGTGCAGAAAGGGGGGGAGGGGGGAAAGTTAGGGCGGCGGGAATGGTGGGGTCGACGAGGGGGGGGCACACCAAGGCGGCCGGGGCGGTGCTCAGATGCAAGTAGATGCGTGTGACGCAGTGCGACTGTCAGATCCAAGACCCTCGGGATGTGTCCAGCTGTCCGGCCTGTCCTCTGGTTTGTGGCCAGTTTCGTAGGGGCTCAGCCCGACTCCGCTCCAGGCGCCATCAAGGTTGGGCAGACAGGCTCGCGATCGCCCCTATTTTCCCGGGATGCCCTTAGACTGGAGTCGACGCTCGCAGAGCGCATGAAAGAAACGCCCGAGACCAGACCCATTGAAAAACAGGCAGGGGAGGCGAGTACTGCACTCTTACGCACGGGATAAGCAGGACAGCCGTTGGAAGGACATGCCGAGACCACAACAGATGCTTCAAAACATTGCGCAAGTTCACGGTTCATGAACATGCGGCCGATTCTAGCACCCCGAAACGACTTCTCCCAGGACGTTCAGAGGGCACGTGAGGTAGACTTTCCAGAACTCTTGCATTGTATAGTTGACTCAAGCACTGGTGCTCCTGTTCAGATCGGCCATAAGTGGGCATTCTGCGATACAGTCATTGCGCACTTACGCACGTCCCGCTTGTATCATACCCATTATATGAAGTGAGCGCAATTCCATCGCCCTCCCTAGAGATCGACTCTCGTGCTGCACTCGATCGTATCCATGAAACAAAAGTTCATGATTTACAAACATCCGAATCAGAAAACCGCCGTCGTCGTCGTCGTGAGGGGTGGCCACGGGCGCCGATCATTCTCATCGCCGCGTCCCCCACCAGCACCGACGCCAGCTCTACAAGCCGCTCCAGTCTTCTTCTCTGCAAGCCCGCAATGGAGCCCGCCCCACCTCCCAACCCCCCCTCCCCCCGCCCGGCGCGGGGCAGCTCCCAAGCCACCCGCACTGTTCGAGCTGTGGCCCGAGCAGTGGCCCAGGCAGCCTTGCAAGCGGTCTACCCGGCGGCTTCTCGCGAGACGCGGCATGCGATCGACATCTCTGCGGCGGCAGCGTCAGCCGCGGCCGTGGCCACTGCCAAGATACACACGGTCGCTTCCGGGTCGGCCGCGGCCGCTCCTGCGTCGGCGACTGCGTCGCCGCGCGCTGACCTGACGGGGGGCTCAGCATCCAGAAAGAAATAGCAGTAGCTTTTAGTGGACGAAAAGGTGAAGCTCATCAACATGAAGGAGTCGGGCGCGTTCATGACGTGGGCGGACACAAAACGGGCACTTCCAATTGACGTGACCAAAGAGGCCGCCACATCAGCGTGACGTCACGGCGAGTCCCTCCGGAAAACGCTGGAGGAGCCGGGGGAGACACGGCGGGTGCGGTGGTAACCGTTTCTGATGTCGACCGGGAACTACGACGGTGGTACAGCATGGTGTCGGGGCTGGAAGAAGATTCGGTCCCCCCGACGATGGTGGTGCTGAGGGCGCAGGCAGAAGAGATTTCCGTCCATCTCGGCGTTTTCAACTTTTTCGCGTCGGCTGGCTTCATCAGGCGGTGCGCCAAACGACACAACCTCGTGAGCGTTTCCCCCTGGGGAACGGGTGGCTCGGCGGCTAAGGACGCTGAAGCATCAATGCAGCGGATGGCCGAGAACCGGGCAGACCTATCCGCCTATGACCCGCAGCAGATTTATAACATGGACGAAACCGGCCTCTATTTTCTGTGTCTCCCTAGCCGTGCCTACGTGACGGCCGGAAGTCGGCGACGCGCTCGTGGGAGCAAGGCCATGAAGGCCAAAGAGCTTGTCACCCTGGTCCTCGCGGTCAATTTTACAAAATCACACAAGATCTCTGTCACTGTCGTCGGCAAGGCTGCCGTTCCCGTGGGCTTCAAGGCCCCTCGGGATCCCTCTCCGCTGCCCTAACTCTCCCAAAAGTCGGCATGGATGGACGGTGTCTTCTACGAGGAGCGGTTCAACACGGTCTTCCTGCTGGCGGTGCGGGGCAGAACGCGGCTCCCTTGCATTCAATTCGTCGACAATCGCGGTTCCCCCGGAAAACTCAAAGATATTCAAGCCACCATTTGCCCTCTTCCGCCAAACGTCACGTCCCTTCATCAACCACTCGATCCTGGCATCATCTTCACCCTGAAGGCGCGATACAAGGGGCGCCTTTCGAGCCTCGTCACTGGAGCCTTTGAGCGCTCGCGGCTCGGGGAGAGCTCTCGTACTACAACGACCCCCCCGGGCCCGGCCAGAGCTGCAGGTGCCACTAGTGGGGTTGAAGGGGCGATTAGCCCTCCCAGCGCGGCGAGCAGTGCGAACAGCGGGGCCACGACTGTACCAGGGGCTCCAGACGGCAGCACGGTGGGCTTTGGTCCCACTGCTGCCGCAGTCGCTGCCAGCGGGGTTGGCAGCCGTGGAAGTGCCCCGGAGTGTGGCGCCACTGGCGCCCGCTTCTCAACTGTCCAGGTCTGCAGCCCGGGTGGCTTGTCGGCTGCTGCCCAAGGTGGCGTAGAAGCTGACCTGGAAAATGCTCTTGTGACGGACGCATCTGAATCTGCATTAGCGCCAATGGGCGGGCTGAGGGGCACTGTGGGCGGTGGTGTCCAGTTCGGGGGAACCCTCGGTGCGGCGCCTGCCTGGCAGGCTGTGAGTCGCTCAACGAGGGCAGCGGAGTTCCACTCGAGATCGGGTCCGACGACTTTGCGCCCGGATGGTTCCGACGCTTCTCGGCGCGGGGAAGCGCTTGCAGTTGCGTACCAACATTGGCGGGGCGCGGGATCCCCAAAAAACGCCGTGGGTTGTCCGTTTTTACGCGCCACGCTATTGGCGCCTGGCCTGTCGGTCGCGGTGGGAGGACTAGCCCAGCCACTACTTCTGCTGGCGTGCCGGCGGGCGCGCCAGGGGGCGCTCTGCCGGCGGCAGTGGGAGCGGTGGTGAGGGAGGCCGCCTCGATAGAGAAATGGACCGAGGTAGCCGCAGAGGGGCGGAACCGTGCCTCCTCCTCGGTCGCCGGCGCACCCACGGGTCTGCAAGCAGGAGCGTCCGAGTCTGCGCGGCCGGTAGCCGGCACAGAGGCCATCTACAGTCCTCCCTCCATAACGGGGCTCGTTGCCGACCACCCTCCACGTGAGCCCAGCATGTGGGTCGAGCCCTCCCCTGTGACAGCTCCACCACCAACGAACGCCCAGAGTCAGCGGCGTTGTGCTCCGCGGAGGCGGGCGGCTCCACCGCGGGTCGTGCTCGGTGTGCTTGAAGGCGCTTAGGCACACCTCCAAGACATGTCGGAGATTGTTTTGGAGGAGTGCGATGCGATGGACCTATCAACGATTTCGCACTGCTGGGTCAAGGCACGCATTTTGCCGACTGCAATGGAGGCGACCGTGATGGCCATGAACGGGTCATACCGGCATTCCCTGCGCACTGTAGCTGAGGACGTGGAGAAGGTGCTGCTTGACATAGGCAGTTGCTCCATCGGCGCGCTGTGTTTTGGGGACGCTGGGACAGCGGAGCGCCATCTGAAATTAGAGACGTGGTTTTGCGTGGAGAGTGACACGGAGGTCATCATTGACACGGCCGACGCTGACTTCTTAGAAGAGTCTTCGGACGGGGAGACGGACGAGGATGAAGACTAGATAAAAGTTGTGAGTTTAATGCACATGGCAGCGCCCGACGGACTGATGCGCAGTGGGTGAGAAAACAGGGCGTACTTGGAGTTCCACCGCCATCCGTGGAATCGACTGCGGGAGAGGTCGTCGCAGTGCATTGCAAGAGTGCGCATAAGTCGCTACCAGTCCTGAAAAAAATGGGCAGCGCATTCCTGCTGTGTCACAGAGGCAGGAGGAACAACGTACAAAAAAAGTGGTCGAGCCATCAAGACACCAGGAGGAGACGAGAAAATCGGAAGCGGGGAGGTCAGTTATCGGATTCTGGTTTGATAGAGAAGCGCAATCGCACAGTCGACGAAGTCGTTGACCCAGCGGTGCGGGGAGTCGCACCTGCGTGTATCCACTTGTTGAATGTTTGGGCAGAGGTTGCCCTTGGGAAAAGCCATCGCATAGAATAGTCTCCAATCCGGTTGAATGTGCAGTCGGATCGTCACGAGTGCGGTGCTTGCACGGAGGAAAGATGCAACCATGGAAGGGGCGGGGGGGAGGGGGGGGGGGCGGGGG
>Ga0114955_1000686_pt1 | contig 15746 bp, 16 predicted proteins | sample Porto_5metaG_FD_87302 | JGI IMG/M metagenome (GOLD analysis project Ga0114955, IMG submission 87302) | Marine algal microbial communities from Porto, Portugal - Porto_5 metaG | ecosystem: Host-associated > Algae > Red algae > Unclassified | place: Portugal: Porto | collected 2015-02-02 | reverse complement strand
TTGATTTTTAAGATTCTTAGGCAACACTTTATCATAGAAACTTAAAAATAACAGTGCAAAACTTAATAATATAATCATCCCAATAAACATCATACTCATATTAAATGTATCTACAAGTATACCCCCAATAAATGGTCCAAATGCTTTACCCACTGTAGATGCTGAATTAACAAATCCTTGGTATTGCCCTTGCTTTCCAACTGGTGCAAGTTGATTTGCTATAGTCGGTACTGCAGGCCAAACAAACATTTCTCCAAAAGTTAAAATGACCATGCCAACTACAAATATAGCAAAGTGATTTGCAAAACTCGTCACTAGGAAAGAACTCATAAAAATTAAAATACCTACAAACATTTGATGTTTTAAATTACCTTTTAATAAGATGATAATTGGTCTTATTAACGGTTGAGCTACTAAAATCATTATTCCATTGATTGTCCATAATACACTATATTGAGACATTGAAATATTAATTGATTGAGTGAATGAAGCTATCGTTGTTTCCCATTGAATATATGCAATCCAACAAATTGCAAACATTGCACATACTAGCATCATAGCAGTAAATCGTTTTTTATTTTCTTTGCTTTTTAAATCTATCGAATCTTGTGGTTTAAATTTAGCATTAATCTCTAAATTGAACTGTGTAATCGCCACGATGGCAAAAAGTACATACATAATGAGGTTTGCCATAAAAATATAATTGAAACTAAATTCAGCCACAAAACCTCCTAATGCCGCGCCTAAAGCAACACCTATATTTTGTGCTAAGTAGATAGCATTAAAAGTTTGTCTTCCTCCATTAGGCCAAACGGCACCTGCCATCGCATAAATAGCAGGAACTATCATTCCGCCACCAAATCCAAGTAGAACTAACCAAATTGCATACCATGGCCAGCCATGAAACAAGTTGAGTAATGTGGTACTACATAAACACGTAAATGTACCTATTAAAATCGTTTTGTAACCGCCAAGTTTATCAAACAAAGAACCACCTAACAAATTACCTACAACCATTCCAAATGAATTAATCATCAAAACGATACCTGCAATTGTTAAACTCTTATGAAGTTCTTCCTTCATGAAAATTGTATTTAAAGGCCACAAAAAACTGGCGCCAGTTATATTAAGTGCCATACCTATAACTAGCCACCAAACTGATTTAGGTATATTCATATCATGAGTCCCTCTCTTTATATTTTTCTCAATCTACAATAGACACTATAACACTAAAATATGTTAAAATCTGTACTTAGAACTTAAATAGAAAGGAAAATGTATTATGGGTAACTATTTCCCGTATGCCTTTGAAGATAAACGCTATCACACATGGAACTATCATTTAAAAAACAAGTTTGGTCAAAAAATATTTAAAGTCGCTTTAGATGGAGGATTTGATTGCCCAAATAGAGATGGTACTGTAGCTCATGGAGGTTGCACATTTTGTTCTGCAGCAGGAAGCGGTGACTTTGCAGGTAATAGAGCTGAACCAATTGAAGTTCAATTCAAAAAAATAAAAGAACGTATGCATGAAAAATGGAGTGAAGGTCAATATATTGCATACTTTCAGGCGTTTACAAATACGCATGCACCTGTAGAAGTATTAAAAGAAAAATATGAACCTGTATTAAAAGAAGATGGCGTCGTTGGTTTATCAATCGCGACAAGACCTGATTGTTTGCCTGATGATGTTGTAGAATATTTAGCTGAACTTAATCAGCGCACTTACTTATGGGTAGAATTGGGCCTACAAACTGTGCATCAGTCCACTTCCGATTTAATAAATCGTGCTCATGATATGCAAACATACTATGACGGCGTAACAAAATTACGCAAGCATAATATAAATGTTTGTACACACATAATCAACGGCTTACCAGGTGAAAATTATGACATGATGATGGAGACTGCTAAAGAAGTCGCTCAGATGGACGTTCAAGGTATTAAAATTCATTTATTACACTTGCTAAAAGGAACGCCTATGGTTAAACAATATGAAAAAGGTATGCTCGAGTTTATGAGTCAACAAGATTATACCAATCTTGTTTGTGATCAACTTGAAGTATTACCTCCAGAAATGATTGTGCACAGAATCACTGGAGATGGACCTATAGATTTAATGGTTGGACCAATGTGGAGTGTTAATAAATGGGAAGTATTAAATGAAATTGATAATGAGCTTGCTAGACGAAACTCCTATCAAGGTAAAATGAACAAGCAGAGTATACAATCATGAAACTAGAACGTATTTTACCCTTCTCTAAATCATTAATTGATTCTCATATTAATCATAATAGTGTTGTAATTGATGCAACATGTGGTAATGGGAATGATACTGCTTATTTTGCTCAACATGTACCAAATGGATTTGTCTATGGATTCGATATACAAGAACAAGCAATTTTGAATACACACAAAAAAATAAAAAATTATTCAAATGTAAAATTAATCCAATCTGGTCATGAAAATGCTAAATTGCACATTCCCTCTGAACATCATGGTCACATAGATGCTGCTATTTTTAATTTAGGTTATTTACCGAAAGGTAACAAAGAAATTGTCACTAAACCTGAAACAACAATTAAGGCTATTAATGAAATCTTTGATATCTTAAGTATTGAAGGAATTATTATATTAGTTATATATCACGGTCATGAAGAAGGTAAAGTAGAAAAAGAAGCACTACTTGAATTTTTACAAAACTTTGATCAAAATAAAGCTCATATATTGCAATATCAATTCATAAATCAAAAGAATAACGCTCCTTTTATCTGTGCTATTGAAAAGCGTAATTAAAGAGTTTATACATGTATATTTTCAATTCAGTCATAGAATACGTGCACATAAAAAGAACCTGAGACAAGCAAACATTTTGCCCCAGGTTCTTTTTTTAATTATAAATTTCATCATGAAGTATACCTTACTTTTAATTGCTATTAAGTTTACTGATTATCATAATTTTGAACACATTCTTTAATACATTGTTCAACAAATAATTCTCATAAGTGTACTCATGCTTTAAATAAAATAATTTATTCAATTAAAGATTTAAAGCGCGTTAAATTAAACCGCTAAAATAGATTGTAAACTAGATTGCATTGGTTCAGACTTGATTTTAATTGAGTCATCAATAAACTCTAACAAATCTTCTTTTTTGGAATTTTGCTTGTCATTAAAATGAATAATAACTGTACGTTCATCATCTTGAGGTCTTTCTTTGTAAATCCACTCAAGATTAACTAAATTATTATAAGTACGTGTACGTTTATACGGCTTAATATGAACATATTTATCCATTTCCTTTAAAGTCATTGAGCCTTTTTCTAAAAGTGTAAGTAAAATCAAAATTTCCTCTTTAGACATTCCATATTCTTCTTTGATTGTATTAAAAATTGAATCAATCTCTTTGAATAATGTCTCTAATTGTAAAATACCATAAACCCTGTTCTTTTCACTATTAGCCAAAATTAACATCTCCCAAATAAAAAATTGTGAATTCTATAAACTAACTTAACCATTTCCCCCAAATTTAATTTTACAAATGGTAAAGTTATTAAACTTTAGAATTATACCCTTTTATTTCAATGATTGAGCTACTTAAAATCAACTTTATCCGTAAAAAGATTTAAAAATGAGATTTAAAACAAATCTTACATCTAGTGCAACTCAAATTCTAACCCAAAAACTTAGTGTTAATACATAATAAAATTAAATTAATTATATAATCAAAATATATCAATTCTACATTTAAAACGCAATAATTTTGGCAAAACTTTCTATACAAATTGTTAAATATATTTTTTATTAAACCAAACTAAATATATCATTAAGAATTATAAGAGCCCGTAGATGTTTAGGATCTACGGACTCATTACTATAGTCCCGGTATAAAACCGAGTTACTTATTCACATTATAGAATCGTATACAAATTGATAACATTTTTCTTTCGCTCACTTAAATGTCTTCAATTTCCTCTTCATTTACTATAAAACCCATAGTATTTACACTATTATTTAAAAATGATAGAACATATCTCATCACCAAATCGCGTTCAGGTTCATTATGTATTTCATGATATAATCCATCCCAAACTTTAAAGTACATCTCTTTCGACTTTAATTTATCTTTCATTTCATTAATAGATTGAGTTTCTAAAATTTTGTCTTTGGTACCATACATTATCAATGCTGAAATAGGTTTAATATCTCTGATATGATCCATTGTTTCTTTCATCTTTTCATTTATAAGGTTATACCAACTATATGTTACCTTTTTAAGCATTAGCCCATCATTTGCTGTTTCTTCAATAATTTCATCATTACGTGTTAAATCATGAGGGGTTATACCAACTTTAAATCTAGTATCTTTAGAAATTTTACCAACATTAGAAATCAATTTGTTTTTGCGCCCTTTATAGTCTTTCTTTAGTTCTAACATAGGTGAGAATAATAATATACCATCAATAGGTAATTCTGTTTTCTCAAGCAGATTTAAAATGATGAGACCACCTAATCCCACACCTAAAACAAATGTTGGAATTTTATATTCATTAGCTATTTTTATCCACTCTAATATATTCTCATGGTACGTATTAAAATCATCTATTTGTCCCTTTTGAGCTCGTGAAGTTTGCCCTTGTCCTGGTAAATCGCCCATGATAACGTGATAACCATTTCTTCTTAACATCGTGATAACATATGCATATCTACCTGTATGTTCTAATATATTATGAGCAATGACAACAACGCCTTTTGCGTCATTTTCTGTTTCCCACTTCCACATTTTCTAATTGCCCCTTTTTATATGTTCTTTATTAATATAATTATAGCAAATCAAACATATTGAATGCTATTTTAAGTGAAATTTGATAGATATTTAAGTGTTTTCTTTAACTCTTCCAATATAGCCTAAAGTATAATTACTCTTTAAGTGTTCAAGCTCTTTATGTAAACGCTTTCTTAAACTTAATTTTCATGATACACTATTTAAAAATATCATAGTTTAGTATAACGGAGGTATTGCATATGTCCTTATTTAAAGATTTTTTCATTGCGTTATCTAATCATACATATCTTAATAAAATAGCTAAAAAGATGGGACCTCAAATGGGAGCAAATCGTGTAGTCGCAGGAAATACGATTCATCAATTAATTGAGACCATACAATATTTAAATGATTATAATATTTCAGTTACTGTCGACTCATTGGGTGAATTTGTTAGTACTAGAGAAGAAAGTATTAAAGCTAAAGAAGAGATTTTAGAAATTATTGATGCAATCTATAACAATAATGTTAAGGCACATATGTCAGTCAAAATAAGCCAACTTGGAAGTGAGTTTGATTTAAATCTTACTTATGAAAATATGAGAGAAATTTTACTTAAAGCTGATAAGAATGGAAAGATGCACATTAATATTGATACAGAGAAGTACGATAGTCTTTCTAAAATTCAACATATTATTGATAGATTGAAAGGTGAATTTAAAAATGTGGGTACAGTCATTCAAGCCTATCTGTATGAAGCCGATGATTTAATTGATAAATATCCTGAATTACGTTTGAGACTAGTGAAAGGTGCTTATAAGGAAGATGCATCAATCGCTTATCAATCGAAAGAAGAAATTGACGCAAATTATATTAGAATTATTAAAAAACGACTACTAAATTCAAAGAACTTTACATCTGTAGCTACACATGACAATGAAATTATCAACCAAGTCAAACAATTTATGAAAGAAAATCATATTAGCAAAGATAAAATGGAATTTCAAATGTTGTACGGATTCCGCACGGAATTAGCACAAAAAATAGCTAATGAAGGTTATTTATTTACAGTTTATGTACCATACGGTAATGATTGGTTTGCGTACTTTATGAGAAGACTAGCAGAACGCCCTCAAAACTTGTCATTAGCTATAAAAGAATTTATTAAACCCAAAATCTTAAAAAAGTTAACTTTGGGTATCGGTATATTTGCAACTTTATTGACGTCTTTTATCCTTGGCATTCAAAGATATAAAAAATAAAATAAAGGCATGAAGTATTTTGATATCTACTTCATGCCTTTATTTTTTAATTGATTTGCTTAATTAGATTAGCCATTTCGATTGCACTAACTGCTGCTTCTGAACCTTTATTTCCAGCTTTAGTACCAGCTCTTTCTACTGCTTGCTCAATACTTTCAGTTGTTAGAACTCCAAAAATCACTGGAGTATCTGAAATATCATTTGCTTTAGAAACACCTTTAGCTACTTCATTACATACATAGTCATAATGTGAAGTTGCGCCTCTAATCACACATCCTAATGTAATCACAGCATCATATTCACCTTTTTGAGCTAATTTTTTTGCAACGAGTGGAATTTCAAATGCGCCAGGCACATAAGCTACATCAATATTAGTATCTACTACTTCATGACGAATGAGTGTATCTTTAGCCCCTTCAAGTAAACGTGTAGTAATAAAATCATTAAATCTACTAACAACAATCGCAATTTTTAAATCCTTACCAACTAATTTACCTTCAAAATTCATTTTCGAGTCCTCCTATATTAAATGTCCCATTTTATTTTTTTTAGTTTCCATATAACTATGGTTATGTTGCGTTTCTGGTACGATAAGTTCAATTCTATCTACGATTTCAATGCCGTAATCTTCTAAACCTTCAAATTTTTTAGGATTATTGCTGAGCAAGTTAATTTTACTTAAACCAAAATACTTTAATATTTCAGCTGCAACATGATAATCCCTCAAATCCTCATCAAAACCAAGAGCAAGATTTGCAGTAACTGTATCATAGCCTTTTTCTATTAACTCATATGCGCGCAACTTATTCATTAAACCTATTCCTCTACCTTCTTGAGGTAAATAAATAATCATTCCACCATGTTCTTCAATATATTTCATTGACGCTTCAAGTTGTGCCCCGCAATCACATCTTTGACTATGAAAAATATCCCCAGTCAGACAAGCAGAATGCATACGTACATTAGGATTGCTTTTTAAATCTCCTTTAACTATAGCAACGATTTCTTCTTCGCTATAATCCGTTGTAAATCCATACATATCAAAATGACCAAAATCTGTTGGCATCTTGACCTTTGCCTTGAGATTAACATTAAGTTCAATAGCCTTACGAAAGGCAACCAAACTTTTTATAGTAATCATTTTTAAATGGTGACGTTCTTTAAAGGACTGGAGATCTTCACCCTTAGCCATTGTTCCATCATCATTCATAATTTCGCAGATTACGCCAGCTGGTTGTGCTCCTGTTAAACGTGCCAAATCTACGGCAGCTTCAGTATGACCATTACGTGTTAACACACCATTTTCTTTTGCTATAAGTGGAAATAAGTGCCCCGGACGATGAAAATCTTCAGGATTAGTCTTTTCATCTATGAGTGCTCTAGCCGTTTTTGTACGTTCATGTGCACTGATTCCTGTAGTAGTTTTATAATGATCAACACTTACAGAAAAATGTGTGCCATAAATATCTGTGTTATTTTGCTCCATAGATTGTAGTTTTAATCTTTCAGCTATAGATTTATCAATTGGTGCACAAATCAGACCACGACCCTCTTTAGCCATAAAATTAATGGTATTATCATCCATCCATTCCGTAACAGCTACAAGATCTCCTTCGTTTTCTCTATCTTCATCGTCAACTACAATAATGCTCTCTCCATTTCTTAAAGCCTCTATAGCCAACTCAATTGTATCGAATTGCATGTGATATTCCTCCTAAAAACCAAATGCTCTAAGCTTTTCTTCTGTTATCTGCGATTGATTTTGATTCATGATGTTTTCAACATATTTGAATAGTACGTCAGACTCCAAATGCACTTTGTCGCCCACTTTTTTAGATGAAAGAATAGTAGCTCGACGTGTCTCTGGTATAAGATGTATATCAAAAGTATGATCATGTAAATCAAATACAGTGAGACTAACTCCGTCTACAGTTATAGAACCTTGCTTGACCATTTGATTCAAAATATTTTTAGTTGTTTTAATAGAAATAATTCTTGAGTTAGCAGTTTCATTGATTTTAGAAATTGTTCCAAGCTCATCAACATGACCTAACACGAAATGTCCACCAAATCTCCCACTTCCACTCATGGCTCTTTCGAGATTAACTTCTGTATTACGTTGAACATTTCCAAGATATGTTTTGTTTTCAGTCCCTTTAATGACTTGAACTGAAAAACTTGAATCAGTGAAATCTATCACAGTTAAACATGCACCGTTAACACTTATTGAATCACCAATATGCATATCAACTAAAATGTTTTGTGCTTTAATTTCAAGCGTTCTTACTGATTGCTCAGAGCGAACTTGTTGTACAGTACCTATTTCTTCAATGATACCTGTAAACATAGACATTCACTTCTTTCGTAATTTCAATTTTAAATTTTGATTAATTAACTTGGAATCAACAATTTCAAATTGAGTTGCTTCAGGCAAATCAATCACTTCGTCAGTCTTATAAAATTGATGTTTGCCAGAACCACCAATTAATTTCGGGGCTATATATAAAATGAGTTCATTTAGATGTTTGGATTGGAGAAATTGCGAAGTAATATTTGGGCCTGCCTCGACTAGCAGTTTCCCAATACCTCTTTGATATAAGTCTTGTAATATTGTCGTTGTATCACATTTACTTATATTTATTATTTTAATAAAACTTTTATCTGTTTTTAATTTTTCATTTTCAGTGTAAATCCATATCTCCGATGCAGTATCTTTAAATATTTGTTGATTAAAATCGAGTTGTCCTGTCTTAGAGAGAATAACACGAATCGGATGTTTTCCATCAGGAACCCTGGTTGTATACAATGGATTGTCTGCTTCAATGGTTCTACGCCCAGTAATAACTGCATCATGCTCATGTCTTAATTGATAAACATCTTCTTTAACTTCTTTGTTTGTTATCCACTTACTTTCATTAAAGTCTGTTGCTTGTTTACCATCTAAACTAGATGAAACCTTTACAGTTACTTCCGGAACTTCGTTTCTTTTAGCAGTAAAAAAGTCACGGTATAATGCAGCTGCATTTTCATTATATTGAAATTCAACCTCTATACCAGCTTCTCTAAGAATCTCGTCACCCTTGCTTACTAAAGTAGTATCTTTAACAGCATAGATGACCTTTGATATGCCCGCTTCAATAATTTTATCCACACAAGGTGGCGTTGAACCATGGTGTGTGCATGGTTCTAATGAAACGTATATGGTAGCACCTTGGGCATTTAAACCTGCCATTTCAATAGCTTGTACTTCAGCATGTTTATCTCCCTTTTTTAAATGTGCACCTAAACCTACAATCCTACCATTTTTAACAACAACGGATCCAACTGGAGGATTAACACCTGTTTGTCCATTTACCATTTTTGCTAGTTGAATAGCATCATCCATAAATCTACTCAATTGATCACCTCAAAAAAACCTTATACCTATACTGTAGGCATAAGGAGATATCTATATCTTTAAATAAGCCTATTGGCATACTTAAAATTGCACAAAAGTATACAATACGCTTATCATAACTACACGAATTTGTGTAAGTCGATAATTCATCTTCTTTCTCCCATCCAGACTCTAACTGTCGGCTCTAGATTCACACTAGATCAGCCACTAACATCAAAAAAACAATACTAGTGGGTCGCAGGCTTAATTTACTGCCGGTTGGGAATTTCACCCTGCCCCGAAAGAAATATATGAAATTGTTATGATTAATTGAGTCCAGTAGTTCTTCACTACATTTTAAATCTTACTATATTTAAATTTAAAATACAATTTTATAGCTTACTTTATTAAAAGATTTTATGAAAATATATTAAACTCACAAACACGTTAAATGCATATTACTTATTTCGATTTTCCTGTGTTATATATAATTGAGACACTGTATCAACAACTTGATTAACAATCATCTTTACACCATTTCTAAGTTTATTGACACCGTTGGTCATTTGTCCAATTGCAATCACATTTTTTAAGGTTCCATATCTAGGACTTATGACTTGATTTGTTTCTGGGATAATTTGAATGCCACCCATAGGATGACGTTGAACAATTTGTCTATTTTCTAAGTTTAAAATTAATTGATCATCCTCATCTAATTGAGAAAGATGTGTTTTAGAACCTGTAGCATTAATAACAATGTCAAACGACTCATAATTTTGCGTGGTGTCGTTGTACTTTAACATAAATTGCTCATTTTTATGGACTATGTCTTCTAGTCCCTTTTTAATGACAAGTTCATTATTCTGTATTAACTTAATTAGTAAACGAGCCGTTCTAGGAGGCATTGGATTAGAATTTAATTGAATGATTTTAGTGTACTTATGATTAAAAGTTTCTTGATCTTTAACGCTCAAACTATTCCAAATCCAGTTTAAATTTTCTTTTAAATGTTCAATGATACTTTGGAATATCCCCATTTCTTCTTCATGATTCAAATCATACTCCAAGTCTTTCACATGGTTTCCAGTTCTACGATAAATAAGTTTTTTAAAGTCTATTCCATAATCTTCACATTCTTTTAAAAATAATGAAACTACCTTTTCTAATGGTACATTACCAAAGTGTTTTTTCATAATTCCATTAAATCGTGATTTAGTTAAATGCGTAAACTGAATTTTAGTCATTTTTCCTCTAACACTTGGTAATGCTGCAGAACGACTTGTCATAGTAATGGGTAAAGATGGATGATGTGCAGCTACATATCTCACAGCATCTAAACTAGCCAACCCTGTTCCAATAATCACGATTCGATCTGAATCTTTAACATTATCAAGAGTATGATATGTAGGATAAGGCGTTTGGATATAGCCTTTAGTTCCCTTCAAATCATAAGGGTCATGGTAACTAAAAGTTCCAAAAGTTAAAAATAAATAATCATATTCACGCCATTCTTTTTCATCATCACATGTACATACATGATATTTTAAATCTGTATCATCAACATCGGATTGTGTAAAAATTTCTTGTACTTTATCATTGATAATAGTTAAATTATCAAATTGGTCATTATAATAAGATAAATAAGACTTCATATAATGACCAAATACAAATCTAGGCAAATATTGAGGATTACTAAAATTGAATTCTGTCTGATTTTGATACCACTTCCAAAACTCTTGGTCATCATCAAGATTTAAGCTCATAGATTTTGATGGCATGTTAATAAGTAGTTCGCTACTATCATTTTGAAACGGAACACCTTGACCCATATTTCTATCATCATCATATACATCTACTTTTAATTGAGAAAAGTTTTCATGTTTAACGAGTTGGCGTAACACACTTACACCAGCTGTTCCCATACCTATTATTGCTACACGCATATCAATCATCCTTATGTATTTATTATTAGTAGTTACATTTTATTGTACACTTTTTCACTATATCTATATTACCTATTTGATTGACTTTTAATCTTAAAATAGTATGCTAAAATTTTATTTGAGGTGAAGCTTATGAAATTTATAGTTAAAGTTTTAATTGCTTTTGCAGTTCTGTTTACAATACTATCGCGAAAAAACAAAGCTGAATAATTCAACATTTAATCCAATAAATTAAAAACACCACTATAAAACTATTGAAAGTTAACTATTGCTTAAATCTAAATTAATTTTAATTAGCACGATTAACTTCACAACTTTTATTAGTGGTGTTTAGTTTAACTATTTAATTTATTTTTGGTGTTTATCGTCATCTTTATAAACATATAATTTGAAGTATTTACCTTCTGTTTTCATGTTCTTGTAGAAATCTGCAATGATATTCGCGTTACTTTCAGCCCATTTTATATCAGTAGCATATTGGTGTTCACCCGGATTTTTAGGATTCCATCTCATACTATAAAGTGTATTTTGATCATCATGAGATAAGAAATGCTTATGAATAAAATCAGCGCCACCATATATAGCTTTTTGTGGTGTGTCCCATCCATGTTTTTTAGCATATTCGGCACCTGTTTTAATAGGGTCACTATCTAATGCACCAACACCATAGAAATTGTAATATTTTTTACCATCTATTTCTACACCATTAGCGAGTTCACTTTTAGCTGCGCCTGTTTCTAATAGAGCATGAGAAATAAGATATACTTCATTGACATGTTTAGACTTTGCGGCATTAATAAAATCATCTGTATGTTTTAGTAGTACTGGTCTATCAAACAACATACGTTTAATTCTATTTTTATCAATGCCTTGATACTTAGACAAATCTAAAAATTGATATTTTTGTTTATCATCATCTATGAATTTACTACTATCCATAGCTTCTTTAATTTCTGTACCAGACGCATCACGCCAAGCTGTATTAGCTTTGTTAGATACTTGTTGGCTCGTATAATTGTGTATTTGCTTTTTAGATGCTTTATCTAAAGTTTTATCTAGTTTTTCAACCTTTTCAACTGGTTTGACATGTTTAAAAAATATTTGATCTGAAATCATTGAAAAGAAGATAAAACCTGTAACAACAAATACAATTAGCAAACCTATGATAGCTAATATTGAGCCTTTCTTGTGCTTAGTCATATTCACACCTCTTAGGTCATTGTTGTTAAACTAGTCATTCTATTACGATAATCAAGTTTAACATTATTCAAACACATTCACAATTTGAAACTTCTTTTGTTACAAATTCATAAATAAATGGTAATCAAATTGAAATTTAAATAAATAGGTTACACGATGCACATATTAAAAAAATAAGACAAGAATCGAAATTTTTTAATGCCAAATGAATGTTTTTATATACTGACAAAACTGAAAAATTCATTGATTATTAAACAGCAATATTACCTTTTGTTTTTATGGCAATTAGATTTAAATTTTAATTTATTTAAACATTATAGTGTTGAATAGGTTTTATAAATCCAAATTTAGTCACTATGGTGACATTCTAAATATCAGTTCTTATAATTCATCATTATGAAACTTACAGCTTGTGATCTATTTTTATAATAGTATTGATTTAAATCGATAGTTCCTTCAATTTCACCTTCACGGTATTTCATCTCATTGGTGAAATTATTAATCATCACAAAATCAGATCGATCTCTAATGATATCCAAATCATCATTTCGTGCAAAAAAGTGCTCTAGATTTAAATGTGCGTAATCCATAAAAGTCCCTCCTCTTTATTCAAAAAGTATTTATGTTGAAAAGCCAAGTTAGCATGCAAATAAAACACTTATTTTACATATTAATAAAGTCTATGACTACTATTTAACACCTATTGCTTCAATTACGCAAATGATTATTTTCAAACAATAAGTTAACTTCTATTTATCCGGAAATCACTTTATGTACATAAATAGGAGTTAATTACATGTCATTTGAGGAATCATATAAAAAATACAATAATATCATACATTATTTGTTAAAAAGTTATCAAATCACTTATAATTATGATGAATTTTATCAACAAATGCTCATTAAAATGTGGCAACTTACACTCGATTTTGATGAACAACAATCTTCTTCTTTTAAATCTTATCTATTTATACGCTTAAAATTCTATCTTATAGATTTATTTAGACAAAAAGATACTACGCTTAATATATGTAGTATTGATACCCTTTCAGAACTTTCTCCGTCAATTTCAATCAACGAAATCGATTTATTTATTAAAGATATTTCACAACAGTTACTTCCACGCGAACGAGATTGGTTAGCCTTATATTTACAAGGATACAAACAATATGAAATTTCCCAAATCTTAGATTTTTCACCTACAACGATTAAAAAAATAAAATCTAACACAATACGAAAACTGCGTCGTTATTTAATTTTATCTACAAAGGATTGACATCTATGAAATGTATATCAACGCATTCACTTTTATATCTTCAAACTGCGTTTTCAACAAATGTTGAAACCTATATTCAGTATGAACATTACAATATTCATTTACCATGTTCACCTGAAAAAACATTACATTATTTATTGGAATTACATCAAAAATCTTATCATCATCAATGTATGTTATCTAAAAATATTTTAAACATAAAAAACTCATACCTATCTATATCAATGAGGAAACCATATTATTTCCAGTTACGCAAAAACGTGCATCGATTAAATATTTTATCAATGCACGCAATATTATAGGAATTCATTCTTCAATTCATACCACAAAGATAGTTTTTGAAAATGGTTCGACTATCGAAGTGAACATCCCCTATACCCTTGTAACAAAAAAGTGGCAAGAAAGTCTTACCGTAGGTCATATCATAGAGAAAACTACTTTTTATTAAATTTATATTCTAAAAGCTTTTTAGTGAATAAGGCAGTCGTATGTTTAATAGCATATAAACTAGCAATCATCATAACTATCGCAATAATCAAAACAGTTAACATAACAAAACCTGATAAATCAATACGTGGGTTGATATAGGCATGTACTATAGCTAAGCTGGTCACTAACCCTAAAATAAAGAGTCCGAGCAAAAATGCATAAGCTAAAACCATACAAATTAAAAGTACGAACACATGAGAAGTAGATTTTTTCTTATGATTAAATATAAATTTCTTTAAATATTCATTTGAAAATCTTATTGGCTTATTTGTGTCAACACTTTTATCCTGATCAACTGAGTCAATATATTTGTTAAGCGCATTTTTCTCTTTAGCATTTAAAAACCATAATTGCTTATTTACTCTTTTGATGAATTCATTTTTACTCATTTGATAGGTACCTCTCTTCAGAATTAGTCATATTTATCAATAGTAAATGAATTAAACTATTCTTTCAAATCTTCTTATATAACTAAAATAAAACAGCAATCTAGTGAAATAAATCCACTTAATTGCTGTTTTTTTACATTTATAGAATTGACAAACCAGAACTTTGAATATCTTTGGCAAAACCTTTGACTGTATCTACTGAAAGTTCTCCTATATCACGGCCTAAATTATTATTAACTTTTTTTACAACATCAGCTGGGCAAGTAATAATATCAGCGCCAATTTCATCAGCTTGAATTACATTATATACTTCACGACAACTAGCCCATAATAATTGAACGCCTTCTTTACTATGAGTTACCTTAACGGCTTCTTTCATCAAAGGAAGTGGATCAATACCAGTATCTGCAATACGTCCTGCAAATACTGACACATATGTTGGCACACCTTCAGTTACAACGTCAGTAATTGCTTTTACTTGCTCTATAGTATAGACAGCTGTAACATTCAACCTTACCTGTTTCGATGATAAACTTTTAATTAATGGTAGTGTAGACTCACCGGTTGTTGTAACAATAGGAATTTTTACAAATACATTATCACCATATTGTTTTAAAATCTCAGCTTCTTTTTCCATAGTAGGTAAATCGTCGGCAAACACCTCAAAAGAAATTGATGCGTCAGGTATTTCACTAACCGCTTCCTCTGCAAAAGCTTTATAATCAGTTACACCCGCTTTAGCCATTAAGCTTGGGTTCGTTGTAAAACCATCTACAAGTTGATTCTTATATGCTGATTTCATTTCTTCAATATCTGCACCATCCGCAAACACTTTAACATTTAATTTTGTCATGTCATTTCTCCTCCTGAACGTGAAAGGTCAATACTATCAATTATATGTATAGAATTGATTATTTGTATGTATATCATACTAAAACTAGGGATAGCGTTTTGTTATCACGTTTTAAATTTTAAAATTTTATAACTTATTTATAACATGACCTTGAAATGTAAGCGAATTATTTGCTTTAATTTTAAATATACTG
>Ga0114955_1000684_pt1 | contig 15776 bp, 9 predicted proteins | sample Porto_5metaG_FD_87302 | JGI IMG/M metagenome (GOLD analysis project Ga0114955, IMG submission 87302) | Marine algal microbial communities from Porto, Portugal - Porto_5 metaG | ecosystem: Host-associated > Algae > Red algae > Unclassified | place: Portugal: Porto | collected 2015-02-02 | reverse complement strand
GTCGCCATCTTGGACGACGGCCGCGTCTTCGTCAAACTCGTCGCTGCTAATGTCCCGTCCGAGGCGCCGCGAGCCAAACCGCCGCGAGCCGCGGCGGACGCGCCGCCCGCGGGAGCGGTAGCCGCCACGCATGCGGTAATCGGGGGAGGAGCTCAGGTCACCGGGCGCGTCTGCGTCGGGCGACTCGTCGCCGCCGCCGCCCGTGCCGCCGCTGTCGCGGTCGCCGCCAACGTCGCTGCCGCGGTCGCGGCCGCTGCCGCGGTCGCCGCCGCGGTCGCCGCCGCGGTCAACGCCGCGGCCGCGGCGGTGTCGACCATCCCCGTCGCTGCGGTTGCCCCCATCCGTGCTGACCCCGCCGTCGACGTCCGACATGAGTCGCGAAGAGGACGACATGGTGCGCAGACGCGGCGTCGCCGGGCGCGCGGAGCAACAGTGCGAGGGCAACACCGATGGAAAAGTGGTGGCGCGTGGGCGCCTGCCGAGTACGTTCAAGCTCCAGTCGCGGTGCCACCGTCATGGTGGTCTTCACATGGGGTGCAATAGGGGGGCTACAGCCAGCGATCCCGGCTGGTCGCGTGCCTTAACTAAATTTAATACCGGCTAAACGTGGAAGCGCCAATTATGAGAAAATGAGGATGAGCAAGGAAACGGTATCCTCGATTTGTTGTCGAAAAAGATAAAAACACCAAGACGACACTGGAGGCAAGAGGCAGGCGTCGGAAAAACAAGACTCACAGACAGAAAAAAAGAGAAGACACAAGCCATCGCATGCCCAGCGACCTGCACGCCAATACAAACACCTCATGTTATCTCCTCCGCTGCCCTGCCGCGTCGTCTGGCGCTGGCGACGCGGCTTCCGGCTCGCTAACGATGGCGTCAATATCGAAGCCAAAGTCCTCGAGCGCAAAGTCGGAGCTCAGGTCGGCCGACGGCGCGCGCGCTTCCTCCCGGGGCAGCGGGGGGGACAGGATGCCAAGAAAGCCGCCACCAGGGACGCCACCATCACCGCCGCCGCCGCTGCCGCCGCCGCCGCCGCTGCCGCTCATGCCCCCGGGCGGCGGCCGCTCCGCCGACCGACGGTGTGCTTGGCTGAGCGGAGGGCGGGAAAGCGACGATTGCCCGGAATGCCCGCCGAGGCCGTGGCCGCTGTGGCCGTGGAGCCCGGGGTGAATGGCCCCACCCTGCTGCTGCAGCGGAGAGAGACGCGAGCCTTGCGAGCCCGAGAGCGGCGACGGCGGCGGCAGCGACGAAATTGGCTTGGCGGGGTGGAACTCGCGGCCGAGAGCGGCGGCCGACTGCAGGAGTGACGACGAGGCGCGGGACGCCGCCTCCCGCGCGTGTGCCAACCCCACAGACCGGCTGCCGTCATCAGCCACGTCACCAATCACCCCAGCCGACCCGCTGCCGACGCCGCTCACGTTGCCGCCGCTACCACCCCCAAAACGGCTGACCACGGGCGCCCCCATTGAGCCGTAGGCGGGCGACGAGGCAGCCCCCGACACGCTCGGTGAATTGGCACCCACGGACGAGGCAGGCAGCGGAGAAGGCGAAAATGTCGGGCTGCTCGCGCCGCTGCTACCAGTGTCGGCCGCGGCGCCCCACCGGCCGCCGCTACCAGGAGCGCCAGCTGCAAAGCGAGGGAAGCCGCTGCTGCCACCAACACCTGGCGCCATGGAGCCGCTGACCGTGGTGCCGGCCACGTTCCCAAAGCTTGAGTTGCGCGATGTCTTCGAAGCAACGCCGCGGTGGCCCCCATTGTGCTGATTGGTCGGGCCGACAGGAGGGAACGAAGGCACAAACGAGGACGGCATGCCCGAAGCGCTTGACTGCCCACTGCGACCAGACAGCGGCGGTAGAGCAGGCGTGGTCATCGATAGGTCCCCGGCAACACTGTTGGCTGACGGGAAGACATGCGCGGAGCGGCGCTGCACTCGGTGCAGTAGTTCCGCCGAAGTCACCTCAATCGAGCTGGAACAGTGCATGCAGCGCAGGACCGCCCCTTCCCCACGAGAGAGGAAGTAGTGTTCGCATCCCGACTTCAGCGAGACAAACGATGGCGTCGCGTCGACGAGCGCCCGGTCGACCGCAGGATGACCCACCTCCCCGCGACCCGACAACTCGCCCATGCTCGTCGACTGGTGCAGCGGTCGAGGCCCACGGATGCCCGACGCCGGAGGCGGCGGTGGCAGTGACGGCAGCAATGGCATACCCATCTGGTTACCAAAGAAGTTGGGCGTTGATGTGACGCCCAAATTAGGCAGCCCCGACACCATCCCTGACGACGACGGAAAGCCGGCGCTCGACAGGGGCGGGAAAACCCGCCCGTTGGGTTGCTGCTGCGACGGTTGCTGCGGCGGTGGTGGCGGCGGGGGCGGCGGATGAGACGGAGGGGGTGGAGGAAGAATTTGTTGTGGCATCTGCGACTGCTGCTGCGGCTGCTGTTGTTGGTGGACAAAGGCGGCGGCGGCGGCTGCTGCCGCCGCCACCGCGTGGCGGTGGTGGTGCAGGTGGAAGTGCGGCGGCCGCTGGTGCACCATCGGGGGCGGAGGGGGCGCCGCAGCGCCCGGGAATGGTGGAGCGGGCGCCGACCGAGGACGCGTCGTTGGCGACGGCGGCACGTAGGGTGCCGCGCTCAGCGACAGCGAAGGGGTCCGAACGTGTGATGCAGGCGGGCGCCCAGGAGGAAGACCAGGGGGCGGGAAAGCAGGTGGCATCGGCGAGGGAACGGGGCCGGTCGGCACGACGTTCGGCCGAAACGTCGGCGGTAGCGGGGCCGAGCCAGGAGCAGGCGCTGGCTTGGCGCCCGGCGCTTGCAAAACGTGGAAGGCAGATCGTTTCTTCGCAGCCACCAATGGAAGGGACGGAGCGCTCACGCCGCTGGGGCCGACCGACATTGCGCCCGCAGGGTGGATGCCCGCCACGGGCTTGCGGTCCACGAGGGGAGACAAGACTGCCTTGCCGGTCGCAGCGCTCTTGGCGGCAGGCGAGCTGCCCGGACCGTGTGCGGCCGCGGTGCCCTCCCCAACGGACGACCCCGCCCGCCCCGGGCGAGTCGGGGGCGTCAGCCCAGCACCGTGGCCCTTGCGAGAAGCGTCCGTAGGGGCATAGCTTTTGCCCACCCCCCGACCTCCGTCATCGGCGTTACCGTGCCCAGATGACGCGTGCAACGCGGATCCCGAAGAGCGGCGGCCCGACCCCGCGCCGGGAGACCGGCGCGGGCGAGTCAGAGCCGCGGCAGACTCCTTAGCGGCCTCCGCTTCCTCCAGGACCAGCTGCTGCTCAGCGGCCTGCAGGTTCTCCAGGTCCGCCGTAGCCACCACCAACGCTAGCTCACTCGCAGCCGCGTCCATCTCTTCCAAAAAGACCGTTGGAAGGGATGACCCCGCGCCCTCCCCGACGGCAGCCGCGTCCGCTCCGTCCTTTGTCACGTCCGCCGCCACAGACACCACGGCGCTCTTGGTCCGCTTCTTGCGTCGGTTCTTACGATCAGCAGCACCCTCCCCCGCTGCCTCTGCCGATGAGTTTTGCTTGCCGGTCGAAACAGGCGACGTCGCACCGGCCACTGACGAGGGCGCAGACGTTAGGAAGGACCGGCGGTACGACGAGATGGCAGCCGCCAAGGAGGGTGCGTCGGAATGCACCGCAGAGGAAGAGAGGACCGCCCGGCCGACTACCGCAAGTTGACCCGCCTGGAAGCGGAGCCGCTGCGCTAGCTCCTCTAGCCGACCGTCAAATTGGGTCGCCTTGTGCACCAGCTTGGCCAGCTTCTCCCCATCAGGCCAGCTCCACACGCGCAGTGCGGCAGGCGACGGCGTGAGCTCTTCTAGAGGAACCGCTTCAACATGCTGCGCAGCGACGGTCGTCGCCGGAAGTAATTCGGTAGTGCTACGCGCCCCATCCTCCCGAGCAACGCCGGCAACCGCGTCCGCTTCAGCAGTGTCGCCGTCATCGCCCCCGTTGACGCTGCCGCCGGCCGCGACCGCGGCACGCCACGCGTCCAGGACGCGCTGCGCGTCTTCGCTGGCGGTAGACATTAGATCCCGAGTGAGGGCCTCCTTGGTCAGCGCGTCTGCGCGCGAGCGTGCTACCTCCGCCTCGTGGAAAAGACCCAGGTCATTCAGTCGGCCGCGAACAGCCAAGAGACGCGGCACGTCGTTGGCCTCACGGGCGTCTTCTAGCTCCAACACTGCCGCAGATTGATTACGCAGCTGGTCCACGCGCGAAGACACGAGCGCGATGTCGTCAGCGAGCGCCGAAACGCGCAAGCCGCGGGCTGACGCGAGAATCGCCTCAAGGCCGGGCAGGTCAGGCGAGCCCGACGCGCGTGCCTGGGCCTGCCGCAGCCGCTTGCGAGTCGCCTTGACGCTCTTGGAAAACGTCCGCCGCGCCGCTTCAATGCGCCGCCGTGCGTGGGTCCCCGCATCCCCAGAACGAGCCACCTTGTCGGCTGCCTCGACCGCCACCTCCAACGCCGCCAACGCACTCGCCGGTTTCTTCCCATCGACCATCTCAACAATATCCCCAGCACCCGCTGTGACAACCAAGTCAGACGATTCGCACCGCGCGACCGCCTGCTCCAGTAGCACCATGGCGCTCTTCTCTGCGTCTTCCGCTTGCGCGAGCCCCTGCTCCTTGACCAACCGCTCTGTTGCAAGCACATCGACACGTTCCTCCGCCTCAACCAGACGCTGCTGAAAGGGCTTGGTGTCGTCCTTTTGGGCACTCGCCGCACCGGCGACGGTCGCGTCGGAGCTGGCACAAATGCGCATAATGGCAGCGTCTTCCGCACCGAGGCTGCGACAACAGTCCACAGCAGCTTGCGCTTCCGACATCGCCGCACGGAGGGCGTCAAGTTCCGCATCAATGCAGGCAACCGACAGCTGAGTCACCGCCTCCTCTGCAGAGGACAGAGCCGTCGAGGCGGCTTGTGCAGCTGCAATATCCTCCTCCAGAGAACCCAGCGTCGCAGACGCCCGGCGCGCGCGGTGAATGGCTCGCAGCAGCACCCGTGGGTCCCCGCCGGCGAGCACCGCCGTGACTGCATCGGATAGCAGCCGGCGGGCAGAGTCCCGCCGTGTGGCCGCGGCAGCCGCCGCCTTCGTCTCCTTGGCACGCCGTTCCTCCACGTTGACCTGCGCCAGCACGGTCCGTGCAGTGTCCGCGTCGGCCAGAAGGCGACTTTCCGCCTCAGCGGCGCGGGCGGAAGCCGGCGCCGCGGCGCTGGCAGAGGAGCCTGCTGCAAGATGGAGAACCAGCTTGTTGGCGTGCGCGATGGCCTCCGTCAATGCGGTCGCCGACCGAGACCTGATGGCGTCGTCCAGGCGCTCCCGAGCATCGAACGCCTCCGCCTCCCTGCGGCGCTGCTCCCGCACGCGGGCGCTGCCCTCCCGCTCGTCCTTGCTCTGCCCACGCCGCCGCGGGGTGGACCGTGGCACTCCCCCAACGCTGCTGCCGCTGACGCTCGCCCCGTCGTTGCCACCGTCGTCCCGCAGCATGGAAGAGCCGTCGGGGCCCATCCCGTACGTCGCCGAATCAGAAGCTCGAAGCCCACCATCGGACAGGCTGCCCTCCACGCTCGGGGTAAACGGCATCAGCGACTGGTCCGGGTCTGGCGTCCACACGGCTGGCACGGGCGGCACGAGGGGCATGCTCGTTGTCGCATAGTGCACGTTGGTCGCTATCGGAGGCGCCTCGGGCTCCGTCCCGGGGGAGTGCTGCATGAATTCGTCGCTCACTGACGCCAGGTCCTCACTGCCGCCGCCTGGAGTGTCGTGAGACAGCAACGACACCGACGCGTGCACGTAAGGAAACGACCCCATGTCCTCCAGATGAGGTAGTGGGATTTGCAGCAGCACGTCCATGGCCGCCGGCGGCGGTCTCGCCGCCGCCAGGTGCCGCTGCAGCGTTGCCGATAGGAAAACCGGATCAATTGCCACGTTCATGCCGGTCGCCCGCGGAAAGAGCACCCCGCGTGTGTCCGAAGAAGAGCCGGGCGCAACAGGGTTCATTGTCAACGCCTGCACCGACGAACTACCGCCAATCAGTGGCGAAGGCGGCGGCGGCGGGAAGGCGCGCGCCACATCAATGGCCAGGCTCAACCGCACGTTGACGTCATCTTGGAAGGTGGATAACCCTGGCGCGGGCACGGCGAAAGACGACAGGGCCGCGGACATGTACTGCGAGCTCGCATCGTAGTACGACGACTGGCTCGCCAGCGCCGCCGTGTCCATCGCAGGCCCCACGGGCGCGAGCGGTGCGGCGTACATAGGGCCCGTGGCCGTGATCGGGACCAAAGGCGGAAGCAAGGCCGACGTGTCCTCGCCCGCTCCAGCTCCTTGACGCAGCCGCTCCTGCTGCGCTTGCAGCTGCTGATATTGCAGCTGATGATGCTGCTGGAGCTGAAGGGGGTCCAACTGAGCCGGCGACATGGCCCCCATGGCCATGCCGTCCATGCCGAGGTCAAAGCCCACGTACTGCCCGGGAGCGTACAGCGCGCCACGCATTTGGCCATGTAGCCCGTCGGCGGCGTAGCCCATCGCCGCCGGCGTCGCGTACGCGGCCGCAGGTTCCCCGACACGCGGGGTGGGTGCTTGGCCGGCCCATCGGGCACCAGCATCAGCGACAGCAGCGGGAAACGGCAGCAGCGTCTCAGGCCCAGCCGGTTCCCCGCTCGACGGAGCAGTAGCGTTGGCCGTTCCGCCGTTCTGGGCAGCAGACCGCGCCGACGAGCTTGCACCGTCAGAACGCCCCCTGTTCGACTCCCCAGCGTCCGAAGAAGATCCCGCTGCAGGTGCTGCCGTCGCTTCATTCTTTGCAGCTTCCCCTTGCTGACGGATGCGCTCCACAAGCCGACGCACAATATCACGGTTCCCGTGCGCAGCGGCGTGCGTCACCAGCGTACCCCCTCCGCGGGCAGAGAGTTTGCTCTTAGGGTCCACAAACGCCCCGTGATCGAGCAATGCGTGCGCACACGACGGATGCGCGTTGAGAACCGCAAAGTCTAGAGCCGTCCACAGCTTTGCCGTCCGCGAGTTGACGTCCGCCCCGTGGGCCAGCAAAAGCTCCACCACCTCGGTATGGCCTTTGGACGCAGCCAGGTGCAGGGGCGTCAGCGTGTCCTGCACATCTGCGTCCTTGTTGATCATCACCTTAATGTTGGCGCGGCAATCGGTAGGTGCATTGGCGTCGAGCAACACGCGGACGACGTCAGCTGTACCATCGTCGGCAGCAATGAGCAGCAGTGGGTTGCGGAAGCAGTTGACTTCTGCTCCTGCTTGAACCAGCAGCTGCACCACCCGCGCGTGTCGCCCCTGCACCGCGTAGTGAATAGGAGTAACTCCCGACGCCGTCGCCGCATCGACGTTGGCCCCCTCGGCGATAAGGCTCTCCGCGCACTCCTCATGGCCGTTGCTGGCCGCGAGGTGCAATGGCGTGTACTTGCCATCGTCTTCATTGTTCGCATTCGCCCCGTGCTCCAGCAGCAACTGCACGATGCGGACGTAGCCCTTCTGAGCGGCCAGACATAGCGGCGTCTGCTTCTTGGCTGACTGAGCCCTGACCGGTGCCTGGTGCGCCAGCAGCAGCCGCACGAGAGCGACGTGCCCGCCAGAGGATGCCGCCAAGTGGAGCGCAGTGACGCCGTCCGCGCAACGCGCAGCTGCCGACGCGCCCTCATTCAGCAACGCCTGACAGCAGCCGAGATAGCCCTTGTGTGCCGCCCACGCTAGGGGCGTGAGCCGCTTGCGCCCATAAGTGGCATCCAGCTCAGGTCGGCAGCGGGCCACCAGCAGACGGAGGCACGATACCTTGCCCAGCTGTGCTGCTAAGACGACAGCAGGTAGCGAGCTCGGTGCCGCACCGTCCGAGGCAGGCTGAGTCATCCCCGCAGCCGCTGCTATGCGGGATGCCTCGGAGGCAGCAGAGGTAGATGCAGAAGGTGGGGGCATGGCACCAGGGCCGGGATGCAGGAGGGCGGGGGCCTCAATCGCAGCACCCCGCTGCGACCAAGTCATGGCATCAAGCAGTACGGCCAGGCAATGGGCGTGGCCAAGTCGCACGGCACGCCCCAGCTTGGCCGCTAGCGCCGCTCGACTGTCGCCCAGGTGCCCACCCCCACCACAATAATCGCATGGCGGGTCCAATGGGGGAGGTGGCGGGGGTGCGCGTTGTCCGTCCAACCCTCGGGCCGACTCAGAGCCGTCAGTAGCCCTCCTACCGTCAGGGCCGCGCTCCAGGCCCGACGTGCCCTGTGGCAGGGCATACGGGGACAATGACGTACCCGAGGCCCCCGACACGGAGTCACCACGAATAGAACTCGCCGACGTCAACTCGGTGTTCTGCCCCCCTGTTCCACAGTCCGTCGCTCCTGACCTCGGCCTCCGCGCCGGTGGCCGCCCGTCCCTCAATGGCCGGTCATCAGTGCACAACACGCAATGGCATGCAGGCGGTGGCAGAGGGATGAGGTCCCCATCCGAATCCTCCTCCTCCTCTTCATCGTCGTCATCATCGTCCTCGTCGTCCTCGTCGTCTAGGCCGCCACTGCCCGCACTCGCCCGGCTGTCAACCGTCCGCTCCGGCCGACCGTCGCAGTCCGAGCAGCCCGTGCACACCGCCGCCGCGTCCGCGTCCAGGGAGGAAGTCCCCGCCAACCGCATGTCCCCACCTTCAGATGCGCTGCTGCCGCTGGAGGAAGAGGACTCGGAGGGGGGCGGCGCCGCACCGCCTGCCGCCGTCCTCGGCGAGTCAGAGATACGCATCCGCTGGGTGGCCCGCGCAAGGCCGGCTACGGAGGAGCGCCCCCCGCCGGCGGAGTGGTGATGGTGATGGTGGTGGTGGTGGTGGTGGTGCCCCCGCCCACCCCCCTCGTGCGACACCGCCTGACCGCCAGGCCCAATGACAACCACCGGCCCCACATCCGCCAGCGGCTGCGGCTCCGTCCCAAAAAAGCCCTGCAGGACACCTCGCGCCCGCGTGCGCACGTCCGGCGACCCGTGCGTCATGAGCGCCTCAATCCGTTCCACGCCGTGCGCGTCGGCCACATACGCGGCCATCCGGTTGAGCGCCGACGCGGCGCCGCGGCGGTTCGCCGCTGCGTCTGCAGCCGTCATGGCCGCCGCGTCCGACTCGCCGACCGCCAGGATATTGCGGATGCCCTTGAGAGCAACAGCCGCAACGGTGGAGCACCCCTTCCACAACACGTCCAGTTCCTTGGTACAATGGAGAAGACCGCAGAGGGCGCGGACGCCGCCCAGCTCGGCTAGAACCGCGATTTGTCCGGAGTCCCGATTGGCCGTAATGTTGTAAAGCCCCCACGTCGCGTCTTCCCGGCAAGCCGTGTCCTGGCACTCCACCAACCGCAGCAACGGCGGCAAGATGCCAGCGTCCAACACGTCCTTCACCTGGTGAGCCGACTCGGTGATGTTGGACACAATCCAGCAACACTCCTTCCGGATGCCCCGCTCGTGGGAGGTGAGCAGCTCGCGCAGGCACGGCAGCGCCGCACAGTCAATAATCACCTGCGTCTGACGGTCGTCCCCACAGGCAATGTTGCCAATGACCTGCAGTGCGGCCGACTGTACAGCTGGGACGACGGCCGAGAAGGAGACTGAAACGGGCATCTGCGACGACCCGGATCCTGGGTCTTCGGACCACGTCGCCCCCGAGGCACCTTGGGACGCGGGGGGTTGTGGGTAGGAGGGTGCCGCAACCGCTGTCTGCAGCAGCGCGACCAGGCGGGGGACGACCGCAGCGTCGAGGATGGCTTGAATCCGCTCATTCTGGATGCCGTCGCCAAATAGCTGGCACAGGCCCAGACACGTCTCCTTCAAGACCTGCTCCCCAGATGGTGCCGATAATAGGTTGGCAAACACCTGGGCAGACTTGCGGACCTACGCAGAGGATAAACAACACACACGAGGGAAAGCCGTCAAAGAGAAACGCAACGTATCACAAGCATGTCAGTCAGATGTCCGCACTGCATGCGCACAGCGGACACCAGCAACACACGAGACCCAACTCAAGTAACGCAACACTGCTCATCACGTACTTCGGCGAGAGACATGTCAGACGGGAGCCGGCCAGAACAGTCACCCAGGCTGTTCTGCAGCTGCAACGCGGCATCAGAGGCCATTGGCGATGCATTCTCCGCCATAACCTACGGGAGGATACCAAAAGTCGAGCAGATATGGTGACGGGGGGAGCGCGTGTTGTTGCAACGTTGGTTAGTCCAACAGCCTTACCTCACTTGGAGTATGGAACCACAGAAGACCAGCGGAGATGCCGCAGATGCGCACCTACGCGACTACAGGGGGTCAACACGCACTGCCAACGCGTGCGCACTCGACCCGGCCCCGAGCTCAACTAGAACAGGCAAAATGAACAGCGAGACGGCGCGTATCGACTGCGCCGAGCACCACAAGCAAGCGCAGGGGCCTGTCGAAATGCGCCCGAACACAACGAAAGAAACGTTCCACACTGGCTCCTCCCACCACACGCCCGCTGTGTTGGGGGTGTGTAGTCCGCACCACGGACGACGCTCGTGTGTATCGCGTACCGCACTGCCCGTTGCGTCTTCCCCCCGCTCTGGACCTCGTCACCCGCCACGCCCGCGCGCAAGACGCGGACGGCGACCCCCCCCCCACTGATAGCGCCAAAGCCGAAAGAGGGAGCCACAAGCAAACCGCCAAAGGCACCGCCAAAGCCGCCGCAGCTCGCTGCGATCCGTCGATCGGGCATTCGACACCAATCCGACGGTGCCCCCACCGGGCGCCGCCGCCCCGTGCCACGAACCACAAGCCCGAGAACCCGCCAAACGCACCGTTAACCACCAACAAGAGTCGAAAGAGTTTGGTGGCGTGGGCCGCCACGGTGTTGAGTGCCGCCCGTCGCAGAGCCGTACCGCCGGTCACGCGGTAGCACAAGGGTAACGCGCCCGCGCCCTCGGGGGAGTCGCCGCCGTGGCACGGACGCGCCTCCAGCCGCCGTCACTGTCACGGTCGGGGTGGCGCGCGGCCCGCCGGTCGAGCGGGGGGAGAGCTCAATAAAATTAGGGGAGGCGGCTGGGACGCCGCCCACGCATAGGCAAAGCCGCACGACCGCCTGCGCCGAGGCAGGCCGTCACCGCCGTCGCCGTGAAGATTGCGGGGAGGGACTCGTCGGGGAGGCGCCGAGGCCGCGGCCGCATCCCCCTACGGTACCGCTCGGTGCGACGAACACAAACACGCGCTCCGAGGGTGACAGTAGAAGTGAGTCTGAGCGAGCGACAGTTCGAAAAAGTAAACGACCCAGACGAGTGGAACCGAAAAATGGCATGCTGTCAACGCCAGAACTCAAGTGCAATCTCCCAGCTCAGCTCGCGCTCACTTGCTCTTAATTCGAGCAAAAGTCCGTTCGCAATGCATGACGAGGACGACGATCAAGACACTTGCGCTGAGGTGCTCTATCCGTCCGACCCTCATTCATAGCAACTGGCCTCTGATGAAGGCTTAATCTTATCCTCACCGGAAAATAAAAATATGGCTCGCCTCAGGAGAGCCTCGCGGGGTCGGCGGTTTTTTCTGTTTCCGCTGGGGCGCTTCTGTTCTCCTACTGGAAAATGTACCCAAGAAAATGTCTGCACCAGTTCCTGTATTTGAAAATACCTGAGGCACTGTCTGCACGGCGCGTGCACGGCGTGCATAGACACGTGCTAGCCAATGGGAGCGCGTCGTTTCGATCACACCCCAATCACGCGAATACTGTTAGACCCCAACCGTCCTACAGAGAGTTCAACAACCGACAACTCGACATGATCATTTCGACTCTGAGCCCGGCATCAATTGTCGACGATGAGTCGTACGTGTCGATGATTCGTGCTGCCAATCCCCGTCGGTCGGTGATGGGTCGCTCATCCGTCACTCGTGGCGTCACCCGGCGCTTCAAGAGCCACCAGGCGACCGTAAGGGCAGCGATGACCGACGTGAGCATCTGTCATGTTAACTCCGACATGTGGACGTCGGCGGCCAACAAGGCGTGTGGCTCCTTTGTCGTGACCTTGCTGGGCAAAGAGTGGACGCTGCAGACGCGGGTGCTGCGCTGTTGTGTTGTCGAGGGCAGGCAAACTGCCTTCGCAATCGCCGCGTTCTTGCTGAAACTCGCCCGGGACTTTGGCTTGTCCCAAAAGGTCGGGGTGGTGCGGACGGACGGCGCTAGCAACAGCGTGGCGGCTTGTGTCGTGCTTGGTGATGTCGCCAGACAGCTGGATGACCGGGCGGACCACGGAAATTTGAGAATCATCCGCGGCAGTGGCGGTGCCGCGGCCGGGGCTGCAGCCGAATTGGAACTTTCTCAGGGAGCGGACGGCGGGCGTGGAGCGGAAGGTATGTTTTCAGCGCGCCGTCTCCGTAGCGGGAAAGAGGGTCGCGAGGCCGAGATACTTGCATCGTTTGGGTGAGTGGACCGTCTCGTGACGAGTGTTGAGAGGTCCGTCACGCGATGATGGCTCGCACGGATTCAAGTTGGGATTGCAGATGACTGAGCGACGCGACTAGGTCACTCAATGTTTGTGCCTTGGGTGGCAATGGGGTGGTGCTGAATATCGATACTTCTGGACGGAATGGGGCAGACATCGACGACGACGAGGGAGGAGACGGAGAGGACCTGCCTGCAGTCGGGTCAGATTGCGGCAGCGATGACGGTGCCGACCACCACGTACCCCCTGCTGCTGGTGTCTCCGACGAAACCGCAGATGCCCGCGCAGACTCATATTGTGGCGACATGCCCGCCGCTCTACATAACGGTGCGTGGCGGGCAGAAGGTGCTACCAGCGGCTCTTCTCTGCTTTGTCAGCACGCAAGGTGCGCTACGCACACTCTGCAACTCTCCGTGCGTGCGGGGTTAGCTGTGCCCGCCGTGCTGTCAGTGCTGCAGAAGGTGAGGCTGGTCGTCAAGCTATGCCGAACCAGTACAAACTTCCAACGCGAGCTCCGGGTGGCGCTAGAGCAGGACGAGGCCGCGGAGGCGGCGCGGGATGGGCGGGATCGCATTGGAGCGGCAAAACTGGCGTCCAGACTGATCATCGATTGCCCCACGCGATGGGGCTCAACGCTCGCAAGGCTTCGTCGATTTGTGCGTGCGGGACCTGCGGTGCCCTCTGCACTCTCCACTAACTACCACTACACCCCAATGACGGTCCGCAAGGTGAGCGTCGAGTGTCCTAACCAATCCGAGTTGGACGCCCGCGAGGAGGTAATCTCTTTCTTAAGAGTTCTCGAGAGCGCTTCCGAGAGCCTAGGGTCGGAGGCGAATGCGACCAGCTCGATGGAGGAGGCCACCTGTTGGTGTCTGCGCAGGGCGGGCGCTGCCGATATTGAGGAATGTGCGGCGCTGTCTGCCCTGAAGCGCGCAGTACTGGCCAACATGCGTGAGCGTCGCGAGACCGAGCGCCTGCGGGCCCCTAACCCCGCTTGGCTTTGTATTTGCGTGGCTGCGGTGCTTTTCAACCCGTTCTACAAGTCCTCTACAGTTGTCGCTGAGGTGTCGACGGCCAAAACTGCCCGCTCAACGGCGCTTCAAATAATTCGGTGGATGGTGGCACGGGCGCCCTCGGCGTCGGCAGGGGCGCCGCCGACGCCTGCCAGTGAAGACGGCTCGCCCCCCAACAAGCGCCAACGAACATTTGAGAATTGCTTGCGAGAGTCGATGGCGCCGCCGGCTGGGGCAACCGCGAGCGCGAGTCAGGGGGTGGGCGTGGGTTTGGGGGGTGGGGTTCCTCTGGCGGTGGAGTGGAGCGCCTACCTCGGCCGGACGGTCGACCAGGGGTCACGTGGCACTGCACTCGATTGGTGGCGAGAGAACGAGATGCACTTCCCGCGAGTGGCGCTTGGGGCCAGATACCTGCTCTCCATCCCGGCGACCAGCGTCGCCTCTGAGCTTGTTTTCTCCAAGGCTGGTAGGACAGTCTCCAAGCTACGCGCCCGCTTGACTGGCGCAAACGAGGAGCAGTACATTGTGCTGCAAGATGACATTACGCGCTCCCGCCGCATGGCAATGGCCAAGCCGGGGCGCATGTGAGTGGGTGATACATGTTTCTCTGTGGATGGGAGATGTAGTTTGGTTATTGAGACGTTACCTTAGGTTTATTGCACACACAGACCAGGACGGGAGGAGAGAGCGGGGGAGTGTGGCGGGCGCGGGATCGGCAGGGACTGGGAGAGTGGTCGCAGCCGATTAACTAGTTTGGAACTGGTTGTTGGCCAGCGAAAACATTCATTGAACTGGTTCGGCTTCGCGAACCAATTGGACAATCCTAAAAGGGAGCTGCCCGGGCTTCTCTTTTACAAGCGACTTGTTTCGAGCTTGGCTTAAAAAGATTTGGAGGTCGCACAAGATGCGCCGCACACTTGTCGCGGTGCATTTCTCTGAGGAAACTCCTCCCGGATCGGGACTGTCTTGCGCAACTGCGGCGCCTCGGAGGCCTCGTTTGGTGAGGATCCGAGGCGGAACGCCCGAGACGCAACAAGAAACGACCAGGAACGAACGGAACCGAGGGGAAATGAAGGCACAATTATATATATATACAATAGAACCCCCCCCCCAGGGGCAGGGGGGGCCATTAGCGAAGCTCCTGCAAGTGCATTTCGCATGCCTTGCGCCCAAATGTGAAACGAGACAATTTACAGGCACTCAAGCTGGCCTCTTGCACGATGACGAACAGCGCTACCCACGGCCAGCCTTGGCCGGTCTTAATCGACAGTACCCCTGCGCCCACTGCCCCATTTTTCATGCCTTCCGGTTGAGAAACCGCTTTCGTCCTGCACTCCTCTCCGCTAAGTCAATGTACCCCTTTACCTCTCGCCGCCTCCAGCAGCGCCCGAGCGTCCCCTCCCCCCAACCACACGCCGAATGACCGCCTCTGCCACATCACAGAAAAAATGGAAGAGACAACTGCCCTTCCCCCCACCCCCAGCAGCTGCCCCCACTTGTCGTTCTTCCAAACAACACGAAGAGCCGCGAGATCCGGGTAGGAATATCAAAGCTGACCAGCACCGTGGCATCGCACTGTGGAGGTGGAGGCACCAAAGGCCCACAGACCCCCCACCCAGCCTGAGCCCTCGCTTTGGACAATCACACTGCAGGCAAAGCAAGCACGCACAGGACCTCCCTGCAGGGGGACAGCTGCAATAACCAGGCCGGGGTGGGGGGGGCCCGTCACTCTCGTGACTTGGAAGGGCCTTTCCATCCAAGGGGTCGCACTGTCAATCGCCATTCTAATTCCATTCCGAACACAATACGCCAGAGCGACATCCACAGAACGCGGCGAGGAGTGTTGCTCCACCAACCACCAATCAAAGCATAGATCACCCAAGTGTCGCACTCCGAGGGAAGAACGGTCGGTCAGGAACCCAGCAAGCACCTTACCTGGATCCAGGCAGATTGACCAATCAGCGCCCCTATTGGGACAGCTGGAGGGGCTCTTTCCGTGTCCGTCTCACAGAGGAGCTTCGCTAATAATTATCTACTCTCTTAAAGACCGTTGAAGGCTACTTTTTGTCCGTAGACGACCACCCCGGATTGCTGATCGTTTAACAGTGTCAGTGTTCACCCCCGATACCAGCCAGTGGGCCAGTGTTCACACGTATTTACGGATTTCATGACACGGCGTGTACATGAAGTACAGATCGGTCGGCATTCTAGCCCCCTGGACAGAATTATGTACCCAACAATTGGCGCTTTTTCAGACGAATGAGAACAGAAAACAAATTACGACAAGCTGCTCACTGGGGTGCGTGGGGTGCGTG
>Ga0114955_1000681_pt1 | contig 15816 bp, 9 predicted proteins | sample Porto_5metaG_FD_87302 | JGI IMG/M metagenome (GOLD analysis project Ga0114955, IMG submission 87302) | Marine algal microbial communities from Porto, Portugal - Porto_5 metaG | ecosystem: Host-associated > Algae > Red algae > Unclassified | place: Portugal: Porto | collected 2015-02-02 | reverse complement strand
GGTCTCAGAGCGCTTCACTTGTCATCATGGACACCACCAACATTGCTACCTCGCACAGATTGGGGCCCCGCTTGCGCTTCCACCGGCGCAGAATCGCTCGCGCGCGCCGCCTCCGATCTGACGCTAGGCGCTTCACCGCGACGCCGTCATGGTGGCGGTTCTGGCTCCCGTCGACGTCCCGTCCACCTTCGCGCCCAGTGCGGCTCGGCACGCCGCTCACCACCGCCGCTTGCGGGCGCGCACTACGCTTCCTTGTGACCCGGTACGTATCCCCTTCTCGTACACCCCTGCGTTGTCATGTGCGGTGCGCCTCTTCGTTCAATGTTCTCTAGTCGAGTCGTGCGAGTATGGGAGCGCTGGCTGCGTGCGTGATGACGCCCCACTCGGCTGGTCCTTTTTCCTGACGCCCTACTGTTCTGTTGGACTGTTTCTTTCTCCGTTTGTTGGCACTGTACAGCTTTTGGCGCGTGCTTCCCGATGGCCGATGCGGGAGCGGTCGCCACGGCGGCTGCTCCTTCATCCTCGCCTTCTTTGGCCCCGCCTCCCGCCTCCACGCCCGCACCCTCCCGCTCGGCTCCCCTTGCGCCCCTTCCCCTGGCTGCCCCTGCGGTTCCCCCGGTGCCTTCTTTGGCGCCTGCCCCCGCGCCGGGACCGACGCCTGGGTCTGCTCCAACCACCACGCCGTCCGCCTCTGTACCACCCCTTCCGCCCCCCGCTGCACCTCCCCCTGCCCCTCCCCGTGGCAACCCTCCTGCGCATTCGCCTGCACCTCCACTCACGCCTCCACCGGCGCCTGCCGCACTGGCAGCGCACGCGACAGCGGACGCGACAGCGGACGCGGCGGCAGACGCGGCGGCAGACGCGGCGGCAGACGCGGCGGCAGACGCGGTGACAGACGCGGCGGTGCACGCGGCGGCAGATGCGGCGGCAGATGCGGCGGCAGATGCGGCGGCAGATGCGGCGGCGGATGCAGCGGCAGATTCGGCGGCGGGCTTGAGCACGGCCGACCGACTCATGTACCAGCAATTTTTCGAGCATCTCGGCATCTCCAACACGAAGCAGCTCAGCTTCCTGGCCAAGACGCTGCACACGGCGTACGAGGCGATGTTCAAGCTGGACGTCAACTTGGCGCCCTATGGCGCGTCGCTCCACTGTGCGGTCAGCCGCATGATCGTGCCGACCAACCCTGAGGAGGCCCCAACGCACCGGTGGATACGGGTTTTGGACCGACTCGGCTTTTTTGCTGATGGGGACGAGCACGCGGAGCGGATAATCAACGTCGGCCTCTCTTTTGCCTACCGGCACCTCGAAATGGACGCCCTGGTGGGGGCCAACGCGGCGCTGCTTGAGAAGCGGAGAGTGTCTACCGGGGTGGGCAGCGGCGTCCACGCGGCGGGGGAGGGTGACGCTGCCGAAGGAGCTGTCCCTAAGGGCGGCGTCGTCATTGCACGCGGTGGTGTCCCTGTGCCCGCGCCGAGTTCCCAGGCCCGTGGTGACGGAGCCCACACTGCCGTCGATTCCGCAGCTGCGTGTGACGGCACGGCGCCTGTCGCTGACGGGGGCCTCGTCATCTTGCGAAATGCGCGTGGCGGCAGTTCGGGCGGAGCTGCCTCGAGTGGGGTCGGCGCTGGGACAGAGGACGTCGACGAGCCCGATGAAGAGGACGATGACGACCCGGGCCGGGAGCCTGCACGGCCGCACCTGATCTTCGAGCGGCAGCCAACCGTCAAGCCGGCAGCGCCCGCTGTGGACGCCGTCAAGTCTGTGCTATTGGCGGTCGGCGACCGAGAAGACGCATTGGCCGTGTTGCGACAACTCCTCCGGGACAGCGTGCTGCGACTGGCGCACACCGCGCCCGACGCAGCGAGCGCCGGCGTCTCCTACCCAACCGCACGAGCAGCGGAAAAGGCCGACTGGACGGCCATCACCAATTTTACGAAGGCGTGGTGGCCGGTTTGGGCGGCTCCACAAGACCACAAGACCGCCGTGCCCCCCGAGGGTACCATGGCGGCGGTGCAGAACCAAGGCCGGCCGGCTCGGAAGTCGCGCTGGGGCATTCGGGTCGACATGACAGGCGTCATCCCCACCGTGCAGCAGTTGGCGGTCAAGTCGAGGCGCTTCTTCCGCAAGAACGCGCTCCCCGCGGAGGAGACGGTCATCCGGGTATTCGGTAAAAAGGGGCTGCGCCTTCCGGTCGTGGTGGCATCCATGTTGCTTCTTGCCACGAAGGAGGAGCGGTACGGCGCCATTCTCATGGGCATGGGGTTCCCCGGGCGGGCCGCTGTTCCCAAGGCCACGCCTTTGTCGTCGGCGTCTCTGCACGAGTTCTCCAGCGCCGGTCTGTCTACCGGTCGGCCACAGCTGGCCCCGAGATCAATGGCGACTACCTCCGCTGGTGCGAGCGGTGCCGCAGCCGAGGCTGCATCCGGTGCGGTCGCTCCCGGCGGTGACCAGCTCGGCGACTTGTCCGGGCAAGTCGCCGATATGGCCGTGCTGCTGCAGAGAGAAGGCGTCGCCCAAGCGTCTCAAAGCAGAGCTCGTCGTGTTCAAGTGCGCCGGGAGAAGGGCCGGCCGGTCGCCCACCCGTCGACGCTGTCGGTTCGTATAGGGGCGCCCTCACCATCCCCCTCAATATTGTCTCATCCACCAAGCACCGCACCGCGTTTTGGTTTTCCCCCTGCCGGGCTCCAGCCGTCGCTGATGATGCCAGCTGCTGGGTTTCCGAGTGTTGGGCGCTCAGGTGGCGCACCGGCTGGCACCAGCCCGTCGACGATCGACGGAGATCGGGGCGTCAAGCGCCAACGTGCGGGTCAAGCTCCGGTCTCCCTCGTCGCTCCCGTGCCCGAGCTACCTGCTCAAGCTGTGGATCGTCTCACTACTCCACTTTGTGGAGGTGGGGGTCAAGGCGTGCCGTTGCTACCTCTGGGGCTCCCTGGTGGTGCGGATCTCCCGCCATGTCATGCACCAGCTCCTCGTCAAGTCGCCGGCGTGGCCCAAGGTGGTGGCTTTGCGCATACACCATTGGTTGTAAGTGGGGCTGCGCCTGTAGGACCGTCGGCTTTGAGTCGGGAACAGGAGCGGGAGGAGCGTCGACAAAGTCACGCTCGTGTCGAGGCGGACTTGCGTGCATCGCAGGCGTCTGTTAGCAGTATATTGGCAGCGAGGCCGACCTGGTCGGCCAAGGAGCCAAGGACGGGCGCCTCATAAAGCGAGAACGATGGCCATATAGAACCGTTTTTATCCTTGCTGTTTGCCGTTAGCTGACTCGAGCTGTCTGCGGGCCACCTTCAAACAAAGCCACGACAGAGCATACCCATTGCCGCCCGACTGCCGGCGCCGTCCGCACGCTTTGTCCTATTGTACTAGAGTCTGAATGCGTTGCTGGGGTGCACACATGAGCTGGAGAAACTGTTGTGCCTACTGTACCCGTCCCTAGGAGAAAAAAGAGAAAAACAGTGGAGCACCCTTATCTACAAGCGCTCCCATCCCCGATTCTTGGAAAGGGCCAGCGGGTCGGCAATAATGCGGCTCGGAGTGAACGACTTGATGAACAATGAGGCCTTGTCGGGCACCCGGCTGATGGCCGTGTTGACCATCCCCGGTTCAAAGCACTCGGCCAGGTCCAGCACCGCCTCGGACACCGACAGGCTCTGGGACATGTGGATCGTGTCCGCCCAGCCAAGCACAAAGGGAACTTGGGTGCGGACGGCCTGCAAGCCCGGGTGGGCGAGCAAGCGCGCCGTAAAGGGCACCGGCGGGCAGAGGACCTCAATCCACGTGGCGCCCGCGTTGCGCAAGCCGAACGCCCCGCGCTCGACCCCAGCTGGAAGCACGTGGTTCTCCAACCGCACGACGGGGGTGCCGTCGGGCTCGTACGCCACGATCTCACCAATGCTGCCGTGGCAGATGCCCAGCGCCTGCTTGCGGTTGGTGATGATCTTCACGCGTGCATGCAAGCAGTGCGCGACGGTGACGGGCGCGACGCAATCGTGCAGCACGGCACGGAGCGTCTGTGCGGACACGGTGTCCGGCTCCACCGGCGCCACACTCAAGTCGCGGTCGGGGTCCAACATGGCCTTGTCGACCGCGCGGAACGGTTCGGGCAGCTGGCCACCCGACAGTAGGTCGAGGCACTCCCGGTTGTGCTTCAAAACCGTCTTGTGGTGCGGCATCAGGTGAAAGACCTTGTGCTTGATCTGCTCGTACTTGTTGCCGTCCACCCAGCAGGCATCGACTAGCTGCAGCACCGCGTCGGTGCACCGGCCGACGCGGGCGTCGGCAACAGCATGGATGAAATCAGGGTCGGCTTGGCGGAACTGCCCGGTTAGGTCCAGCGCCTTATTGCCGAACAACTTCGGCCACCGCAGCGACGTGAAGGCCATCGGGCTCTTGACAGGCCCGAGTTGCAGGAAGTCGCCAAACGCAAACCACAGGCAGGGGGGTGACGAGGCGCCGCGCGCTTGGGATAGCAGCTCGTACATGATGCTCAGCTTGTCGGCCCCAACCATGGACACCTCATCGAGTAGGAGAGCGCGCACTTTGCGCAGACGCCGCTTGATCGGCTCGAAGCGGCTTGTCGCGAGAAGAGTTGCGGCTTCTTGGGTAGGGTTGGCTAGCGCGGGCTCGTAGTCCCGCACAAAACCGAAAAAGGAATGGAAGGTCATGCCCCCGGCTGTTTTGGCTGACGTGCCAGTTGGGGCCACCACCACCACCGTGCCGTCCCCAGGGAGCTTCTGCCTCAGGTAGGCGTGCAGGTGTCGGAGGAGAGTTGACTTGCCCGCCCCAGGACCACCCGTGATGAAAGCGCTTGAGTTCCGCGCCCACAGCCGCTCACACACCTCGTCCCACTTGCCTTGAGCGGCGAGCTTGCCGATGACGCCCTGGTGCACGGTGCGGGTTTCCTCTCCGTCATCACCGCACGGTTGCACAACCGGCTCTGCATCAAAAGACGGCGTGGGGGGAGCCAAAGCGATCAGCGTATCGGGCATCTGCAAAGGGGGACCGCCAACAAAGGCCCGGCGCCTTGCATGGCTGGCGAGGCGAGATGGAGGCGGCGGGGGGGGCGACAGCGGCGCCACACAACGTGACGAAAAGCCCGCGGAGGCCGCCCGAAAGCGTGCCGAGAAGGAAGACGGCGGTCGCAGGGCCGACCATGAAGGAGCGGCCGACGCGGTTACCTTCATCCTTGGACGCCGAACCCTTCGATGACCGTCGTCCAGCGCCGCAAGCGCCTCATCAACCGCTGTGGAGAACGACGCGTCCGTGCCAAGACGGGCTCCGCCGCCCTCGGGGACAACGCGTACACAGAGGGACGGCGTCGCCGAGCGCTTGCCCAACACGGAAAGCGAAGAAGCTGTCGACCGCGCCGAGCGGGACGACCGCAGACGGTCGGATCCGTCCAAAGCCGAGCCGACGCTTGGATGAGCTCCCGCGCGCGTCACCGACACCAGGGAGAGCTCGGGGCTGGATGAAGAGCGGGGTGTGCTGGGCACAGCAGAGCAATACTTGACGGGGTCGCCACATAGGGCGCCCGACGCATCCACATCAACGGCCGAGCACGACACGACTCCCAGCAGGGCTTGCCCAGCACCAGAAACGAGCCACGACAAGGACTGCGCGGAGGAAGAGAAGCGCCGCAGAACGCAAGTCCCCAACGCCTCGTCTGTGAGCAGTGCCAGACTGGACGCCAGGCCGGCCCGGTGCAGCTGGAAGGAAGCCCCCGAGGACTGCGAGACGATGACGAGCCAGTCCGTGGGTGCCCACGCAGTTGGTAGCTCTGCCGCCTTCGTCAGCTCGGCAGCGCTCAAAATGGCATCGACCTTGATGTTGTCGGTGACCCAGCTACGAGCATCCCCTTGCGTCGGGAAGCAGCATGTGGCAATCACACTGTCACCATCGGCCGACAAGATCCTCCGAGACAGGCCTTTCTTGTCCGATAGGTTGTGGATGGCCGCCTCGGTGGGTGACAGCACGGCCACAAACTTACAGGCTCCGCGCGACTGCATGTCAACAATAACTCGACGACGTGTGGGATAGTGAAGCGAGGAATAAGCAGCGAACCACAAGTAAGGTGTCGAAGACAGCGCAACACAGACAGACTACGGTGCGCCGGGCTGGGAGAGGCGGGTGGGGGGCGAAGCTCCGAGGAAGCAACAGAGTGTAGCCGTCAAACAAAGAGGACAGCGCGGGAGGGAGGCCCGAAGCGGCAACGAAGGCCCACAACAACGGCAAGAGGTCAACGCTTCCGGGCGGGGAAAAAAGGCGGGCATGACTCGCGCGAACGGCCAAACGTCGCAAGGCGGGAGCTCTCACGTGTCAGCACGGGTGCTACATCTCGATCCGCCACGTCATAGATGATCTCGAAGCGTGGCGATCCGGCGTGGATCAGACTGAGATTCCGCCGCCATCCACATTTCCTTGCACGCCACTTTGCATCATCACATAAGTCCAACAAGATCCGCATTTAGCGATACCTACCAGTCTCTGCTGGCACTCAGCCAGAAGCCCTTGCGACCGGCCCTGGCAGCCCCCCGTCAGCATGAGCACAACCCCCCAACCCGTGCGGGCAGCATGGCACCAAGAACTGAACGACTGCTCGGGGAAATCAGCACCCTGAGCAGCATCGGCATGACGGCACAGACGCAATGAGCGCGTAGTGCGGGTTGCAGAAAGAGCTCCAGGCCATGTAGAGCATTCAGATCGAAGCAGGCCGACATGCCGCCGCTCAGAGTACGTCCTGCGACCAGTGGGGCACTCTGGAACACCATCCATCTGTAGTGATGTGTGAGTGAAGAGGGTCGCTCTCTTGTTGCCTATCCCCCGGGTCTCTCCTCGCCCCTTCTCCTCTCTCCCTGTACCCGCACGCGTCCCGCCTCTCGCCGCTTCCAATGGCACGCCTGTTCCTCGACCCCCCCGAGCGCGCGCACTCCATGCGGCACCGTCTCCACGCGCCGAGCCGCGCGTCTCAGTGCAGCTGCTTCGAGGCCGTCGCGCCTTTGCTCTTTCGAGCGCCACGGCGCGGCCGCGACGCACCGCGTCCGTCGCGCCCTTGCACTCCGTCGTGCCCTTGCACTCACCACGGAGTGGCCGCGCCACGCAACGGGAGAGCGGGCACGACCGTCCCCCCGCGGAAGCACGCGACGGCGCCTGCAACGTGTGCTGGCGCGCCGGCCGCTCGGATGCACTAGTCGCCGCCACGCTCGCCGAGGGGCGGGCGCGTCCGCCCCCTGGCACCGAGTGCTTCACAGTGTGGCTCGACGGTTTAAAACCATGCAGACCAGAAGGACTTGATGCCTGCGCGCTGCATCGGATTGCGCCTTCCGCTGAGCTCATCGACGAGAAAGCCGGCACAAACAGTGGCAGCCTCGGTGGAACCTTGCGTCCTGAGCTTCATTGTACAGCTTCCGTCTGATGCGCTTGGCGACCGGCCTGCACCCCCGACCATGCATCCTTTCAGTGGTTGCACACAGTTATGGTGAATGCTCGTGCAACCCCTTTGTCGGACGTCGAGGAAGTTTGGGCCCGAACTGCTCAAAGGTTTGACATGCGGTCGGAAGGGATTCAGCACGCCGGCGAGCTCCGCTGCAGTACAATTCAGCGCGCTACGGACGTGCCACCCATGCACACACAAGGGGGTCCACTGACGTGACTACTACTCAACCTGCGAGCTGGCTGTGGCAGTCTTGTTCAGGTTTGTGCTTGCGCAGTCGTGCCATGGTACATCATTTGGTGTTGTCTAGTGTTTGGATGCTGGCGGACCTGCTGCCCAGTCGCGCATTTTCGGCAGGGTGAGGCGTTGCGAGCAGGTTGCTATCACCGAACGTGACTATGCTGGCAGTTCCATCCTGGTTTGGACGTCGGTTGGTGCACTGCCCCACAAGCTTCTGCAGTTCTCAGTCGGCGCGCCGTTCTGCTGGTGGCGTATTGCGTGCACTTTACTTTCTAGTTTAGTTGCATATCTGTAAGTTGGTCGACGTCCCGCCCACGTCCTCGTCCTTAACGTTTTTCTCGAGGCGGACTTGACGTGGTTGCGGCCTGCCACGTCGCTGACATGTGGCACTGTGCCAAGTAGTCTGCCGTATTGAGCGAATCCTCGTTTGGCAGTCTGGTACAGTACACCGCCCAGCGGAAGAGCCAAGCGCCTCACGGCCGCCAGCGTCTTCGTCCACTTTGTGTGTTGAGGTGCGTGCATGACGCTGGCATTGGTCGCGTCCTGTGGTCTGTCTCGCTCAGACTCACGACACTGAGGTGGGCAGCCGAGTTATGGCTGTCTGGTAGTTGCTACTCGCTGCTGGCGCTGGTGCTGGTTTCTTTATGTAGATCTGCTTGCTGAGCTGCCGGCCACCCCCCTCCCCCTCTTTTTTCGGGTGAAGGTGCTGCTATTCTGTTCTGCCCTCACTGATTGGCGATGCTATGTGAGCTGCCTGTCGCGCAAAACCTCGCGCTTGCACACACTCACCGCCCCCTGGCTGTTCTCGTTGGCTCACATGGTTTGTTTCCTCCGTTATCCGGATGCTCCTGACGATTCCTGGTATGTATGGATGCTCTCTGTTGTGGTGCGACGGGGCTGGCTTTCCAGGTGCGAGCATACCTAGTTGGTCTTTGGCTTCCACACCGGCGTCGAGGCCGTATAGGGGGGCATGGCTGAGACCGTCGGCTCTGCCAGCGGCGCGGACTCGGCCACTGGCGGCCGGGGAACCATCGGCCAAGCGGTGATGGTCGCAACGACCGCCAGCGGGTGGATGCAGACGGCAACAATCGTTTACTTGGAGGCGTTGGGAGTTGGGATGGGTGTCGGCGCCATCAGCACCGTCAGGGTTTGGTGGGTTCCCGCGGCGATGCCTGGGGGGAGTTGCTATGTGCCTACTCGGCACTCGGAGCCGAGTGCCTAAAACAAAGCCAGTCTGTTGTTCCCTCGCGGTCTGTTGTCCTGGGACTGAGGTGAACAGGATAGCGAGTTGCTGCGGGAGCCCTGCCCGGGATTGTAGGAGACAACGTGATGGAGAACAATACAGATCATTTTTATAGAATCATGCATCATCCCCGTCAGAGCCCAACCTTGGCTCCTCAGGAGGGACAGACAACGCCGAGGAGAAGCCCAACGAGAACAAACTGTCAAAAAACAAAGCAAGGGCAATGCGATGTCGGAGCGCCTCGATGTGCTTCTGCGAGAAGTGCAACGGTACCCCCAGAGACAAACAATCAGCAGCAGCAAGAACAAAGACGCCACAGCTGCCCCCGTCGTGCTGCTCTGGCAGCCTGTCGATGAAAACCGTCCGCCACGACTCCACCGCCCACGACGCGCCCGTCTCGTCCCCCAACCTGGACCGCACCTCGTCGCCGAGCCACCGCTGAACGTTGGCCACAGCGCCGCGCGAGTCGACTGCCCCGAGCGAGTCGTAGTAATGGAAGGTGCGATGTTTGATGTCCACAGTGACCAGGACCCAGTGGCAGCGGGCGAGGTTGATCGGCACGAGCACTAGGTCGACCTCCTCCAAGTCGAGTCGCCGCTTCTTGCCCCACTGCCGCACACCGTCGTAGTCGTAGCACCCCATCCTCGCCGACAACTTGGAGTAGAAGTAGGTTGACAGCATACACACGCGCACGCCGAGCGGGTGACCGCCATTGGCGGCTGCAGCAGCAGCGCCTGTCCGCAAGGACGACCGGTGGTTGATTAGCGCCGAAAACGAGTTCATTAACTCGTCGTTGAGCCACGCCACGCCCTTGAGCAGCTCCATGTCCGCCACCCGCAGAGTGATCCGTGCCTTGTTGACGAGTCGAATGACCTCGGCGCCGTCGCGGTCGCCCGTGATCTCTTTGACCAGGCGCGCCTCCGCGCGTGTGACAGGGGTAGAGATCAAAGCCTTGGCGCTGCCGTCCGCGCCCGCGTCCGCCAACGCATCAAACTCCGCCTGCAGCTGCACGTGCGCCGGATTGGTAACGACCTGGTCGGCAACAACAGTAGCGGCAACAAGTTGATCTTCCGATGGCCCGTCTTCTTCAGGATCTTGTGGGGGCTCGCCGCCAGTGGCATCGGCGTCAGCGGCTCGGGCGTCACCGTACTGCGCATCCAGACCCGGGGGAGGCGGAGATGCTGGGTCAGCAATGGCGCCGCCGTTGACGTCTTGAGCATCATGCTGCCCCGCGAGCGCCGCCGCCACGTCGGCCGACGATTCGACCGCGTCGCAAGGGCACACGGAGATGCGCTCGCACTGGTGGGCAATCTTGGCATGGAAAAAGGGCGACAGCGGGATGTGGTCGTTCTCTCCCGCCGAGTTGTCGGCGTGGAGCCGGTAGATCTTACGCAGGTTCATAAACGCGACCTGCACCATCCGGTGCGACATGTACGTCGCCGGTGCCATGTACGCCAAGCTCGTGCGGTTGACGACCGACACGGAGTGGGACACCTCCGCCGCTTGTGTTGCCACCCCGGCTGTGGTGCCGAGACTTTCGTCTGGCATGTACACCGGGGAGCAGGAGTGGGTGATCGAGTGTGGGCGGTCAAGGATGCACCGCACCCCGTGCGCCCGCATGATGACGCGTACCCGCCGCATAGCGTTCTTGTCAATCTTGCACGCAACGTCGTAAAATATGGCAGTGGGCAGGGACGCAAAGCGCTCCAGCACGATGGAAAGTGCCTCTCCGACGCTCTCGGCGCGGAAAAGACAGCGGAACCCGAGCGTCACGACGTGTGGACACACGACGTTAAAAACGCCCTGCGACAGCCCCGCCGTGATGGAGAAGGCCTTATTGCAGGTGTCCCCGTCCCCCTCAGCATCGGCAACGTGGCGGTCCTTGCCGCGGTACCCGACACGCCGCTTGGCGGCGACGGAGTCGACAATGCCCGGTCGCACCCGCGGCAGGCTCGCAAAGAACTCAAAGCTGACTAGCGGGTCGTCCTCGTCCAACGCGTCCAGGTCCTTCTGCTCCGCCCGCCACCGCTTGTAGTCCTCGGGCGTAGGCGTATTCTTCCACCGCTCGCAATAGGCCTTGTTCTTCCACGCCGGTGCCGCCTTGGACTTGAGAATGGCCTGCTCCTCAAAGGTGTCATCGACGTACTTCTCCACGACGATCGCCTGCAGCAACAGCTCGCCGACGGCCTTGCGAAAGCGGACGTCATCATCCATATCGTCGGCAAACCGGCCGAGGAAGCTGGTCAAGAAGCCGACGTCGTCGACCGCCTTCGTCAGCTTCTTCCAAGCGTCCTTGCTCATAAGACGGAGCGTGTTGGCGAGCAGGGTGACGGGCTCGGTGTCCTTGCGGAGGAACATGCCCGTCACGGTCTCCGCCAGCATGGCTTGGAGAAAGGGCCGCACACAGATCCAAACGCCATCGTCACTGCGGGAATACTCCTTGAAGGCGGGCGCACAAATCCCGGTCCGGTCCCGCCAGGTCTCGAGCGCCTTCTTTGCAGGCGGGCCATTCCCACCCAGCACCGTATTGCCGGCGGCGTCGAGGCGCAGCGCGTCCTCAAGCGTGCTGCCCACCCGGGCGCGTTTGCGCCTCGGCCCCGGGTCGTCCGCCGCAGACTGGGCCGGCGCATCAGCCGCCGACTGGGCCGGCGCATCAGCAGCGGCAGCGACGGGCGGCACGTCCCGTCCCTCGGGCGCCTCCACGCCGAGGGGGAAAAAGCGAAAAAAGACGGTGGCCGCGGCGGCCTCGGGCGTCGGGCGGGAAATCGTCGATATTGTGCCTCGCCATTCCCGCAGCAGCCCGACCTGCGTTGGCGTCAATGGTGTGGATGATCGGAGAACCTTGAGGACGGCACCGCGTAGCGCCGCCTTCTTGACAATGCACAGGTTCGACGCGGGGATGTCGAGGACGGGGCAGTCGTCGGCGGGGCGGAACGGGTTGGCGTTGTCAGCGTCTGAGCACCCCAAAGCTTGCGCGTCAATCACGACAAAGGCCGGGCTCGGCCCGCACCTCGGGCACCGCCCGGTGCCTGGCGGGATCTGTACCGTGCGGATCGCCATCGTCCCGAGTTTGACCACGTCTTGCCGACGAAGCGTGAATGAGCGCACGTCCGACGAGACGTGGCGCGTTGCCGCTGTGTACGTCGTGCGTCCCGCAATGATGAAGGAGATGATCTTGTCCACAACCCCGCGTGTGAAGAGTAGCCATTGCCGGTGCTTGTTGCGGCGGCGCATGGCAAAGACGGAATCGGCGTTCCCGTCGTACTCAACCGTACGCCTGCACGCGGGAGCGTCGCAGTCCCATCTCCCCACCCACACCTGATGGCGCCAAGGGTGCAAAAGATCCAAACAGGGAATGAAGCAGAGTCGAGGAGTAATGATCCTTAACGACGAGTCAGAACCAGTGACAAACCCAGACCAAGCTGGCACGAGACCGAGCTCGCGGTGCTCAGAAGTGGCCAGGCGAAGGAGCGAGAGACACATGACAAGGCAGGGGTGATCAACACAAGAGAGTGAGGCAACGTACCCGTAAAGGAGGTGCAGTAGGATGGTGCGTGACCAGGAGACCAGGCTCCTTGGTGATCTTGTGCCGGTCGGCTCGTTCATGGCCGCAGCTCCCACAAAAGGGCTCGACGAGAGGGATCTCCAGGTTCCGCAAATCACCCAGCGACTGGGACGTCTCTATCAGTTGACCGAGGAGCTTGACGTGTGCCGCCTTGTTCTCTGACCGGCCGGCCGAGCGTTGCAGGATGAGCCCCCGCCAATCAGCAGTTCTCGCCCACACCGCCCCTTGATCCAGCTCAGCGGCGCACGGCATCATGTTGCGCGGTGTCCGCTGCGCCACCTTGCTCTGTTCAATGTCGCGTGGGCCCCGCACCGTGTCGCCGGCCTGACCTTCCAGGCCCTCGTCCTCCTCCTCATTGTTCAACATCTTGGAGCGGGGAGCCGCTGCGGTCTTGCGGGCTTCCTTGCGCGCCTCGACGACGGCAGGCGCCGACCCAGAGTCAGGGTGGTTGAAGCCCTCGGGCCCTTGCGCGTCACGGGCAACACGTACATGACCGCACCGACCTCGGAAGCGTCGACAGCCAGGCGCAATGCAGGTCGCGACGTTGCTGGTGGTGAACGTGACGACCGAGTACACCGCATGGTAGAGCACAGCCCATACGACCGACTGCCCGTACACGTCAAACACGGCATACTCGGCCGAGTCGGCACGGAGGCGCATGCGGGCGCGAAAGGTTGACAAGGAGACGCACGCGACGCGCAGCGCCTTCACCAATGCCGCCGTGTGCTTGCAAGTTGTGCTCCTGGATGACACCGACAAAAAGAGGGCGTTCTGCGTGCCGCCAAAGCAAGAGCAGAGAATACCGTCGCGGCACGACACCCAGAGGATGGAGAGATCCGCCTTGCCAGCGCCCGAGCGGAGCACAATTGCCCTCGATCGCGACGCCGGGTCCCCGACAACACGGGCTGTCACGGGGGAGGGGTGTTTCCCCATCTGGCGACGGGACGGCAGCCCACAAGTCCGACGGATGCAAGCCGCCAAGGTGTCCACCACGTAGTCCTCCACAAGCATCTTCGGTCGTGCCGACCGCACCCGACGTTGTGGAAGGGGGTCGGCCGGAGGTGGTGCCGGGGAGCCAGCATGCCCACCGTGATCGCCCTCCTCACCACCAGTGAGCGCCGATTCGTCAATGGACGAAGGATCCCCCGTAGCGCCGCGCCCAGGTGCCACCACGGGTCGCCGTCTCAATGTCCGACGCGCGGGAAGAAGCAGTGGGGCGGTCCCATTCTGCCGCAGCACGTCCAGGTCGTCAGACCACCCGCGCGCCACTTGACCGCCGCGGGCGCCAGAGTCATTCGCGTGGACGACACGACCGAAGGACGGACGCAGAGGACGCGTGCCAAGCTCATCCAACACCCGTTGCGCTTGCTGCACCGACGCCGCAAACCGGGATACAACGGACCGCGCCAACAAGGGCGGCGGCCTCGGGTCCATTGTGTCCCAGCGGCGCCCGCCGCCGGGGCGCCGACGGCGGCAACCGCAGCACCGCCCCCCGCACCCCCCCCACCCGCGCAGCGGCAAAGCAACAAGGCCACAACGGTGGTGGACGGGCGCCCAACGACCGCGTCGAGAAAGAGCTCAAACGCACCGGGGAGAGCCAAAACCGCCGGGCGCCGCGGCGGTGGCGCCGGGCGCCGCGGTGCCGACCGCGGCGACCGCAGCGCCGCCCCCCGCCTCCCCCCCACTCGCGCAGCGCGAAGCAGCAGGGCCAAACGATGGTAGAAGAGCACAGACAACCGTGTCAAGGGTCAGCCCATTGACGGCGGGGAGCATCTCGCGTCGCTGCGGCGACCAAAAAGCGGAAATGCGCGCGCGCGCGCCAGCGCTGCCAAATCTGCGATCAGGAGCGGATCAAGCGAGGAGGGGATGGGTACAAGCTGCTAGGGGTGTAGAGGGAAGGGGAAAGGTGCGAATGGCCAAGGGGGAGCCCGTGAGCGCCAGCACGACCCCATACAGAAGGCAGCCGTACCGCCACCGTACCAGGCGCTGGCAGCACGACGAGGACGATTGCCCGCCCAAACCGGCGCCGCCGGAAGCGTCGATGCCGACGTGTCCAGATCCAGATCGCACATGTCTGGGGCCCGCTAAAAAATATCCCCGGACATGTCTGACGCTCATGTCTGAGATGTCCGTCTGTGTGTGTCAACAGGCGTAATTGGTGGCGGATCGAACGTGGTGTCTGACGGGGCCCTGGGCGCCCAGGGCGCACTGAATGCGCGCACCTGATTGGCTGTTTCAGGGCACGCGGCTGTGGACGCAGCCGGAAACTGGGAGAGTAGATGTCGCGGGTTCCTTCACGGCACGGGCACGCCCGTTCTCGAGGCACGTGCATGCGTGTGCGGCAGTGGTGAACGGAAGGAGCGTACTGTACCCAGACCACCATCAAGGGCTAGTCCCTGTCCAAGGCGTCGGCCCTGCAGCATACACCACATGGCCGAGGTAGAGAGAAGAAAAAACTGCATCATAAAAAACCAGCAGACGTCACACACCCCACTCAATGTACACCACCCCAGGCCGCCGCCCTCTCCGCCGCCACCGCCACCCGCAGCCCGGCTGCCCCAGCGCCGCACGCGACCCCCCTCATTGCTCCGTGCTCGCCGTGTAGGTGCGGAGCGCGTCGGCCAACCCCACCCGCGGCTTGGCCGCCCGCGGCACAACGACCGGCACCACCTCCCGCACCTCCCCCGGCGCGTAGGCGTAGAGGCGGTGGTCCGCCACCCCCCCCGGCGACGCGCAGAGGACCGCCTCGAGCACCTGCAACACCGCACTGTCCGGCGCCACCACCACAATCGTGTCACAAAAGTATTGCGTTTCCATCTTGGCGAGCCACTGGCGGCCGCGCACAAACACGTCCTCCACCGACTCGTTGGGCGTCCCGTCCTCCCCCGCGGCGGGGCGCCACGACACGCCGCCCGCCGCCTCGCCCGCCGCCAGGGCGGCGGCCACCTCCCGCGCGGGGGCGCCCTCCAGGGCGCCCACGCCGCGCGCTTCCAAAAATGCAAACTCGGGCACGAGCCGCTCTGGCCGCACGCCGAGCCCCGCCGCCAGCTGCGTCGCCGTGGCATACGCGCCCGCGCCGACGTCGGCGTAAATCCACGCCTCCGTGTCCACGTCGAGCGCCGCCGCCATGTGCGCCGCCGCCGCGTCGGCGGCGGCGCGCCCCGCGGGCGTCAAGCCGTGGACGGCGGCGGAGAGGCGCGCCACGGGGTTGGTGACCGTCACGCCCGTGGCGGCGGCCGTCGACTCGGCGGCGCGCACAAAGACGTAGCGGTTGACGAGCGGCTCCGCGAGGGGGAAGAGGGGGAGGCCCGACCGTGCGGCGGCGGGGGGGGGGGGGGG
>Ga0114955_1000670_pt1 | contig 15999 bp, 26 predicted proteins | sample Porto_5metaG_FD_87302 | JGI IMG/M metagenome (GOLD analysis project Ga0114955, IMG submission 87302) | Marine algal microbial communities from Porto, Portugal - Porto_5 metaG | ecosystem: Host-associated > Algae > Red algae > Unclassified | place: Portugal: Porto | collected 2015-02-02 | reverse complement strand
CTGGTGCGGTGCACCGCCATCCCAAGTATGGCAAACTATTGCAAACTATTGCAAACTATTGCACCTGTTTGTGGCTCCAGCGATGCCGCCGGGGCTCTGGACGCCGCGCTATCATGCGGGAATATCTGTTGGGTATGCACGGATGTGTTTCCAGCGGTCGAGCGCCGCGCTGGAGCAAGTTGGTTCAGTCGCTCACTTTCGAATGAGATCAGGATCCCGTCCACAAAGCTGGCCTTGGGATCCACGACCACGTACAATCATTCCTTTGACGAGAGTAGCGCTATGTCGCCGAGCCTGAGGATCTCCTGCGCGAAGCACCGGGGACTCCGGTTGTGATAGATCTGCTTCTTGACAATATTCGTTCCATCTTGGCCAATACGCCAGAATATGTGGCGATCCAACACGGCCACGGAGGTGAGCTCGTCGGGGCGGAAGACTCGATCGTGAGGATGCTCGTTGGTGACAGAATGCATGCCAGACTTTACCGAACTCTTGGAATGCGTGGCGGTCAGCTATTTGTTTCCGTCCGTGCGGAGCTGGTGTTTCCGGACAGATTCACGAGATTAGAGGGCACACGGCGCCCATGTGCGGTAGTTGTACAGGCCTGGTTTGGCCCACAGCCCCACCGCCTCTATGACGAGGGTGTAACAGGCGTGAGAGCGCGTCGTGTGGTTGATACTGCTCTTCTCTACGGGTAGGGCGGAACTCCACGACGGCGCAGCCTCCAGAGCCCTGTTTTACGCACAATTCGCCACGGGCTTGTTCTGGAGCAGAAAGATATCACACTTGATTCTTTCCCAGACAACTACAAGGAACGACGAGCTATTGAACACGCGGTAGTCTTCCAACACAAACCAGGAGCAGGATGTGGAACCTCCGCCATAGACCGCCGCTGGTAGGGCCATTGTTGATGCACAGGGGGCCAGCGCAGACGTAGTGGACGCGGACGAAATGGCGGTGGCGAGGGCAGGAGGGGTCGTCGCGGGGAGGAGAGGTGGTTGCGTGAGCCGGGAGCGGATTGGTGCTGGGTGCCACACGCCTTTCGCAGTGGGGGTGGCTGCAGGGACAGAGGTTGCGGCAGGTGGTGGCGGTCGTCAACGGGCAACAGGCGCGTGCTCTTCGACAGGCCGAGAGGCTGTACTTGGCGAGAGGCACTCCCATCAGCAGATGTTGCTTGCTCATTCCTACGACCAGTAAGTACCGTGCGCGACGGTTCCAATCACAGAGAGAAGGCCCTAATGCCAGACGCTAGCGCGGCGGTGGGGGCCCCTGCAGGATCGTCATGGCAACGCCTGTTTTCACCTGCAATATCCCTCCTCTCCAAACTCCCGCGCCCATACTGTCGCGGGTTTGAGTCTGCCATTGCCAAGTGCAAGACATTCTCGGCGGAACTATTTTTTATATATAATAATATGTAGTGTAATGTTTAGAGATCATCGGGAAAGTGGGGCACCTGCTTTTTCTCTGTACTGGCGCCGGGACCCACAATTTTCAAATTGCCTCCGAAGACCTCCAGTACAGAGCAGGGGCTTACGTGAATTAATAGCACTCTGATAAAGTGGATAGATATACTCGGATATACTCAGATTGCGGAAAAACAAGCCCGATTATGCATACTCTTATCTAAATGGCACCGTTACATTAATGGCTCTGAAGCGGATACACGAAAGTACAACGACTTACTAGTCGTCAAACGAAGGCATCCCACTACCTCAAGTAACTTGACCCGCCAGGCGGCCTGAAACGCTCGAAGCTGGCACGAGACACGCAGTAATATGATAGACACATACTGGATAGCAGTGAGCAAACTCAGAGCACATCGTCGGCGGCAAAAGTGATCGGCGAACTGGGCGATTTTTCTTCTTCTGTCGCGCGCGGCAGCTGACGGACGGCCTGAAAGACTCAGAACACTTCTCAACCGTGAAGGTTCACCAAGGTTGCGAAATGGGCAATTATTCTTGCGCATCTTGCCTGGCAATCTCGGCCGGGCGCGTGTCATGGGCCCCCATAGGTCGCGTTCACACGTTCCACGACAACCCGCTCCTCGGTATTTCGTAGCAATCAGCATCGCAAGTACTACTTATCCGACGTAGTTGTTGCAGAATCTGATATATTCTGAATAGAATCCTCAGTCTTATTCATATCCTGCATGTTTTCTGTTTCGGATGTACATCCTATCCGTACTCAAGAAAGTGCGTCAAAATTCTTATCTGATTCAAAAACATACCATTGTTGAGTACATCAGTGTGTACCGACAATCGGCAGGTTCATAAGCCCCTGGTACAGAGTAAAAAGCCGTGTACTTGACCGCATTCGACCGCCCTTCAGACTGAAAGATTTCCAATGCAGTATAGGAGAGATACTCGCATTTTGGGCTCGGCGCACCTTTGCGCACTCCTCCACTCTCGCAGTACAAACAGGAGCTGCGTCCTAGACATGAAGCGTAGACCTCATCAGCCAACAGAACGTCACGAAGTGCACCGAGAAGCACTCTCCCGGCCGCAGACCTGCCGTCCACGCCACGCTGCCCTGATCCATTGCGTTGCAGGAAAAAAGGTGCTCTGTATTGCGCCTCCTCGTGCTTCGTGGAGGTGCCTTTTACCTTCTTCCGCGGATCCCTGGTGCGCTTTCTCGGGCTTCCCAGACACCCTGCCCGCACCTGCCCTCCCACCGGCTCTCCAATGCTCACTTAGGGGCGCTTCCCGGGGCTGACATGGATCGCCCGCTGCCCACCCGCCCGGCCTCCCCCACCTTCTGCGCAATCCCCGCTTGCCCCCTGCCCGTAACTACAGGAGAAGGAAATGGCCAAGGCCAGCACAAGAAAAAAGAGCACAATCGCACGAAACTCAGCGTAGGAGAACCAGATCTGGAAGTCAAGCAAAAGCTTCCAAGACGCACCCAGTCAGTGCTTGATCATGGTATGAAGATAACCACTTTGTCTAATACAGCAGCAAGAATACGAAAAAACCTAGAAAAAACGAGGTTACCAAGAAAAGTCGAGGAAGCCGCGAAAGAGAACAGTTGTTCAGAGGCGCTGGCGTTGGGGTCGGCGACGGCGCAAGTCGTGGGTACGGCGGCCACCAGTTGAGCAGCGGTGCGTGTATTGGTGGTCCCTGCTGGAGAAGAAGCCGTCGTAGCTGGGGGTAGGGGGGGAGGGGGTACGTCCCGCCGATACACAACGCGGGGCGCACCACCCAGGTGGGCGCCCCGCGCCCGTGGTCGGGCAGCATTTCTTTCTGTGATGTTGGAAAGGGGGTGCCGGAGGGAAGGGGCGACCGTGTCTGACCGTCAACAGGCCTGACTTAGTCAAATAGTGACGGCTGCCCCGGCCTGCTTGACAGCACTGAGCCTGGGCCGGAACGAGCCAGGTGAGTAGTCGTAGAGCCCTTGGGCCACCATACAGCGGCACAAGAAGTGACATGTGACCTTCTGAGCTGTGCAGTTGACGTACTGAATGCTGGCGGGTTCTGGCAGTCCTGGGACATCCGCTCTAGAATGATGTGTGACAACGCATCTAAAGATTGCTACGTGCTGAACGCTGGTGGCTTATGGTAGTCCAGGACGCCAGACCTAGATGGATAGGTGAAAACCCGTCTTGTTCGGCCCAGACACGCTCCGAAAAGACGTTGACACAGCCCTTTCCTTGTGCGCGGATCACTTGTAGCCTGCTTCCGCAGGGGCTACAAGCGCACAAATCTGGCCCGGTTGGCCTGGTGCACCCCTCCGGGGACAGCACAGGGGACTTGAAGCCCACGTGCCGGACCCCCCCCCGTCAGATGACGTGCGTTCGGCCCGCCGCGCTCGGCCTCAGACCCAGCTTACCTCCGAAGTAATGCAAGTACGGAAATCGGGCGCTCAATACACGAAAATAGGTCTATAAAAAGTCTTAGTACAAAACTAAGATGTGCCCCACTTTCCGGACGATAGGCTGTACTGAGAATGGATGGAATGGACCATATGAATGCATTATAATGTATTGATCTATTGAGAGTTTAATAAAGGAGTTAAGCAAAGACCATCCTGTGCACTTTATTGATGTTTTGAATCGTACCTGCACCCAGTGAAGCTCGTGGCCTCGTTGGGAAGCTTGGACAAGCACCAGGCGCGGTGGCGCTGCGCCTCCCGCCCTTCCCTCTGTTCGGTGACGCTGGTCGCTCCCCCCCTCGACTGATGTGCCTCTGTCGGCCGCGTGTGGGCGGAGAAAATTGTCGGCAGCCACGGACGCATGCGGGGCCGCGGGCGGCCACCGAAAGCAACGACGTCAGTAGTTTTTTGTCGCGGCGCAGAGCTTCCCCAACAGCCCGCGCAGCCTCGTCCGCCTCCGCCAGTGGACGTGGCGGCGGTGGTTGCTTCCAGAGAAGTGTTGATAGAGAGGCGCCCGACGAGAGTTGGGGGCGGATGAGGGCGGTGGTAGATATCTCACGCCGAATGGGAGGGGGGGGGTGCCCATCCGACACCGTTTTGAAAACAAAAAACACGAAGAGGCGGCGTCCGAATCCGGACGGCGATGCCCTCGTGCACTTCTCGAGCAAAAAAATGCAAAAAGGGCCAGATTAATGTAGAAGTATTCATTTTATCGATTAGTAAATGGATTAATCAAAAGCCGCTGGACGGATCATTGAATTTTGGCCATCCCTGGTTCTGCCCGTCGAGTCGCATCCGAGACTCGCGCCACTCAGCCGACCGACCAGATTTTGGCCTGCGATCAGTCACTGTGATCGGGATCTGGATGATGTATTGGGCGCGCACCCCGTCGCTCACCGCATCCGACGGCCCGCGCTCCGGCCCCCCCCGCACGTGGCACCATGACGCCAAAGGAGTCGGCCGCTCCCGCTCATGCCCCCCTTGAGGACGTCGAGGACACCTTCGACACGCTGTAGGAGGCCCTCAAGTACATGGCGGCCCAGACGAATAGGACCTTTTCGTCGACGCGGTCGCCGTGCCACCGCTCGCGGCGCTGGCACAAGAAATGGCATGTGCAGCTCAAGCTGAGCACCGAGCAGGAGGACAATACGGTCTCCGTGAATTAGGCCTTCAGTGTCAACAACGTGGCCCTGGGCGTGGAGCAGATGAGGCAGCTGGTCGAGCGCAAGTATGGCTTGAAGGTGTCCCGGCAGTGGGTCTGCCGTTTCGTCGGCCTCCATCGTCGACAGCTGAGCAAGCGCACGTGTAAGGTACTGGCGGACAAACGGGCGCGGTGGGTGGTATTTGTTGACGTCGTCGACGTGTGCACAAAGCTGGAGGCCTTCATGGCTCACTAGAAGCTCCCGCAAGACGCCATCGTCAGCTATGACGAGGCCAGGGTTGTGCAGAAGGGCTACAAGCTGTTTCTGCGTCGGATTGAGGCAGTGAGCAAGGAACGGGACAACGTACGGTCCACCCGGCACCAGGTGGTGGTCTCCCTGCTCACCTTCGTGGCTGCGGACGGACCGGTGTTGCTGAGTGTGTACATCTTGAAGGGGTGGTTTGGGGAAGGCGGCCAGGCGACCGTGAACGCTTCTTTGGAGAAGGCTTTACGCGTCACACGCGGGCCGTGGCCGCGTTACTTCGTCTGGAATGACTCGGGCTACCTCGACGCGGACATCTTCAAGTCGGTTGTGGTAAGGGTCGCCGATGACTTCCATGCCATGTACCCAGGGCTGTCCTCCCTCCTTTCAGGATACCACGTCGCCCCCCAGCGCCGCGCTGACACTTTCTAGTTTGCGTTCGGGCTCAGCCTGTTCCTTTCCTCCTTGGAAAATCACATGTCTCATATCACGCAGCCGCGCGATGAGGCACCCTTTGCTACGCTGCAGATAGACAGGATGCGCCGTAACGAGGCGGCGGTCATGGACGGGATGCTGACCAACAAGGATTTCCGGGACTCCCTGCTGATGGTCTGTTACGAGGCGGAGCTCCGCGCCGTCTTTCGCCACATCATTCCCGGCGCCGTCCGTCGGCGGGGACTCTCGCCCTTCAACACGGAACTGATGACAGCCAACGTCCGTGCCAATTTGTGAGTGGTCGCGACTGACAAGACGGCCGTCGATGCCGCGCGTCACGCGGCGTCTGAGGTCATTCAGGCAGCGCAGGCGCGGGTCAAAGCGGCCAAGGTCGGGTCTGCGGGTGGAAAGGCGACCGTCAAGCGGGGTGTCATCCACTCCCCCTTCCTACTCTTGCATCAGCAGCGAAAGGCCGACTAGGAGGCGGCCACGGAGGAGGCGGCCAAGGTCGTTCGCCGCGAGGGGCGCGAGAAGAAGAAAGAGGACAACGAGACAGATCCGACATTTGGCTCAGCCCAGCGCCAAACCCCTGCCGCAGACTGTTGTACTTGGCGTCCCTGAGGCAAATGGCTGGAAACAGCCCAGGGGACTCTGCCGCAGGTAGCAGAAGGCAGGGAGAGCGCGATAATAGGGTGCGGTGGACGGCGAGCGCCGAGGATGTGGGGCCCGACGCACCCAGGCGACGCACGACCGCCTGCCGCCGGTTCTGCTTTCTGGGCTCTACCACCCGCTTGCGGGACCTCGGGTGTCGTACGTACGTACTGACACATCCGTTCCCGTTCTTGACCGTAAATGTGGAGGGAAGAGTCCTTGCCAAGATAGCAGATACCACAGCGTCGACACCCAAACCTGCCAACTCGGTAGCCGACCGAGCCGCTCGAACAAAATCCAGAAAACGATGCGCCGTGGCTATCCGCAGCTTCTATGCCGCGACGGCGGTGGTCGACGATAGGATTACACCCGGCCCAACCCTCCGCAACGCGAGTGGCTGCCCCCCACCAGCCGACACGATCGGGGCAGGGGGGGGGGGCGGGGCCATCGTCTGGTTCCAGTTGCCCGCTCGCCTCAACGCCACCCGACAGCGTGGGCCCAGAGCCGGTAAAAACGGGATTTGCCTCCAAAAATGGAGATCCGAGCAGCACGGTGCGCTCATTGACTTCGTGGCCATCAGCCGTCACGAGGATGATGGCCAACTGCTTCTGGTGGCGATGCGAGCCGGACGCCTTTGTCCGGCGGTTGACCGACAAAGCATCTCCCGCGCCTGCCCGTCCGCCGTCCCTTGGGCCCATCTCGTTGCTCTTGGAAGCCAAGGCGGGTGCCGTGGGTCGAACAGAAGAGGGCCCACGAGATCTAGCGGGTGTGTCAGTTGCGCCGGAAGGACTACGTCGTTCTTACCGGTCCGTGATCCAGAAAGGGGGAATACGTGGGTGGTGTGCAGGACGCCTGCGTCCCAAGACGCGCGGTCGCCCAATCCCACCACGACGCGGGGCGCGTGGCGAGTGGTTAGGGGAGGTTTCCCTCGCATTGTCTCACACAACAGCCACAGGCACAATGTGGAGCCGCGGAGAGGGGGGTGGGGGTAAAGGTACTCCATAGATGGCCTCCAAAGAGGGTGTGGGACAGGGTGCTGTCGGTGACGCAACACTGGAAGAGGGTTTGGTTTGACGATGCAGGGTGGGGTTGAGACGGCCACGTGTCTGCGACAGCGGGGGCCTCTGCGGCAGTTCCATCTCGGTGTGAATCGTCGCTCGTCACCACTCCACAGACGGGCAATTTGTCCGACAAATCTTCGGTTTTCAAGCGACTGCTAAAAGCAGATGTATCCGAGTGCGTATCGCTAAAGAGAGGTGCGGGAACCGCACTGGGTGTGGCAGGAGTCGGCCGAGCACCTCTGCGATGCCAGGGCTGTACAGCAGCGGGTCTGGGGAGATCGCCATGTCGCAGCGTCCAAACCGGGCGGCACGCACGCCGCGGCCGCCCCCCTGTGCGTCACCCTGCAGCCGCCCGAGAAATGCAGCCACCAACCGCCCGAGCTTATCCACCACGGTCGACTCATGGACGGTCGCGGCTTCGTCTGAGGCAGCGGCCCAGGCCAACGGCGATGGCTCATCGCCGGCGAGCATCCATGCGGTCAGCACGTAGCTGTCGAGGTCGACCATCTCCACCCCGAGTGTGAGACCCGCCAAGGCACGTGGCGAATCAAACGTACTCTGAAGAGGCAAAGGTTGACGGGGAAGGCCCCGTCTATAACGATGGGGGAGACGACGGAGGGCACTAGGGATGTCGATGGGTGTGACGACTGTGGAAAAGGTCGGGAGGGGTCATAAGGGAATTTGGTTGTCTTTGGAACGGAGAATGCCACTCTCGATTCCCCCAGAGGACCTCAGTTCTCTTGAAGAAACGGAGAGCGACTGGCGTGTGCCGCCAACACGCGGCACCACACGGGCCAAAAACGAAGGGAGACGGGCGTGTGCCGCCAGAACGCGGCACCAAATGGCTCCGAAACGCAGGTAGAGGAGTGTGGAGAAGCAGGCGGCTTTCGACACGAAAGCCGAGAACAGAGGGCACCGCGGTCGTAGTAACCGATGCTACAGGACGCTGACAATGATATCGGGGCCCTATAGACCTACGCCAATGACACCAACTCCCATTGGTGCACTTGAGCTGACGCCGAAATATCCGGAGGCAGACGCCGCATCATGAGGAGTCAGCGGCGCGCTGGATGGCCTTACGCCGGATCAGTTCGATCGGCGTGTCCGTAGCTTCCACTAAAAAGATGAAGGCCGTTGTAGCGGATGTTGGACGCGTACAGCGAGTCACGAACGAAGCGTGCCACGTGGAAAGTGATGTTTAAACTTGGTGATATGTTGAAAGTAGGTTTCCACGTGGCATGAACGGCCAGACGTCTTACGCCTCCCCCCCGTTAAGCCTCGGACTGAAGGAACGCGGACCGAACGCCTTGGGCGTGCTTGAGATCGGCAGAATATTGCCAAGTGCTCTCACTCACATCGTGACCGCGCCACTTGACCAATTACTAGGGTCGACCACGACGCTTGCGAGACCTCAGGACGCTCTGGACTTCGTACTCAACTGTGCCGTCCGGGAAGTCGATCGGGGGCGGAGCCGGAGGAAGTCGGTCATAGGGGTCGGAGCGGTACGGCTTGAGGAGACTCGCGTGGAAGGCGTTGTGGACCTTGCGATCCAAAACGGCTTGGGGAAGATCTAAGGGATACGTGATTTCGTTGATGCCCTCCGTGACACAATAGGGACCGGAGTACTGAGGCATCAGCTTCCCGGTGCATTGATAGGCTTCCGGTAGCAGGTGCTTGGTGCTGAGCAGTCACGTACGGCGATGGTACACGGCCGGCGACGACGATGAGCGTAGAGCGCTTGCGCTTCGTTGGCCATTCAAATGCCTTTCGTCGCATGAGTTTGGGCTTTTTCTAAGCCCTGGAGCCACTCCCAGACGGACGCGACGTCAGTCGCCGTTGAGCAGTGTATGTCGGCCGGGACCGTGGAAGGCTCGTATCCGTAGACCAAGAAGAACGGAGAGTAGGTGGTGACCGCGCTTGGAGATCGGCTGTACGCGACTGCAACGTCGACCAAGTACAGATGCCAGTCGTTCTCGTTGTGGTTGACCACGTAGCGTAGCATTTCTTGGAACTCTTTGTTCATAATTTCCTTCTGCCCATCCGTTTGGGGATGATATGCAGACGTCGCACGGATCTTGACCTTGAGGATGTCCGTGAGGGCTTTCCAAAACTTCTAGAAAAAGACGCGGTCTCGGTCGCGCACCATATCATTGGGAAGGCCGTGATTCCGGTGCACGTGGTCGTGGAAGAGAAGGGAAACGGCAGCAGCCGTACAGTCTGGTTTTGTCTCCGCCAGGCGAATCCTCTTGGTGAGGCGATCCACGACGACCTAGATGCCTTTGTGGCCGCGCGACGACTGAGGTAGAGGTGAAATGAAGTCCATGGAGACGCTTGACCATCGTTGGGTTGGTGGATATAGAGGTCTGAGATGCCCCAGAGGTGAGTGAGTGCCGGCTTTGTTGCGTTGGCACTGATCACATGCTTGTACGTCACTTTGGATGTCCGTGCGCATGGTCTTTCAGTGGTACTTGGTAGCCAGCGCCTTGGTGGTCTGTCTGACGCCCATATGCCCTTGGCTAGGAGCATCGTGGTAGTCGTGGAGTATCTTTGTGCGAAGTGTACCAGCGGGGATGCACGTACGGTCACATTGCTTCAACAACCCCATGTCTTGGGTAAATGGTGCTACGGGTTCTTGGGGTAGGGTGGCAAACTCAGGGTCCACGTGGTACTCTTCTCGTAGCGTGGAAAGTTCGTGTTCACTCAGGTGCGTGGTCACGAGGATGTTGATCTCAGATTTCTTGGGGTGATAGCCAATGGTCTTAGCTATAACGCAGCTAAGCAGGTCTTGGTTGGGAATGTCCTTGTCGGGGAATCTTGTAGGGTGACGCGACAAGGCGTCTGCAAAGGCGTTAGCCGTGCCATTGACCGGCGAAATCTTGAACTGGTACTGGTCGAGCAGCTCCAACCAGCGTACTTGCCTGTCGTTCAGCTTCTCTTGGGTCCTCAGGTACCTAAGGGACTCGTGATCGGAGTGGACAACGAAGGTGTGTCCGTACAGGTATCAGCGCCATTAGCGAACTGATTAAACAACAGCCAGCAGCTGGCGCTCCCGGATGGAGTAGCGTTGCTTGTGAATATTCAAAAGCTGGGAGAAGTCGGCCATTGGTCTTCTCCCTTGACCATCGTCTTGCTCCAGTACAGCACGGATGGAGTACCCGCCTTGCGTCGGTAGGCAAATAGATGGGATGGCGCACGTCGAAGCCGCGTAGTACTGGTGCACTTATTAACAGCATCTTTAAGCTTTGAAGAGACGCTTCCGTGTCTGTGGTCCACTCGAAGTCGACGTTGCCGGTAAGCCGAGTCAGGGGTTCTGCGACTTCTTCTATGTTGATGATGAAGTGTCGATAAAAGTTGACCATTCCGAGAAAGGACTGCACATCATTCTTGGATTGAGGAGTGGTCTACGTTCGGATGGCATTGAAATTTTTATATTCCATGGAGAAGCCGTGGGCTGAGATGACATGCCCGAGACAGTCCACGGTTGTCTCCGCAAACTGGTACTTGCTCCGCTTAGCTTAAAGCTTATGTGCTCGCAACGTGACCAGCGTCAGCCTTAGATGTCGCAAATGGTCTTCCAGGTTCTCGCTGTACACGAGGACGTCATCTAGATAGACCCAAAAGAATTTGTCGAGGTATTCTTGGAAGGCATCGTTCATCAAAATAATGATAACGGCAGGAGCGTTGGTGAGGCCGAGCGGGACCACGGTAAACTCATAGAAGCCGTACTTGGTGTGGAAAGCCGTCAGAGGTCTTGATGCGGTCTCCAGCCGGATTTGGTGGTACCCGGAGCGAAGGTCGATCTTGGTAAAATACTTGGCGTGCCGTAATTGGTCAAAGATATGGTCGATTCGTGGCAGAGCATTGGCGTTCTTGATAGCAGCCTTGTTCAGTGCTCGGTAGTCTATACACAATCGCCAGCCACCATCCTTGTTGCCTGAAAAGATAAAAGAACAGCCCCATGGTGACAAGCTGGGGTGTATGAAGCCATTTTTTATCAGGCCGGCGATTTGAGACTTGAGCTCCGCAAACTCGGACTCGGAGAGGCGGTACATGCCGCTCCGGTGCGGCATTGCGCCTTCTTCGAGCTCGATGTGTAACTCCCGACTGCGCTCGGGTGGTAGTCCGGCTATAACATCCGTGGGGAACACGTCTTCGTACTCGAATAGCAGGTGCTGGACCCCTGAGGGGTCCGCTTCCGCTCCAACGCCGATGGGGTTGACGTCAACGTGGCTCCCGGACCCAGCACCGTGGACGAATACGGCAAAAATACGGGTCCGATGCTTGAGTTCGCGAACAAGGCGCTGCCGGCTGAGGTTGTTGCTTGTTTCTAGGGTAGTCTTGATAGTGATAGACTTACCCTTGCGATTGATGGTAATCGTATTGTTCTTGTAGTTGATGCGGGCGCCTTTGTCCTCTCGCCAGCGCATGCCGATCATGACGTCGTAGCTACTCAGATCGCTAACCGCAAAGAGAAGCCGCTCCCGATATCCGCCCATCTCGACATCGAGGGCATCTTTGGCGTCCAGTACATGGGAGTGGCTTTCAGGCATCCCGGCTGCGAAGTAGGTCTTTTTGGTATTGGTACGAAGCGAACGCACGAGGCGCCAGGACAAAACGTTGATAGGAGACCCGTCGTCAAACAGAACCCGCAGAACTTTGCCAGTTATTGAAGCAGTTGACAGAAACAACTTGCGGGAAGGGACGATAAAAGGATACGAGGTACATGGCGGACCCAAAAGGGCCTGGGCGTCGCGTGGAGACTGCCAAGGCAGCTTCAGTTCCGTTGACATTTTCGGCAGTGCTCAGCAAGATGGCCCTTTTCGCGGAACAGGAGACAGAGCCCCTCGCGCATGCAACGCTGACGCTGTTCAGGTGTCAGCTTAGATGCCTTGATGGTGGACAGGACCATGGGCGCCACGCCGGAGTCGGCCAGGGCGGCCGTGTGGCTCGCACTACAGCCAGGAGACCGGAACGTCCCGGCTTTGGCAGCTTCAATGCGGAGCGCGTCTGTCATGAGCGACTCGAGATTGTCCTAAGTTTGGATCCACAGAGGTTCCCAGATCGCTCGCTTCAGCCCATGGTTGCAACGGTCGATTTTTTCCGACTCCGTGACATCTGGGATATCCATCACGATGCTGAGAAACTTCTTGTTGAAGCTTCCGACGTCGTTGAGCTGAGGACAGCTGTGCAGCTTTTTGCGCGCCGCTTGAACCTTGTTCAGGGTGTTGAAGCGGCGGATGAGGCAGGTGCGGAGCGTGTCCCAGTCGGGGACGCTAGTCGCAGCGTTGTACGACTGCCAGCAGGTGAGCGCTTCACCATAGAGGTAGGTACACGCGTTGCGGCACGCCTCATCGGGCTCGCTGCCCGACACATAGGCGTCCATATGCGAGCACCACGCCTCAATCGTGCCAGACTTGCCAAAAAACAGCAAAAGCTTATTAGGCTTAGCCGCGCTGTCCTTAGTCGCCAGGAAACCTTTTTTTCCGAGTGAACTCGACCTTGGTCCTCTCGAGATCGTCGCCGAGTTGCTGCACAAACGCCAAAAGCTGCGTCCAATCAGCGACCGACGGCGGAGCCACAAAACCGCTGGGGTCAGTCGTGATGTCAAGTGGATTTGGTTGCAACGAATCTGGGATCGACCGGAGCGATTTGACACTCACCGAGATCAAGAGATTTGCAACGACAAACACCGGCGTTGTCCGCTAGTTGAACTCCAGTCGAATGATGAGAATCTTGATTTTGCAATTTAACGACGAGTGCAACGATGCCCACAATCGGGGACACGAATCAACCGAACAACCGACCCATCGCAGAGCGATGTCGCGATATCGCTTGCAACGGGCCACGACACGCGCATGCGCACGGCCGCGCTGGTGGCGGGCCTGGTCAGAAGTTGTCACGAACAACCGACCGCAGGGCGTGCAGCGCGGGAACTCTGTCGGGCTGTTGATTGTGAAATTGTGTCGGCGGGACTCCTTTTGGTGGCGCAGCACTGCACTAGGCAGGCTCACGAACGCAATCAGCTACACAGCGTTTTGTCCCCGATTCCTTAAAACTGAGAACTGCCAGATTCGAACACGCCCACCGACGGTTCGCAGAACTGTCACACATTGATCATGGGATCAATTTATGCCCACTTTTTGTTGATCTTAAAGACAGAGCCCGCAGTGGAGTTCAAAAGAGCTCCAATTCTGTGTGCACCGATATTCAGTGGGAATCATGTTCACACCAGCACTTACAGATTCGGCAATTGTCCGAGGAAGTTGCTGCCAAATGCTCATGAAGGATCATTCCGATTCGCTGGTTCTGATCCTTCTGCGTATCGTGCTGAGAACTGTCCTGAAGCCGGAGTAAGATCATCCTGGGGATCGTGCTCAGGACTGTCCTGGCGTCGGAGTACAATCATCCTGGGGATCGTCGTCATAGATTGAGTGAACGAGTGGGCAAGATTGATGTAGATTCCTGCCTCAAGGACTCGATCGTAGATGATAGCCTGGACTACTTCGAGTGACATCGTGAGGAGGGTCTGCCGAAACCGATCAGAGAGCAAGACCTGCCCATGGGGCGTCGCTCCTGGTCCACGAAACGTGTGCAGAGGGCGCCTCAATGTGCCTTGGTAGTCGTGCGACCGACGCGCTGTTTCTTGGCGCACAGGGGATGGAAACTGGGGAAACATGCGTCGGCTCGCACATCGAGAATATCGTCAAGTCCCGGACGCACCCAGCCCCCATTTATAAATGATTGGTTAATCTGAAGACGCAGTAAATTCGTTCTCAGCTCAGTGGCAATATCGTCCCCTTTCGTCCCTTCACATCACGTCCGGAACTCGCAATGCGCCGGTTCGATACTTGTCAGATGCACTCGCACCAATACACACAGTCGCATGCGTGATGTGTCAGATTCCACGGTGCGCATCGGTCTGAACGGACGGAGTGTCTAAAAGTTCTTGTTCACGCTGTTGACGAAATAGGCAGACATTTTGTTTGAGAAAGTGGCAGTCAGACTGTCAGTTGAACAAGTCCTCACATTTTTTTTTAAGAACAGTCTCCAAGATGATCTGTGGGTCATGATGACACTGCTTCCGGAACGATCCCACAATCAGTTCCGAAGATGATCCGTCGAACCAGTCTAGAAACTGTAGTGATGAACTGCACAATCACAGAGGTATCTCGAGAGTCAGGCAATCTGAAGCGTAGGACATTCGCCGATCCACGGAACTGTTATGCACATGATCCTCTGAATCATGCTGAGGCCATCTCACAGGAGCTTTGCATGGCCATCTCAAGACATTCTTTCGCGTCTACTCGTTATAGATTTGCAAGCCGGAAGATTTAGAACTATCCCGGAGATGAAATACCGACCCGCAGTGTAGCTGACCAGCCAGCCAGCCAGCAAACCAGTCGGGCAGTCAATCGACTCAATCTCGCAGATCGGTCAAAAATCACTGGGTGGCCCAGCTCTGCGGCTCCACCGAACACCTGGGCCATCCAGCCACGGAAAACCCGATGTAAGCAACGTTTCTGGCCGCCGCTAATAGTCTCACCCTGATTGGATCAATCGCCGAAAGGGACTCAACGTTGATGCCTTGCTGGTCGACAGCGCCCCACAGCGACGTCCGCACGAGTAACATCGCGCCAGCGACCGCGAAGTAGCGTGAAAACTGCCATCTGCGGCCCTTCCTCCGTCCACGGATCCCCACGACGTACAGCGCGTCTGCAAGCACCCTTCTGGGTACCCTCTCGCATGCCCTGGATGGGCCACGAGCTGCTCGGCAGACACCAGCACGATGCGAATTATCGCCGAGGGTGTGTCAAGACCCCACCGGCACAGGTGCCGGTGCAGAATGCAGCCAATGCCGCGTTCTCACAGCGGCTTCGGGCGTCTCGCGGCCGTGGGCTGTTTGCCTCTGGTACGCCACGCAGGCGCCTTTGGGTGCCTTTTTGCATCGGCTGCGCTGCGCCCCACCTCTGTGCATGGACAACTCGGAGCTAGCGCGCGACGACCGGCCATATTTTCGCCGCCCCCACCGTTCCCCGCCACCCCCCTCCTCTGACATTGGCACACAGTCACTGCACGAGTCACCGGAGACCAAGGCGGTCCAGTTGTGACTCTTTCTGCTGTGGACACGGGGCTCGCCAGCCCCCTTTGTTTTTTTTCCAACAGCTCGAGGTGAGTACAGCTGCCTCCTGTTTGTGCCTGTATTGAGTTTGTGTGGGCACCCGAGCCGTGTTTTCGACTTGTTGCCGTCAGTGCAATCGATGCATGCCCGATGGAGCTGGTCTGCCGTTGGGACGAGCTCGACTTGTATGTAGGCCTTTGCGACACTGGTTCTTACTCTTCCTGTCCCATTGTGGTTGGCACGTGGTCTCACTCCGTGGGCCTCTAGGTCGGTGTGCGTGTTTGTATACAGTGGTTGTCTGTATCAGGGAAGCGGGCATCATGGACGGCGGGCCCCCCCGGTTGCCCCCCATCTCCCACATTCTCCGAGACGGTGCGCGGCACGCCCACCTCCCCGCCCGGGTTCCTCATCATGCGGGTGGCGAGCCACGTGCGGTCCCGCTCACCCCACGCGTCGCGGCGGGAGG
>Ga0114955_1000669_pt1 | contig 16036 bp, 20 predicted proteins | sample Porto_5metaG_FD_87302 | JGI IMG/M metagenome (GOLD analysis project Ga0114955, IMG submission 87302) | Marine algal microbial communities from Porto, Portugal - Porto_5 metaG | ecosystem: Host-associated > Algae > Red algae > Unclassified | place: Portugal: Porto | collected 2015-02-02 | reverse complement strand
TGGGTTTGAAGAAAAAACATGCCCGTATGACCCCGCACACGCACATTCCACACGGGGATGTGGGTCCACATGGCCGAAAATGGCATTTGTGTCCCACCCCCAGTTAAGCGCCACTGCGCTGGTCTGGCTGGAACAGTATGCCACTGCCAGATGCCAGTGCGCCGGGATATCGATCTCCAATGGTGTGTGGCAGCCGTCGCTCGCTCGGTCCATGGGCTGCTCACGGAGCACATCCGCAGCTAGGGTTGGTCAGAAGCCCAGGGCGTTTTTGAGGGCGTCGTTAAGGGCGTCACCGGGCGTTATTTGGGCGTCGTGCGCCCCGAACGCCCCAGCCCAAAAGGGCGTCAGCTTAAGTTAACATGGCATTTGTGACAGCAATGTCGGTTTTTTCCACTGCATGTACTGGGAGGGCTACAGCTGCTCTCGGCTCGGCAGCGACTTTGAGTCTGTGACGCTCGGCGTCGAGATGAACACGGGACGTACCGTACGCGCGTGAAGCCCCCTTCGTTGTGCCCGCGGTGTACGGGGGGTGGCACAGCCATCAAGCCACCACCCCAGCCGCTGCTGTTATCTCTAACTTCTCATTTACCTCTTGTACAGTAGATGTACAGCCGTTCTCGCAAAAACCTCGCACGCCAACTGTTGCACCACTCTTATGGTGGTTTTCTGAAAAATGGCCAGCCTGCGGGGGTCATGGTTTGACCAAACCATGGAGTGGCGTGAACACCCCCCCCACCATGGGTTCAAAATCGCCGGTGTCGAGTGCGCGCGGGAAGCCGACGCCTTTGCCACGAGTGCCGTTGGCGGGGGGCGCGGGGAACGCGGCAAGTAAAGCGTGGACCAGTCCCACAAGACGGACTCTCTGATGGCCCTTCGACAAACCACGTCGTTCCCCCGAGCGCGGTTCTGAATCGGGTGGGCAAACTAACGCGTCCGAGAATTCCTGAGGACATGGTTTCTAATCGACCCCCTGCACACGGCAGCCGTGACCGGGTATGGTTCTTAGTGGGCTGTTGCGGGCCGCTCTGGAGCTGAAATGAGTGGGCAAACTAACACCCCTCACATTTCGGCTGTCACGTGGCTGCCAGCTCTGAGGGACTCGTCAAGACCTCCTATTGGTCGGATGAAGGCCCGGCTCAATGTCTTGCTTCCGGGAACGACGGAGTGGACATTGCCGGGCCAATTGGCATAGCTGAGCGCCACCACAGGTGCCCCGTCTCGATAACAATTGAGGTGGAGTACATGGCAAGATGGCCGAGCCAGTTGCAATATCAGTAGCCTCGAGCGCCCTCATCCGTCACCCCGAGGCCGGACCGTTCGCCCCGGGCGGAAGCCGACCAGCATGAATGACACAAGGGCGAGCAGAACAACCGGTCTCGCTCCGGAAGCTGCTCGGTGTCTGCCTCGTCTTGGCAAACAAGCAGATCCTCATCCCCTGGACAGGCCGTACCCCCTCCCACCGTGTACTCCGCATGTGCTGTCGTCCACCTCGCGCCGTGCTCCCCGCAAGGCGGCGTCCCTCCCCGTCCGGCAGGCGCTGTGGCGCGCCCACTCTCTTTCCGCTCGGTGCTGAGGCGTCCCCGCTGTTGCCCGTCTCTGCTTTGCCGCGCCCGTCTCTGCGTGCCCGCGTCACGGCGGCCGTCCCCGTCTGGTTGGCGCTGAGGCGCGGCCGCTCTGTGCTGGAGAGTCCCCGCTGTTGCCCGTCTCTGCTTGGCCCCCCTTGTCTCTGCGTGCCCGCGTGACGGCGGCCGTCCCCGTCTGGCCGGCACGGTGGCGTGCGCACTCTCTTGCCGCTCGGTGCTGAGGCGTCCCCGCTGTTGCCCGTCTCTGCGTGCCCGCGTGACGGCGGCCGTCCCCGTCTGGTCGGCGCTGAGGCGCGGCCACTCTCTTTCCGCTCGGTGCTGAGGCGTCCCCGTTGTTGCCCGTCTCTGCTTTTCCCCTCCCGTCTCTGTGTGGCCGCGTGACGGCGGCCGTCCCCGTCTGGCCGGCACTGTGGCGTGCGCACTCTCTTTCCGCGCGGTGCTGAGGCGTCCCCGCTGTTGCCCGTCTTTGCGTGCCCGCGTGACGGCGGCCGTCCCCGTCTGTCCGGCACTGTGTCGTGCCCGCTCTCTTTCAGCTCGGTGGTGGTGCGTGCAGCGCCCTGCCCCGTCTGTCCGGCGGTGGTGCGTCTCCTCTTCTCGTCGTCTCCGGGGCGTCTCCGTCCTTGCCGGCCTGTTGTTTAAGGCGGGTGCAGCCAACAAAAACGGCATGTACCGTGAGGAGACACGCCAACACGTCCTCGGATTGCTGGAGGAAGGGTACCCCGCCGAGGACGTGGCGGAGATCATCGGATGCTCTACTCGGTCGATGCGGCGCTGGACACGGCACTACGCCGCGAACGGCACGGTGTGGAGGGACCCACGCTTGCACAACTTGCACGACGACGCGGCTATCCGAAACGTCGACCTAACGCACGCCATCCTTACGCTCGTGGAGAGCGAGCCAGCGGCATTCCTTTGCAACCACGTGGACTTGCTAGTCGCCCTGAGCATGGACTACCACGAGAGCGACCATCGCTACGTCAGCCCAGCCACTGTCTACCGCGTGCTGCGCTATCATTCCTACACGCGCAAGCGCATCGAGCGGCTGTACGCGGAGCGCTCCATCGACGAGCAACGCGCTTTCGCGCAGCTCTTCAACGAGATTCCGCTGCGCTGCGTCATCTCGGTGGATGAGACGCACACAGCGGGCTCCGACATGTTCGAACGGTACGGGCGCTCCATCCGAAACGTGCCGTGTGTGCTGTATGACCGTGACCCGCGCACGGTCGCGCGGACAAGCACCATGATGGCAGTGACCCTCACGCACGGCGTCCTGTGGGCGCAGACGGTGATTGTCGGCAACGCGCAGACGTCAGACGATTGGCGGCTATTCCTGCAGTGCCTTCGCTCGCAGATGAACACATTCATCCCTGGTCTCCCGTGGGAGATGCAACCAGATGCGTGCGTCGTGTTGTACGACAACGCGTCCATCCACGATGAGAGTGGCGACGCGTATATGCAGGCCAACGGGATGCACCATGTGCGACTGCCGCCGTACTCACCTAATCTCCAACCAATCGAGGGCGTCTTCAGCGAGCTCAAGAAGCACGTACGCTCGCTTGTGTACGAAGACGGGCGCTACATCGACAAGCCGATGCACTTGATGGCCGCGGCCACCGCTAGACTCACTACCGCGCAGGTGGCCGGGCAGTTCTCCCGTGTATCCAACAATCTTGCAGCGCTGCTGGCATGATCATGAACTATCCTGACGCGTAGTTCAATCTCCACTCTGTTTGTCGCGTTCCCCCTTCGTTTACATATCTCCTCTCTGTTTGTTGGCATCCCCCTTCTGCTACCCTTGAACCTCCACCAAACACTGTCCACGAGGGCCTAGTCCCTTTGTTGCGCATTGCTGTCCAACGGTGCTTTCTCAGGATGACGAGTACGGCAAAAAGGTGTCCAGAACAGGAGTACGAGGAAGACGGGCGATCCATAAGCGCCGGCCTCACTTCTGTAACGCTCAACTAACGCGGCAACTCTCGGGAACACGGGTCGGGCGGAGCGTCGACACCAGACGCGGCGCACACGCAAGACTCACGCAGTAGAATTCAAAGAAAGATAGTAACCAGGTCGACGAGCCCACAGCACTTCCCGCTCTCAATGAGCCTTGTCCGTCACCAGAGCTGTGACAGCTCTATCGGCTGAAATCAGTGCCACTGCTGCGTCCATCGCCGTTGCCGCAATAACCTCACTCTCTGCGGACGCCATCGCCTCGGCTGCCACCGTGGCCTTGGCTACAAGTAGAGCAAGGCGAGCCCGCCTCGCAGGCGTCGTAGTACGGGCGCGCCCCGTTTGGGCCTCAGCGACGGCAGCGGCCATGCTTGCGCGCTCTGCCACGAGCCTGCGCAACATGGCTCTAGCGAGCACCTGCAACAGCTCGTACCCCATCGAAGAAGACCCCTGGGTGGCCCGCAGCGCGCCACTGTCCTCCGGCCGAGCTGGGGTGCCACCGTGCGAACGGCGTCGCTTGTTGCGCAAAGCGGCCGCCACAGCGTCCGACCCATCTGTCACAGGAGGGAGCCGGACCACCGGACGAGGTATCGTGCCACCCTCTTCCTCCAGAAACGCTCCGTCGTCCATAACACCTCTCTGCATGCAGCGCCGATTGCGGTTCTGCTGTTTAAAACCGCAGACAACGCCCAGCAGCTTGGAAATGGGCAGCTGGAGGGCATGCGCTTTTCTTGGGGGAGACCGAGGGGGACGGTGGCCGCTGCACTCGAGCGCCTGCTCCGAGAGATAGCCGCGGATGGGCATGGCGCCAGCGTCGTGATCACCGGCCACCGGGGGAGGCAGGGAACGAGGATGCAGCCGCGCAGGCCATGCGTGCCACGCCAGCGTGCAGTAGTGTGGGGACCTATCCGTGAGGCACGGTGGAGCCATGCATGTGGCACGGCTGGAGACTCCTGCATACGGCATGGTGAGGAACATGAGGAGCACGAGTGAGAAAAGCCTGCCCCGCCTGAGGCAGCCCCTTGCAGACTTCCAACGGACCACGATCTCCTCATGGATCACGAAATCGGCCCGATCGCAAAGGTCAGAACCGTGAGTCGGTGCCATCCGTTTTTTTTTTGAGCGTCTGTCAGCCAAGATGTAGCCCGTACTGGTGAAACAGTGTGCCTCTAACGTCGAAGTCCATTTTGAGTTCATCAACGGTACTGCAATTGTGTGGTCCCCTTAACCTGTCAGAGCAAGTCTGAGGGACGGGGGCTACTGCCATTTCGAGTGATTTCGCTACTTCAGTGCGTATTTTCCGTTCCTATCAGCCTTTTGTGAAGCGCATCCGGTCAGCCGGTGGAAAACACCTGCAACATCTTTCCCGATCTCTCTCGTCGGTGATCTGTGTCAGTGGAACAGAACGCATGGCCGCGCTGGCCGGTGGCAGGCCCCAGTGACCGACAATCGTTGTCCGCCTCGTCGGCCGCCCCGCCCACTGTCTTTCTGTACCACCGTTGAAATGTCGCTGTCATCGTCAACGCCGTCGACATGCGGTTGTCGTCTTCGGCCTATCGCCGTCGTGCCCGTCGCCGCCTTCTCGATTGCGCCATGCTGCGCGCGACTCCTTCCACTGTCTGATTGCCTGCATCCTGTTGCCCCTCGTTGAGGTATCCATCGCACCGTGCTCCCCATGGCACGAGATACGATCGCTGCGACGTTGTCTCTCTGCTCATGCCACCACCCACCATGAGTCGACGAGCATGAGCCTCTCAGCCTCTCTGCGGCAGGTTCATCGCAATCGTCCCGGCTGACTGCTTTGTGTGCGTCGCCGGTGCATTTCTTTGGCCCTTTACATGAGTCACTATGGTGATTCCTCCGCATTGTGTCTCACTGACGACCTCCCTGCCATTTTTTTCACTGCTGCTGGTCTTGTACGTCCTGGATCACTCGGCCCTCTCCTTGTTTGCTGTCACTGGTAGGTGAACCGCCGGCGACGTTCAGTGCGTGCGCTTCAACGCGGTGGGCATTCCTTACAAGGGCGGTGAGGACGCCACGGCGGAGTGGGCGACAGGCAGCACCTTGATGCAAACAACCCTGAGCACAGCCCTTTTGACGGCCAAGATACGGGGGGGGCGCGCGACGACGGGGAACAGTGGGATGAGGGGGTGATGACCTAGGCGCCGCCAACGCGCAGCAGCAATGACAGAAACCTGCCGCAGCCATCTACCGTGCACTGGGACGCTCACTTTGCGCGCGCATCATCACGTCTGGGAAGTTGTTTGTGGTTGTTCCCGTGGTCAGGGAAATGAGGGAGGGGGGGCGTAGCTCGTAGCGCGACACTCAATGTACGAAGCATCTGTGAACACCGCGGCCAGAGCCAGCGCATCCCGAGTGCAACTGACCACCACCCGTCGTCAGCTTTATCCTGTGGATCTTTCCAACCACCGATCCCCGCACGGGTTCGGATGTACATCATGCACATGATGTGAGAGACGAAAAACCAACAGGGCGTTTACTCCCGGGGACACCGCCAGACCGCGACGGTTTTCGCGCCCATCCTCACCTTTTCCGCAGCCCAAGGGCCTCTCACTGCAGCACTCGGTCTTTTGGACCTGCCTGGGACAAGGAAAGCAACGGCAGCCGACGCAAAGCGCTCTCAGCACGGACCCGTGCCATCGCTACGGCAAGCCTTTGCTATGCACACGCGCGCAGGAAGTGAAACGTCTCATATGGATACTCGTTCGCTTCCATTTCGCATTCTTTAGGCCTGGCAAGCACGGTGATTGCTCACCCCGAACCCCTCCCCTCGGGCAGCGCTTTCCACCCTCGCACTTGACGAGTCCCTTGACCCCATTCGCGTCCCCTTCGTCCGACGGATCCGTGCGTTCGCTATCCACCCTTTCATCTGAGGAGCCGCCCATTCTCTCCCGTAGTCGTCTCCATGGCTCTAAGCCAGCCCGTCGGCCCCCGCGACCGCGCGGGCGTTGTCTACACCGCGGGAGACCTAGAACGGACGGGCGCGGCGGCAGTGGTCCATGCAGTTCCCAAACGCACCCGGCCGCTCCCATTCCCCCCCCTGCCACCGCCCGGCTGCCGCCACCGCCGCCGCCGCTGTCACCGCTCGCGCGGCCCGCCGCGGTCCACAGCGCCAGATACACGGGTAAGTTCCTCGGGCATGCGGATGGCGAGGACACTGGGACCACATTATTTGGACCACTACCATCTTGTCGAATGGTTCTTTGACAACGTGATATCGTGACATCGAGACAGCAGAGAACTCCCGTCGAAGTGGCTTCCGCCCTATGAAAATGGGTCTATGAGCACCTACTGCCCCAAGAGATGCACAAAGTGGAGCAATTCTGCGACAGACGCAGCCGTCATTAGTGGGCAAACAAAAGCACTAGGCGTTAAAGCCGGCGTGTTGACCCTGGGCACCACCCGCCCGCGACTTGTCAGGCGCCAACGGCAAGTCGTCAGTCTGAGCGCGGCCGCCGTATGCCCAACCGTGTGGCACACATTACACTGTCGGACGTGCTCACAGCTCGGGCTGATGCATTGTCCAGGTCGGTAGAACGGATGGTCTTCCGGAAGACTATGTCTGCACTCCTTGTTGTTGAGCGGACACTGACGCGCGGTGTGCCCAGCCACACCCTCCTCGCGGGCCTCGTAGTGGCAAATGGCGCACCTCATGCGAACAGGCACGTGGCAGGCACAACGCAAGGATGAGAGAGTCACCAAAGTAGCGGTGGAGAAAGTCTGTATCGGAAAACACATAACGAGAAAGGCCAACATGAAGATATGGTAAGTCAGATGCCAGCAGGTGGATCCAAGCACGGCACATAACAGCGACAATGAGACAATCGCCTCCGTATCGCTCTCGTTAAGGATCTGCTTACGATACGAAGCATGAAACATGAAGTGCCCCAAGAAGTCCTACAACTTACCACCGCGGGTGCTCGTCGGCACGCAGCAGGAGGATGCCTGCACTGCAGGGGAGGTGACGATGATATGACGCTGGTGCACAGCCGGACGACGGTGCACAGCGCGACGATGGTGATGTTGCGCGGCACGGACGTGAGATGGACGATGGGGCGGCTGGGCACGTGGGAGTCATTCCGCGTTGAGAGGCAGAGATACGGGGACCGTTCGTTCTAGCCTCGAGACCATGCTGGAGGGCACTCGGCTCCGGAGCTCCCACCAGATGTCTCTGAGACGCATGCAGAATGCCCTCGCGTTGGCCACCGGATGAAGCGACGGGCAAATTTTCGCTACCCAAGCACCTTGGGTATCGCGAAAGCATATTCAGAGACCCGTTCTACATGCCAATGACAATAAGGCGGCATGTGGCCTCCCACGTCGGACCTTCATGCGTCTGCCGCTGGTCGGTGAAGTATTTCCCGTTGCTGGGAACTCCAAACGCCGAGGACTCTTGCTCCCAGAGTAGCATCACACACGTGCTGAAGGATTTTGAATGAGAAGATATTGGAACTGGGGCTTCTTTCGGACACTCGGTGGTCGGTTGACAAATTGCGTGACGCCATGCATGCCATTGGTCAACGCTGATGTAAGATTCGACCAAAGACCACCGGTACCCGAGAAAGGGTCCATTGATCAACGGTGTTGTCCAGGGTCTTCCAAAGACAATGCCTCGGAGCCTTCATCGCCATCGAAGCTGCGCTCGTCTGGTCTGTGGCCACGGCTGCCGCCACCGCTGTCTTCCCAGAGACGGATGTCTTGGACCTCTCGGTCCCCATTGGAAGCAGGCGGTGTCGCTTTTATGGCTGTGGCGGCGGTGATGCTGCTCTGGTTGGACTGGTTGCTGGTGGTCACGTCGGTCAACAGACGTGGCTTGTTCCGGCATGAGAGATAGGATGGGCGGCAGCCAATATGGACGGCTGGGGTGGCTGTTGCGCTGGTCGCGCGATGGAAGGTCACGGCTCCGTCGCGGAAAGTCACCGGGGTGGAGAGCGTGCCAGGCCGTACGTGCCGCCGCTGGCCTTGACGGCGATCTCCGAGAATGGGAGGAAGGGGGATGTTGGTGGCAGCTACTTGGTGGTAACAGTATATGTTGTGAGGGCAGCTATCTCCTTACCGACCAAAGAGAAACTATAAAGCAATACCCATATTCTCACGGCGCACTCTGCGGACCCATCTATCTCGCGCGCAACTCTGCGTCCTGTCCCTCCTCTGCGTCGTCTTTGTCGCCTGCGTTGGCCGCGCCACCCTCAAGGGCGGGTGCGAGAGGAACCGGGGTTGGCCGACACCAGCCGACGGGAGACGGGCCGCCGAGGCCAGAGGGAGGCACTGGAGCTCCCTCAGGTAGAACGACCGTCGTGGTGAGGTAGCTCGTTGGTACCGCCGGAAGCGAAAGACGCACAGCGTCACTGCTTAGTGGGCGGCATTGTCGCAGGTTCCTCAACAGGAGAACGGGTGTGCGGGGGGGGGGAGCAGCCACTGTGCGTCCACCCACCTCTGTCGCCTCGCCACGAAGGCCACTGCTGCGCGCCACCGCCTCAGCCTCAGGCGCAGCGGACGCGCCGTCCGCCGTCCCGCCGCCAGCTTCCCGTGAAGCGTGTCGCCCGAACAGCAGCTCCAGCGCCGTGCGACGAACAAGGCGCGGGGCGTCTCTGAGGGCGAGTCGCTCTCCACGTTGGAGGACGCGTCGCAGAGGGGGCCGCCCGACGATTGTCACGGCTGCGTTGCTCGGGGCCTCTGACGCCACACCCCAGACACGGCAAAATATGGTCTCGGTCTCATTTCGGCGGAGTCCCGTGATGGCAAAGCTGGGGCTGTCCGTCCCGAGCCCAGGGTCACCGTTCAGGGCTGCGGCGACGGCTGCGGCGCGCTTGTTAAGAAACAGCGACAGTGCTGCGTCGGCCTCCATCCGCTGCATGTATACAGGAGCTTTCGCGCTGCCGACATGAGCGGGACAAAAGGCAGCGCGGCAGGTGTCGATCCGCAAGCATGGCCCAATATCGTTTGCCGTTTGCTCAATAGATGGCGCGGGGAACCCGTAGAGGCACTTGAAGTGGTACACGCTCGTACACGAGGGCACATAACAGCCGACGGTGGCTCCATTGGAGCTGCACACAGTGCAGATGAGGCGACGGCTGCGGCAATAGGCAGCCGCAACGTTGCTCAGCTCGTCGGTCTCGGGGTCGTGAAACACTTCAGGCGCCCAAGACGCGCAGAGCTCGTGGATGTGGATGACCTTAGCACCGTTGCCGTAGGGGAAGGGGCCAAGCAAAGCGGATGGCAGCGTCCCACCGTTGCGGTTCACTCTGGGGCAAAAGTCACAGACTGCTTCGGAGGGCGCGATCACGTCACCGATTCGGCCCCAACCACCGACCCTCGAGCCAGCGCCCTTGGCGGCGCCCTTCCCCTTGGCGCCCCCCCCCGGCTGCCTCTTGTCCGAGCTGCTGACTTTGGCGGGCCTCGTTGCGCTGCCGCCGCCTCCCAAGCCACCTCCACCCGAGCCGCCTTCACCCGCGCCGCCGGCATCCGAGCCTCCAACACAAGGCGGATCTGCTTCGCGGCATCTTCCGGCCAAGCCACCAGCCAATCCAGCAAAGGTAGAGCCACCACGTTCCGGCTCGCCACCGTGCGGGCGGTGGTCGCCGCCGCCACTCTCACCGCTCCCAGCCGGGCCGCAGCCACCGCGGTCCATGCACCCAGCCGGGCCGTTGCCACCACTGCTGCCGGCATGGCGCTTTCCCTTGCCCTTGTATGCTATCTCACGCTGTGATACAGCATGACGGCGGCGATCTGCCTGCTTCGGAGCCCGTCGAGACTGCACGACACGACCCCAGCGCCGCGACGCCCGAGTTGATGGGAACTCTAGCGCCTGGGTACGGCGAGGTAAGCTGACTGCCCCGGTGGCAGAGCCATCGGCACAGGTCGGCGGCAACACAGGAAAGGAAGTAGACGGTGCTCGCGGAGATCGTACATCCAGGTCATCGTGGTGGAGAGGAAGTAGAGGGGGAATAGATGCCGAACGCCCGTGGGCTTCGGCGCTTGCGTCGGCCGCGGGAACAGCAGTTGCCGATGGTGTTGAGGGAGGGGTGATCAGTGAGATGACCTCGATTGGTGCAATCGGATGGGGTTGGGGAGCGCACGACGAGGAGGGGGGCGATACAGGGGCCGGATCTCGCACGGGACTCGGAGGTGGCGGGGAGCTCATGGTGCCACAGGAGTGCCGCGCGCAGCGGCCAGCGCCACGGAACGGTAACACTGTTGCGTCAGGCGCCGGCAAGACTGTTGCCTCAGAAGTTCCCGTGGTACCCACCGTCCGGTTGTCTGCCCAGCTCCAAGTCAACTGGGAATGCCTTTGGCAGTTGGAGCGCCCCACCAGAGGCCTGGTCGGAGCAATGACTTTCTCCATTGCCAGACAGTCGCTGATCCGCTACCAAGTCGGGTAGCCCGGAGGCCACACGTGTGAAACGACGGGCTCGATGGGAAACAGACTGCACCGCTCACTGCCACACGCAGTCCACAGAGGAAGAGCTCGTCTGGGCGACTGACAGAGAAAAAAGCCGCTCCTGGTAAGCACGATGGGGCGTCTTTTTCACGGCCGCACTCCTTCGATCGACGGGGCACCCGCCGCTTCCTCGCCCAATGGTCCACGTCGGCCGGACAACGGGTTGCGGCCCACACGGACCCGCAGCGCGCTCGCAGACGCCTCTTTGCACTGGTCACTGACGCGGTGGCCAACAGGCCTGCCTCCCTGGAGGAATGAGATGACCGTCTGCCTGTGGGACGCGCTGTGTGCCGCCACGGGTGGCGGTTCCAAGAGCGCTTTTTCGTCTGAAGCCGCAGCAGTGATCTCCGCAGACGAGACCCAGGACCGACACTGGCAGAGGAACGGGTGTCTGAGTGTTCAGTGGCACATGCGGGCCACTGAACATGCCCTGGGCCGTGACTCTGCACTGCACGGCTGCTCCCTACGCGAGTAGGGGTCCTGCACGCCCCACACGGTTTGAAGTCACATGCACGTGGCTGGCAGCCCTGGCATTTCTCCGCACGTCACGGTGGAGACCTCCACCGCTGTGAGTGCACTTGTGCTTCAGGCTGGTGAAAGCACCTCCGCAGGAGACCGGTGGACGCAGAACTGCTGGCTTCTCGATTCCAGAGCCAAGACAAACAGTGCGGCGGCTGCTTGGGACGGTGGAGTGGGCAGCGGCCAGATCGTCCCTTGAGGAAGCCGGGCAAGCGGCTGACACATTGAGCCATCAATCGCTGTCCGGTTGATTGGTTATGCACGTCCGTGAGATCCGCGCGTCGAAACGGAAGAAAGAAGCTCCGTCTGTCTGATTGGCTGATTGGCATGACGTCGCAGTTGGTCATTTTGAGACCCAAAGTATCTGTTCTCTTCCTTGAACCTCGAGCGTTGGAATCGGACGGGCAAGTGGTTCTGGTCTCTGCCCCAATTCTGTTGCCGCATCGCGCGACCTCAGCGGTTGTTTCACGGCGGTTCCACGGCGGGTGCCCCAGCACTCGTCGCTCAATGACGGGTTCACGTTCTGTGTATGCTCCATGCGCGGCCAAGTCCCAGCCTGACTTAGTCCCAGAGCGGAAAGACCCCAGAACCAAGACGCACAATTTGAGGCTAACACAAAGGGTGTCGCGGATGTGTGCTCCACACGAGCCTGTGGAGCACCGCACAGTTTCATATGCACTCAGAGAGAAGAAATGCAAAGACACGCAGCACCCAAGCGACACAAGATGAACACGACACTACCACTTGTAGAGCACGAGCTGTGGAAGAGGCGTCCTACAGGGAGCTCGGTGGAATACGCTGGCCACCAACCTCCGGCGGCAGCGACGCCGCACACGCCCCCGACCCAGCGACATCTGCTACTGCTGTCGGTGTCCCTGCTCCAGACGCTGCCGCCGCTGCGGCCACCTCCTGCTCCACCACCTGCTGCACGGCGTGCGCCATGCTCGGTAGCGTCGCGGAGCGGAGCGCCTTCGGCATCGCCGCGCAGAGCCACTCGGCCACCTGTGCGGATGACATGGTGCCAGATGTGAGCATATACCCACGGACCTGCGTTTCGACGGCACCCTTGACAATCATTCCGGTGAGCTCCTTGTCCACGTCCTCCAGCTTGCACTGGTACAGCTGCGCGGCAACAGCGTGGGCGATCAGAGTCGGGGGCGTGCCGCCGAAGCGGGGGGAGAAGAAGACGGGCAGAGTACCCTCAAACCGCGTGCGTGTGGCGAGCGGCCACCCACGGCTTTTGTCGTTGTCCGCGTCCTCCTCGGCGTCCACGTCGATGGCGACGGCCGTGTGCACGATGCTCTTTCCTTTCTCACGGCGGCTGCGGCTCGTCGACGCGCTCCCCCTGGTGTTCTGCTTTCCTGCGCGAAGCCGACGCTGCCCCTTTGCCACAGCAGCTGCATACCGGTCCGCCCTGTTCTGCTGACCCCCTCGATGGGCACGCCCTGCCTTATGCGGGCTGCCACCGCCTCCGCCGCCACGTCCCCAACCGAAGTTGCTCTTACGCTGCGCCTTGCTCTCGACAATCGACTCGTCCTCTGACTGTCCGAGGTCGCTGCCATGGCTTCCGCCCAAGTCCGGACCACCTTTGCGCCGTGCGTCTGGGTCGGCCGACTCTTCCTCCTCCTCTCCCTCCTCATCGTCGCTGAGCGGCGGGGTTGCCTCGTCCAAGCTGCTTTCCGCGGCCGACGCCGCGAGGCGGCCGGCGGCGATCGCGCCGTGGTGCGCGTTCTTGTACAGGGTTTGGAAGTTGACCTTGTTCTTGGGCTGCAGCACCGCAGCGTCACTTTTCATGTCCTCCATGATACGCACAGTCTCGTCGACGCCGAGGCGCTGCGCGTTAGAGTTCCCGCGCATGCGGGACGTAGACAGGCGCCGCGCGTGCGCATCGTGAGCCGCAGCGGTGGAGACGCTCCGGGAGTTGTCCACCATGCTGCGGATGGAGACATCCGTCATCAGCGTACAGACAAAGTCCGCCTTGCACAGCGCCCGCTTAGTCTGCTTGCGCACCAAGGCGCCTTTGCTGTTGAACTTCCACCGCCGGGTGTTCAGCGCCTGGGTCCCATACAGATGGCCCGTCACGCCGCACGTGTTGCACAGCTGCTTGTGTACGCAGTTGGCGCTGACGCATTGCCCAGCTTCATAAAACTTGTGGCCCACCGGCAGAGTGCGTCGACACTGCGTCTGCCGGAGCGGGCAGGTACGGGCGTTGTGCGTCGGCCCGTCCGGTGGGCTAACATAGTGGCAAAGGCTGCACTTCATGGCGTGCGCGCCGCCCGCATCGATAGCGAGCGTCCTCCACGTGCGGCACGACTCGACCACCTCCAACCAGCTCTCTCGGCTCCGACCGCTGCAGCACCAGCTCCACCTGTCAGCAACGCGAGCATGAGCTGCTCCGAGCTCGAAATGGAACCGTGCTACCGCGGTCGTCACGTCGTCGGCGTCGTCGTCACATGCACTGCACAGGGGTCGTACTGTCTATGGTGCTCCGACGCGAAACGGGCCCGCCGAACTGTTGCTTTGCTGCCTCTCACCTGCTGCGGCCTTCTCGTGTGTCTGAAAGGTATGTGGCGAGAGATCTTGGTAGCTGTGCGCTTCTCTTGTTACAACCAGAATACCCGTGTAGGCCACCGAGGGATGGCGGCCGAAGGCCTCTGACTCTAGATTCGTGTGCGGGGCTGGCGCAAACACTTTGGAACGGGAATCTTACAGCCCATATCGGCAGGAAACAGTCATCCCTCGGATTCGACGTCTTATTGGCTGCAGGGTGAACTGGTGAGTGGGTGGGCCACAAGTGGTGTTCTTCGGCCTGCCATGGTTTGGTCAAACCATGACCCCCGCAGGCTGGCCATTTTTCAGAAAACCACCATACAAATCGGCCTCTGCGACCCCGTGAAGGCCGATTTGTCAGAGTTCTGTGACAGTTGGCGTGCGAGGTTTTTGAGAGAACGGCTGTAGCTGCCGTAGACTCCCACGTGATGGGGCTTCCCACGGGCAGCCCCCTCGACGCGACAGACAGCGTCACGGCGTACGACTCCTCCCTACGGATTTGTATCCGCGGCGGTCCCTCCCCCCCGCGGGTGTCGCCGTCTGTGCTGACAGTGCCGCCAATAGCGATGGAGTGGCGGGGGGATCGTGGGGGAGCGGTCGACGCGGCGCGACGTGGGTGGCTCCACCCGCCCTCCGGTGGCGCGGCGGCGGTGTGGGGTTGGCTGGCGCCTGCTGCGGTGGGTAGTATGGTGACGGCTGCTGCGGCAGACTGGGGTTCGGGGTCATGACGCGGGAGCGGAGCGGGCCCCTTCACCCCGCGTGCCGCAGTGGAGACGCGCCACCGCCCACGGTCGGGGGCGCGTCGACCGCCCGCATCTGCGGGCCACGCCCTTCCGGTCCCCCGTGGGCGTGTCCGCGAGTGCCGCGGGCACCTGCCCGGGCATACAGCCGCCGCCACAGTCCATCCACCCTGTGCGGATCGATGTGTGTCACAGGGTCGACATGGGCGGTTGTTCGCGTTGCCCCATGGGCGCCCCGACGCGTGCCAGTGCGTGACCGTCGACGGCACTGTGGCGCGCCACGCTGTCCTTTCCGCGTCGCCCGCGGCACGGCCGACGGCGAGCGTCGGCCCGTCGATCCGGTCGAGGAGGGCGGCGGTGACGCGCGCCCGTGTCATTGACGACGGTTCCTCCCCGGACAACAATGCGTTGGGGCCGGGGGGCGGCCGCAAGGTGGGTCACCTTCCGTCTCAAGGTCAGCACCGACCGCCAAAGGCCCTTTTCGACACACGCGCGCGGCGGCGGGGCGCGGCCGACGCGGCAGCATCAGTGACAAGGACCGAAGCTCGGTACGCGTGGCACCCGTTGAGTGCTGCCCCACAGACCACGCGGGCGCGAGCAAACACCGGCACACCCGAAAAGGCGCTTGGGGTGGGGGCGGACACCCACAGCGCAAGTAGCGGGAACGGGTGGAGTTACGGACAAACGCCTCGTTGGCAGTAGAGAGCAGCGCGAGTATGGGCTCACCCGCCACCGCGGCCGCCGCCGTCGCTGCTGGAGCCCAGTCCGACCACACGAGCCGGATGCCGGCCACAAACGCCCACCCAGCCGCGGCAGCCGCTTCTGACGCCGTCGCACGCGCGGCCTACCCGCCCGCGTCTGGGCGCGCCTCCGCAACATGCGTCTGGGTGCGTCTACACGACTATTAGCTCCAGGACCGTAAGCTCGCGGCACCCGCGCTCCTCTGCGTTTCGTAAGCAGACGGCGTTGAAGCCGACGAAGACAGCGGTGAAGGCAGCTTGAAGGGAGCCTTTTTCCTTGCGAGGGTGGATGAACATGAAAGACACGACGCCTGGGAGGGGAGGGCGGTCCATGTCGGTGCCGCCACGCGGCCATGGACCCCCCACCCTGCTCCGCCCCCCCCCCCCCCCCCCCCCCCGGGGGGGGGGGAGGGGCGGCCCGGGGCCCCCGGGGAGACCGTGTGGGCTCCGGGGGGGCCCCGGGTTGTTTTGGGGGCCCTTGTGGGGCCCCCGGTT
>Ga0114955_1000668_pt1 | contig 16040 bp, 26 predicted proteins | sample Porto_5metaG_FD_87302 | JGI IMG/M metagenome (GOLD analysis project Ga0114955, IMG submission 87302) | Marine algal microbial communities from Porto, Portugal - Porto_5 metaG | ecosystem: Host-associated > Algae > Red algae > Unclassified | place: Portugal: Porto | collected 2015-02-02 | reverse complement strand
TCGTCGCCCTTCGTCCTAAAAGGGCGGAAACCGCTGCGCGGGAACCGGGGCCACTAGTTGGCCCGGTCCCGCGCTGCCAAATACCTACGATGCAGATAATTCCCTCCAATGCATGACACTCCTTCATCTGGATTGACCCGCCCCGCTGTCAGCACATAACTAGCCGACGAGCTCACCCGGGAAAGTGCGCCGAAGGCGCTCACAAGCCGCAGCGGCACGCCACAAAGGCGACACACCACCGGCCGGCCGGCGTCCGCGCACCAGCGCCCGCAGCCACCAGTACAGCGCCTCTGGCGTAGTACTACGCCCCCCACTTCCGTCGGCCGCCCCTCTCTCTTCAGATAGAATCCTATAGGATGCAGCGGCCCCACGTAGTTCCTGTAACCGCGTCGACCACGGCCTCGGCCGCTGCTGGCACAGCCCCCAGGACGCAGGCTCCCGCCCGTCGCCCCCAGCTACAATACGCCCCGCTTCCTTTTTCCATGACCAGCCCGCTGGCTGCAACGGGCCCGATTCCGTGGTCGGAACCGTAATCATTGCGGTCGCAGTAGCCGGCATCGCGAGCGGCCGAGCGGCCCGCGCCTCCGTGTCTGATAGTGCCGTGACCGGCTGCCAGGTACTGGGACGAATCCTACTGGCTCCAGGAAATTCGGATGATACACCCGTTCTGGCCATGTTGAGACGCGTGCATGGACAAGTTGCCCTCTTCTGCGTGCTTAGCCTGATACACCACTCCACTCAGCGCACTCGACATACCTGGAAGCGACGAAAGAAGAAAATGGCGTTTCTCATGTCTGAAGAAAATCTGTCATCCGTATCCCTTGCGTGGTCCGATATGGGGCGGGAACACACACCTAGGATGAGAAGAATCGCGACACTACGACATTATAACCGCAGATGGGAGTAGTACGGTTTCTCTCTCTCTGACATACACCTTTAGAGGGCTTTGAAAAAGATTCAAGTAGTGCTTTCCTCCACAGAGGATACCTTTCTTAATCATCTCCGGTAGCTGCAGAGGCAATGCCCGTTGTTTCTGTGATCGAGTAGGTCGCGGCAGTGGGATTCCGTGCGGTGGGAGGGGCTTCTTGTCAACGGTCGACCCCCCTGGTTAATTGAACCCCCCCGAGTTGGATGCCCCCCCCCCGCGTTGATGAACCTCCTCTGAGCTGTCAGTGTGTCTCTCGCAGCTGCACTGGCCCGTGATTGTGTGGTGGTGGACTCTTCCGTCTTTGGTGAACCTGGAGAGGGTCTTTGTGCGGTTGGTGCCGTCCAAAGGGCTATGGCACCGCTCTGGGTGGCACGGCAGAGAGTACAGGGAAAGCTGTGGCGGCCACCTCCGGGGCAAGAGCTCCCCCAAGAGGTACAACTCGCAGGTACTGTTGCGAGACAGGGACTGTACGGAGTAGAATGAGGTTGTGGCAGAAAGTATTGGTGGTAGGAAGCATCGGCCTTTTACTGAGTCAGCCAGATCTGGCGATAGTTGTGAGGGGTGGTGGAGGGAGGCGTCTGGCGAAGGCTTCGTGGGCGATCCTTTAAGAAAAGGTGTTCAAAGTTCCGGTCAGCCCAGCCTTCTATTCCTTATTGGCTTGGAGCGGGTCGCCCTCCGTGTGACCACAACCACACACAAAAGGCACGCGAGAAAGAAAGAACGTAGAAACGTCAAAGGCATCGGGTACGCCGTGAGGGCAAGCGTCGTGGTCGGCGGCGCGGATGTTGTGCGCGAGCAAATGGTAGGACAGCATTCTGGTGTCCTCTACCGGACCACACGCCGCGAGCACGCGTTTTATTTCCGTGACTTCCCGAATGCGCTGCTTGCGTGCGACCGTGTTTACGTGCTTGAGCATGATGAACTATGCGGGGGCTAACAACATGGTGCACACGTGGTTGATTTTGTGGAACGCGTCGCTCACAAGCGAAGACACCGCCAACAGCCACGGTAGCTTCCCCAACGCCGACCGCACTGCCCCACACCCAAATTCATACACGATGAACCGCGACAGCATTTCTAATCGCGTGATGATGGCTTCGAGTAGCGCCGCGGGGGCCTCCCGCTTGTCTAGCACGACAAATACGAGCACCTTGGGGTGGCTGCACGCGCACCAGATGATGAACCCGCCGGCGGAGAACGAATTTCGCGCGTCCTGGTAGTTCCTCGAGCAGACGCCGACGTCGGGCTTCTCGGCCCTCAGAAAGGCCGAGGGGCTGCACTGCAACCGCCCCGGGAAGCACATTCCCGTCACAAGCGGGTCATCGCTGGCCTCGGGGAACACCGAAAAAAACCGGGCACGCATCTGCTCCCTCGCCATCCCGTCGCCGAACCACCTCGACGCAAACGACGCCGCCGAGTCAGCGACCAGCGGCCGGTCTGACTGATAGGCGGTGATGCTGTCCGCCATTCTGTCGGCACAGGCGGCGGTGGAGATCGCCACCTTCTGCCGCACGCTGCCCATCCGTTGAAGAGCGTTCACGAAGGAGACACCCATCTAAAGAGACTTGAGCAGCAGAACCATTTCGGCCGACAAATGCGCGGGAAAGCCATGGCCAACAGACCCGCTGTTTACAGCCTCTGCTAATACGAGGGGCAGGTCAGCCGAGAGTGACGGGGACCGAAGCAGGTCCGCCAATCCACGTAGGCCCGCCACGTGCTCCAAGTTGAAAGCGGAAAGGACAGCGTCAGGCGAGATAACGACTCATATAAAAACCACATTGTGCGCCGCAGTTTGCCTCAGTGCCCTGATGCTCGGCATCAGGACGTCAAAGGCGGACATTGGCGGCGCGCGGCGCCCACCTGCAGCAGCTGCGGCGGAGGCAGCCGCAGCAGCCGCCGGTTCCTGCGCCGACGCGTCGCCGAGGCCAGCAACGCCGCCGTTGCCAATTTCCCCTGCCGCACAACCGGCTCCAGCAGACGCTCCGTCTGCAGCAGCCGCTGCTGCCTCTGCCGCTGCTGCAGCGGCCACAGCCGCTGGCGGCCTCGGCGTTCGTCCACGCCCTCCACCGGCCGGGCGCGCCGCAAGCTACGCTGTCAGCGACGCCGCGACGGCTCTCTCCACAGCGTGAATGGGCAACGTGCGGCTGTCGGCCTGCGTGGCCGCGTTGAACTGGGTCATGGCCCCCAATACGGCCTTGACGAGGTAGGAGAAGGAGGCCTCGAGGTCCTCAATGGAGGAGAGAATCCCGCGGAGGGCTTCAGCCCCCGCTCTTCGCTCGGAAGGGAATGAGTCCAGGAACGACTTGGGCAGGGAGCCGGGCAGGAGCACAGCCAGGGCCTGAGCAGCTGCGCTCCTCTGGTTCGAGTTGAAACCAATAGTGGCACCGGGCTCAGTGAGGGCTAGTCTTATGTAACGGCGAAACCACTCCCTGCCAAGGATGCTCGCGGCAGCGGCAGCGCAGCGACCGGCTGCCTCCTGTGGTTGCTTCCCGCGCCACTGGTGCAATGGCCTCGCGTGGGGCCAATGCATCGGTCTCCAGAGCAACCGGCGTGCGTTCCCCGGCTCCTCCACTATCCCCTTCTCGAAATTTCCTCCTCCAACATTTTCATGTCTACTATCGTCTCCTCCGCCATCCTTTCGTCTGCTTTCCGCTGCGGTTTCTGTCCCTAGTCCAATTTCCGCTAATCCAGCTCACGGTGAGCTGATGCAGCGGGTCATTGCCATGGGGCTCCCGGCAGCCACTGCTGCGGCATCTTTTGATGCCGAGCTCCTACGACTCCCGTCCGGTCGCTTAGTTGCAAAGTTCTAGAAGGACGTGCTCGTGTGCGCGCTGGCGTACGATTGCGCCGACAATCAGCCGGCTGGCATCGGAGGACGCGTCAGCCGCAAGCGGTGCCGTGATGAGGCAGCGACGGCGGCATCCGGGTGCGGAGCAAATAAGGGTCGTCCAACACAGTTCTAGGACTGACAGAGCGATCCTGTGATGCAGGCCACCACGGGCGACGCCGCTCGCGACGTCATTTCAGCGGATGATGCCAGTGATGCGCAGGACGTGGCCCGCCCCGAGACGTCTGGTTCCCGTGCAGAGGGCAGGGTCTTCGTGCTTGTCACCCTGGCGGCTCAAAGCCAGGCTGGTAGCACTGATGCCGCGCCGGTCGGTTCTGGGGTCGACCGGCCCGCGGAGAGCCTATTTGGATCCTATTAGCAGACGTCGGCAGACATGGTTTCCGCTTCGCCCATTTCTGACGTATAGAAGTCAACTCGCAGCGGCATGGAGCTTGCGGCGCCACCATTAGCGCTGAGGTTCCCTCTATGCCCCACTACTACCGGGCCGCTGTCCTCCGCGGTCTTCCTATATATAGACGACAGAGAGATGGCCGTCAGCGGCCATGCACTCTAGGACTCTCTCTCGCGGCTGCGCATCAACCCCGGCTTGACCAACCGTGTTGGTACCCGCCGCCTTCCAATTAGAGACGCACTCCTGGTCTCGCGGGGGACGCCCCCCAGCGCGCTGGCCTTTCTGTGCGCGCCTCCAGCGGGCGCTGTGATCATTTTCAACCACGTGGTCTAGCGCAAGACAGCCGACGACCTCGTGGCGTCGCTGCGCGACGGGCGGCGGAATGAGCAGGCCTACTGGATGACCGCCTCGGGCCGTAGGTCGAAAGCTTTCGTTGTCGCGGGCAGCTTGGAGGACGCAATTCAGGGCGACACGGTCACCCATGTAGAGGTCAAGGGGGTCCTCCCGTCGCAGTGGGTCACCACCGACATCTTCATCAAAAACACAGACAACATGAGAGAGACGGTCGACTTTTACGCCTCTCTTGTCCGCCACTGCGGCCGCCGTATGGTGACTGGCGTCGGCTTGGCGGGCTGGGTGGAGAACACTAGTTGAAGGACTGCGTCGTCTCTAGGGCGCACGGAACCCTCACTTACTCCGTGTGGGAGACGTACGTCAAGCAGATGCGTGGAGAGTCCTCGCTGCAACAGCCGCGGGCGGAGCAGGCCAGCGCCGTGCCAGGCATCGGCTCGATCCGCACTGACTACAGTCTGGCAGCCGGCTTCATGACCCCCGCCGCGCTGGCGTCGGCATACGGCCGAATCACGTCTCAGGAGAAGGGCAAGAACGAGATGTCAAGTGTGTCCCCGCCGCGAGGACGCTCGCGCCTTCCCAAGCCGGTGTCAGCGTACATGTACAGTTTCTTCACGGCCGACATGTACGGTTATCGCGAGGGGGAGGTGCGTACAGTCGTGCTGGGAGGCGAGTGAGGGGGAGTGGAAGAAAAGACAAAAAATGGAGTTGGGGAAGACTCCTGAGGTCTTGAACAGGCTACGAGTGGCTCCGACTTTGCGATAGTACATTATAATATACGGTTATCGCTTCTTAGTGTTTCTCACCACTGATTTCCGGCCGGACGTGCGGAGGATGTTACCTTCACGTCACCAGCAGACCTTGTCTGGGAGCTACGTCTTGTCAGGCCCTGACAGAATGGGAGGTTTGCTTTCACGCGTCGTTCAAGAAAAGAAGGACTTTCACAAACTCTTCGCCAGCAAAGCCAGTGGTCTCCAGGGGCTTAAGAATCAGGCATCTTTTGTTGCATTATGATATGTTCCACATGCCCTTTCATGCACACTGAAATGAGTATTTCACAAAGTCATCTATCCGAATTCGGATTTGGCTGGGCCGGACAGAGTAAGGATCAATATCATAATCGGATACTCATTTAGTGCGATTTCGGATATAGTTCGGATAGACGGATTGAATATATATTCTCTTGGATGATGGATCTGGACGCATGGTAAAATTATCGAAAGGAGACATCTCACCAGGTACAGTCTAACGAGTTCTGGAAATAGACTCTTCTATTCATAAGCATTGTTTGCGATGAACCGCCGTCAAGTACCATCTGGTTGTTGGAATTGATTTCGATGATGCAGCCGGCCTCGTCAGTAGGGGAAGTTGGAACTCTCGTGTGCTCACGAGGGGGCGCCCGTTCGGGTTCGCGCGCGGGCCGTTGACAACAAGGCAAACCGGGTCCGACGCGGGACAGAACCGTTCGGACATTTTCCGGCAAGATCACCGCTTGGCACTGCCAGATGTTGGCAGCTCAACCAGCTGGGGAGGCATCCCCACGCGCCAGCAATGCTGCGCAAAATCTGTGAGTCGGATCAAGCAAGGTCGTAAATCGATACAGAATATATTATATCCTGCCTTTGGAGAGTCATTAGGGCTCAGTATATCCGGCGGTAGATGAACAGAGTACGATATGGATACGCGGCTGCAGCATCGATTATGGATTATTACGAGTATAGTATGCGGATATGTATGGCTCTACTTTATCCACCACAGGCCCTGGTGGTCTCTCGGGTTGGGGCTCATGGGTGCCTCGGCTTCGTAGCTTTGTGACGACAGATAAATGTCGATCAAGGGTCAGTGGTATTGTGGGAAGAAACAGGCCTCTGAAAAGGCTTGTGGAAGGGCGCCGTGCCCGACGCAAAGGTGTGGATATGGATGACAAGAAACGGGGCAGACATGCACGTGTGCTCCGACAAAGAGACACTGGTTTGGGGCAACCGTCGAGACTTCGCGCGTTGCAATCGAAATGCAGAGTCTCGGTAGGCGTCTTGGATGCGGTGTACTGAGGGTCAAGCAGGGCGATGGAAAGGATAGGATCGATAGGAATCACTTTGGTGGCAGCGTCCTGGTCGATGCCATCACGTGCGTGGAGGTATCGTCTGTGGGGTACGTTGCAGACCGTGCTGCAATCACGTGGTACCGTCATAGTGACCAAGTTCTGAGCCTTTCGCGCGGACTACCGAACAATGCTCCGGGACGAGATTAACCCTATCACGACTGCGTGCGTTGCCGCCGTGTTAGCTCACATTCGCACGCACTAGAGCTCCCCACTCAGCTGTGCAGCCAGCTGTGACCGTATGTCAGTGTCTGGACTGCGTGACCTGCCGCCGTCCGAGCACGTATGCGCGCACAATCGCGCTCCCCTCTCATCTGTGAGACCAGAGGTGGCTGTGCGTCAGCCACTGTGCTTCTGTCTCAAGGAATCGTTCTAGGAGCTATGCAGCATGCTTGTCCCGGAAGAAAGCGCGTTTTAGCCGCGGGGCCGTCACACCAGTTGTCTTTGGTGCGCTCTGCTGGCCTTTCAGCAGGTCGTCGAAAGAAGAGGGCTGGGTGGGATTCCTTTTGGCAACGACTTCTGAGATTGTACAGGGGCATCTCTGCGTGATTCTCTGAGTAGCTTGCTCCTGTTCTGTTGTGCAGTCATACCACCTACGTTCTGCGCGTAACGCACCCACTGCCGAACCTGATTCTGAGGAAGGACGGACCGCACATGGATCAGGACTGGGTGCGGTGCCCCCTTCTCAGAGCCCAAACGATTTCCTTATCAAACTGCGAGGCCCACGGCGGACGTACGTCAGCGGTGTAGGGCTTCCCGAAAACGAGCAGGCACCAGGCCATGCGAAACGTGGAAGACCAGAGAAACAGACTGAAAACGGCCTCCCAGGCTGTTCAGCTGTCGGACAGTCATTCTTGGAAACACCTGTGGACGGCGGATGTCAAGACTCTCGGCCATACAGAGTCTCCGGGACCGACGCCTACTCTCTGACGGTGTGAGCATCCCAGTCCAGGGCCTCCCAGAGGCGCGCGCCACCCCTCCCTCAGGACAGGCAATTGCAAAGCCCTTGCCCCCACCCTGTTGGCTAGAGGACGCCCGCTCTGTTTCTCGGTGGAATGGAGCTGAGATTTTCGATCCACTGAGGCTTGGCTGAACACCCTTGAAGTCAATGGGGGCAACATTGTGCCGAAAGAGAGTTTTTCTGCGCATGAAAGCTTACATGTATCGAGAACTATGTTTGGACAAGTGTCAGTGGCGGTCTGCTGCAGATATGAACGGTATCCAGCCGGACAGCCATCCGTACTCGAAAACCGTGTGCAGCGCCTCTTCGCAGCCGGAACCCCGAATGCCGTGCCCCGGAGCAGCCGAGAAGGGGTGGCCCGCGTTTCGGCAGACAAACGAATGGCCGCAGCGCCGCCTGCAGCGCTCCTCACGGGCAGCGCGGGAGCACGAGAAGTCAGATAAAAGGCCTTGATCTCATGAACAGCCGCCTGGATGGTGGCATGTTCATTCCGCGGCCGGAGCTCTGCAGCCTGGGCATATTTTTTCTGGCAATGGCACATGCGTCAGCCCTGTTCTCAGGTGCCTGCCAGGCGTATGAATCCTGTGTTCCAGCACTGTGCCCCCGTCCTCTCGAGCCTAATTTTCCGCGCTTTCTCGCTCCCCTCTCTTCGGTGCCACCTGGTAGGCGCTTGTCACGCGGTGCTCCAGCTATTTGGTTCGTGAGCGTGTGGTATTTCCTCTGCGGCATGGAGGCGGCCAATCATAGCGGACAGGTGCTGGCACATACCGGTGCTGGGTGCTGGTTGCAATGGGGTCTGAGAAGGGGCACCATTTTCTGTGCGGTCGCGCTGGAGTATGCCCCATTGGACCGATTTTTTCACCGTAACCATGCTGGGGTTGGCCAATTCCCCTGCTCCACCGAATCCCTCATTGCCTTCATGCCCCAACTAGATTCTTCCCATTTCTGTCATTGGGCGTGTGTGGTCACCCAACAGGAACGGTCGATGTACTCTTTCTCTGTCTGCAGGTCGTAGACAGTGGTTGGTGGGTGATGGTGAGTAAGGGGCACCCACGAGATGCGCCGTGCAAGGACATTTTCCGTCCCCCCATGTCGAGCAAGACACGTCACACACAGTGATCAGAAGAATCCGTTGCTTAGAGAAGCTCGCTGTCTCCTTGACCAGTAAGCTACGCGCTGTTTTTCTTGGAGACTGGGACTGCCGCTTTGTTATCGTGCACGTCTGAGTGCCATGTCATCGTATGAGACAGGCCTCTGATCGGACGGCACAGACGCATGCTGAGCTGGCTAAAAGATTACAAAGCCGTTGTCTCGTCGATGGTGCTCTTGAGCAGGTTTGTTGTGTGGCACTTCTGCATTGTTGGGCCTATTTGTCTGCTTGTGTGCCCCATTGTGTTGCGTGTTGAGGACGCATGATTTTCAGTTGCCGTCAGTACTCATCCGTTGCTACATGATCGTGCTACACCTTCATCTCACACGGTTCTCCCCAGCCCAACTCGCCCTCTGCGCTTCACTTGGCCTCTGCACGAGCACTTCTCCCACATCTCGCAATGATCCACAATGTAGTCGTGATTGTACGTCTCAACCGGCTTGTGTTGAATCTCGGTCGCGGTCTTTTGTCCTCCTGCGTGCCGCGATGCGGCCGCCGACTTGGTCGCGTTCCGTCGTTGGGACACCCGCATGTGAGCGGCAATGAACCGAGACCGCACCATAAACCGCCGCTGTGTCATGTTCGACACGCTGTTTTTTTACCTTTCCTGATCGAGTGTTGGCTCTTCGCGCCGGACGTGTCGTGTCGAGGGGTCAGGTTAGGATACTGACTTGCGTTGAAGACTAGTGAGCAGGTATGATTCCACTGATGGAAGCGGTTGATAAAACAAGCCGTGCAAGCCCCGTCCATCAGCCAAAGCGCCCGACCGAAGGAGTTCCGTTGAGCCTGACAAGCAGTGTCCATGCAGACAGCCCTAGGAAGCCAATCGAAGCGCTGCACGAGAGCCGCGACAACATGCGCTGAACTCTGGGCCTTGCGCAGGAGCTCAAAGCCAATAGTATACCCTGACCCGCAGACGAAGGTTACCCGGCCGGGATACCGAGGCACGCTAAAAGGCAAGCCGTGCCAACAATCTTCCGCGCTCCAAGCCTTGGCCTTCCCGATTCTATATCCTTGTCCTCTTTCTTCCTATCCCGCTTGTCCGCCTTCCTAAGCCGTTTCCATCCCGAAATTGAGTGCTCCGGGAAGGCGCGGACGGTGGGCCGGGAAGGCCACGACTGGCCCGTCCGCAGCTCCGTAGCGTGCTCCACGATGCGGTCCTTTGAAGCCGGCCGGGCGACGACGTTGGTGACTGCCGGCCGCACGCCGATGGAATGCAGCCACTACTGGTAGACGACCCGGTCTGCGGGCTCCATGTGTCGCGGCAAGCCTTGTTTGCCGGCTTGACCTTGGCCTCCCAGCCCGATAGCGTCTCCTCCTCGGCCAACACGAAAAAGAGGAGCAGCTCGCCTACGACTTGGCACAGGCCAGGCTGCGCGTCCATTGCCTTCCTTACGAGAAGAAAACTTTTCAGACAAGCACGACAGGAGTCACGCATGGGGCCAGCTGGATCCACTCCTTGCAGGGTTCCAGAGCAATGAGCGACTGCGCGAGCACCCGGACGTCGATGAGGTCGCAGCCGTCTAGGATGTTCAGCACCGGGTCAGCCAGCATGGCCGCCGCAAAGGTCCGCACGGTCAATCATCGGTCCTTGTCCACGTCCTCGTCATCTGTCTTTGGAAAAACGTCCGTTCACATGTACGCAACCTCGGTAGACCCCACCATGGGGGGCACCTCATGATGGTGGTTCGACTCAAACGCAGTCCCAGCCTCAGCGCCGTCGACGAGCCCGCCGTACGACGCTCCCTCCTTCACGTGGGGCAGCTCGTACGCCACCAGCTTGTCCACGTGCGGCTGCTAGTGCGCCTCCACCTCGTCCAAGTGGGGCGGCTCCTCCGCGTACTCCGTATCGAAGGCAAGCGAAGTGTCAGCGTTGTCCGTCAACCCGCCGTAGAACGCCGCCGCGCCCTCGTGGGGCGGCACGAGCGCCGCTGCCCCGCCTGAGAGGGCCGGCTCGTATTGGTACTCAGGCTCAATGGCCACATGATTCTCGGCGCCGTCAAACAACGCGCCATACGCCGCTGCCTCGTCTGCGTGTGCCGGCTCGTACGCCACTAAAGTGTCCACGCGCGGCGGCTAGTGCGCCGCGGCCTCGTCCGGCCGGGGCAACAGGTTCGCGTACGCCATCCCCAAGGCGAGCACAACCTTGGTGCCGTCGGCCAACCCTTCGCGCGCCGCCGACTCGACCAGAAGAGCGAGCTTTCGCACGAGCTCCTCTTGTGCTTGCGGCCGCACGTCAAGCGCACGACAGCCATCAAAGTTACCGACGCCGACTAAAGCGGCGCGCAAAAGGGGCAGACCAACATTGACCGATCTGGCGCCTGATGCCTCTGCCGGCGGAGCTTCCTGCAGTACAGACACTTCCCTGAGAAGTGGCACGGACCTCACCTCCGGTACATCGTCGACAAGTGGGCCCGACACAAGTGGCAAGGTCGGCGGGGCCAAGGGCGCCATCAGCCTCTTCTGCGTCCGGTTCGTGGCCGTGTTGACACCCTGGCGCGTGGCCGCCGCTTACGCCACGGCATTGACGATGCTGTTCTGCGACTGCTGCGCCCACAAGGCGTCAGAATCCGAGGAGTCACCCGTGGGGCCCAGTGCCACGGCCGAGGTTTTCGCTGCATTTGCCGCGGCCGCCGAAAGAGACGAGCCAGCGACCGTGACCGCACCGCGCCGGGCAGCTTCAGCACGCGACGAGGCCTCCGGCAGCACCGCTCTCTGTGCCAACGCGTCTCTTTCGGCGACAGCATTGGCGGAGGCACGAACAGAAGCGACGGGTTGGGCTCGCGCGGAGGCCGCCATGAAGAGCCGCTTGATGGTTCCGAGGAGGTGGCGTCGACAGTCCAGAACCGAGGGGGGGGACTTTGGGTAACGAAAACGCAGTAGGAGGCGCACACTCGCAGGGAGGAAACCACAGTGGTCGCGGCCGATCCGTGCGGGGACGCACGGGGTAAGGAGGGACACGAGTGCGGCGGGCGCCAACGGAGCAATATCGATGGCAGTCATGAAGACAACCGCGGAGGGGCGCAGGCAGACACCGTTTAGCCGCCAACATTGCCCGTGGGAAAGCCACGGGAGCAAGGCATTCGAGGGTAGGCCACGCACGCGAGACACATGGGCGCCGATCTTTGTGGCAGTCCACAGTTGTCATCCACGGGCGGCCAACGAGCCTGGCCGGAAGCCTCAAGACCGGGTGAGGCACCAGAAGGCGAGAACGGGGCGGTCGACGTCGCTTGGCAGCGGGTGGTGGGCGGGAGACGGGAACCTGGTCTTGGTGTCCGCCCAGCAGTCGTCCGCCGGTGGTCGAGTGGAGAGGCTTCTCCTGCCAGATCAATCTGGTGAAGCGGAAGCGTCTGGGAGCACGCGAGCTTCTCGAGCAGCGGTGAGATATGCTCAAACAATTGTCGTTTTCGGGGTGCCCCCTCTGTACTGCACTGCGATCTACCATTGCATTTCCAGAGACCTACGGCAAACAACCCCTGCCCGCGCATGTCAAGAGGCGTGCATGGATCGTGCGCTGTACGTGATTTCGTTCAGTAATTGCGTAATTTCGACAAGTAGACTTGACAGAACAACCCATGTTGCCCCCCTCAGAATTCCTATGGTCGTTGCCATCTGAGGTGGGCGTGCACAAGAAGAACGTCTGCGACTTAATCGAAGTATTGCCACCGTGAACGAGAATGACGACACGGTACTTGCATTGATGAGTGTGCAAGGATTGGCAGTTTGCTTGATGATTTTGCAACCACGAAAAGAGACAAGATGGATGGATACGGCATGTCGTAGAGGCCCGGAAGAAGTGGGGCGTCTCACACCACACTTGAGATTTTCACTCTCAAACTCCCTTCTCCATGGGGAAAGAGTGGTGGGGTTGACATATAGTGGACTCCTCGTCGTGTTGCATCCACCCCCTGGAGAACGACTGGTCCGAAAAGGTAGGCTGCAAACAAGACTTAGAACAGGGACAGACCAAGAATTAGTGTCTCCCATCCCCCACATGCGTCCTTTTCGCCTCTCCCCATCAGCCAGTACCGTAAACGGCCGTGGCCAGCAAGTCTACTGCGATGCGTCGGCGGTAGGACGCTGTGCATCTCTTCATTCTTTTGACGTCCAACCCCAGAGAGATGTCATCCCTGTTCTTTATGGTGAAGATGCCGCAGTCCTCAGTGTTTTCTTGCGGACGGCACTTCGGGTGCTTGAACGATTTCAGCTGCGTCTCCGGCTTGTATAAATCGACCTCGTCGGCAAGCCACTTCCGGATGCTGAGCGTCACCATCGGGTGGCGCCCCGAAAGAGATTCGTAAGCGGAGACCGTGCCGGGCACCTTCTGGATCACGACCAGTATCCAGTGCGACTGCATGAAGTTCACCGAATGAAGATCTTGTCCACCGCGAGCACGTCCACGTTTCTTGTCCACCTCTGCGCCGCCTCGTAGGAGTAATCGCGCTGTTGGCACAGCTTGGTGGAGAAGAACGCGCTGAAGTAGTAGTCGGTTGGTGCCTATGAGTTGGCCGCCACAGTCTGGTCGTAGCGTTGCTGCATGAGGGTGACCTTCCCGTTGATGGCCTCATCGCTGTGCCATTTGCAGGGTAGGAGCCTCGCGGTGGTTGTGTTCACGATTAGTATTTTTCGCACCGTGACAACGGGGAGAAAGTTCAGAGCGCGCGGCTTCTGCGCCGCCCTGCTCGTCGCGCTCAAAGCGCGCTGCGTCAACGGAAAGGTGGCGTCGGCAGCGTCCACAGCGACCTGCTCGTCGCTCTCGCGTCCCAAACCGGTGGCCGGCATCTCCGTGCGCGGCAAGACCGCGGTCACGGACTTAACCACGCCAATCTCACTGAATGCAACGCCGGCATCAGCGCCGTCGCCGTCGGCGATGCTATCAACGCCGCCAGCGTCGTCGTCTGTGGCACGAACCTCGCCGCCCGCGTCCTCAGCGGCGCCTACCTCGCCGCCATCATCTCCGGGGCGACGCACGTCGTCTTCTTCACCGTTGGCGCTTCCAGCTCTGTCGTTTGTGGCGTCGGCACCAACAGGTGCAGAAAGCGCAGACTCTGCGCCGTCATCATCGTGGACCGGCTCTTCAGGAGACAAGGCGCTCTGTCCAACGCATTGATGACCAAAGGCTTCAATCCGGAGCCCAAGTCGAGGTGCTGGGCACTATCCGTATGATACCATTCAACAACCACAAAACTCGCCATGGGCGCTGCTGCTGTCCGTTCTTGCTTTTGAGAATACCGATGTGCTCGTGAGAGCCTCCTGAGGTCGTGCCCATTTTTTTTCTTTTTCTCGACGAGCACTCTGATATTGTTTTTGATTTATGAAGCAAACGACAGGGTCACCATTCAACAACCGTTCCTCTATCCCGTTTAAAGCAGTCACCTCGCAGTGTCGGACGATAATTGGAAGACTCATTTGATGTTCGACCATCTCTTACCGAACGCCGCGAACCAATCAAACGACACTTCATTCTTCGCTTTGACACTCGCACACGAACAAACACACACACACAAAAGCAGTACACGGACAACACCTCTCCAGCTCAGTCGGATGCAACGCCGAGGCGTGCGCGCTGCCTTGCGGCAGCCATCTGGAGCTTACGCTTGAGTGGAGACGGGTTTGCCCGGCTCAATCTGTGGCGCGCCTCCTCCACGGCGTCGGCGCAAGCAACGCGCCACGCATTCTCAAACCTGGCCGCCTCGAGAGCAGCGTCCCGCTTGTCCTTGGTGGCCTTGTTCGCCGCCACCCGTGCAGCTTTCTCCCGCCGCCCCTGCTCCTGCGCAGCGGCCTTGACCTGCTTGTCCTCCGCCAATTTCTCGAGGCCGGAAATCACATTCTGCGCCGTCAGGTTGACGGGCCGCCCAGCAGTCGACAGGGTGTCCTGGATGATGGTGGGCTGCTTGAGGTCCTTGCGCATGGCAGGGACCGCACGGTCGGCCAACAGCTGTAAGTCGACGTCCTTTGCCGCGGGGTCGGCTCCCTTGTTGACCTCCTCCAAACAGACCTTTTTGGAGTGCAATGGCCACATTCCGACGTTAGCAAACGCGGCGGCTAGGTGGGAGGGGGAGAAAGCGTGGTCGGCGGCTTTCTTGATGCAGTCCATCAAGTTCAGCACTGTGAAGCTGCACCCGAGACCGACACACTCTCCCGACCGGCTGCAAACGTGACGTCGAATGGCTGGCTGGAAGCTGCCGTACGCCGACTGGTTGTCTAAAGCTTGAATGAGGTGCGAAAGTTTAGAGGGTTCTGCAATAACATGCACCTTAGCCCGCACGAGCGCCAGGAGGCCGAAAGCCGATAGGTGGACTTCTGCTCCGTCTAAAGCCAGCAGCGTATTCTCCTCTGGGTAGTAGCTGTTGGCGAAGGCGGCAAACTGCTGCGCCCACACGTCAAAGACGCCACGGTCGAACCCCGGCGGGTTCCGCCGCACCACCACCGCCAAGTCGTTGAGACGCGACGCCAAAGCCACCTTTCTCGCCTTGCCGTCCTCCGTCACCTGCACGTAGGCGTGGCCGCTGGCGCTGCCGGCCACCACCATAAAATGAGGCGCGTCCATGCCGGCAGGTGAGATGGAAAACGCCGCCGTGCAGGCCGCAGCCCCAGAGCCAATCGTGGCCATCACGACCTCCGGCTTCCTTAAGCCTCGGGGCCCGATAATTGTGGACCGCGCCTCAAGTAGTAGCTCCCTGGCGTTGACGTGAGTCCCGTCCCTGTTCCACAGTTGTCGTGGTTGCACGATATTCAGGTCCCGGTAGATCAATCGGAGGCCAGCAAACCACTTGGCAATCACATCCGGTCGCGCATTCTCGGCACGGCTCTGCTCCAAAGTGCCCACGCGGTACATCTGCAGCGCAGGCCACCGACCCAAAAACAAGCGAAAAAGTGAAATCCCAGGGGTAAGGCTCCTACCAAAGTAAGACCGGGCGGACGCTTGACGCTGAGTGGAGAGACAAGAAAGGTATTCACCCACCCAACGAAGAAAACCAGTCCTGGTCAACCATCGACCGAGCAGCGCCTGCACCTTAACAAAGCGAACAAGCAACTCCTCCTCCTCTCGCAGAAAAAAGAGGCGCCGACCGGCAGGGGATGCCTTGCCCCCAGAAGCGACGAAGTGGCGCACCGCACCACGAGAAACACCAACCTCTCGAGAGACAGCGGTGCCGGCCAGGCCCTGCGTTAGCAGAGCAGCCATCTGCCGCTGCTGCTCCGGCGTCGGCCGCGGTTTGCGTGCCCCACCAGACACCGGACGACCGCTCGCACGCCCACCCATCTCGCCCGCCGTCGGGCGTGCCCCTCAGAGTCGAGGAGACCTCTCG
>Ga0114955_1000662_pt1 | contig 16091 bp, 15 predicted proteins | sample Porto_5metaG_FD_87302 | JGI IMG/M metagenome (GOLD analysis project Ga0114955, IMG submission 87302) | Marine algal microbial communities from Porto, Portugal - Porto_5 metaG | ecosystem: Host-associated > Algae > Red algae > Unclassified | place: Portugal: Porto | collected 2015-02-02 | reverse complement strand
ACGTACCGTGATCTGATGCACAGCATCACGCTTGAAATCTTCACTGAAATTTGGCTTCCCCATAACAGCCTCCTTGCCTCAAAATTAGGGAAGAAAGCGTCTACAATACTAGGGGCTATTCAGATCGAAGGGGAGGCGCAGCCACCCCTCGTCAGCCTTTTGTGAGGCACAGCGCAGCGTGGCCACAAAAGTATGCTGGCCACTGTCTCTAAAGTAAGGGGAACTCAATTGCATTTGTATAATCCTGCCGCCCGCAATTCTTCCTCTGTGACCATCTTAGCGGCCAGCAGCGCGTTCACCTGGTACTGCGTGATGTGCTGGCACATTGGATGGCATTCGGTGACCCATCCAGCGAGGCGGTCCAGCATCTCCACTTCCTTCGCCTTAGCGGACTTGCGCTCGGCATCAATGGCGTCGAGGTACTTGCGCCAGCGCCTGGAATTGAACCAATTATCGGAAAAGCAGACCATTGACCGGGTGAAACCCGCACTTTCGGTCGCGTAGGCTTGCACTGCCTGCAGCAAGCTATCCGCATCGACGCCGTCCGCCAACGCTGCACTGATCCTGTCGAGACACCCTGACGTTCCACGCAACCGGTCGGGTGGATATGCGGCGAGAATTCTTTCAGCTTCTTCCTCCCCCACCGCCAAGCTCTCGCGCGTAGGAGGTTTATGGATGGTTTTAGGATGGTTTGGGGGCCGTGGTGGCCCCGGTACCCCGGCCACTGTGGCCCCCGTTCCGGGGCCCGTCTGGACGGGGTCCACTGTGACACCCGTCTCCATCTCCGGCTCGGCAGTCAGTTCCAGCGTCTCGATCTTGGCGAGTTCAATCCGGTAAATGACAGTGAAACCGTTCTTGCACCCGCGCGCGCCGGTCTCAACTAGGATGCCTTCTTTCAGGAATTCGCGGATCGTCCGTTTGACCGTGGTCTCTCCCAGCTCCGTATGTCGCTGAATCGTGCCCTTGGAACACCAGATGCCCGATCCGTCATCAGATGCTTTATCCGCTAGAAACATGATGATTTGCTTGCGCGTAGCACTCCCGAACTTCCGTTCCGCGCACGCGTTTGCGACCCGCCAACTCATTTCAGACCACCAAAAAGTTGGAAGTCGACGAGATAACCCATTGACGAATAAGGGACGTCAAAATTGGATTTTTTTACCGTAAGCACCTGAGTTTCGGGCAATTCAACATGTCCTCCCCAGTCCGCCATTTATAACATGTCGAACGTCAGATGAATTTGACCTTTTCGTCATAAACTGACCCAATCCCCGTTTAACCTGTTCCGTTGAGCTGACTTCCCTTTCCGGAAAATCAGGGCTGATTTGCAGGTCAGACGCCGTAGGCGCCTGTTCCTGCTGATCTGCCACGTGGCGAACGCGGAGGGGGGCGAGACAGGACAAATCGACAAGGTTGGTGCGGCCCGCAGCGCAGCGAGGACACGCGCGTCACGCGATGGCTGGTCGGCCGCTACGAAGTCGTCCCCGAGCAACATTTGTTGAAGATGGCCGGGTCGGTTGGAAGCATTGCGGTCGCTCGCGATGTCAAAAAATATCAAGTTTTCAATACCATCCCGCGATCCCAAAACCGCTAATCACCGTCGATCCAGTGAGATGTGGCAGAGCGTCCACGGTGCGTCTTGTCGCGTGTTCCGCGAACGTCTTCGCCGCCATGACACTGCACAACAGCGGCGACCATAGCCGTCAGCACTATGCTTCTGAACTGCACGCAACGTGGCGCGGAAATTGAGCTTTTGGACGCGCTCGAATGGTTTCACCGCGATGGCAATGCGCCGGCCACATCGCAATTCTGCTAAATAGCCAGGGATAGTCGCAATAACACTCTGAAGTGAGCTTCTTGATCCAAGGTACGCCTCTCAACGAATTGGTGACAAGTGACAAGTTAATCGTGGGGCAATATCCCGCCAATGCGGCGTCTGTTGTAAGTTATTGTAAAAATTGGCTTTTTTATGCAGGTTGGGGTGGCTAGCAGCAAATGGGTCGATTTGTGTCAAAGGCCTCAATTTTTCACAAATGGACCATTTCGCTACAAATTGGGTGGTATGCGAAATAACGCATATTTCGTAGCCAATGACAGTGAAGACAGCTTGCCTAAACTTTGTTATTAAAATCAATATTTTATGTGTCAGCGGCTGTGCTGCGTCGCAGGTTACTTGCTCTTTTGCGATCTAAGCAGGTCATTAAGTGTCACCTGAGTTTTGGATCAAATCGTCATCAAAAGCCAAATGCTAGGAATTTTATATGCCCAAAATTAATCTTAACGGTGCGCAAATTTATTACACCGATACGGGTGGTCAGGCTGAAACTATCGTCTTTTCACATGGATTATTGTTCAGTGGCGCGATGTTTGAGGCGCAGGTTTCTCATTTTAAGAATCGTTTCCGCTGCATCACTTTTGATCATCGGGGTCAGGGAAAGAGCGGTGTCACTGCCGACGGCTACGATATGGAGACGCTCACAGCCGACGCCGCGGCGCTGATTGAGCACGTGCAAGCGGGTCCTTGCCATTTTGTTGGCCTGAGTATGGGGGGCTTCGTTGGCATGCGATTGGCCGCCCAACGACCAGACCTGATAAAAACGCTGACTTTGCTCGATACATCTGCAGGCCCAGAGCCTCAGGAAAACCGACCTAAATATCGCTCTTTGAATTTTGTCGCGCGTTGGATTGGTCTTTGGGCCGTGATCGGTCGGGTAATGCCGATTATGTTTGGGCACACGTTCCTAAATGATGCCAGCCGCGCCGAAGAGAAAAAGAGATGGGCGCGCGTGATCACGCGCAATCATCGGATCGGGATTACCCGCGCTGTGATGGGGGTGATAAACCGAAGAGGCTGCGCCGATATTCTAAACCAAATCGAATTACCTGTAGGCATAGGTGTCGGCGATGAAGACGTCGCGACGGTTCCACTGAAGTCGGAGCGCCTTCAGGAAGGAATTAAGGGGGCTGAACTTGTTATGCTGAATGGAGCCGGGCATTCCTCCTCAATTGAAACACCCTCTAAGGTGAACGATCTCATCGAGCAGACCATTCAGCGTTCGGATTAGCGGGTTAACGCAGGCGGGAGAACAACGCTAAGCGCAACCCAAACTTGATTCTCTCATGCTTACGAAGATCGGTTGCTGTTGGCCGGTGCATAAGTTTCGCCCTCAAGTGTCGCTAGATTTACTTTCATTGGCGCGAGGCTGGCGGATAGTAAATTTTTTATTCAATATCATGTAGTTACATAAAAGCACTAGTTGTGGCGCATGTTATAATATGTTCAAAATTACGCTTGCGTGCAGCGCATTTTTTGGCTCAATTTGCGGGAGGTGAAGGAATATGGCGTTGAGACTAAACACTTGTAAATTCAAAGGTCAGCGCTTCATAAGCATCCTTGATGACCGAAATCACTTGCACGTCCACGGATTTGAAGACGTGCGAAAATCATTTAAATTATGCCCCGATCACATGCGTTTAGCCGAAATTTATGGTGTAACGCCCCGTCTTCTCAGCAAGATCATGGATATGGCGGGGATCGATTACCTGAGAGCTCTATTCGACCGGCATGACCAAGGAGAACGAATATCCGACATAGCCGCCAGTATCCGAATGCACCCATCAAACCTATCGAAACTACTTCGTAAAGCTGGTTACAAATGCCGGCGTGAGAAACGAAGACAAACTCTCACGCAATGCCAGGTTTCTAAAGCCCTGCTTGAACGAACAGCCATCAACGCGGTCGCTCGCAAACTGCAAGTTCACTGGGAGACAGCGAAAAAGGTACTGGTGGAAAATGGATTTCTAATGAAAACGGACGCAGAACAAGGGGCACCGTACTCGATTTCCGCTGCACACTTTGATACTTCGTAGCGGTGATTTCGGCCCATAAGAGACATTCGACTTAGGAAATCCTTGCTGCGGCGCGACCCGTCAGAGGAGAGGTTCGCTGCTACTGCAAAAACCAAAAATCCGCGAACTCACTAATCGCGGGATAAAGCGGACTTGTGCGGGCGCAGCTATTGCTGATGCAGCACTTGTCTGCGGTTGCAGCACCTCGCTTCCCGCCCTTTGTCGTGTGTCGCCATACCCGTCATTCGCGAAGTCATACTGGCGCAAAACGAGCCCGCACTTCCACAATAGCTTGGCCTGAGCATTTGCGCACTGTCTCTGATGAAACAAAACCGGGTACGCAGAAGATCACCTGGCGAACATTCATTGCCAAGAACCAAGGGCTGATCTCTGATGGTATTTTCGAAACAATCATCCCAAAGCTCTCAGACGCGTCGATCGAATTACCTGAAGAAAAAATGCAAGTGATTGCAAAACTTAGGTACGAATATGCTCTAAACTTTATTCAGCGAGTTGGGTCCAGCGTCTCTAGAGTCGGTCTTGGTTAGTCTCAGCAAAGAAGCCAGTGTCAGGCAAATCGTTCGCCCCGACCTCGTGCTCGACTATGAGATTGTTGGTCACCACAATTGGTTGCCCAAGTGACAGATGAACCCGACATTCCATATCTAGACCACGCCCTCGGCGTTTGATGAACGAACGCAGAAACGAAAGGCCATCAACAAAATCACGTGGCAACGCATACACATCGCCATCGGCTGTCATTAGGGACAACGGCTGAGCGTAGGGCGGAGTGATTTGAAGGTTCTGTAGCATTATCTGACACGATGTTTTCTTTATGTGTCAGTACTTCGGCATCAATCAGGCGAATTGAGGTGGATCACGCTCAACCAGAAGTCGTCCAGTGTGTATTGTTGCAGAGAATCAAAAACGGGCTAGCGATTTCTCGCTAACCCGTTGAATTCTTTGGCGGACTGGGGAGGAATCTGGGAATTTCCGCAAATTCAGATGCTTACCGTGAAATTGTCCAACTTTGACAGGCATTATTCGTCAATGGGTTATAATGATGACTTCCAACTTCTCGGCGATCAGAAATGAGTTGGCATGTCGCTGACCCATGGTCGGGGTGTCGGTTTGGAAGCGCTCCTAGCAAGCGGGTTGAGACGCGGAGTCTTTCTGTCGTTCTTTTCTGACGTTGAGCCCGCGGTCCCAAGCTAGTTTCCGTATGTAGTGCACTCGCTTCGTTTTGTGAGAGAAGGCTGTCGATCACACGGTCCGATCTTTTTGAAGAACCAAGTGCAAGCCGCACGTGAGGTAAGTTGGTCAGAGCAATGCGTCAGCTGTTCTCGTGACACAAACTGCGGCAGTGAATCTCAACTCTTTGCCATGTTTTTGCCACATGAGACTGATTTGAGGTCGTGAAACGCTAGTGTCAGCAGTGGATTTGATCATGAACACGCTTCTTGGTGCCTTTTCCAAGGTCAAGAAACTTCTTGCTTCCCCATCGGCATCGGCTTCTCCTTCGCTGTCGGCATTGCCCGAGGTGCAGACCTTCAAGGTAAAATCGACGCCAGCGTCAGGAATCATGTTTGTAGCGAAACCGCGCGGGGCAACCGACGATATCGTTCGCACGGCAAAAACACGTGAAGAAGCCCAGACACTTGCAAAGACGTCTGCGCTGATTGTTACAAACAAGAGCAAATTTCTGCCACGATCAGGCGTAGCGGTCAGGTCACGAAAACACGTAATTTTCGATTTCAAACCAAATGATGTCGTCATCCAGATGTCATTGACATCGGAAAGCGACAGTTTGGACATCAGGCTGACGGTGGATGACGGTCAACTGAAGTACAATGTAAATGCTGGTGGATCCATCAAAGACATGAAACCAAACCGGCGCGCAGAGCATGTCGAAACTCTACGGCTTGCACTTAACAGCTTGTCGCTGTTGGAGATCGACAAGCAGGCATTTACAGATCGGGTTCCCATTCTCCAGAAATACACGGATCGGCTGTGCGAGGTTGCGCGGCAGAAAATTGATGAACGTCAACGCCCCTTTGAAGAAGAAGTCGCAAATACAGCTGAGTTCCAGAAAATTCTCGACCAAGTCCCGACGGGATCGTTTGTCATACGCCGGAGCCGGGGCTATGGCCACTACAGGACGGGGATGGTGGGCATTTATGATGGGCTGGACAAGCTGAAACAGGGCGAGCGGATCTATGCCCTGACGCAGGACCATGCCGACCTGCTCGCCAACGCTTTGGGTGAAAGTAGTGCCCATGCCCGCCTTGCCGCCATGCGCCTTCTGAAAAGCGTTCCCGTTGGCCATCCGGCCGCACTCCCCCCCGAGGTTGCAAGTGAATTCAAAGAGTTCAAGACGTCGGGTGATCTGTTCGCTCGCCTTGAAATGCTGGATGAGATTGCTGACGAGGACACGATCGGCGAGGTGTTTCTTGTCAATCCGAAAATGATTTACACTTACAGCAGCTACAGATTGACGTACGGATACATGTATGGGCGGTCATGGGAGGATCGTCTGCAGACAAACCCATTGGCTTTGTCGCGAAATCGGTCGTCGCTGCCCAAACGCCCGCCGGCGGACCTGATTACACTGGATGGCCTGCTTTGCGTGTCTGACAAGGCAAAATCAGTTCTTGAAGGTCTAAATCTGGGAAGCTCCAGATTCCACCACATTCAGGAGACTGATGATTATTGGGCAATGGAAATCACTGAAACCAAATCTGGTCCCGTTCCCGATGAGAGCCTTTATGAGCTGAACAAGAGCGGCCAAAGAAGCCCGCTTAGAGCTGATGGAAGCAGCTTTTATAGCACCAACGAGAGCCTGAAAGATTTTGCCAAGAGGGCACGGTTTGGACAGGATGATCTGACAGGCCCTGACGTCTGGCTATGCGATGACTTTGCTCTGGGGTACCGAGATGCGCCAGGGATTGTTTTTTCGGCAAATGCCGTGAAAGCAGTGAAAAAAGGGAAGTGCAAATGGTACAAACGGCTACATGCTGTGCGCGTGGTCGATCAATGATCACGTCCGTTTGACGTCAATGGGCATCTGCTCTTGCGACGCAATTTCCAAACAGAAACGAGTTCACATAAATGACTGTAAATGCGACGAGTATCAGCGCAGGGCAGGCGTTAGCCATGCTCAAGGCCGGTTGGGAAGCACAAACGCGTGGCGAACTGACTGCGTCATGGATGCTGCATGGCAAACCAGGTATCGGCAAAACCCAGGTCGCAGAAGCGCTGGCTGCGTTTGTTGGTGGCAAGCTCTATGACGTCCGGTTGACGACCATCGACCCGTCAGACCTTCGTGGGTTGCCTTACTATGATCACGACGAAAAGCTCACCAAATGGTACCGTCCAGAAGATTTACCCCGCGGCACAAGCCCGGCAATTCTGTTCTTGGATGAATTGTCCGCAGCACCAGAACATATTCAGCCGACGGTCTATGGGCTCTTGCAAGAGCGGCGCGTGGGCCAGCATATCATCCCGGACAACGTCATGATCGTCGCCGCCGGTAACCGTGTCGAAGACGGTGCAGTGGCTTATGAAATGGGCACTGCGATCGCCGACCGGCTAATTCATTTGAATGTCGAACCTGATCTGGATGACTGGATTGATAACTATGCGGTCAAGAAAGGTCTACACCCGGCAGTGCCTGCGTTCCTGAAAGTCCGACCGGACTATTTCGAGACCAATGAGAAATCCATGGAGCAAGATCACCTGATCGCGGCCACACCGCGGTCGTGGGATCGTGTGTCGTCGATTATGTTGTCCATTTCTGACCCGGCATTGCGGCGTATCGCGGTGACCGGGACCGTTGGGGCCCATGTTTGTATGGAATTCTTTGTGGTCGCGGATGATGTGGAGGCGACAGTCGCTGTTACAGAGATGATTTCGAAGCCGCGCCAAGAGCGACTGAACATGTACCCCACCACCATGCACGGCCTTCAGGCGATGGTTTTTGGGCTTGTCGGGTTGGCGAACGAAACCAACATGGAAACTGTTTTCGAGATACTTGTCGATATGATGGATTTGGTGCGTTTGCGCCCGAAAGACGATGGCTTTGCCCGCTTGCCACTTGCCGAATTGACGACCTACGGATTTGAAAGCGTGCTGAGCAAACTTCTTGACTCGGGGCTTGGTGCAGAGATTCTCGAGAACCCGATATACAAGGCCTACAGCGCGAAACGGCAGGAACTGGGCCTGGAAATCGGGTGATTAGGTTGCCCCGATATTCTGTTACGTTCACCAAGCGATCTGAAAGAGGGCGCGCGTGAGCCCAAACGCACATTCAGAGCGCGCAACTTTGGCGCTGCGGGTGCTGGCGGAGAAAGACCCGTGCTTTGCGTCGCTGTCCTTGTTTTGTCACCACCGCGACCGAGATGAAGCCTTTGCCCCGGCCTGGACTGACGGAAAAACCATATTTTATGGCAAAGCCTTCGAGGATTGGAGAGAACCTCAGAAGATTGCCGTCTGCGCCCATGAAATCATGCATGTGGCCTTTGGCCATATTCAGCGCGGCAAACGGTTGCGGCAGCGCTTTGGGCGTCGTTATCGTCGGAGACTATTCAACATAACAACCGATGCGATCATCAATGAAACTCTAAGGCAATCGGGCTACCGTGTTCCAAAGGACGGTGTGTTTCTTTGCGAATTGCTGCAGATTGTTTTTGGCGAGAAAGTCAGTGCAGCAGATGCTCTGAGCAAATGGACGGCCGAAAGCCTTTATGTGCTGATCGATTCATCTTCAGATGAGCTTTTAGCCTCCGCCTTCAGCCCCTGCGCATGCGCCAACGACTGCGCGGCGGGTGCGGAGCCGCTTCCTGCGGAAATGTGCGATGATGACGCGCCGGTCTGTGCGACCTGTGGGCAGCCACAGTCAAAAAACGCTGTGGCAGCGGTGTATGCCTATGCCACGTCGAAAGGGTATCAGGATGATATGGACCAAAATGCTGCCGCCAGCCCGTTGTCACCTGAAGAAGAGCAGGCAGAGGCAGAGTGGCAAGAGCGGACACGGCGTGCCCTCGCCGCAGGACAAACGGCCGGTCGTGGTGTGGGTGCACTGGGTCACACGCTCGCCGATCTTCCAAAGTCCACGACACCATGGGAAACTATCCTGCGCGCCACAGTGCGGAAGGCTGTTTCGCGCCGAAAGATGATCAGTTTTAGCAAGCCGACACGCCGCTGGTTAGCCATGGACGCAGATGCGCAGATGCGCAATCTATTGCAGCCAGCCTTTGAACCCGGCCTTCATACCGCAAAGAACGTTCCGCGCGTTGCCGTGGGCATTGATGTGTCAGGATCAATCGGTGATATATTGCTTGAAAAATTCGCCGCCGAGATTGTCGCGATTGGTAAGCGGACAGGCGCGGAGATCCACGTCCTTGTCTTTGACACGCGTGTCATCTCGCACACGAAAATGAAGCATGGCAACTGGCAGGATCAGATCACAAAAGTCGATTTTGCACGCGGTGGTGGCACGGATTTCCATGATGTTGTGGCGCAGGCCAAAGACCTGGACCCGTCCATTATTGTCATTCTGACAGACCTTCATGGATCAATGGGAGAAGCGCCCGGCAGAGCGCCTGTCTTGTGGGCGTGCCCAAACTCGGAACCACCAGAACCCAAGTTTGGAAGAGTTTTGCACCTGTCGTCTTGAATGGTGTCGTTCCAAAGGCTCGCGCGCAGCGTCAGCGACCTGAAAGGTCGCCCGATCCATCTTCGCTGCGGTGCGGCTTTCCCAAAGCAGACGTTGGCGACTTCCCCGCCAAACGAAGTTTCATTTAGTGTAGTGACGCTGATTGATTATACATAGCATGTGAAACAGCAACGGGTAAAATTGTGGATCAGAATTTAGCAGCAATCAGCGCACTCCGAGAATATGTGAAGATCGAAAATCCCCGATACGCTTTCATGGTTGAGACCGCGGGGAAGACCCACCTCGTCAAGCGCGAGTTCCGGGATGACCTTTCAAGTGGCCAGGCACGCTACGTCACGTAAAATGGTGTATCGGACCGAAGGTCGTTCCGGCGCGCGCTTCTCGCAGGCACTTCTGAAGGAAAGCTAATAGATGCGGCCGGGAAACTCGGCGATACCATTAGCAAGATCGCGAAAGCCGGGAATATTGGAAGTCTCGTCCAAGACGCCGTTGAAGACCTGATGATTGACAATCTGCCCAATCTCCTGATTTTCGATGACGTCGAACGAAGCGAAATGTCGCCCGGAGAACTACTGGGCTTGATCAACGAATTTGTTGAGCATCAGTCCAAGAAAGTTGTACTCTGTGCCTTCATCGAGCGCGATGATGCAGATGACAGAATGAAAAAGCGGGACGATTTTCTATTACGGAAAGAAAAGGTTGTTGGTCGAACCGTCAAGATTGTAGCCGATGCGCGCCACGCGCTTCCAGAATTCATTTCGTCGATGCCCGACGGCCAGAAACAACCTGATGTTTGCACCAATTAACGTCTGCTTAGACCACTTTGCAAGGTAGTCTCGTGACCGCAGAAAAAGACTTCTCCCGCCCTTGGGCCCTTTCGCTGTTGCCACAATGCGCTCAAAGCGTTCATTCAGGCCACTAATGCCAACGGTAGCATTGCCTCGCATACCGTAAGGCAATTTCTGGAGACTTAAAGGTGTGTGTTTGCATTGGGGTTGTTGATCTCAACCGACAGCTGCGCGCTTTTAAGGCGCGCTAGGGCATCACACCGTCTTAAGTAACAAAAAGGCGAGTCCGACAAGAATGGAATCTGACCCTCAGAAATACGCCTAGGATGGAATGAGATCAGCAGCATAATGAGTAAACAAGTGGGTGAACACAATACTTCCTTTGCCCTCCTCGAAGCTCGCCATAGGTAACAAAGCAAAGCCTTGCGGCAAAAACTTCATGTGCTGCGTCCATACACTCGACATTCATTTTTCAGCTTTCGTTTAATTTCCCGTGCGCTGGCGCACAGCCGGCACCTTCCCTCCCTATTATCTAGGCCAAGCGCACCGCGAAGACTTTGCAGCGCGCTCAACTCAATGAACCAACAAGGGACAAATATTATGTGTGTAAGTGTAGCATTTACTGCAGGCTGTACATTCGGTGACGTAGAAGAGGCGACAAAAGCCGCTGCTGCGAACCCGGTTCAGGTGACTGAAGGATGCGTTAGCGTTCTGTTCACAGCTGGCTGTTCTTTTGGCGATGTCGCAGAAGCACAAGCCGCAGCACAAAAACATATGGATGCGCTTGGCGCGTCTAAGCTTGGCTGTGTTTCGACAGCGTGGACAGCTGTCTGCACTGTTTAAAACCAATGAGGCAGTAGCGTTTGCTGCTGCCTCTTTACCGCTAAGCCAAAGCCTAAGGACAGTCCGTGGAACCCATCGCACGCAATATTATCCAGACCCTCGAAAGCCAAAACTTGATATCGCGCACGGATATTGTGAACGGCTCAACAGTTTTTCTGATGGGGCGGCAGCGGAATCGGTTCTTTGTTTTTAAGCAACTTCATGGGCGGTCATTTTTTATCAAACAGGCGCATGAAGGCGAGGCGGGCACATTTGAATCCGTTACGACCGAAGCGAAAATTTACCAAGCGGTATCAACGAAACCCGCATTCGCGCACCTTTGCGCTGTGATGCCGCGTCTGCTGCATTTTGATCCAACGACCGCGTCGATGACGCTTGAACTTATCACAGACGCCGAAGACCTAGGAACGAAATCACGTCGCATCGGGCAGATTACACCGGCACAAGCCGAGCAGATGGGCGTTATCGCAGCCCGCTATCATGATATTCCGGGCCCTGAAATTGCCGATCTTGGCATCGCATTCGAAGAAAAACCGCATTGGATATTCCGCCTAAACGAAGAACCCAGCCCATTGTCGTCGCTAAAAGGTCGAAGCCAAGCGAGCGCCGAAATCATCGATATGATCATGGGGCAGCCTGACCTTGGTAAGTGCCTTGAGCGGTCCAAAAAGAATTGGAATTCGCAACGCCTGATCCATGCGGATTTCAAATGGGAAAACTTTCTTTGCGTATCTCCGAATGAAAACAACGAGAATGAAACGCTTAAAATTCTAGACTGGGAACGTGCCGATATTGGCGACCCGGCGTGGGATGTGGGGTGTGGGCTGGCTGCATTTGTTATTCATCGGGCGATGAAAGCACCTGTAATAGATGCGAAAACATTCGATATGCGTCAGTCCTTTGCTGAAATGCGCGCATTTTGGGATGGGTACATCAGTAAGGGCACTAAGACCGTTCAAGATTTGGAAACCTTTTGCGCCAAATCCATTGATATGATGGTCGCAAGGCTGTTGGTTGCCGCATATGAACATTGCTATGGCGTGGATAGCGCGCCGCCACTTGCAATTACATTGGTGCAGTTGGCAAAGATGCTTTCTGGGTCGCAGGCCTATGATATTTTTGGAAAGATACTATTACAAACGGATCGGCGCGCGGCATGAAGAACCTGTTGCAAACATTCGTGGCCAGCGTTCGCCTACAAGATGGTGGGCAGATCATTTTTCAGGGTCGTCCGGCGCAAGAGTCCGCGACGCCTGATGCCAATCCGACGCTGCGGTTAACAGAAATGGTCTACAAATACCTATACACGCATCCAGATGGTCAGATCGCCGATGCTTTTCGGGCGACGCCTTTGGATGAGGGCCTTATTGCTAAGATTTCAGAAGCTAACGCAACCAAACGGACGGTTCAGGATGGTTGGATCGTGCGCACCCCGCAAGCCGATGGTGCGGTTATCGCGGAACGGTATGGGGCGGTGCGCAAGTTTGTAGCAGGACAATATTTGGCCGACCCAGATGCAACCCCAATCCGCCAAGGATCGCCTGTAACCGTAACCCATCTTGCAGGTTCCAAAACGCTGCAGCCGGGATTTTTCCACATTTTCGGGCAAGAGCAGTTGGATATTGCCGAATTGGCCAAGGTCGTTCGGCTATATTTCAACCTCGCATCCCCGCTGTCCGCAGCCCCGGTTGCAAAGCTGTTGTCTGAAACGCTGAATGAATACGGCATTCCCTTTACCTATAAAACGGCGGTGCGCGTTTGCGATTATTCACGTTCTGACACCGCGGTACTTTATCTGCCGAAACGCGTATTCGAAGTCAGCGCCATGGTGATTTCGCGAAAATTGAGCGCGTTGAAGCCATTGTTGGATCAATCCCCGCCCACGTTTACCAAACCAATTGCGCATGGCATCGGCCTTGCAGAGGACCCATCAGATGCGGTCAGTTTTGGCGCATCGCGCAGCGGTTTGGTGGCGCAGGCGATGCTGCGAGCCCAAAATGGTGATGCCATTTGTCCGACCCAGTTTTGGGACGCATTTACCGACATCTGCGCGCTAGAAAATTTGGATATAAATCGACTGTATCTAAATCCGGGTTCGACAGACACTTATGACTTGCCCAATTTCCAATCCGAGATGGTAAAATGAACGACGAACAGACATTAGGCGCCGCATTTGGCATTGGGAAGGCGCTTGTTCGGGATGCGATTTGGGATCAAGATCGGTGTAACTGGCTTGGGCCTGTGAATGATACGTTTCTTGGGTCGATGCTGTCGGGGTATGGGTCGCTTGGTCCCAGTATTTACGACGGCACCGCGGGAATTGCATTGTTCTTGGCGCAGCTTGGCAAGATAACGGGCGACCCCATTGTGACCCGCACTGCATTGGGTGCGATTAACCACGCAACGTCGCGGTATTCCGATTGCCCGGACACGGTTTCATTGTCGTTTTATACCGGCCAAGTCGGGGTGGGTTATGCTGCCATCACGATTGGTCAGCTTATGGATCAACCAGCGCTGGTCGATACAGGCAAACAAATCATTTTCGATGTGCTTAGTGTCGACTTAGATGGTAAATGCGTGCTGGACGTAATGTTAGGCGTGTCGGCATCCATCCCAGCGATCATTTCTTTGGATGACATCCTTGGACAGGATGTGATCAAGGCCCCATTGTTAGCTTGGGGCGACAAAATCCTGAACCTTGCGACCGAAGACGGCGCTGGCCTTTCGTGGAACACAACATCCGAGATGCAAGTGAACGCAAGCGGCGCTGATTGGATGGAACCATCATCTACGACCAAGCCCAACCTGTTGGGGTACGGTCATGGTGCCTGCGGTATCGGGCTTGCGTTGCTGGAACTTGGCGTTGCGTTCGATGTTCCGGCGATGGTTAGCGCCGGGAAACGCGCCTTTGCCTATGAAAGCCATTGGTTTGATGATGTGCAGCAAAGCTGGCCAGACTTACGGTATCACGGCGATACGACGGCAACTGGCCGGACCGAGGTCGCGTGGTGCCACGGATCAACCGGTATTGGCCTTGCGCGGTTACGGGCCTTTGAATTGACAGGGGACCCTGTTTTTCACGCCGAGGCAAAGACAGCATCGCGGCTTACGCAGCAGACGCTGATGACACGGCTAAAACCGCAGACAAACATGTGTTTGTGTCATGGGGTTTGCGGTGATTTGGAATTGGTTATCAGTGACCAGCGTGCCCCGTCAGACGAAAGGCGTCGGATCATCGGCGCTATACAGGATTTCATTGCTACAACCTTTGTCGAGGCGCAGCGCCCCTTCCCCTATGGCGGCAGTGAGAGACATCAACCTCCGGGATTTATGCTTGGCTTAGCGGGAACAGGGTATGCCCTGCTACGAACCTTGGACGCTGGCAAACCTCCCTCTTTATTGTGCATCGGCACAACAAACTAATCCCCTCCGCTTCACCTTGATGTGCGCTAAAGGCGACATGTAATTAAGTCACAAAGGTAGTCTACAACTTAGAAAGGGGCGCTCCATGATACTGGAGCGCCCCTTTTTGACTTAGGTTTGATAAGGTTTAGAACTTCACCTCGTAAACGATACCACCACCATATGCCTCACTGTTGGCTTCTCCCAAACCGTCGTAGAACAGATCTGCCGAAAGCGTCGCGCCAGATGAAAGCATGAACACAGTACCGACATCGAAACCCAAACGAGTATTCTCATTTGTGGCGGAACCACTCTGCGTCTTTGAGAATGCCGCGTTCACACCCGAAGTTAGCAGAACGTCCATATTGTCCAATACAATTGGGTATTCAAAGTCCAGACCAAGGGTCGCTTGCGTCATCGTAACGTCCTGCGCAGGTACTGTGTTGTCCGCGCTATCGACATAGGCATGCTGTTCATCAAGAAGATAAAGCACATCAACAGAAGGGATCATCACAAGACCACTGTCGAACGCGACGCTACCTTCGACACCCATAGTGGTTAAGGTACGCGTGCTTTCGAAATCATCTGTAGGAAGTCCAGTCAGTGTGATTTCGTTTTGCGAGTTACCGCGCAACATGCTCACTGAAAAGATCAACGGCTGGTCAGGAAGTTTCCCAACAACGTACGGCCCCACGAGATAGCCACGGCTTTCAATGGACGCATTGGTCAGCGTAGCTTCACTACGATCAACCTGTGCCATCGCCCCAATGATCACCGTGTCCGTTTTCACAACATGTGAACCAAGGCTCAGGTGGGCATAGGATTGCGTGTCGCCATTTTCGTCGCTCCAAAGCCCCATGACATTCGCCCACACCCGGGTATCTAGTCCGGTCGCAAAATCCAGATGCGCACGTGTTGACGTCCCGCTTGCGTTGAAACGCCCCCTACTACCGCCCATAAAGGCGGACAGTTTTGGCTGCGCACGTGACAGCAACCGGCCGCGCTGGACTAAGAAGTTGCCGATTTCCTCCGTCGCGACCTGAATAGTCTCTGCCGCGATTTGAACCTGCGCTGAGCTATCGTTCGGGTTTCCAGACGCATCCGTAACCGCGTTTGAGTTCACCTGAACAATAACAGAGCTCGTTTTCGCAGATGGCGTGATCTGCACAGTATAGTCAGCACCGGCACCTGACAGGCTAGTTACCGAACCATGCTGCACGTCAAGATCTTCAGCTGCAAACCCCTCAACCGGCTCTGAGAATGTAACTGAGAGCGAGAATGGCGAAACGCCATCATGCGATTCCGGCATACCTGACAAGGTCACCGTCGGGTTCGTACTGTCGATTGGCGCTGCAACCGTCACAGTCACTGTCGACGCGGTCGAGCTGTCGATCCCGTCGTTCACTGTCAGTGAGAACGTCAGCACAACATCCGCATCACCAGCCGCCAAAGTCGGCGCGGTAAATGTCGGGCTTACGGCTGTCGTATCAGACAGGGTGACCGCTGGCGTGCCGATTTGGCTCCAAGCATAGGTT
>Ga0114955_1000658_pt1 | contig 16146 bp, 20 predicted proteins | sample Porto_5metaG_FD_87302 | JGI IMG/M metagenome (GOLD analysis project Ga0114955, IMG submission 87302) | Marine algal microbial communities from Porto, Portugal - Porto_5 metaG | ecosystem: Host-associated > Algae > Red algae > Unclassified | place: Portugal: Porto | collected 2015-02-02 | reverse complement strand
GGGGGCCCTCCACAAGGCCGGGAGAAAGGGTGAAAAGGCCCCCGCCGGAGCCCACCCCCCCAAAAACCCCCAAAAAGAAGGTTTCTGTGGGTGGGGGGGGGGGGACATGGCGCGATGGTCGAGTGCCTGCTTTCGAAACGACCTGTGTGGGAGCGCAGAAATAAAATCTGGGCAGCCTCCTTCCGCCCTTACGCGGAAACAGCCTACGCAAAACTTATTTCTGCGACCAGATTTCACAACGGAGCAGCCGTTCTTTCGTAGCCGACGACGATGAAAGGGCATCATTTGATGCGAATTGCATCAAAAGATGTTGTCGGCAGATTAGGACGCGGCGACGGCGGGAGCAGCGGCAGGGGCATCGCCGCGGGGCTTGGACTCCAGGCCCCCGGCCGTGGCGCTGGCGAGACGAGGAGGGCGGTAGAAGGTGTGGAAGGGGGTGAAGGCGTGCAGGTGGGGGGGCGAGGGTGTGGAAGGGGCGGAGGAGTAGAGAGGAGGCGGGGAGAATGCGGAAAAGGTACGTAAAGAGGGGGCCCGGGGGGGGGGGAAGGGCTGGAGACAAAGAGAAACGTCAGGAAGACACATTCAGGTGACGTATGCGCTCGCGCGCTGTGTAAATAGGGCCCAAAGCGGGCCGACAGCGGCCCTTCGGAGCCTGTGGTTGCGTCGTGATGTGCAGCTGGAACGGTCCGAGGCTTCGCCAGAACTGGCGCGTAGGAAAACGACTGCTCGAAGCGGGATGCCCTCTAGTTGCGCCAAGAGCACACAGAGTGCGGTGAGCTCATTTCGGTCCTCAGAACTGACCACAGACAAAGAGAAGCACCTGCAAACAGCTGCTGAGAAAGAGAATCAAAGGAGGTCAAAGGGATCAAATGAGGTCGTTGGTGGAATAGACTTTAGCACCCTCAGTCGACAGGGCTTCTCTATTCCACCGGTCTTACAGTCGTGAGTGTGCACAGGGAAGGAAGAACCGAACAGCCTTTACTTTCAACGACTCGTTTAGTGGTGTCCTTGCAGCACAGTCAGAAGGCTCCCCGCCTTTCTCACTCCCCGCCAAGAAGAAGTCGTCAAGCAAATGTACCTGCCAGGCACGCGGCGGACATGCTCTCTGGCACAGAGAACGTGTCGCCCACGTCAGTGCGCTGCAATGGACGCGGGGTCTTAGTCTTCTTAATGGTCAGGGTTCGGGCTAGCACAGCTGGGGCTCGCTGGCACTGATCCGGTCCTGATGGACGGTAGATCGCCGGCGTCCGGGACTTAGATCGCTTTTACGTGCGTCAGTGTGCCGTATAATGTTTTTAAGAGCAAGCTTGTGTACATAAATGGCACTGACGAGTCCTCAATTGGCGATCGACAAACCGGTTCTTCAACGATCGCTCGCAATCAGCCCCACGATCGGAGCCATATCACGCGCCTGTCTTGCACCCAGACATGACAGTGCACTGTCATGGCTCACGTGCACAGTGGAAGGCTGCATGGCACACAGGGATACCACGAACATAGATGCAGGTGAGATGGAGCTGGGATCATCACTTCCGCTGCAACCGCCAGAAAATGTGGTGGACCTATCGAACATAGCGAAGACCGACATTCGGTACTCTCCTCCTATTCCTCTTTTGTTCTGAGAGGAAAACCGTGATTCACGAAAGAGAATAACTAGTTGCCTCTTTCTCAATGTTCACCCTTTTTACGGGGAGAGGGGCGATCACCACACCATGTGTACCCAAGAGGCGGAACCCAACGTGCACACCATTTCATCATTACGCGTCTCCAACCTACCGGCAACAATTTCCCGCCCCCCCAAAACAGCGCAGAAAAGCGAGCATCTTTCCGCGTTATGGAGAGAGCCCAGGATCTCCCGCGGAGCAAACAGTTCGTCTCCGTGGCCCGCCTTCCCAAACAGCCTCCCCCGCTAGACACCGAGGCCCAATCTACAGGAAAGCCCGTGTTGACGGCCAGCAGGCCCCCGCTCACATCACATCCAGTTCGTCGAAGCAATGACCACCACCGCTTCCGGCACTGGCTGGTGGTGTGCCGTCCCTTGGCATGTTCCCCCGCACACCCTCGCTCTTGGGCTACAAGACCCGCAAGACAACTGCCTCGGCCAAAAGCAGGCAGCAATCCTGCGCCGTCAGGCATTCTCCATGGACTCAGGCTGCGCATCCGTCACAGTAGCAGGGAATATCTGGTCGTTGCAGTCGCCTGAGCACAGTATCCAAAAGTGGCTCAGTGCGTCTCCGCTCTATACAGCACTCTGTCTCCAACCTTTTCTGACCTCGAGATCCACAAACCTGGGGCGGTGCCAATTCCCACCCCCCGACGGCTCGGATTGAGTGTTCTACGGGATGGAATCGCCTATCGACGTCCCATCCAAACGCCATTGGGATGGGTGATGGGCATGATGGGGGTTTGATGGCGATTCTGTACTTTCCGACGACAGGCACGGACTCCGATGCCGCGTCGGCCGACCGGGCCGCCGCCACAGGCGCATACAGGTCCCCCCCTCCGTGCGAGCGCACCGCCCCCCACAGCAGCAGACACCGGCACGGGCATTTCTGGCCATGTCACACGAGATTCACCGCGCGACGGCTCGTCCATCCCCCCCCGCCCCAGTTTCTGACGCATGCTTTCACTGCTTCACTCACAAACTGGTTCTTCAGACTGCCACAGGCCACCTCCTCGTCGGCATCGAATGGAGGGCCCACCCATGAACTCCATAACCTCTCGCACTGTCGGAGCGACGAACCCTGCTTCTTTTGTGTCAACCGACCACATCGTCAGATTTGCCTCGAACGCCCACTAAGACATCATTTTGATGGCACTCTGATGGGGTCGACGTCCTCCATCAATGCGGGTTAGTGATGGATTGCTGATGATGTTATCGGTGGAGCCCCATCGGACGGGGACTGATGGGGATTCCCAATCAGGAAAAAAGCTTACATTTCTGCGCCTCACACGAGAGAGTGTAGCAGCCGGCAGCGAGATGAGCCCACACGCCAGTGAGATTGCAGTTATATGCCCAGACGGCTGACTAAAAAGGTCAAGAGATGAGTGAACCGAAGCATGCTGACAGCTCGTATCCACGCCTGGAACCTACGGCTGTGTTATTGTTCAATCACCCGCACCACGTTCCTCGACACCTGCTGGGATATTACCTCTGAATAACCTCAATTCCATTTTTTTAACGCACCTAGTACATCCACGCACTGACCGTGTTGGAAAAAAGAATCGCACAGAAGAGAATGGGTGTCCGGCCTCGCATGCCGTACGAGCGACCTCCCACCGATGTGCGGTATGCGCGCGCACCCGCAATAAATCATTTTCAAAAACAAGTGCAGTGGAATTAGTAAAAGCATAAGAATCCAAGAAAGAGGCAAAGTGACGAGAGGTGAGCGACAGCACCACATAACTAAGACCTCCGCATACAGCAGCGAGCGGATCGGTCGCGTCCGATACGCCGGGAAAGAAACCAGGAGGTCACTCGTACTGGCGCTGGGAACCCACCACGCCGCGTCCGCAGTCGTCTTCACCATACTCGTCGTCCCTTTCCTCTTCCTCATCCTCTTCCAGCCCCCCGTCCCTCCCTCCTTTCCCCATGCTCTCGTCCTCACTCCCACAGAGCCCAGGCGGCGTCTTACGGTCGTGGTCAGTGCCAGTGGAAATTGGACCGGCCAGCATTTCTGGTCCGTCCGTGGCCGCGGGGCGGAGATCCGCGTCACCAAAGGCGTCGCCGTCAGGCCCGCTGTCTCCGTCGCCGCCTTCAGGGCCGCTCCCCGCAGCCGCGGGGGAGTCAGATCCCGGCAGTTGTTGAAAGCCCCCATACTCTGCGCGTGCCAAGAGCCGGATCCACCACAAGCGTTGTTCGTCGAGCCGCAACCTCGAGAGCCTGCCCCCGAAGCGGGCGCCGCGTCGGTCGTGGTGGCTCAGCTACCCGAGCTGTACCGGGATCCAGAGCGCTTTAAAGCCGCCGCTTGGATCCCAGCAATGTCCGGCGTGTCTGCAGGGGGGAAAGTGGCTGTAATCTGGCCGCAAAATTCGCGCGACGATGCGCCGTCGACAAGACTCATGCCGTCGGTCACTGCGGCGTCGTTCCTCATGCAGTCCTTCACGGGGTTGACATCGATAACTGAATGCTCGAACGCTCCCTCCGACTTTCCGTGACGCTGGCGAAAATGGAGCCCGCCCGCAACAATCAACACATCCCTCACGAAGCTCCCAGTGAGCATAGAGTGTCCCACGGGCATCATAACGTGCTCTCCACAACGGGCACCCCGACTCTTGACCATACCGGAAGCGGCACCACCCCGCCGGAGAACGTTTATGGCTGCGGAAATGAGGGCGGCCTGGCCCTTTTCGGACGCTGAGAGCTCGTCTTCCTGCAGACACATCTCCTCAGAGTCCTTAGCCAGCTCCGATTGCCAATCGAATCGGAGAACCTCAGAATACTCGACGAGCGTCCACTTCTGAAGGTCCTCTACCAGCGAGCCGGAGGTGGCGCCTAGCGGCACGGACAGTTTTTTAACCTTATTCTTTGTGCCGTTCTTGTGCTTGAAAATGCGCGTCGGCAGCAACTGGCCAGCAGCCTCCCACTCGGCCGCCTTATCGGCGCTGATGTTCGCAGACGCGCAAAATTAGAGTGTAGCGTGGCCTTGTAGCGGCCCGAGTCGGCCAGGACGAGACTGCTTGTCTCTGTCATGGCCGCCACCGTCTCGAGCACCCTCCCCATCTCATTGCGCATGACCTCCATCTCTCGGCTGTTCTTAACGGCTAGCGCAACGAGGTCTCCCTCAGACGCGGCCTTGACATCGGCAGCTGTCTTGATGGACCTATCCGTAGAGCCCGCGCCTCGAGGAGACTCTGTCTTCCTTGACGCGGTGACGACAATGAACGCCTTGGCCGTCCGCTCGTGGCCAACTCCCTAGGTGTCAAACTTATGGGCCAATCGGCTCAGGTCCGCCCGCATGAGCTCCATCTGTTGGGTGCACGCGATTACCTCGACGCATGGAGGCTCGAGCCTGTCGATGAGCATCTGTACAATGGCGGCGCTCGCCTTCTTGACAGCAGCGGCAGTCTTGTTGGCGTCACCGACCCTCGCCGCGGCCGTCTATGACCGACTCGTCGTGGACGTGGGCTGCAAGAGATTCTCTGCCACCGTCTCAGCTGAGCGCATCGAAGCTGCTGTCACGGCCTCGTAGATAGAGCTCAGCGTCAACCTTTTGATGCACTTGGCCGGCGGCGGCTTGGCCGGCCGGGTCAGCGGCTTCTTGTTCTTGTTACCACATGCCACTGCCGTACCCGGTGCAGCAGTGGGCTCCGGCCGTCGAGCCGCAGTTCAGCAGGAGCCACTAGCGTCTATTCTACCGCAGAATGTCATCAAATGATGCGGTGCTGTGCCTCAAAGGATGCGGTGTCGGAATCGGGGTTCCCGGGGCTTCTGAGTTGGAAATTGACCCTTTCTGGCACCTAGAAACTCACTGTTGTTGCCGTTCTTGTCGGCAATATGGAGCTGGGTGGTCGCAATTTCAGCGAAGCGTCATGAAGTCCCGTTGAGTATGACCCTTGCATAAAAGAACGTATCAAAGCCCACTCAGAGGGGATCTGCAGGCGGGGCTGAGCATCGCCCTCCCCCTCCCCCCCCTCCAGAACCCCCACATACGTCAATTGGGACTTGCAGCAGCCACTGTGGGGGTCCCGCGTACTTGTCTTGTTCGACGTGGGGAGGCTGTCCGAACATGTTGTTTCTGTCTAGGGAAACCTTCGTGTCTGATAGGAAGGGTATTTTCAGTATCCTGGAGCCGGAAAACCCATGAAGTGCTCTGCTTCGTTAGGGGCGGGGGGAGGTGGGGACATGGCAGGATAGTCTGATGGGTGCATCCGCGGTATCGTCTGTATGTGAAGAAAGAAATATATTCTGGGCGGCCTCCTTCTACCCTAAGGATAAAAAGCCGACAAAGAATCTATTTCGGTTGTCAGAATGAACAGCGGAGCAGCAGTTCTCTCGTAGCAGAAGGCAGAAAATCACAATATCTGATGCGAATCGCATCAAATGATGCGGTCGGCAGAATAGACTCGAGGTGTCGTGCTTGACGTCGGAGTTGGTGCACGGCGGCGCGGGGGCGGCTGTGACGGACAGGTCTTGGTTAGGAAGAGCGACGGCACCGGCGACGCGGCCGCCGCAGAGAGAGCCTCCGACTCCCCCGATGGTGCTCGAGATGCCACCGGCCTCTGCCCCAAGCGTAGTGCCGCCGATAGCGTCTTATTCGACAACTCTCACGGCTGTCCACTTTCTGCAAGTGGTCCCGCGAGTATGGGGCCGGGAGTTGCATTCTGTCCGATGGTGCACCCCCCCGTGTCGCCGTCGAAGGTGCTCTGTGGATTCTAGGTGTCGTTGTGAGTCGTCTGAGACTGAGATGGAGCGCTTCGCCCCGCCGTCGTCTCCTCCTCTACCTCACTAATCGTGTCGACACTGGGAGCGGCATATGATGCCTCAGTGCCGCTGGCCTCCCACTCCGCGCCAAAAAGCGGCGGTGTCGGAAAGCCACCATGTGGCGTCATGTCTAGCATCGTCGCCCCAGCCGTGGAGAACTGTTCCGCCGACTCTCGTGCAGCGGCATCGGCCCGACGTGCTGAGTCTTGCCGCGGGTCAGGCGCCCCGCCCGCATGCATCACGGAAGCGCGGCGCGGGAACGGCCAGCCTACGAGATGCGTGGTGCGGCGTCCGCCAGCCATGGGAGTAAAGGAAGTGGGAAAGATGGGTGGTGAGGGATTGGAGGAAACAGGGGAGGAGAGGCGGCTAGTGGAGCCGCCACGGTGTCGTGGACGAGGCAATGGGGATGGAAACACGTCATCCGCACCGCATCTACGACCATCCTCCCATGTTAACGGGGCCTGGTCGCACTTCAGTGCACCCAGCCGAGGCGCCGTCGCGCCGCGAGGCACCGTAAGCAAGCCACTTGACATGGCCCCAGCCATCGCAGGGGCGGGGCAGCGCTCGCATAGAGAAGGAGGGATGCATCCAGGCCGCTATGTGAGGGCAGGAGAGATGAGAAGGAGGGAAGCGCCACAGTGAGGTGCGTTGGAGGCGGAAGGGGGATTTTCAAAGGCACTGAGGGCGGGGACAAGCGCGCGCATCTGTCAGACGCCTAGACTGAGCAAGTCCACAGAGACCTATTCTGGTTGGTTGCGGAAATTCGCCCGTGGGCAGCGGCACCCACCTCCATGTCGCGCGCAGGGAATGCACGCTTCCCGCGCGCATCTCCTGCGCGCGCCAGTAAGGCGGGGGTGGGCGCATCCAGGTCATTCGCAACCGCAAAATCGGTGAACACACCCTGGAAAAGCAGAATAATGCCGGCTAAAGCGTTGTCGGCGGCGGGTCGACCCGGAAACGGCGGTGCGCCCGACGGAATGTCAATTCTCTGCGCCAATGTAGCACGTGAACACGTACCAAACACCGCGGCATCGGAGAGCACAAGTCTCATCGGGATGCACGGACCTGGGTGCCCCGAAACCACAGGAGAGGGCGAAGAAAAGGTGCGCAAACAGCAGCAGCGCACGGGCGGCAGCTGTTCTGACCGTGAGTGGTGCCGAACCGCCGCCGCCCAAGGCAGGGATGGAGAGTGGCGCTTGGGCAGCCAGCCGAGGTCCGTTCCCAGATCGGGACGAAAAAGCCATACTTGCCGTCTTTGGCATGCCCTTCGAGTGCCCATCAGGTGACGGGGCTTGAGCGTATTGACAGTCGCCTCATTCGGACTGCTGCCCCAGCGCTAGCTTGCACCAGCTGCTCGGCTCTGTCCGTGCCTCAGTCACCGCACCTGTTGAGAGGGCGCGCTGCAGTGCATTCGTTGGACCTATGCGTCTCAGGGGCTTGAGCCAGCCCCGCGTTGGCGCAATAGCCGCGCCTCCAGCCGTCATTTGGAGAAACGCGAGTCCCCTTACGCGCCACGAAGGCTCTTCTCGCGGCTACCGTCCTGCTCTGCCCCATACCTTTGTCTCGAGTATATCACCGGGAGGGCTTTCACGAGCGCCGGGTGCGTACGGGCCGCACGCCCCGCGATGTCCGACGCGATGCTGCAACCCTGGCGGGAGGTGCGTTTCGATGGTCCTCCGAGGGGGAGCGTCGGCAGATTGACTGTAAAAGAGGGAGGCTTGCGGCCTTCCCACCGATCATTGTGCGGTTGTCGGTGGCCAGCGCCGAATGCATGCCTAGTTGCTTGGAGCCGCCCGCGGCGCTTAGTGTAACTGTACTACCATGACAGCAGACACCGTCTGGACGCAGTTACCTGAGCTATCGGGACCCTCTCTTTTTGCGTGGCCCCTTCATGTGGTGTAAGAGCACATTCCGCTCTGCCTGTTGCGTACTCGGCATGCGTAACGTGCAGAAGCGCCAGACCAACTTCTCTCGTCCCGCCCAACCTTGTTCGCACCAACTTCTATGCCGCCTTTTTCATCTGTCGCGCCGCCTCTTCAATTATCTAGTGGGCAGTGTTTCCTCGTTCTGCTTTGGGCGTGGTCGCTGGGAGATGGTCAGCTTTGAGGCGCTGTTGCCTCGATGCGCCACAGACTTGACCACCGTACGATTTTGGAGCCTACCTGACACTGTATGCCCCTTCGCCGTTCGTCCGTGCCTTCGCTGGTTGTTGACTCTGTTCTTTCTCCAAAACAACAGGCCTCCACCATGTCTCACGTGGCACTCCCGGCCCGCAAGGCGGTCTAGTGCCATTGCGGATTCAGAACGTTCGTTCTTGCCGGACTGCGGGTGCAACAGCAGAGTGACCATTGCAGAGCCGAAAAACACGGCCTGCCTGCCGGGATGAAGTGGCCTCACGCGGAGTTGGGTGATGGCGAGCTTGCTGATGACCGCAGAGGTCCCCATCAACCCCTCGGCATAGCAGCTACGACGCCTACCGGGGGCGACATCTCGGGCGAGTCCCCCCCCCCAGTGGACGGTGGCGAGCAGTCAGACGCATCCGATATCTCAACGGGGTCGGCCGCCGTGAAGGCGGAGCTCCGAAAGCTGCACGAGATGAAGCGCACGGCGATCTCGACGGGATCCCCCTATGTCGCCAGCATGGGCGCCCACCCCGCGACAATGGCTCGCGAGTACTCTTACTCGTCGGTCGCCACCAGGGGCTTACGTGAATAAATGGCACTCTGATGAAATGGATAGATATACTCGAATATTCTCAGATTCCGAAAGCACAAGTCCGATCATGCGTACTCTCATCTGAGTGGCACCGCCATATTATTGGCTCTGAAACGGATAACCGAAAGTACGACGGCTCGCCAGTCGTCAAACGAAGGCATCCCACTGCCTCAGGTAGCTTGACTCGCCAGGCGGCTCCGAACGATCGAAGCCGGCACGAGACACGCAGTAGCATGCTAGACACACACTGGATATCAGTAAGCCATCTCTGGGCACATTCTCGACGGCGAAGATGATTGGCAAACTGGGCGATTTTTCGTCTTTTTCGGGCTCGGCAGCTGACGGGCGGTCTGTACGACTCAGAGCACTTCTCAGCAATGAAGGCTAACCAAGGTAGCGACATGGGCAAAGATGCTTGCGCATGTTGCCTAGCAATTGCTGACGCGAGCTTGTCATGGTCTTGCATACGTCGCGTTCACACATTCCACCACAACCCGCTCTTCGTTATCTCATGGCAATCAGCATCGCAAGTACTTCGTATCTGACGTAGTTATTGCAGAACCTAAGATAGTCTAAATAGATTCTCTATTCTTATTCATATCCTACTCTTTTTGCTTCGCATACATATCCTATCCGTACTGAAGAAATTGCGTCAAAACTCTCATCTGATTCAAAAAATGCGAATGTTGAGAATATCGGAGTGGACCAAGAATCGGCAGATTCAAAAGCCCCTGGTCGCCGCGCACATCAGGGCTCTCCACGAGGAGATGCAGGACGTGCAGCGGTCCACGCCGCTCGCCGATTTCCGTCGCAAGCGCCCCCACACTGGGAGGTTTAACTCCTTTAGGTTGCGCGCGCTGCAACGTTGTCCTCAGCTTCGGCGTCGCGGTGTTCATACACCTAATGTTTTCTGCAGTGTTCACCGCTTTTTACCAGTGCCCCTTTCTCCAGGCAGCTCATAAGTTATACATTGTCCAGGTCCGAGTGGTCAAACTCCACGGGGATGTTGTGTGGGTGACAGTGGCCTACGTTCCTCACGTGAATAAGCTACAGGAGCCGGCCGCTGATGGCCGTACCCGCTTGAGGCAGTGCCGGGTGCTGCAGCGAACACTGTATGCCGCATTCAGAGAGTTCATTGGCTTTCGTCACTCGGGAATCAGAGTGCGGATGGGGAGACGCATCCTGAGGGTCTTTACGCACGTGTTGATGTACCTTGCAGATCTCCCGCAGGAGCGTGCGGTGCTCTTCCTTACGTCTGGGCAGTGCGCGCAGCCCTGCAGCACGTGCACGGTGTCGCAGGCGGACCATGGGACCGCGCTGACGGCCCGACGACCGCACTGTTGTGGACTCGCTCGACAATCAAGTCGAGGCGGTTTAGAACCATTGCCAGAAGCGGCGCAAGAAGCCGCGAGTCTCGCTTGAGCCGGCGGGGAGCACTTCCAGCTCTGTACCGGAAGTTGCGGGGACTGCGGGAATCGGCACCACACCGCGTTTCTTGTACCGGATGATTCGTTTTGATATCCTGCATGTATGTTCTCGCGCACTTCTTTCTCTTAGGTTGTTCTACGGAACTCACCCGCTTTTGACCCGTGTTTCCTTCTGTTTCGATTGTCGAAGCGTTTTTCTGACCTTCGCGGCACTCGTGTTGCTCTTGGATCCTTGGCCGGCAGTGGTACAGAACACGTGCAGTTGTTGGACATAAGTGACACGAGGATGATGATACACCGCCTCATAGACGTATTTCCCTACATGTGCGAGCCGCAAAAGCCGCTAGCGCGCACCGATACCGCCTCACGCCGCTCAGGAAGCAACCGTTTCAAGCACATGTATTTCCACAGCAAGGCGAGAAGTATTGCACCAGGGTACAAAACGGCGTGATCCCCTCTCAGTTTCCACTGGGCTTGTGTGATTGCACTGCCCTTCCGCTTCGTGCGTGGAACCGTGATACTGACCGCACGCGCTTCTTGTCACATCCTCTTACCACTGTGTTGACTCCGTCTCACCACTGACTTCGTTCTCCTCAGCTACTTTGTCCCAGCGAAGGAGAAGCAGGCCACGTTTACGGGAAGGGAGCAGCGCAACGCGGTGGCTGACTTCCGCTTTGCGGCAGTGAAGCTCTTCGGGCCCCCGCTGGCCGCCCTTGAGGCCTCAGCAGGTGGAAACTCGGACGACGACGGCGTGCTCATCGGCGCTGATGGATCCGCCGCCGGCGCGTTTGCCGAGGTTGACGAAGCAGATGGGTACCAAGCGGACGGGGAGTAAGGCGTCGGAGAGGTTCGAAAGGGCTACCGTTTCGAATGGCTTAGGTACCGTGCCGTGTCGAACGAAGCGCCCATCCATATGGCGGTGACGGCCATGTTCTCGGAGTACGCCTAGCTGTACGAAATGATCTCTGGGCGGACTACCACAGTCCTCCGGCCGGACATGACTCTGTAGGAGGGCACCTCCATTGGAAACAAGGCGACGGCGTTTGCGTGAGACTACCTGAATCCCATCTTTGCAAACATGATGAGCACCAGAGTGAAAAAGCTACTATGCCATGTTACGGACTCTATCAAAGCGCACGGAAGCATCCAGAGCGGGAACACGCCGGCGAACGAGAGTAGCCACAAGGACAACGAGCCGTACTACACCCGCACCAACAAGATGATTGACACCTTTACGCGGCAGCTTGTGCGGCACACGAACGTGGCGCGAGCTGTCCTGAAGCAGAATGCCGTTAATGACGACGAGAGCCGCGCCGCCCACACTCAGCGTCTGGAGGAGGAGCGCACAAGGGCTTTGGCTAGCCGGTTGGAAGCGACCGAGACGGTGACCGTTGGCCATATCACCACGGCCGGCAGCGGCTCGGCCGCGGAGACGGCACGCAGCGGGGGCGCCGGCAGCGCTGCGGCGGGAGTCACGGCCGAGGGGAGTAAGGGGGGCGCCGGAAAGACTCCGTACCACCGCTTGAATATGCGTGTGAGCGACCTGGCCAACTAGCCGGGACTGCGAAACGTCGGCGCCATTCTAGGACTGACAGATGACCACAAGGTGCGCGTCACCAAGCGGGTAGACATTGCCCCGCGATTCGAGTGCGGTGGAGTATGAAAGCAGCGTATTCACGCAACGGAGAACGACCGCTGTTCTCATTGGTACGACCATGTGAAATGTTTCACCCTACGGGTCATCCGAATAGTCGACGGCTCGGTCAGGTGCGCACCATCGTACGGCGCAAAGACGTGGATCACGCCATTGTCTGCATGCTGCGGCCTCTTCCCAAAGACCCGCAGTGCCCGCTGCAGGCCCGCGGCTGCGCGCACCTGCATTGGCACGTGAAGGAGCTGGCATCCGAAGATTCTCTGTGCTCTGTTCCGATATCAGCGGTGCGCAGACTATCGCATCTTTTTCCTGGTTTTGGGGACTTGGCAACGCGTCGCGGCTACGACGCCTAGCCGGCCGATCTGGGGGCACCCCTAGAGGAGCGCATGGCCATGCGCTTTCAACTCAATGCCTTCTACCCACGGGACGTTTGATGAGTGTGTGACGGCAGTTCTGTTGCATAATAAACGCGTTGCAATTTGTTCTTGTTATGTGCCCCCACGCTTCTGTTTGTGTGGAATAGGTTCCGCGCGGCGGAGTTCCTCGGCGAGCTCCCGGTTGGTGTGTGGCGGTCTGATAGCAACAGCAGCAAAGACGGGTCTCGTAGATGCACTGACAGCGGAGGAAGTTCACAACCGCGGTAAAGAGCGGACAAGGGCACGCTTTCTGGAAACAATGGGTCCACACCCTTTCCGTTCCTGAGATTGTCGCATGCTGTTTCAGAGACGGTCTGATGTCCCGGGCCTCCATTGCGTGCAGCGCCGATACAGGGGAAGAGGAAACGTGTAGGGATGGGGTTGGGAGGGGGGAGAGGGGGGGTGAGAAGCCACAAAACCCTACGAGAGAGGCAGCGGGGTCGACGGAAAGCAGAAAAGAACAAGCAGTGCCGCAGTGGCGGCACCGAAGTAGCGGCCGCACCGTCGGCACTGAGGCAGAAGTCTAAGGAACTCCCACAGTTCTCAAAGGTCAGGGCCACAGCGCGCTCACAAGAGCATGTGATCGACGAATCGGCCAATCACTAGGCTGCACAGCGCAGCTTTGCCTCGAGGCCACGAGACTGATACAGTCTGTATTCAGTCTTGTCTGACCAAGTCTTGTCACGCGCGTGACAAGACTGAGGCAAGATCGACCCCTAAACAATGTGTCGATCGTGCCCGCGATTGTCGATCGAAGTTCCTGGCTAACAGTAAAATTCGGAATGCCGCCTGGCGCCCGTCGTGCCACCTGCACATCACCCGCCGCCGCCGCTGGCTGCCCCGATCAGCAGCCACCACTTCCAGGGACGGGCGCCGACGCCTTCGCCCCCACCCTATTGTACTCTGTCCCCACGCTTCCCTTGGCTTTGTCTTTCCCTCTCTATGCTTCGTGATAAATCACATCCACGCTGAACACGATGCCACCTACGACCCATTCACCGGCCCGCCAACCTCCCCAAGCTCCCCTTTCTTCTCCAATTGACGCTGCTTCCTCCGTTGCTGAAGCTGCTTTTGCCAACGCTGCTCCGCGTGTGGCCAATGAGAGCCCCGGCGCGGTCCGCCATGCAGCACGAGCGGCCACCGCTGCCGCGGTCGCTGTTCATCTAGGTCGGCCGCGAAATCCAGCAGCTGCATCGGTGCGCCGCGCTCACCCTGGGACGCTTAGTGTCGGTGCACGGGGCTCGTGCGCCCCGAGAAAGAGGCGCACGTGTACCCTGACGCTCAAGGACAAGCTTGCTGTAATTACCGCCCGGGAGGGCGGGATGTCGTTCGTGTCCATTCGCTCTACCGTGGCTCCCGCGGCATCTATCGAGAACCTGCGCAAGGTGTGGGAGCGCCGGTCGCAGTACAAAGCTGCGGCAGCGTCCGGGGTGCGGCTCGACCGCCGCAGTGCGCACGGCTCCCACTTTGACGCTCTGGACAAGCGCCTGTACGACTGGTTCTTGTTGCTGTCTCGGTGGGGGCGCAAGCGTATCCCCTTCACGATCTCCCTCTTACAAGAGAAGGCCAGGCGCATAGGGGAGGAGTTGGGCTTGGACGGCTTTGGTGCATCGCGGGGGTTTGTGCAAGCTTGGGCGCGACACCACAATTTGGCGAGCGTTGTGCTGCACGGGTCTGGCGGGTCGGTCGACATTGGTGAGGCAGAGAAGCGGATGTCCGATATTCGAGCTCAACTTCAAGATTTCGAGGCGGACAAGATCTTCAACATGGACGAGACCGGTCTTTTTTACCGGTGTCTGCCCAACCGCTCTTTTGTACCAGCGGACCAGCGCCGGGTGGCCAGGGGCACCAAAGCCATGAAGGCTAAGGAGCGCGTGACACTGGTGCTGGCGTGTAACGCCACAGGAGCGCGGAAGGTACCTGTGTCCCTGATCGGCAGGGCGGTCCGTCCACTGTGCTTTCGACCAGACGGCTGTGCGTGCCCACTTCCGTACTTCAGCCAGAAAAACAGTTGGATGGACGCCTCCGTGTTCAAACGGTGGGTGTTCGAGGTTTTTTGGCCGTACGTCCGCTCGTTCACGACAGATAAGGTGGCTCTCATCGTCGACAACCTTGCTTCTCATGATGACTTCAGCGACGATCAGCTGCTCCTCATCGCGCTGCCTCCAAATACAACTGCGGTGTTTCAACCCCTCGACGCTGGCGTCATCCAGGCGCTAAAGATGCGGTACAAGAAGCGGTTTTTGGCGGTCGTGGTGCGCTACCTTGACGCTGGGTCGGATGCGCCGAGCCCTAGCTCGAGGGCAACGGTCGCGCTCGCTAACACGGGCCGAACCACAATGCTCGATGTGGCTCGAATAATTGCCGATGAGTGGGCGGACATGACCCCCGAGTCGCTGGCGCGATGTTGGCTGAAGGCCCGGTGCCTGCCGGCTCCCCATGAGGCGGATATCACGAGACTGCACGCCGACTACCATGGGGCGGACGCCCCTGAAATGTCGACTGTGGTCGCGGACATTGCTCTCGTTCTTCGACGGGTGACGCTCACGGAGGGCTTGTTTCCAGGCACAGGCAGTGCGGACGTTGAGTCGGGGGTCTCGTCGTGGCTTGTTGCCGAGAATGATGCAGATTTTTTGAGTGACACGATTGATGAGGTACTGTCGGGTGACGCGAGTGAAGAGGATGACGACTAGTTTGTGCGGTCTCGTGTTCTTTCCTAGTGTGTTGCACAGCACTCGCCTCTGGACGAGGTGCCGAATCGTTCGCTTTGGACTGCCCGCCCGACGACTGCGGCCAGCGACTTGGGCGGTGTGAAGGCGTGTGACCCAGCAAGGCCCTGTCGTGAGTTCGTGCAGTACACCAGTGTATCGAAACGATCGATCTCCGACCGTGAAATTGGGCGTATTCGGTGATTTCTGAGACAGTGATGGAGCAGTCCACAGATACAGTGTAGGCTTTCCGCCAGGGTCACTGTTTTGGGACGATCGGACTCGTGGAGCAGCCGAAGTCGAGGCGTTGAATCGCTCGGCCGGCAATGCCCCGCTTAATCGGCTGCCACCTTGTGTGACAAAACTGAATACAGACTGTACGGGCGCGCATGAATACCTGGAACGCGTCCCCATCAAGGCCCGAGGCGGGATGTCCATCAGTTGGTGGTGGTTGATGAAATCTAAAAGCTGTTCAGAAACGCCCATCATCGAAGCAATCTGATGGGTGATAGGGCCGTGATGAACCTCGGATGGGATTCGACCAGAGGTGTGATTCAAATCATTTGTGGCGCCGAGTACAGGTGATTTAAATCAACCCTTGATTTTTATTCGTATGACGTGATTTTTATTGATTTAAATCACCGGGCATGATGTAAATCATTTCGGCTCGTTATGCATGAACATAAGTACGTATGCCACGTGATAAGGCCTGATAAGGACAACTAACGATGGTGTTTTCCTTCGTGTCGCGTGCGGTGGGCGTCACCGACTGGGCGGCCGTCGACAAGTCGGGGGGGGGGGC
>Ga0114955_1000640_pt1 | contig 16388 bp, 23 predicted proteins | sample Porto_5metaG_FD_87302 | JGI IMG/M metagenome (GOLD analysis project Ga0114955, IMG submission 87302) | Marine algal microbial communities from Porto, Portugal - Porto_5 metaG | ecosystem: Host-associated > Algae > Red algae > Unclassified | place: Portugal: Porto | collected 2015-02-02 | reverse complement strand
GGTCGGTGTTTGCAGGGAGCGGGCACGGGAAGCAGAATGGTGACCGCGATTGACCGAGTACAGCGTGGGCATAGGTTTTTTTTTCTCGGTGGCAGGATATGGACGGGCGGATCTGCAGCTGCCTGTGCCGGAGGCGGCCCTTGCGCTGCCACGCCGGGTCATGCCGGCACTCCAAAGATATCCGAGTGGGACGTTGTTCTGAACGGAAAGCATGGACCAAATTACGAGTGGCGTCAGCCTGACGATCTGGGTCCACCGGAGGATGCCGACCCAGCCGTAGTCGGGCGCGAGCCGCGCGCTTCAAAGAACCGGCTCAGGGCGTCCTCGCCGCGTCGCAGCTCAGCGATGATCTGGCGCAGCGACACCAACACGGCCGGGACCGTCAAGCCAATCGACGTCAAGGTCTCCATTAGCGCGTCACGTACCTGCTTGCAGGTCAGCTCTCCACACTTGACGGATGCCCCCGTGTACACGCTCCCTTCACCAACAAAATTTTCTCATAGCCAGCTTCACCAATTGAAGCTCCCTGCCATCAGGCAAAGACACGCACCGCTCGGCGGCCTTCTTGAGCTCTTTCCCCTTCACACTAAAGAAGGGGTTCGCGCTCCCGAGAATCTCATCGGACGCGCTTGGACCGCCTGCTCCACGACCGGCCCCGCGCATGCGACGCCGTTGCGCCGTACGTGCGTCCACCAATGCACACCATCGCGAGCACGCGCAACTAGCTGATGGTCCAGCGTACCGTTGTGAGACGACGCGCGAACGACAGACGCCGTACCATTGGGAGCCGGAGCCATGACGGGTTGCCGCAGGTCGCGCACAGCTAAAGGGAGAGGGTAGAGAGCGGGGTTGTCACACGAACATCCGAGCGTGCATCGCCACGGACCATCCGACCTCGTGGCGTGCGACACTACGCAGATCTCGTGCAGGGCAGCCGGCGTCGGCGACGTCGTTGACGCCGACCACTCGCTGTCCTCGGCATCAAATCGGGCCCAATTCGGCAACCAAGAAAATTGAACGAAACGGAGGGACTTGTTTGAGAAAGAAAAAGCATACATCTGACCTAGAAAGTACCGGTTGTGTTCGCGTTCCGTTCGGATCGGCCAAAATTAGGCAGTCTGCGATAGCTTTACATGTTCATGCTGCGCACGAAGGGCGCGACAGGGTAGTCGACGCGGGAGGGGAAGGGTGGTCTTGGCGAGCCGTCAGAGAAGGGCATCAGACCCATAGAGCGGCCGCTCCGCCCCACCCGGTCCCTCTCCCCTAGGAGACGTGACAGCACATGTAAAACGTATCCTTTTCTGCGAAGCTCTCAACTAGTGATGGACAAAATGGCGAGACCGCTGCCCCGTAGGACCGTGCTCCCGCGCGCGCTGCGTATCGAGTGGCCGTGCGGCCACGAAGCGCCACACGAGGGCGTCACGAAACCCCTGGGTAACTCCACGAGGAATTCCTGTCGGGTGCCTCTGGGTGCCTCCGGGTGCCTCCAAAATGTCTCCGGGTGCCTCTGGAGGACACATGGCGTTTGCTCCAGGTGCGCACATGACTCCCGGATAGGCCTCTGATCAGTTTAAGATCGTACTGGGGATCAAAAATTGCGAATCTGCGACCTTACCCATTTGATCGAACACTGTGAAAAAGAGGGGTCCAGTGCGCGCAGAAAAACATGCGAATATCGTGCTGAGGACCCGTTTGGGATCGCTTCAGATCAGCATACAGTTCTTCCGGCCAAGTCATTAAAGGCGTTCTCCGTACGCGGTACAGTTTCGCGACGATGGCCATACTGGAGTTGTTCTCATCGGTTCTCATGAAAATTGGGATGAACCTGTCCGGTGCGTATTTGGAGCCGTCTGTCATGAGTAAGATTCTTTGACCGTTTTGTTCGCACGGTCATATTTGCATCGATCACTTGACGAGGGCTACTGTTACGATAATGAGTTTGATTTGTGTAGTTTTAATAATGTTGTGGAATCAAGCGCGCTGGATCAACTGGTGCACCGCCCAGGCAGTGTTCCGATTGAATAATGTCAGGATTCCGGGATAAATGAAGTCGGTAGGAATCGATGTCCCTATCGATAATCGATATTGACAATGTACTTATCGAATGGGAAACGTCGGAATGGTATTTGTGAGAGCTTTGAATAATGCGCTAGCCCCTTCACGCCGCGGACACTGGCAGTGAAGTTCGCTTCAATTCAATCGCCGACCAGACAGACAAGCAGGCCAGTACAAAAAGTACGTTACGAAGGGCACAAGATTCCTATGCATTTATCGCATGCGCACCATCCCGTTCCAGTTCAGCTCGCCTTAGACTTAAAGATGAAGCTCTCAGGCGCGTATGAAAGGAACTGCATCTCTTAAAGACACGCGCAGAAGACAGCTGGGGTAGGCTGCCTGTGTCTCGGCCAAAATTCCTTTGGGTGCGGCGTCCAGCTTCCCGGCGGCTTCGTTGTGAACCAAGGCACCACTGTGGCGGCCCTCCTGCGGCACGGTGAGATGCATGCCGTAAATGAACACAGTAGTGCACCGGCCGACAAAAGCTTGCAATGTTTCGTGGTCGGCGCCATCGGATTCTCCAGCAATGCGGTCTGGTCTGCGGCACGGCACTGGTCTTTGGATCAAGGCTCTCAGACAGATGGGCATCCAGCACAAGTCAAGCTCATGTCGGACGGGCCAGTCTTCCCTATTCGAGCTGAGATCTTCCTAGAGCGTGCGCTAGCGCTGGATGGGCATCAGGGGCTGTCTCCATTTTTTATTTCCACCGGGTTTTCTTGTGGGCGCGAGTAGTAGTCAACGACTGCGCCAATGTCCCGCCATGGAAGGAAGGGAAAGCAGAAAAGAGGTGCTTATGGTACGGAAAGCTACAGCGCGCCCCTCATACGACTAATCTCACGGTCGAAGGGAGGGTTCAGCACAGCGACGAATGTCGCGCACAGCCCCGACTCACAATCCTCTAAAGACGATAATTACTGCCAGTTGCCACGCACATCATTGCCAAATTGCGCAGTGATTCAAAAATCTCCGACAATTTCTTTGCACATCACACGTCCGAGTGTGCCGGGTGCGCGCATCTCTAAGGCATCCTGGGGGGGACGCCAGGAGGCCTTTTCTCACGCCCGGCCACGTCATCGGAATCCGTGAACGTTGGCGACTTGTGGAAGATAAGCGTCTCCTTCCGAAACAACAGGTCAGTCAGTACGTCAATGCGAGCAGGGCCCGGCTTCTTGGCGCGCTGTGATGGCGACAGGTCGGTGCGCGGCGTCAACGGCTGCAACAAAACATGCTCGCTCGCGTACGCGACGCCTCGGATGGTAGATGGGCCCCGGACTTCCTCCGCATCGCTCGCCGAGCTTCAGTCACCCGACTTGGATGCACTGCTGATTTCGTAACTTTGAGTGATCTCTTTGTCTTTGCTGGAGCCCTCAGAGAGTCTACCTTCGACTTTTTGGCGAGTGCAGACAAACGACAGGATATCCGAGTTCTTAGAACTTGACGCAAAGAGCGTCGAAAATACGCCGTGCAACCGGTCGTTGCGCTTGTCACACTTGGGGCGGAATTAAACGACTTCATGTCCCCAAATTTCCGCATCACCTTGCTCTATATGGACCGTCACGAGCGGGAAGGCACCTACAGTGGCGACTGAGGAAGAAAAGGGACGGGTGAGTTGACGCGACCTGATCGACATGTGTAGCGTCGTCCCTCGTTAGACACAGATAAACCCGCTGGCGTTGGCTTTCGTCTTGGCCTCACGCCACAGACGGTGGGCATCTGTGCGCGGATTCTGTTGCGGCGTGCTCTGTGCCACGTAAAGGTGCGCCATGTACTTTTCCCGCACAGGATGTCCGGAAGCCTCAGACAGCTGCAGCGCCGCAGTCTTTGCCAGGTCTTTCAAAAGAAACGCGTCGAGCTGACGCACAGTGGCGTACTTCGGGCAGATCATGGCGTCCTCCATCCTGCGTAACGACTGTTTGCGCGCGGGGATGGCCCTGCTCTTCAATGGCGCCACATGGGACACCTTGTCCTCATCCGCGCTGCGTTAAGTTGACACGTACGATAACGAGCTTCGCGGCTGCGCGAGAAGCGCCCCATCGCAGTTAGCGCACGATCAGGGATCCACGCATGCCCTCACAAAGACCAGACCCCACTTGTCGAAACTCAACCATTCAATGCGCTCTCCCTTCGCATTGGGCGAGTGGAAGCCGTTGTCCGCCGCCGCCCACTCCCGGCCGGGTTGAACATCCCGAGGAGGCTGTTCACTTGCAGAGGACGAGCCACCCGCGCGAGCACGAGCACGCGTCTCCGCCCACGTCGGCTTCCCACGCTTGCGATCCATGATAGTCGGCAATTTTATGGTGTGCAGAAGTGATTCAAGGTTGGGGGTGCCGCCACAGGAGCAGAGCCCGACACAGCAAAGGCAATGAGCACCGAGGCGAGCCACCAGCAGAGCCTCAAGAGATGGATTCAGTACCCTTGGCCACGAATCGCTGTTTCCGTACGCGTCCTCGCCCGCACGGTCATGTCACAACAGGCCGCCAATTCCAGCACGTTCCTCATCATCACTCCCGGCGCCGGTCGCCCTACGATTTGGCAGAAATGTGTCGCCGGTGGTGTGGCGGTACGGAGCCCACAGCGTGCCAGTGTTTCGGTGACGCGGCGGCCATCGCAAACCGGTGGTGCGGCAGAAGGGCCCTCTTTGGGTGCCGGTGGGGCGACGGCGCGGCGCCAACCACGCGCAGGTCTTGCCGCGATCGGACGCCCACTGGACGCCGGTTGAACAGCGGAGGGCCGCCCATTCGGTGCCGTGGTGCGGATCTTACTGTGTGGCGCCCGTGCGGCCGGGAGGGGGTCACGGTCAGACTGCACCTGTGGTGCAGATGTGAAACCACTTGGGATGCTGTACCGGGTCGGTCCAAAAACGCGCGCTGTGTCTCCATCTGGGCTCTGGATCGTTTGAGGCTGTCGAAACGAGCTGCAACCTTCCCCTGAATATTGTGTGGCGCCTGTGCTTTCTCTTGCGGCACCGCCACAGAGTTGGGTGAAAGCCAGATTGTCTACTATGAGAGTACCGGCTCATCCCAGTTGCCAGGTATCTGTAGGCCTCTGAAGGACCGTGCAATGTTCTCCACCAAACAGCTCCTGAACGCTGCCCCGAGCCCAGGGGTATTGCACCCTGTCTGGACTGGCGCTAAGGCGGCTGAGCAGGCCGGTCTCCTGGCACGCTTTCGAGAGAAAGTGTGCGAGACGTGCAAGACGCTTGCACAGCGTTGCATGTTTGCGTCACCGCAGCAAGCTGGCGAGGCGGACGCGGCTTCACCGACAGTCGAGGCGGCGCCGAAAACCTCTGAGCCGGCCGCGCCAGCCACATAGACGGCCGATCTCGGAATCGAGGGCGCCGCAGCAGGCGTTTGGGTCCACGCGGTGTGCGATGCGGCCCCTGCAGAGGGCGTTCAGCCAGCTGCCGAGCCAGCCGCCGTGGTAGCGGATCTGGGCGTCGGGGCTGCTGCAGCGGGCGTCAGGGCCCTCGCGGTGGGAGACGGTGCCAGCGTGGAGGGTGTTGGGGCCCCAGCAGAAGAGCAGAATTGTGGTGCGCCCCTAGCTGGAGGGAGGGCCGAGGACGCTGCTGGACCTCTCGTCGGCGAGGTACCCGCTGTACTTACAGATTCGAGTGCCCCCCGGGGTTTCGAGGTCGACCCGCCGGTGGCGGACACGCCCTCTCCAGATGAGGACATTGCGGCAGTGGCGCGGTCTTACGCTTTTTTAGACCCAGAGCAGCGCCACGCAATGAGCGGCATTGTGGACTTGCACCTCCTCACTGTCGGAATGTGCGAAATTGCGCTCACCCAACCGCCCGGTACTTGTGATGAGATTTGGGACTTTTGGTTGGGACTGCTGGCGGCGACCGGGACAGTGGCTTGTCGGTCAAGGCCTGTGGCGGTTGCGGAGGCGCCCGGTGCGCGGGCGTGGCGACTGACACGCGCCGAGGGGCGGCAGCAGACTGTGCGCGACCGCTGTCGGGGCGTGTCCGGCGAGTGGCGCCGGGGGGAGCGCGTGAATTCGGCGCCGAGGCCGCCGAGATGATACCGGAGGAAGGACCGGGCTCGGGGTGGGGTTGCACGTCTGGGGCGCATTCAGGTGACCCCCCCCACGGGAACGGACAGACGGCCGTCCCTGGATAGTGCGGACGGATGGACGCCGCGTGGGGGCGCGGCGGTTGGGAGACTGGAGCCTGGACGTTTGGGGCACGTCTGGCGCTTGTGGGTCCGGGTGGCGTGTGTGCAGGGTCTGAGCACCGACACCGAGCGACACGGCGGGTACATATGCGGGGGAGGACGAGTCCGGGGTGAAGGAGAGAGCGGGTAGGCAACAACACTTTGACCACCACCACCCTACTTTCCAACACTCACTGAGCGGCATGACCAGCTGCGCATGCGCCTGGCCAATGGACGTGACCTGCTGTACCAACGCACGACCGTGCCGCTCGGGGTCCCCGTCGGCCAGCGCCAGCGGAGAAGGCGCACCGACGAGGCAGAGGGCCCCATGGAGCGGCTCAACGAGACTGACGAGTCCTCGATGGAGCGTATGCAGACGGACGTAGCCGAAAAGGCTCAGGAAACTGGTCTCATCTCCGTGGTTCCCGCACGCGCCCTTAGCGTCATTCCTGTGCAGCTTTAGTCTCCGTTTGCTGGTTCGAACAACGTCAGCTTTGAGACCTTCCAGCGGTTCCGGCGCCATGTGGCCCCTGAGGTCGGGCTGGCCAGTCGTGAGGACATGCGTCGGATCTCGCGGTTGCACGTGCCGAGCCGCGCAAACAGTTGACTGCCACGCCGGTGGGTGCTGCCCTGGTCAGATATCGGGCGGCACTTCAAGCGACGGTGGACGACCTAACATCCAGGGACAAATTCATCGAACGCCCGGTTTCTAGTCGTCCTGGCGGGGAGGTTTTGGTCTTCTTCGGGCTGGAAAAGAGATAAACCCAGAGCACGTGTAAGGCGGTGCTCTTGTGGGCCAACCAAGCTCCTCCGTGCCGGCGGGACAACACCGTACTTTTCGGCGTCTGTTCATGCGAGAAATATGACCACCTGACGATGTCTACAAGGACGGAGCTTTTATCTGAGAACTTGAACGACCTGCGGAACAACGGTGTATCCGTGCGGGGCCCTACAAGATCAGTGCGGTTCATCCTGACGGGCGATTACGCCTTCGAGACAATCTTTTTGGGCCACACGGGGGCCTCCCGGTCCATGCCCTATGCATGGTGCTGCGCTCTTGCGCGCCCCACGGCTGCGCACGTGGCACTAATTGACATCTACGGCACGCTCCAGGGTGGAAGCTCGGCCGGGAAGGTGCCGCGGACCGCTGAACACGCTACCGAAATGGCGCTGAAGTACACGACCTGCGGCAGCGCGACGCTTCCAACGCCGCTGAAGCTGACGAGCCACCGATCCATCACCAAGCGGCCGCTAACAGTTTGGGATCGGCTGACATTGCTCCTATACTCCTCGAAGCTACCCGAGGGGTCACGGGCGGATTGATCTAGTTGGGAGTGGAGGCAGTTGTAGCTGATCGAGGGCCCACAGACGCAGCTTTTTAGGCGGCGGCTGTCTCGAAGACGCTTCGCGACGAGGTGGGGGTGTCACCGGCACCCTTTTTGGGGGCCTGGCTCGCCGGGAATCTGTGGCACAAAATTGAGGCGCGTCTGTCGGCGTTTTGCGACCGATTGGACGCATTCCTCTGTCCTGCAAGGGCCGCCGCCTCCCACCGAGCGTGCCGCCTGTGGGCCGACTTGATGACCGTTCTCAATCGGGCGTCGCCCATTGATGGCTCCGAGCGGAGCTAGTTTTTGTCAGCGGGCAGCAGTTGTTGACGGAGTTCTTGTGGATTATGAACCGGTTTTGATAACTCCCAAGCTCCACGCCCTGGCGTGCCATGGGGCCGACTTCCTGGACGAGTTCGGCTCGCTGGGCCTGTTCGCGAAACAAGGTCTGGAGGCGTGGCATGACTATGTCAACCAAAACGCCGTGGTTTTCGCAGCACCTACCTTCCTGAGAAGCTATGTGCAGCCGATGAAGCGGGCGGAGACTGGTCGAACGCCTGGATTGGAGGCGATCAACCGCGGAAAGCGTCGGGCCACTGCCAGCCCTGAAGCCCGGAGCGCCAAGCGCGCTTGTGACATGCGCACCAACTGAGGCCTCGAGGCGGTAGGTCCGAGCAGGGAGCAGTCGGCGGCTTGCGAGGCCCGTGTCGCGGAGGACGGCGAGAAGTGGGCTAGAAACATGCACGACGTGGCTGTCCTTATGATTGCTACATACAACAAGAAGTCCCCACAGTTGTCAACTTCTGGCCCACCTCCGTCGAAGGATGCTAAGAACTATGCCCTTTTGGCCGAGGCTCAAGAATGTGCGTGGCAGCTTTGTTCCAAGACTGGCATTGAAGTATCATTTTCTTTTGTGGTGTGGGGTACGGCGTGATATAAACAGATACAATTTTTGCTTTCTTTTTGACAGGACGAGGGAGCATCAGGGGGAGACAAATCTGTCTCTGCGGTACACAGTGCGCCCCAGTGAGCCCGCCCACTCTTGGTCAGGGAATTGCCTCGGGCACCGGGGAGCGCATGAGTTGTGATCAGACACTCGTATTCTGCCGCCGCTACTTGGTCTGCAAAACAGGCCGCATGTTGGGCACTATGCCCCTCGAAGACCTTTTCGCCGACAAGAAAAAGTGGTGATTCGGTGAGTCACCGCCCCCGTACTCGCTCGACCGTCCGCGCAAAGTCGTCATGGGCATGTGATTGGCTGCATTCGCCGACGATATTTGACCGAATGAGGCGAACGGGTCAGGAGACCGCGAAAAATGGGGCTCCCACGAGATGCCATAGGGCCACCTCAGGTGGGATGCTGAGACACGAGAGCAAAATGTTATACACGACGAACGATACTCATGACAGGTACTCCAAAACATTGCAAGACGTTGGAAACTGCTTACATGGGCCTATGTAGGCCATAGATGAGCCGGAATCCTGATTTCCGCATCTGACCCGTCTTACCTGGGCGTGGGGCGGCGGCACGTACAACGGCGGCGCACGCATGGCGGCACGCACAATCGGTGTGCATGCAACAGTGCGGCGGGGGTGCCCTGAAAGACACTTCCCGCGGGTGGGCCACACGGGGGCCAGTACGCAAGCACGCGCAATCGGTGTGCACGCGGCGCCTAGTCAAGAAGGCTTAACAGCGGACTTCTGGTTTTTGCCCATGTAGACGCCCCCTGGTGGCTGCCATGAAAAATGTCGACGTTTGATTGGTGTTCCCATCACTCGTCTGTATATTGCATGAGTTCCTCGCTCAAAAGGGAACGAGATGTTCTTTAATTGGCTTGTCCATACGTGGCGACTGCACACCCTCACGAATCAGTGTGTGCGTCCCGTTCGGGCGTGCCGGCTGTGGCCAGGATCGTCACCCTTCCAAAAGCACACAACTTTTTTGAAGCCTGTTTCCACAGTGTGCAACGCCACGCCTGCACTCGTGTGGAGCGGATCGGATCCACATCCCATGGACTTGGCCGTGGCAGCCTTCGTGTGGCCGCGGTCACCCCACCCCCAATGTCGTCCACCCTCGTGAAAGTCCCCTTCCGCTCTGCCCCCACTCCAAACCATAGGCCACACCGCCGCCCCATTTGAGCACCAGAACGGCTCCCCCTGCTGTCAATACTTTATTCGACCTGGCGCTGGGCGGCCCAAGCACCGCATTCATGTGGTCCAAGCACAAGCCTCGTCATTTATTCCTGCAGAAAACGCATCAAACAAGCCGCGTCTGCCTTCAGCAGTTAGTCCCAATCCAGCGCCCCCATCAGGGCATCCTCCTCACCGTCCTTTCCTGGAGTACCTACGGGCGGCAGCTTTGCACTTCCCAGGTAGGCGTCAATTTTCCGCACAGTAACGTTCAGGTTGTCACGCCCCCACGTCGCACAAGCCGCGGTCTGCTCGTCCAAGAAAACCTCAAATGTGACCGATGTGCCATTGGCCATCTCCTTGCCGCGGCGTGTCCGCTTGTCGTCCACTCGTGTGGCGTTATTCAAGCCGGTTCCCGCATTGGCAGGTGAGCGCCTCCTGCCACGGTTTCACGCTTCGCTACCAAGAGCGCGCGAAATGGCAGCGCGCGGTACACACGTCAGACAGCTCTTTAGGAAGGTGTCGGCTGCGTACAAGCGTGCATTTTCGTTTTAGTGGCCATGCCACGCCTCTATTCCCTGTTCGCTGTACCGCCCCAGTCTGCCAAACATTTCTAAAACTTCGGCAGCGTGGCAGCACAGGGAATTGAGTTTGGCATTCACGCGGGTCCACTCAAGCGCCGCCGTCAGGCGGTCCAAGAGGGTCGCTGCGTCCCGTCGGAATTTGACCATCTTGTCCGTCGACACGGCGCCGGCCCGGGTGAGGATGAGCAAAATGCGTTGCCACGTTGCGCACGCCTCGTTGTCGTCAGCGCTCACCGTCTCTTGTACTTAGGTGGCCAGATGCAAGCAGACAATCGACAGACAGCCACAAATCCGCTGACACTGCTGCCCGTCAGTAGCGCCATTGACGTAAGGTGTCGGGGAGACCCCAACTGAGTGCCTGAGCGTGCCAGCGAAGTCATATGCGTACTTGGCCACGGGTGCCAACCCACGCCAAAAATAGACCGCCTCGATGCCCAGTCGTAAGAGGTAGAAAGTGATGCCCAGCGTCAGATGTAGAGGCATCGGAGCGATGTGTGACGCGTCGATGATGAGGAGTGGTCGGTCCTCAACGGAGAGGTGCTCATCCGGTGTCAGAGGCGTAGACAGCATGTCGCTGCCCCCTACCGCATATGCTGCCGCGATCCTCCTAAAGTGGTCCACTGTGCGTGGCTGGCCGCCAGCTCGACTGTCCGCTTGCATGTTGCCGTAGATTTCCACCTGTTTGCCGTTTGTTTGGGTACGCCAACGCATGACCGAGCACCGCTAGCACAGCATCCTTCTGGAAGCTCCGAGATGACAACACCACGTCGCTGTGAACTCGTAGTCACCCGTCAGGATCAGCTGCACCGCGCGCCGCTCATCGCGCAGCATCAGGCCCTCTCCACGTAGCGCGTCGAGGCTGGGCACGTGCACGTCTGCCATGGCGGACAGTGCCGCGTGGTCATCAGTCGCCGCCGGAAACACCCCAATGAGGATGGTGTTGCCTCGGCTACACGGGCGGTCCTGGTAAGCAGACAAATATATGGCCTTGGTTGACCTCAGCACTCCCCCCTTGTCAATCTCCAAACAATTTGGACGCTCTTGACGTCCGCGCGCCGCGCATCGGTGGGAGAAGCTTTCCCAACAAAAAAAGACGTGGCAGGAATCTCTGCCCCACCGGAGCCGCGCTCGAATCGCTCGATGAACTGGTTGCTCTCGCATAAGTCACCAACCATGGCCTGCAAAGCCACCCAAGGGGCCACCAGGAATGCCCCTTCACATTGGGTCGTGGCAGCGTTGCGAGGATCCTCCTTGGCCGCCCGTAGATCAGCCCGCAGTGACTGGCTTGCGGCGAGACCGACACCAGGCGCACCTAGGAGGGGACGGCACCGCCGCCACAGCAAACCGCTGACACCTTTGTCAAGAGAAAACTGGTTTTTCAGCCGCACTGGGAGCGTACGCATTGCAGCCACTGGAGCCACGGCCAAAGCCCCGCTCGCGCCAGCCCGCTGAGACGACTCAGCGAAGGTAGCGGCCACGAGCCGAGGGTCAGCCGGATAAGGCCGGCCGAGGCCAGTGGTGGCCAGAGCAGCACGTTTACGGGCCTGGAGGGGCGCAACGCTGTCATTGGTCGGCGTGGAGACCAGCGCATACGTGCGCCTCTTGCTGTTCGTCAGCTTACCCACTGTCTGCGGGCCTTGTGGCCAGCTAGCCCACTTCGGAAACTTGTGGCGCCTCCAGCGACGGGTAGGTCCCCCGCACGACGGGCAACGCTGCGGCGACGGCTGGCACGCCACGCGCTCCAGGCTCAGCATCCAGTGAGGACAGCCTTTCCATCCGCCAGCGATGAAATTCGGGGGGAGTTGCGTCCACGCCGCGTACGCTGACAGCCCGCCACGCCCGTGTGGGCGGCGACGCCGGTGGCACCCTGGTTGGGGGAGGGGAGTGGTGAGGGGACGCGGCGCTCGGTTAGGGGGGTCGGGGTGGGGGCGCGGCCCTTGCACGAGCGGGCCAGGAGACGAAGCACAGTAGAAAAAAGCCTCATGTCACTCCTCGAGCGTCCACAAACGCCCTTTTGCTGCACCGCCGCACATGGGTGACCAAGAACTGGGTGTCCGCGTCCTCCCGTATCGCTCCTGTGTCTACAGCTGCGGTCCACTTCTCGGACTCCGCATTCGTCCGAAGACACGCGCTGCCGCAGCCGTAGCCGACAATTGCGAGGAGATTGGCGGAAGAGACGCGCCGGATGAGCTGGGAAGAAGAATGACTCTGGGATGGGACGGAAATAGAGCACGATCACGACCCACAAAGACAGTCGCCCAGCGCGAAAAGTAGGACGGGTCTTTGCGGTCACGATGACACCACGTTCGTCAGCAACCCACAGTGAATGCATATTCTTATCTTATGGCAAAAAGTACACGACCCGTCCACTGCCAGCGACAATAAAAGAAAGGCAGCTACTCACCATGCAGTGTAGTCGACAGGGCTGTCAAAACCAGCCTCGCCCGACATCGATTAAGAATCGAGACAATCGGAAGGGGTAAGCGGGGGTAAACAAGTATGGTACCGCAGCACTCTAGTAGCCGTGCTGGCGTTGTGAAACAAGTGTGGAGCGCTCCACGAGTGAGAGCGCAGTCGTTGGTCTGCACGGCAGATCGACCCTTTCCAACCGGGAACTTCCCGATCGCGGCCAGGCAGCCGATTACTGTATTGCGGACACCCCAATTTTGTCCGATGCGAACAGGAACACAAGCACGCATGCGTTTTCAAACTTTTCTAATAACTCCGCACTTATCTCGCAATTTTCCAGGCATGTTTTGTGGCAAGTCGGAGAGAAAATTAAACTGCAAGTACGGGTGGTACAGGAGCCGGCGGTCGGAAACCCGACCGCCGTCGTGCCGACCGCTGAGCCGCACCGCCCCCCCCCCCGCAATCCCTCGTCCGTCACGACCGCCGGCGCCGCGCGCCATGCCGAATTTAGAAGTCCTTCGTCCTTTGGCCTGCACAGAGTGTTGCACCGAGATACGTGGCCGTGCCGTAGGGGTTTGGTTTTGTTTTCGGGGAGCGCGGGGGTGCGATGGTGGGGGGGACGGGGCGGCCGTGGAGGGGGGGGGGCACGTGGGTGCTCAGTACATTTCGTGAGGCGCGATCGCTCATTTTGTGCTCTTTGTCTCTGTGTAGTTTAATCGTAACATGTTTTTTCTCTGCCGTGTGTGAGTCCTACAGATGGAGATCATGGTCATGCAATAGTCGATTCTTTATGCTGGACTTGTCCACGTGACCCCCCCGGCCTTTTTCGTTTCCACTGTGTGCATGTGAGCGTGTTCGGGTCATGCCCGGCATTCCGGGCGTCGCTGTGTATGGCTTGTGGAGGGCCGTGTGGATGGCGGCGGTGGGGGCCGGAGGGCGGGAAGTGTCAGAATTTGTTTTACATCGGATCGCGCTACGAAAAATGGACCGGAAGACGCGCCGTTTTCCTCTTCCCTCTACGGCCACTCTCCGACTAAGTGGGCAGTCTTGCGGCGTCCTTTTTCGGGGCTTGAGCAATCAGCCGAACTGTTGCGACACTTGGGGGGAGGGGGCGGGACGAAGAAGAAGACAACAGCTCGCGAGAAGCAACAGACAGCCCATCAGCGATCGAATTTGATGTGCGCGGATCTAGCGTTTCAGCCAATCAACAGGCGCGGAACTCTAAACTGGTATACTCCGGACGGACGACGTGCCGAGTGGCCCACCCAAGGTATTTCGGCCCCCCCCGGCAAACCCGTCGTTTCCCTTCGTTTTCCGTCGTTCCTCCTCGTTTGTCGTCGTTTTTCGGGCGTTCCGCGTCAGATCTGCGTCGAACGCCGGCTCTGGGCCACCGCAGTCTTGCAAAGCAGGTACGATCCCGGCACAAACATCTCAGAGACAGGCACCACGACATGAGAGGGATGATCCCTTGACGAGCCTGAAATCTTTCTAAAATAGGTTCGGACGAAGTCGCCCGCAACAAGGCAGCCGGGGCACCCTCGCCCTGATCAGTTCTCTAATAGTGCGATTATCAGTCAGATGTGTCCAAGCAACTGGCCTCAGATGGTTTTTTGATTTGGTCCTGGAAAGCCGTCAGTCCGTAATTCGCACACCTGTTCTTGTTCCCTTTGTGTTTGTGTTCCTGTTCGGTTCGGCCAAAATTGGGGTGTCCGCAATATCATCACGGATGTCAGCCCGTGACCACCCAACCTGAACCGATATTGACGTGAAGCATTCCGGTCGGCTGTCGCTCAGCTTCCCGAAACGCACGGGTGCAGATGCAGAGGCACAGGGATGCCCCAGAGGGTCCATTTAGTGCACTTTCCCGAGACGTTCTGATCTGCCTACGAAAACGGGCTCCCTGGATAGCTCGTGAAAATGACGTATCTTCTGCACTGCTCTAAATTGACCTCAGCGCAGCCATTTCGACGTTATGGCCCGTCAAAGAAGCGTCACAAACATCATTTATTACACGATACGGCGCTTCTGTGCGACTCCTTATTGTGCTTGATGTCTTCTCACAACGGCGTTGAGATGCCGACGGCCCAGTTTGTGAGCCGTCAGAGTCGCCATGGAATGGAACTCTCTGTCACACTCCGCTCGTGAAAGGCCCGCCGGCCGGAGCTGCTACGCGGTGACAATGACTACGGCAACGACTACGACTTTACAAAAATACTTTGCCGCCACAGCAATCTCGCACGTTCGACACCGCCACACAGGCGGGCCGTTTTTCATTTTTCTCTGATTCACTTGACTCGCGGCGCGCGCCAGCACCGCTTGCGCTGTCCGTGGAAGAAGAGAGGCTACGGAATGTCCGGCCCCTCCGCCGCACACCTTCAGTGCGCCGTCTGAGGCGGCGCATGGGGCCGGCGGGGGGGCACCGCCGCCGTCGGAATTGGCACCCCCCGCCCCACCGGCCGCCCCCCCGTGTCGGACTGGCGGCGCCGGGAAGCCCGCCTCCCGCCCAGCGGAAGCGCCCGGTGCCATCAGGATCGGCCTGCCTGCCGAGCCAGGAGGCCAAACGGACAGTGGGGGCGTCGGGTCCACCGCCATGGCCAGCCCCGAGTCGCCGCCCGCGACCGCGTCCACCAACGGAAAGTGCGCGGGCAAGCAGGAACGGGGGCCGGCTGGTGGTGGGGGGAGTGCCCAGCGGTGGGGGAGTGCCGAGCGCTGGCAGGGCAGCCAACAGGGGTAGGTCGCCCCACCACTCCCCCTCGTCGCAGGGGTCGGGAGAGGCGCGGCGGATGGCGCACTCCCGCCGGTGGTCATCACCACCGGGGTCGGCGGCGGCCATGGCGTCGCGGGCCCGCGTGGGCCGGGAGTGGGAAAGAGGGGGGGAACACCTGCGTTGACGGGGGGAGGGGGGGCGCGGATGCGCTGGCACTACGGCTCCTTCTGAGGAGCTGGGTCGGACGCTGCCCTCATATGATCTGGCGTTGCCGAGCTCCGGGCCGTTCTAGGCACCCCCGGCAATGCGAGATGCAGCAAATGCCCGTAGGAGTGCCGCACCACAGGTCCGTAGAGACGCCTCAGTCGGAGGCCACAGCAACGAGTGAAACGTCCGGTGCACCAATAGAAACATATCTTTGAAGTTGATACCACGTTCCACGATCAACGGCTCCATCCAAGGGATCATCAATTGGCTGTCACAATCGTGGTGCACGCGCCCATGCATGCGGGGTGCCATGAAACTCGGGCGGCCCCATGGCGGCAAAGCATTTATCGCTCGTGTCATAATTGTTCTCTCCCGTCGACCAATAAATTTGAACTCCCACAGAGGGCAGTTTTGATTCATTCACAGACGGCATTCCACTTTATTCAATCACTTCGCGACCGACACCCCTTCACATGGCCGCAGGACCCTTGCCCTTTCCACCGCGAGCGCCACCGTGGCCCTTGCGGCGGCCCCCACGCGGGCCCGCACCCCCACCCCCTCCACGCAACCCGCCGCGCCGCCCGCAGCCACACCACCCACGGGGAGTTTCAGGCTCTTTCTTTTTATTCTCTTCCACCTTTGCCATGTTTGTTTTGGCCGCGTAGGCCTCCTCCGCCGCGGCGAGAGCTTCAATAAAGAGATGTTCTTCCGTTGGTGTCAGGGGTTCGAAAAAGGGGCTCTCATCGGCCCCCCCGTGGGTGCTGGAGGCCGCGCGTTCCATTGCGGGCAGGGCGTTTTCGGGGGGGGGGGGGGGGGG
>Ga0114955_1000635_pt1 | contig 16475 bp, 4 predicted proteins | sample Porto_5metaG_FD_87302 | JGI IMG/M metagenome (GOLD analysis project Ga0114955, IMG submission 87302) | Marine algal microbial communities from Porto, Portugal - Porto_5 metaG | ecosystem: Host-associated > Algae > Red algae > Unclassified | place: Portugal: Porto | collected 2015-02-02 | reverse complement strand
GGAGGCGGCTCGCCGCGCGCGTCGGATGCGGCGGCGGCGAGGGCGGGCGCGGGCGCGGCGGCGGCGGGTGGGGGCGGGAAGCGCCGATCGTCGGCGGTGTGCGATCTGCGTTTGGCGGGCGACGATCGGGCGGCGACACTGAAATGTCAAGGGAAACTCCCGCGTTGGGTCGGCCCATGGGTGTTAGGTCACCACACAAGGACGCGAAACCGGAATGGCGACCCATCCAAAAAACCGTGCGGGCGAGCAAACGGGATCCGGCCGCCGGGTCCCGCGCCGCGCGACCGTGGCGGCACGCCATCTGGTGTGGCGTCGCTCCACAACCGAGAGATGCCTCTGATGCGTCTTTCCATCATGGGTGGCGTCGCACCAGGATGGGGACGCCACGGCCGGCATGATGCCACAGTCGCGTGGGGAGCACCACGCCCCGTGCCGACGCGGCCGACAGCGTCGACGCGGTCCACGGCCACCGACCCCCCCGGCGGCGCGTCGGCGACAATCGCGTCGATGACAAGAAAAATCCAATTGACACGGCCTTGTTCGACAACCCCACACGCGTCGTGTGCAGGCACGTACCCGCCGCAACGGTGGGAAGAATGGAAAAAGAAACACACGCGCAGAACAAGTGAACACACGGAGAAATAGCAAAAAAAGGTGCAAGCGGGACCCATGAAGAAAAAAACAGAAAGCCAAAAAAACAAAGGCACGATCCTCATGGTGGTGGCGTGACAATGCTGGTGTCGACGGGTGTGGCCGGCCGCTGTGGTTCCCCGCTGGTCGGCGCAGCCCCCGCCGCGCCCTCCGCCGCGGGCGCCGTGGTGGTGGCCGCACCGTCTGGACCAGAGCCTGCCGACCCAGCCGCCGCCATCACCGCGTCAACTGCCGCAATCGACGCATCGGTAGGACCCGCTGAGGGCACCGGTGGCGCCGGTGGCGGCGCGTCCACGGCCGCCACGTCCATCGCTACGACCAGCGCCCCAGCGGCGCCGCTAGTAGCAGAAGAGCCACCGACGGGGCATCCCCCATCCGACCACGCGCTCCCCCCTCCACCACCATCCCCGCCATCGGCCACCAGCAAAAGCAGCCGCGTCGCGCGCGCCCGCAGGACCACTTCCAGCGGCGGTGACTCGTGCCAAACCGCACCAAGCGACAGCGGCAGCACGCGGCGGACTGGCGACGTGGGGGAGTCAAGAGCCATTGCCCGCACAAACGCCCGCTGACGGGCGCTCCCCGTCGACACGACCACCGCCAATGTGCCCAAGACGGCCGACGTGCGTGTCAACAGCCGCTTGAGGACGAGAGGCTCAACGCCAGGCAGCACGTTGCCTGTGACACCATCGCCCGCTCCTCCAGCGCCGGGTGTTGCCGACGTTGTTGACTCCCCGCCCCTGCCATCGGCAGGACCATCCACAAGGGAAGGCTGCGGTACGTCAACCGCAGAGGGCACAGGGTGCCCCGGTGCGCCGGCGGTGCCGTCCTCCCCCCCGTTAGCGACACCACGAGGTGGCACATGACCGTCACCATCTCTCGCACCACCTTGGCTGCTCGCGGCATCCTCCCTCGCCTCCTCCGAGCCGTGTGGTGCCTCCGGCGAAGCAAACGACACGAGAGCGTCCACGTTCTCGACCAACATCTGGCGAACGGCAGTCAAATCGGACAGCGAGAGTGCGCTATCGACCACCGCGGATGGAGACGTGGTACAGCGGAGAAGGCGCTCGACGAGCGCCAACGCTGACTCGGAGGAGAGGGTGGCAAAGGAGAGGAAGCGGGAGCGCAACGCGAGGCGGGGATAGAATAGCAAAATCGGCTCCACGGGGGCTGCAGGTGACACAAATAGCACCGGCGACGGTGGCCGTACGTTAGCAGCAGTGCCCGCCAGCGCCGCTGGTGGTGATGCGCCGACGTCAGCCGCGCCCTGCTCATAGCCGTCGGCAGTTGTGCCGCCGCCGCTGGTCGCATCCCGATCGACCGCCGCGCGGCGGCCACGCTCTGCTTCGGTTAAGAGGTTGCTGACAATGTCTGCCACCGCCGGGTGCACCGAGTCCTTCTCAATACTGACAAGCAGCGCTGCCGACACGAGCCGGCTCGCCGCGTTCAATCGCCGCTGTGTGTCCGGCCGCGGTCGCGTCGAAGAACCGTCTGCGACCGATCCGTGGGACTGGGTGCAGTAGGCAGCGAAGCGGGCAACCATGCTGGCAATGAACAGCAAATCGTAGCCCGACTGGGTCGAGTAGATGGGCAGCGGCAGACGGTGTTGGATGTTCTTCCACGCTGCCGACTGCCGTATCTTGTCCTCAGGGGGTTCCCGCAGGGACGACGTCGGCGGAGGGCTTGCGACAGAGACGGGGGCGGGAGCACCCCCGCCGTTTGCCGCACCACTCGTACCAGCTTCAGTGCTCTGCTGTCCGGGAGCGCCTGCCGCTTGATTGTCTAGGCGGGGCGAAGTCCCTACAACACCACCATTGGAGGCCGATGCAGCACCAGCGTCGGCCGTCCCCGAGACAGACAGTTGCTGGAGCTGCTGGCACGACTCTGACGATGGCGACTTGCGGTCGGGCGAGCGACTCGGCTCTCGAGCAGCCGCCTCCTCAGCGGGTACGCCTTGTATCGGCGGATCGACTGTCTGCACATGAGGCTCGGTCACCTGCATGGGAGGCTCGACCTCTGGTGGTACGTGCTCTGCTGCAGCCGCCATCGACTGTGCATCGTCCGTATCACCAGCAACAGCAGCTGTAGCAGCCGACAGCTGCTGTGGTTGCTCCGCACCGGCCGAGCTCCGCGACATCATTCGTGCATGGCTCTCCGAGTCCTCTTGAAGAACATCGATCCACTGCGCAGATGTCTCTGGCCGGTACGACATAGACGCCAAGATGAGGTTGTACGCACTCACCCGCTGGCTCGACACGGCCGCTTGGCGAGACGCGGACGTCCGCACTTGCAGCAACTTGAGCAGCGAAGGCGCAAAGAGAGGCACAAGCGACGTGAGAGTGCCGACTGTGTCTGACGCTTGCAGCAGCGCGATGTGGTGGTAGAGGTCCACGGCACGGAAAGCAACGTGGTGCGTCTCGGCTGACGCGCCCGACGCGTCTGCGAGGACGGTGAGCACTGCTACCAGGTTCTTAGAGTCCGCCTCGTTGACCCGTAGTTCCGCCGCGTCATCCCGCGTCCGGGTGACGAGGTGCAAAAAGCGGAGGGAGGCGTCGGCGGCAGCAAGGACCGACAAGTTGGCGTTAGCCACCAGCGCCGAGGAGGGCAGGATCTTGAACAGCCGCTCGATGACCGCCGAGCGATGCTTCGACCGAAACTGCGGGCTACTCACGGCACAGTAACTCAACACCGTATGGAGAGAGGGCATGTGGCTCAAAACCAGCTGCACATAGTCCATCGCCAAGTAAATGTACAGGAGCGCAAATGTCATGTCCCCCTGCTCAATGAGCTGGGTAACAAACGTCGAATCCGCCCGGCAGCAGCGCTCCAACACCTCGTACAGCAGCGGCAAAACGCGAAGATTGTACGCAATCAGCGCCTCGTCGCCTTGATGCACATAAATGAAGAAGTTGCGCAGCGCCGTCGCAACTGGTCCTTGGCGAGCCATCAACAGTGGCACGCCCTCTATGCCGGAAAGCCCGCGCAGCAAGCTCATCAACTCTACCTGCGACTCGTCGCACGGCAGGCGGCGTAGGTCAACCACCCGCAGAATCTCCCCGATCATACCCAGATGCGGCAGCAGCCGCGAAAGCCCGACACGCGACGAGGGCGATGGCCCTTGTCCCGATGCGTCACCGACCTGCGAAGTCCCAGCTGCGCCGGCAGCGACGGCGTAAGAGCCCTCCTCCATCAGGAGCACATGGAGGCCATGCACATACGCAGCCAGCAAGTTCAGCTGCGGCCCCGCAGACTGATCTGGTGCTTGCTGCTGCGCAGCGTGCGCTTCGCGCGCAATGGTCAATGCGACCGGTAGCAGCGTAATCAGGTCCGTACAGAGCCGCCCGTGGAAATCGGTGCTCAAGGACGCCAGGCGACGCACGAGTTGCAGAGCCTCCAGCCGCACCAGCGCGTGCTCAGACCAAAGCAGCCACGCCGCCAGCCACTGCTCCGTGTTGGTCACCAGCCAGTCGGCGACTAAAGACGTAACGGAATACGTCGAGTTGACGAGGGAGAGCACAAAACGCACCGCGTGTAGGGTCGCCTGCTGGTAGGCCTGGTTGTCCTGCACCATGAGGACAAACGATCGCATCATGTACACCACTCGGGCGTTCCGCAACGGGTCGTCGCAATCGGTTAACAGCCGTCGCAGCACCGCGAAGTAGGCGACGAAAGACGGGTAGTTCGCGTCGTTGAGACCGCGAATGGCCGTGTCGATGATTACTCGCGAAGCGGCCGCGCCGTTAATGCAGACGTGCACGGCCACCTCCGACAGAGCCACGCCGTTTTGGTCATCGCGCAGCGCGTTGGCCCAAAAGAGTGGAGCGGTGAGCAGCTCAAAATCCATCGGGCTAGAAGGGAGCAGCGTCAACTCGCGGACCGCGGCATCATCGGATGATGCTTGCCCAAGTGCCGCACTCGGAAGTGCCGGAGAGACGTGCGGGTTCGCCTCTGCCGATGCTGCGTCGGCAACGGGCAAGGAGCAGTTCGGAGCGTCGACCGACTCCGGCGCCGCATCCGTGACCACCCGTTCCTCCACGGCCTTGGTTGAAGGAGGCGAGGCGGACGACGGCTCCGCGCTTGCTGTGGGCGCCGGGGCAATAGTCGGCGCTTCCGCGTCGCTCCCAGCGACCACCATCCCGTTCCCAGCAGCTCCCGGGGAGTCGTCGCGCCCGGCCCATTGAGGCACCGTTCGCAGAGCCATCGGCGACATGTGAGAATCGCCGAAGCTCATCGACCGCGCAAGCAGGCCCACCAGTGGGAGGACCGCACGCACCACGTCCCGCGTCATGGTCTCCTCCGTCTTGGGCCGCTTGGTCCGCGGAGTATCTCCACGGGACGGCGCACATGGAGAGTCGTCGCCAAGGTACAGGTCCAGCACTCGCGCCAACACTTGGCGCCGCAACAGGAAAGCACGCTCCGCAGCGGTCTCCGAGGCAAACCACGTCAGCAGCCAAAAAAGCTGCGTTAGGTGCTTCCAATCACCCGTGGCGTGAGCCACGGGCAGCAGCGACAGCAGGGAGTCGATGAAGGATGCCACCAAGCTGCCAGGCGCCAGAGCTCCGCCGAGAGCCGCGACGGGGGTGGTGCGGAGCTTGGTTGGATCGTGCCGCAGAACGGCGGGCATCGGGTAGTCGCCAGCGGCCGTGTCTTGCATAACCGACCCGTCCGAGGACGCCTTGGGCACGACCGGTGCGAACCGTAAATAAAGGTTGTTCTCCACTTCCTCCGTGCGCAACCGCACAATGGCCGAGCGCAGGAGGCACGCCACGTTCTTGCGCGTCTCGGCGTGAGGACACCGGACGAGCAGCTGCAGCGGCCACTCAAACGGTTCTGCGCAACAAACATCCAAGAACCACTTCGACGCTTGTACGTGCGCAAGCAGCGGATCGAGCAGCACCGACCACGACGCAATTTTGAGCTTGTCCTTCGTCCGCGCCATACCGTCCAGCAAAAAGTGCAGCCCGACCTGGGCGTATCGCAGGACCAGTTCGGGGTCGGGCGTCGGACGGCCCCCGACCGGAGAGGCCGAGATGGTCTGGCAGCTGCGAGAAATCAGCTCCATGAGGAAGTCGTCATAGTCGGGGTCCAGCCGGTGCTTGTCGAAGAAGTGCAGCGCATTCTCGTTCCACACGCGACGAAACACCTCGGCAGGGATGGCTTGGATGGACGCTCCCACGGATGCGTCGCTCGGCCCAGGCACAACGCCTGCAGCTGCCAAGGCGCCCTCCGCCGTGCTGTGAGGGCTGCTGCCCGCGGAGCCAGCCAAAGTCGCAGGGACCAGCTCAACGCAGGTCCCCACTTGGCCCGCGTCCGAGGCCACCTGCGTATCCATCCCACCCGCACCAGAGTGCCCGTCGTCTGCGGCCGCTCCATCGGTACCGACACCAGCGAGACCAATGCCGGGGTCAGTCGCAGACACCTGGACCGCCGAAGCGTCGCTGCCGCCCGACGACGCAGGCACCTCCTCAATCCGCTCGTAAAACAGCATGTAGGCAGAATGCTGCTTGCTCTGCAGCCATTGCACAGTCTTTTGGGCTTGCGGGTCCCACTGCGACACAGACTCGACGCCACCGTAACAGGTGCGCGGAATGTCGGCCGGATCGAACGGCTCCGTGATTGTGTCGTTGAAGTGAATCCAGCGGTCCGTCCCGCGCTCCTGCACGAACGAGTAGTAGTGGCCCGAGTCCGCCGTCCCCGCGTGAACGAGCATGCCAACGAGGCGGTACTGAAGACCCTGCGTGTCGTCCGCAGCATCCGCTGCGCCCGACGTCGCGTCCCCTTCCGCAGTAGCGTCACCAGAAGCAGCGCCAGCCACGTGCGCCGCCCCGGCGCCATCGCCGGCCAAACCACCATCGTCGCGCTGTGCCGCACCAAAACCTGCGTGGGACGACGCGTCGCGACGGGCGAGAGAGCGCTTGGTGTACGGCCCCATGTCGAGCACCGCTGGGAACTCGCAGTAGTCGTTCACCTTGACTTTCCGCATCGTGTCAAAGTCGAACTCAAACCTCTTGAGATGAAGGATGAGCGTGTGTGGGAGCGCGCCTAGGCACGTGCGCTTGAGTGCCACCACGTGCTGGTCATATTGCGAGCAAAAATACTTGTTGTCTCCGTCGAGCACGTCGCCCTGTACGTAAAAGTCGAGGCTGTCAAGCACCGACCGCTTGTCCTTGACGTCCAAGCTTAGGACGTAAAACGACTCCTCCCTCTCCGACACGAACGGCAGGTCACGACAAATGACCTGGTTCACGAGCTTGCCGCAAAAGGTCTCCTCCAGCAGCTTCTCATAGGGACCGCCGCGCACGGCCTTCTCGAGCTTGTCGAACAGCACGTTGAGGAACTCGTCCACATCCATCTGTACCGCCGTGTTGACCGGTCGCCCGTCCGAGTCCTTGTACGCCAGGCAAAACCCACGAGTGTCAAAGGCCCGCTTCTCCGACAGCAGCAAGTTGCTGAATAGCAGCTGCAGGTGGACTGCAAGCGTATGCGAGTCGTCCAGAGAGCCGTCGATAGGCGCCCGGAGCACGGACGTCCGGAACTGGGGGATCATGAACAGCTGCTGCAGCAGGGAGTTCATGTAGCACGTCGTCCCACAGTTCTTGAGCCCAACAAAGCCGCACGCCGCCTTGTCCGACGATGAGACGAGCGGCACCCAGGGATAGTGTTGCGCTCCGACGACCAGTTGGCCAGCCGTCACAGCATGGGTGCTCTCCGCAGAGCCGCCCGTGGGCGGCAAGCCCGGCCACGCGGAACGGAAGCGCAGGGCCGACCGCCGTGTCTCAAGCATCGACCGGTGGGTCTCGAGTAGGCAGCCAACAACTTGGGCGTGCACGGCCGGCGAAAAAGCGGTCAGGCCTAGCAGGAGGCGAAACGCCGCAGCCCTCGTCGCGCGCGTTTTGCATTTAGGCGGCGCCAGCGGGCCATGGTCCGTTGAGGTCGGCTTGCCAAAGAGGCAGACATGCAGGTGCTCCGTCAACACGCGGCACAGGCCCTCCAGAAGCTGACCTCGAGATGGGGCGACTTGCCCTGCACTTACGGCAGTTGCAGGAGCAGCTGCTTCGGCCGACAGTGCACCTCGTGAATGCCATGCAGGCGTCGCCGTAGCGGGCAGCTCCGACACCGAGTGAGACAAGCCCCAGGCCTGGCAGCAAGGCAAGAAGACGCGGAGGACCTCCAGGAGCCCGACCAATACCTGATCCACCACCCCGTCGTTGGGGCGTCGTTCGCGCACAGGCAGTGCCACAACTCTGTCCACCAGGCGCTTCATTTGCATGTCGACCACCGCCACCGGGATAGCGGCTGTGTCCACCGGCACGACCGACTCGCCGTCGCTCCCAGCGGCCGCGACTGAATCCCGAAAGCACTGCTCAACCAGCTCGGTCAGCAGCGCGAAGTACTCAGTCGTCAGGTACGAGTTGTTTGAGTCAACCACGACGACTGAGTCGAGCAGGTTGAATAGCAGCACAAGCAACGCCGTGCGGGCAGCGCTCGACAGTGTTGCCAGCAGCCGGACGGAGAGCGCCGCCGCCTCTCGCCGCCGCTCGTCGGTGCATCGCAACAAGATGGAGTAGAGCCACGAACTGAAGTCGTCACAGCCGCAAAACCAATCAAGCAGCGCCGGCGACGACCGAGCGGCGGCCACGACAAGCGACACGACGGGCTTGACGATCAAATCCTCCCCGTGCTCGACTGCGGCCGAGCCGCCCGACGTAGGAGTGCAGGGACTCAAGTCCTTGGACATCTGCAGCAGCTTCCTCATCAGGGCCTGCAGCGCCGGGCCCTCGAGCGTCAAACCGGGGGTTAACACCAGCTTCGGGGGCTCGGCAGCATCCGAGGACAAGTCGCCCGACACCAGGAAGGTGTTGACGACCTTCAGTAGCAGCGTCAGGCAGCTGCGGCGACGGCTGCGCCATGGCTCCGCCTGGAAGTCGAACGTTTGCAAAACTTCGAGCAGATATGTCAAGCCGCCGCCCGATACAAAGCGGGTGCGCCAGCTCCGCGGTGCGGATGGCTGCTCGTCGACCTGCCCGTCAGCCGGTGCCGCGTCGACAGCAGCTTCCTCCGCACCTGCGGCAGCGGCTGCGGACGACACTCTAGCATCGGCCCCGACCTTGTCCATCTCCACATCGTCCGCCGCGTGGCTCTGACATAGTGAGTCGATGATCTGCAGCGCATAGTGCACCCGAAAAGGGGAAGCCGCGTCCAGCAGCGACCGCCACTCGGCAACCGAGTCGGGATTTTGCAGCGCCTCCAGCGTCGCCTCGTTAGTTGGCAGCCGCATGAGGAGCTCCCACAGCTGGGAGCTAAGGCCCTCGTCGCTCCCCTCCATCAACTGGAACAGGTGATCAAAGTAAGGCGAGCGAGATAACACACGTCGGGGGACCACGTCGGATCCCAGCTCCACGAGGTCCAACGCGCTCACGGTGGCGTACCGCGGAGCGGCGACAGTGGGGGGAATGCCGGAGTCCATGGCACCGTCGCCACTGGGGGCGGCACCGCCATCCCTATCGCCGACGGTCGAAAGGCTGGAGCGACCACCCCCACTGGCGGGGGCACTCCCGCTTGAAGCCGGCTGCACGCGGCGCGCCACATGCAGCTGCTGGCGGTCGATGATGCGGAGCTCACCAAGAGTCCGCGCGTCGTCCCGCAGCTCCTTCCCCGCCGTGATGATTCGGACGCCAGCAGGCGGCACCGCCGCCGATCCACCCAGGGCGTTGAGGCCGCTGGCAATGCGCGCTCGAAGCGCACCCAGCGCATCATTAGAATGGCATTCCAACTCGAGCCGCCCGCCCGAAATGACAATGACGCCGAGGACGAGCGGCTTACCAAGCGTTCGAGCACTGTGCCGCCGGTCCGTTACGGCCAGCCCGGCTCGCGAGATGACCGCATCGAACTCGTCGAGGAAGGAACGCAGCAGCAGGATGCAGCGACCCGCTCGCTGCCGCGCCAGCTTCGATGCCGATGACCCAGTGGCCGCCGTCGACAGATGCTGCATGCACAGAGACACAAACTCAGAGAGACGGGCGCCGGTACTCGTCGAAAACTGCCGTTCGTGCCGCAGGTACAAGCGCAAGAGAAGAGCACTAGCCCGTGCCCCGTCCGTCGCGTCCTCGGCATCGAGCGCCAGCATCCAAATCACGTCCACGCCAAGGAGTTGCGGCGCGAGCACCACGAAGTTGCTGCTGACGGGCGTGCCCACCACGCAATCAAACGGAAACAGCCGATTGTTGAGCTTAGTCGTGAAGGGGATTTGGCTCCGAACGTGACCGTCACCCGCTGGGGCGCCGTCTGCATCGACAACCAGGAGGCGGCCGGCGCTCCAGTTGACGAGCCGAAAGTACACCTCCGCACACAGCGCCGCCCGCTCCGACAGCACCTCTGCGTTCATCCGGCGCAGCTTCTCAAAAAATATATACTCGACGACGCTCAACCCGCCAGACGCCGTGGTGATATGTACATTGGTGTCTGATGGGGACCGCGTCGTCGACCCGTCCGCTCCGGCCGCGTCGGCAGCGGGCGCCGCGTCCGCCTGCGCATCCACGGCTGCCGTCACGCCCGTCATCATGGAAGAGGGCGGGGCCGGCAGCGTGCCGCCGGCGGGAGCCGCCGCGTCGGGTTGTGCGCCGTGCCTACCGACTAAGTCGGTGCAGCAATAGCACAACCACGAAAAGAACGAGTCCCGCTCTGCACGTGTGACTGCCCGGTCCACCGAGCACGCCCACAAGACATCCACCTGCGCGCGGCTGAGCGCAAATATCTCAGCGGGGTTGGTGATGCAAAGCGCCAGCAACTGCAGCCGCAAATGCACCTGCCGCAGGTGGCCAGGCCGCGACGTCGGCACCAACCGTGCGTAGTTGAGGTCCATCCCTGGCCCGAACGCGCCGCCGGGGACCGCAGCGCGCACCGCCTGTGCAGAGTAGACTTGATAGTCATCGACGACAACCTGGACGAGGTTGACCTCCCGGTCCAAGGCTCGCAGGAAGGAAGCGAAGGTGTCAGCAACGCCCCCGGCGGCCGAACCCGCCGACATGCCCGATGGCTTGGTGCTGATGAGAGCGCACAAAAGCTGGATGCTCTGCGGCTGCGACTGGTGGCGCTTGAGGTTGCGGATGCACGCGAGGATCATCGGCTTCCGCCGCGACTCGCAAACGTCCCAAACCAAAAAGTCGTGAAGAGAAGACCAGGCAGAGTCAAACACCGCGTCCGCTACCGCCTGACCGTCTTGGATGAGCTCCCACAGCCGGGTGATGCCAAACCACTCGGGTGGTCCGACAAGGGGCGTTGCGCCAGCGCCTGCACCAGCCGCCTCCATGCCAATAGGACCACAGTCCATGCCCTGAGCGCCGTCCGCGGGTCCTTGTGGCGGGGGAACCCTCTGCTCCGAGTGCAGCGACGCGCGACGCACAAACGTGATCATCGGGCTCATCAACGTCCCGTACGTAAACGAGCTGACTAGCTGCACGAGCTGCGTGTCGTACTCAGCCGCAGGGACGGAGCGAATGCGACACCAGAGCTGGTCCGTGAGGCCCGGTCGCAGTGACTGGGGCAGCTCCGCCAACACCAAGTAGACCGTATGGGCGACGCTCTCGTGCGTGCCCCGCGTAGCCGCCCACAATGTGTCAATGTGTGCCGCCGACAAGGCGTTGCGCGCCGCTAGAAACTGCAGCACCTCGCTCGACCGCTTGATGACCTCTGCGTGCAGGCGCCCGCGATCGAAAATCAGCTCGACGATGCCCGCGTCGTTCAGCCAAACACACAGGGTCGCGGCCGACACCACCGGCTTGGTTGGCATGACCAAGCTCGTCGCGTCGTGCGCTGGAGAGACGTCAGGCGCCTTGGCTTCGCCCGCCACTGGCTGCACATGCCCGCTCGCATCCGAAATCAAACCCGCATCCACCGTCCCAAGTAGGGGGCTTGGGCCTGGTCGTTCTAGAGCTGGGGGCTCAGCTGCCGTAGGTGGTTGGCCCGCTGGTGGCGCGTTCTCATCACCGGCACCAACAGGCTGGAGCGCACCTGCAGTGCCCGTCGTAGACGCCCCAACCGTGGCGGCCGTGACGCCTCCCTCCACGTTAACCGCGCTACGCCCACTCCCAGCTGCGGTAGCACACGAGACCTGCACGTTAGCGCCGCCCTGCCCAGAAACCTTGGCTTCGCTGGCCGCCCCGACGCCCTCTTGCGCTGCGCTCGCAACCTTTGCTTTGAGGTCGGCCATGCCGATCAGCCGCTGCTCGAGGAAACGCGACCGCAGCCGCTTGACGATGAGTTTGAGATAGAGATGCTCCACCTCCTGCTCGGCTTGCAACTCGGCCTGCTGGGCAGCGACCATGAGGCCGCGCCGCACCGCAGGGCTCAACTCGGCCCCGTCTGTCACCACAATGTCGTTGCGGCGCACCGCGGTGGCCACCCGAGTAGCTCGCACAAAATCAATGGCCATGTGCAGGGCGGCGTCAATGGCCTGCCGGTCCTCGTTCTTCAGCTCCTCGTCCGACAGTGACAGGATGCGCATGAACACCGCCTCGAGTGCTGAACTGGCAAAAATGGACAGTTTGCCCTTGGACACCACGCCGCGGGCGTCGACTCGTGGAGGTGCAAACAAAAAGCGCACCTTGTACGGCGCAAAGAGCAGGGCCTTCACCTGGTACATCGTCAAAAAGCCGTCCGCTGCGTCCGCAGCTTCCGATTGATCAGCATCGGCTGGTTTTGGTGGGGACAGTCCCGACTGGCTCGCGTTGCCGCCGCCGACCGGCGCCTCATCGGAAGCCACGCGCAAGAGATGAGGTACGCCCCGCTGCAGGCGCGCCAGCAAATACTCAAAACCGCCGTGCCGCCCAAAAACGTTGACAACCGACGCCAACCCGAGCACCGCATCATTAGCGTCCGGAGTGGCACCCGTCTGCGCCTCGGTGGTCGTTGAGTAAAGCGTCGAGGTCACGTACTGGTCGTTCCAAGCAACGTCCACGGGCTCCGCACCGTCCACGTCCGTGTCGGGGCTCCCATCTACGGACTGCTGCAAGTCCATACGGCTTGGCCGTTCATCAGACGGACCCCGACCCGTGTCGCCAGCGGGGATATCGCCAGAGGGCGGCGCTTGGCCACCAGCGGCTTGATCGGCAGCGCACGAATCGTCTCTGCTACGTGCAGGAGCTCGCGCCGGCCTGTCCGCCAGTGCCCCGCCACCGGCAGGCGCACCAGCTCCCCCAGCCAGGCCGCCAGCGCGCCACGACTCCGCGCCCTCAACCCGGGACTTGCTGTCGGCTTCGGCACGAGCCAGCGCGGCCACAGTCGAGTCGAAATCGCCGCCGTCATCGCCAAGCGCGTTAGTGATGTCTACCGGATCATCAAAGTCGCGTGAGCGATCGCGAATCGGCGGCACGCCGATGGACTCCTCCGAACCCGAGCTGGAATATGACGCCATAGAGGAAGGCGGTTGTACCAGCGGCCCCACAAAGTCCTTGTCTCCCACCACCCCCGAGATGGCCTCCAAAACGGCGGGGTCCAGATCAAACGATGAGAGCTCCCGGCGGGAAAGCGCCAGGGCCAACGCCGTGGCCTTGTCATCCACGTCGTCATCCTCGTCGTCGTCCAGGTCCCCAATGTCCGCATCGTCGTCCCCGAGCAGGGGGGACGTGTCCAACGATGTCCCCATCGGTTGACTACGGTACACCCCGCCGCGACGACCAAACTGCGACACGATCAACACCGCCGTGCCGTAATTTTCGAGCGTGAAGAGGCGCGCCAGGATGTCCAGCGCCTCAGGCACGTCCAGGGGCAGGGCACATACGACCAGGCGGGCAGAGACCCGAAGGGTGCTCAAGGCCGCATCGCGCAAAGGACCCCGCCGAAAGCCGATGAACCGCTTGAGCAGCAACACCAGCGAGCGCGGAATGCCCTGAGCCAGCACCGCCCGCCGGAAGCCGGTGGGGCCGCCTAGCATGGGGAGCTCGCGGGAGACGCTGATCAGGCACAGCATGCAACTCATCAGCCGCCGAATCGCAGACAGCGGCTCGTCGGCCGTCCGCAGCTGCTGCTCAACGCGCCCAGACGTTGCTTGGAAGACCTCTAGCTTGCCCAGCTGTTCTAGCAACGCCGGTGTTCCCGATGCAGCTGGAGAGGAACCTGCCACGTGCTCCGCCTCAGTGGCCGCGTTTGCCGACGCCTCTTGTACGTCAGCTGCATCAGAACGCCGGCCAGCAGCTCCGTCACCGCCGAGACGCGGGCTGCTGACCACTGGTGTCGGCGACGGCATGCCATCATGCTGCTGCTCCAGCTGCTGCTGGTGTTGGTCACTACCGATTGCTGGCCCCGTGTCCATGGCTTCCGTATCAGCACTGGCAGCGCCGGCTGAAGGGGGCGTGGGCGTGGGCGTCGACTGCAACTGCGAAGCGTCGGGCACAACAGCAGGAGCGGCGGCGGGCTCATTCGGTTGACCAGCCTCCGCGACGCCGCCCGCGTCGGTGGCAGTCCGCTCGTGCTCATCCCCACTGGACACGTCCGCGGCAGCGCCGTCCATCAAGGAACGACGTGTGGACGTGGCCAGCACGAGGGGCGGTACAAACTCGTCGACAGACGACGTCGGCCTCGACCGCTTGGTCCCACGCGGCGTGATCACCGCACCAGGCGCCGCCGCCTGCTCCCGAGCGACCGACGTGCCACAGGGCTGCTCTCGCAGCTCACAGTCGGGGGCATCAAGCCGCCTGACAAGAAAAACGAGAGCCGCCGCCACCAAGAACCAAGGAGCAAAATACACAATCCGTCGATGGTTAGTACACAACCGTGTTGGGCCGAGGCCTCGGATTGCGGAACATGTCGAGGCAGATGCAACCACCTCTAGGTGTGGTAGAGTCCGATGACCAGCTAGATACCAGTTACAGGGCCCTTGGGCCCAGCACCATCTGTACCGCGACGACTGTGACGCAGAGCGGCTAGACCGACCGGTGCAACAAAGACGCGCGACAAAGCGCCCCCCGACCAACGCAACGCAGACGCGCGCAGCGCCAGCTGCGCCTGTGTGCAGGCAGAAGAAAACACATAGCTGCCGCTAGGGCGAGCGTACAAGCGCAATGATGTAGGGATACAAGCAGCTGGCCGGGCCAGCATCCGACACAAGTCGGACTACGTCCCCCCACGTCGGCAAGCAGGCGCACAACTTACTCCGCGCCGAAACCCTGCGTGATGGCAGGCACAGCGGACCGCTCCACCGGGACCGCCGCCACCGCCGGCGTTCGCGTAGACGACAAGAGCGGATCGAATGGCACTCTAGGCTCTCGCCCCGGCATGAACACCGGAGGTAGAACGACCGGAAAGGGAAGAGCCGGACGACAACAGCCAAGACGTCGACCAGGACAGCCAGTGCCCCAGCGCTAAGCAGAAAGAAATCGGCCGGCGGAGACAGGCCGAGAAGGGCCACAACTCGGAAACAATCAAAAAAAGGTCACGGGAGACACCTGGACGGGTGTCTCCCCAGCGGCCGAGCACGCAAAAAAGAAGACGTGATATACAAGAACAGCCACGAGGCCGCCACAGCAGCGACGGGAGCGGCAGCAAAGTGCCGTTAGAGCCGAACCGGAGTCGCCGAGGACAGAGCACCCCAGCCGTGCACCGGCGACTGGCAGCGTCGCACCAGCGCGGCAAGCGCGAAGGCGGATGCGGTGACCAGCTGGCGTCCAGGCCGACCCGTCCTGCGCGTGACGAGGCAAGGGGGGGGGTGCCCTGGCTCTGCGCTGGTGGGTCGGATTGGACGGTGCTATTTTTTCGTGGTGTGACATGTTTCTTAGAAACAAGTGAAGATTTGATCTGAAAAGGTTTCTTGGACTTGATTCCGCTAAGGAAACCTGTGATCATGTACAAAATAGCCCCCCAAATGGCGATTTGCCAAACTATCAGTCCTCTGTGATCTGCATGAAAGTGTGACCTGTCGCTATTTTCGTCCTTTCTTGTCTTTCACGTATGTCTGGTATCTAGATGTCTTCGTCACGAGCTACGGCAGATACAAGTTGACCGCCCTTCCCTGTCGCCATCCTTTCGATCGCGGCCACTGATGTCGTTGTCTTTCCTTTGCTGCCGCCTCTATCACTGATCCTCCACCCCACTGACCCACTTCACCGAAGATCTTCGTCGTGGAATTATTATTGTCGGCCCATTTGGCGATTGGATGGGCACCGACAGGGCCCGTATAGTGTCCTTCTGACACCAATCAACGACCTTTTCATACTTTACCTGAGACTCGGAGGTCCATTCGCAGAGCGAGACGCACAGTTGCACGCGTGATACTCTACCGAGATTGTCAATCTGATAAATGTGCAATTCTAGGGAGAAATGTGAAACCCCGGTTTCAAGAAGAAAAAAGCAACTCGTACACTCACTCACTGCGCAGCGGGCCCAGAACCGTCGTCAAAAGCACGTCTGTTCTTGCCTGTTCTGAGCCGCTTCGTGGCCCGTGTTCCTGTTTGAAGAAACAGAATTCCTGTGCAAAAAACAGATCGACCCCGCTTGACAGGCTCTCAGAGCCCATCCCTTGTGAGGTCCTTGCATATTTGTGTTTGCGAGAACACGAATCATGCCTTCCTCCACACATAGCGCCAGCTAGCAGAGCCATAGATGCTTCTCCATCTCTCTCCCTCTCTAGAAGGGTGAGCTGCATACGTCTCATGCTGTGTCTCTCTTTTTACGAGTGGAGATGCATCGATGCCGGCGAACAGATTTTTGGCGCCCTTTCTGGGAAAAACCAGCCGTGAAAGAGCCCCAGGGCGGTTTGCAGATTTCCTGTTCGCCCCAAAACACCAAAAAGCAGACGTGCTTTTGACGACGAATATGGGCCCGGTGCGCTGCCG
>Ga0114955_1000634_pt1 | contig 16495 bp, 12 predicted proteins | sample Porto_5metaG_FD_87302 | JGI IMG/M metagenome (GOLD analysis project Ga0114955, IMG submission 87302) | Marine algal microbial communities from Porto, Portugal - Porto_5 metaG | ecosystem: Host-associated > Algae > Red algae > Unclassified | place: Portugal: Porto | collected 2015-02-02 | reverse complement strand
TATTACCCCTCCTTTATGACCAATTATATGGGACATATAGGAGAACACCACAGACTATAAGTCACTACCTGAAAATATTTGAATATATTATTTTTTCTATGAATCACCTAAAAGTAGTATATAATTGTATTCAAACTGTTTATTTATTAGGTAGGTGAACACTTTGTCAATTCAAGCGAAATTCGGAAAAACAATAGCATTAATTAGAAATGAAAAAGGTATATCTCAAGAAGCTTTGGCACACAGATGCGGATTTGATAGAACTTACTTAAGCGGTATAGAAAGAGGAAAAAGAAATCTTTCTATAAAAAACATTGATCGATTAGCTTACTCATTAGAAATGCCAATTAGTGAGCTTTTCATACAAGTCGAAAAAAGCTGCTAGTGATGGTTACGCCTAAATAATTGCATGAAAAAAAACAGAGTGGAAATCACTCTGTTTTCTTCACCTCAAATATTATTAAAATAATACATCTTCAACTTTACTGTTGAAAGTTTGTTTTAATTTGTGAATTATCCATTCAGGTCTATGCAATAAATCAAAAACATCAAACACTTTAAAATTAAATCCTTCATCTCCAAATGAATTTATATAGTTTTGTAGGTGAATATCTTCGCTACTCCAAAATGGGTGCTTGATAATACATGCCACTGGAGCATCATACTCAAAGGTAATAGTAGGGAATTCTCCGTTTATTACTTCACCCCTAATGTCCATCTGACTTAAATTATTTAAACCACTTCTAATTAAACTTAACCATCGATTTGATGTCAAAGACGGTGTGAATTCATGATTATCCATTAATTCTGCTAAATCTAATCCTAATCTCCAATTAAGTAGTGGATGATAAATCATATTATCGTATGTTCTTAGACACTGATAACATGAGGAATCACAATCATGTTCCTTTAATATTGGTAGCTCTCTTAATTCTCCTGTTAAATCATTAATTATTTGCTCAACCATACCACTTTTTGCTAAATGCTTTGCATAACCTGCACCATTAATAAGTTGATCTGATAAAAATACTTCACCAATGGTTGTATTCTCTTTAATTTGTGACCGTATTCCGATTTGCATTTCATTACTGTCTACATCTAACATTTGTGTAGCTAACCTTCTAAATAAGAACGCAAATGATAGTAGACCTGATTTAACCCCCAAATTATTTGGGTTTAAGTCAAATCTGTCTGATATTTTATTCAATTGTAACAGCAATACTTCAGTATTTTTAATTGATGATAAAGCAACCGTTTCTTGTTCTTTAGACATTTTGTAATCCCAGTTCATACGCTCTACTTCTTTTTTCTCTATCCAACCTTCGTAATCGTCTTTACACTTTTGATAGGTGAATAACTGACCGAAATTATCATTTATTGTATATATATTCCCTTCTTGAGTCCAATAGATTGTATTTCCATACTCTTGAGCTTCTTCAATATTCGATCCATCTTGTGCAAGCTTTGGAATAGCTCCTCTAGATGTCCATTCAAATTGTTCATTAAAATCTTCGGTTTCCCATGCAGTACGAAATCCTAAGGGCTCTGCGATTCGTAGCTTACGAAATGGCGCCCCAATTGTTTCACTAACCTCCTCTTCACATGAGGGACAAAATGTGTGTAATTTAGGATCTTCTAATAGTATGTGGCAATTACTACAAAAAGCAATTTCTCTTATCCGCCCAAGAGGATTAGAATCCGCTTCAATCTGATTACCTTTTATCCAATAATGTGCTAAACCAACTACTCTGTGTTTTCCTTTGTCTTTGATTATCTCAGATCCAGGTGAATAATCACTTATAGCAATCTCTAAATCTCTATCAATCGTTCCACTTTTTAATTTTTTCATTCCCAACCTATTGTTACGAAATTCATGATGTAACAATCTTGCTCTCGTAGGAAAACCAAACATAGGTAATAATCCAGCTGCCGCTAAATTCTCACTAAGGGCGTTTGAGGAATACCTTGAATCTTCTGCAACTTTGGTGATTTCATTAATAAATTGCACTTTTATAAAGTGTTCCATAGATGATAACTGATTACCATTTAATTCAGTTCCATGTGCTAATGTTCTTAATAGCATTTGGAGTACTTCATCCCCTCGATCTGAGGCAATATACTCTTCAATTATTTTTTTATGAGTTTCCCACTCTTTTGTTAAACCGTATTCACCGTGAACACTATTAGTTGCATGAAAACTTTCATTTGACATTGCTTCTGTGAACGCATAAAATAAAAGTTCTTTATTTACCACTCGCTGTGCTATTTTAGCTGATTTCATATCTACATAGGGTTGTGGAGGTTCATCGCCAGTCATCTTATCTAGATTAAAGAAATACCAATCATCATGACTTCTTCCTCTACATAGAGTCAAACTTACTGAAAGAGGTACTCCTCTTCGACCAGCACGACCTACACGTTGTTGATAATTAAAGCGTTGTGGAGGCATATTTGACATAGCTACAATTCTTAATGAACCTATGTCCACTCCTGCTTCCATAGTTGTTGTAACGCTTAACATATCAATTTCATCCACAACTGGAATATCATCTTTATTAAAATGTGATTGAAACAATTGTTGTCTTCTAGTAGTCTCTTCGTCGTCAGTTTGACCAGTTAATTCTTCTGAGTGAAACCGCTTCTTTGATTTAGGGGTTTCAACTATGTGGCGATAATAATCTTGTTGAACAGAATGTTCTATTTCGCAAATTTCTAACTCTCCGTAACAATCTGTACATACACGACAAGATTGATGTAAGTGTAAACGTCCACATTCCACACATTTATAGCCATATTTACCAGGTGATATTATACATAACATTTCAGTATTTAAAATATATCCTTCTAGACCATTTTGTCGTTCTAATATTTTCATCATAACTTCTCTAAATTTTTCTACTGAAATATTATTTGCCTTTGCAACTGCATACCAATAGTTTTCTAAAAGCCTAGGAGGGTTTACTGAAGCACTTCTACCAGACAAATTATGCCTGCGAGCCCCCCCCAGAATACGTAGAGAACTATTAACTGCCTCTCTCCAAAATTCTGGAGATTTATCCAAGTTATCACTAAACACTTTATCCGGCTCAATTGTTAAATAACCTATTCCAACAGACTCAATATCACGTTTTCGTTGTGCAAATAAAACTTGTGCAACAATTTGTTCTCTCATATTTTGTAGTAATTCAATACGATATTCTTTTAGATCTTCATTTAAATTCCGCTTTCTCTCAATTTTATGTGGCTTACTCCAATCATACAAGCTTGTCCATTTATTTCCACTTCTATCCTTTTGCAAGGAAAGTAACGAACCAGAAGGATTACACCCTTCTTGTACTAAAGCAGATTCAACCCGATCCCATAATTCGGAAAGCCTGAGTGGACCATTTACTTCATTTAATATGTGTGATACTACACTTTCTGGTAAATGTCCATTAAAAAACGCCTTGAGTAATGCGAAATCATTTTTGTTTGATATTTCGTACATTTCTGCCAATTCCGCCTCTACATCATTTAACTCTTCTTCACCTCTTAATTTTTTCTTTGTTGCTTCTATCAATGGATTAGATTTATCCGCTGCTTTAGCCACTATGTGTCTTAACTGATCATAATAATGATTTTGCTCAATTTTAGCAGATAACTTAGCTGCATCTTGCCTACTATCAGAAAAGAGTACTAATTTAGGCTTTTCTTTATCTGGTATCTCTCTTGTAATTCCTTCTAAGAGGATTTGTGCTATCATATCAAAGCCGGTTCTCTGCCCCCGTATTGGTGAACGAGAAATTCTAGAACTTTCAACGGTGTCTTTCATTTTATTATTTTTTCTAATTGCCCAATTTGCATGACAATGGGGACATCTTGTTGCAAATGCTGGCATCTTATTAACAGCATCCTGTTTTTCTCGATCTTTGCTATTAATACAAAACATAAATCCCGAAGTGTTTGAATTTTTGTCGTCAACATGCAGATGTCCAGTGGTTGGGTCGTAAATAGATTTCGGCCAGGACATTTCTAATTTAGGCTTTTCACTTTTATAAGGACTGCCATCAAACGTAATTTGCCATTTAGGTATTGAATCCTTATTATTAGTTGGCCAGTGTAACGCATAATCTTCATACTTTTTGTTAAAGTTTGCATTCTGGGCTAAGCTTTCTAAGTCTGGAAAATCACTACTTAACACATAGCCTGAGTTCCCGCTTGAATTTTCCCTGTTTTTATAACCACCTAGAAACACATCTCCACAATTTTGGCAGTAGTAGAGATCTAACACCTTACCTCCACAATCACATTTTAATCTAGGTTGTTTATATAACTTACCAATTTTTCTTTCTTCATATATATACTTATCGTGAACTTGATTACATTCAGGATTACTGCAAGCCCACAACCCCTGAAAATTCCTGAAAAAGAGATGTTCTCTTAAAGGTAGTTGCACCTTTCCATTGTTAGAAGAGTGGGTAATGGCGTATAGTATACCACCTATAATCCTTAAATCGCTGTTTTTAGGTGTAAAAATGCCTTGTAAGTTTTTTATAGATTGAGGTTTTTTAGTATGTTTTATAAAATCATATAGAATACCAGATTGTAATAATATTTTGTAAAGTGCCTGCTTTTTATCTTTTAAATTAGTATCTAGGTGCATTTTCTTATTTAGAAAATCTACAGCTTCTGAAAAGTTAGTTTGTGCTTTATCGTAAAAACTAGCGAAGTTGCTCATCTCTATCGGGATTTTTGGTCCTTGAGGTTTAAAAGCTTCTTCACTAAGTCGATTTCCTTCGATAATTGAAAATTTCTCTTTTGGAATACCAAAAAACTCTTCCAGAAACTTTTGACCCTCTTGATTAATAGATGCGCTTGTTGCAATTATTCTTAATTGTGGACTGTTCGCTTCTAGACCTAGACGGCTTAAAAGTGTTTTTAACACATATGCTACTTCTGTGCCAGCTGTACCACGGTAACTATGCAACTCATCTAATATTAAATGAAAAACATTATCTTCACTCTCTTCTAGCCACTCTTTAGTCTTATCAAAAATATCTTGTTCTATTTTTCTAGTCAAAATTATATTTAACATACTAAAGTTAGTAATAAATATATCAGGAGGATGTTCTTGCATGTCCCATCTTCCTAACATCTCTCCACCATCTAACCTAGGGATTGTAGATAGTTTTTCGAGGTGTTTTTTCTTTATATCATTTTTTAATTCATTTCTGGTTGAAACATCCCAATCTTGATTCTTATATTCATCTAACTTTTCGCTCATTAATTCATTAAATATCAAGTTCCTGTCTTCTTCACTAATGATTTCTTGATCTAAAATTGATAACAATTTTTTTTTATTCAAAAGTAATTCTTCTTCTTGTTTTTCAGCATTCTTAAAGAACTGAATCATTTCTTGTCTTTTGCCATTTTGAACTGGACCAGAAACGGGAGTTTTTCCAGTATAACGTCCAAAATGAAACCTATTCCCCCCTCTGTTAGTGTCAAGCCACCTTCTTGCTTCATCACTATCGAGTGCTTTCCTTAGTCTCTGTAATTGATCTTCAACAAGTGCATTTAGAGGGTATAATATTAATCCCCTTATTCCTGGGGAACGTTTTTCGTGGTTTCTACTAGAAGTAAAAGAAGAACGCTTTTTTTTCCACCATGGTGAATTTTTTTCTTCAGCGTCATCCCATTTTTCACTTTCACTTAACAAATTTAGTATTAATGGTAAAAGAAAACTTTCCGTTTTACCAGAACCTGTTCCTGAGGTTACAACAACGTGTTCCTTATTAATTAATGCTTTTTCTATTGCTTCAAACTGATGTAAATGTAGGTCAAACTTTTTATTTAACAAGCCTATATCTATAAAATCAGCATAATATTCTGGTAACCCTAGACTTTGGCAGGCATCTTTTGCTTTCATTCTTGAACTCTGATAAGGAGGAAGAGACTCAACATAAGGGTATTGATATATAGTTCCCTCTTGCTCAAGTAAATCTCTTCGCTCCTGTGAAAGGCAATCATTACCCAGCGCAAATGGACTATCTAAATATTTCATATAAACTTCTTTCATATTGTTAAATATCCCCAGTATATCCTGCAATATAAACACTTCCTTTTTTAGATAAACATTAATTCGATGCCTAATTTAACACTAAGCGATAAAGCTATTTCTAATGGGACATTTTCATACATTCTAAAATTATCCTTCTCTATTGGTGCTTTGCCGATACAACTGCTAATGCATCTCTCATATAAATCAGGAAGATGATACTCTTTCCTAACAAACAATTTATAAGGACTGTAAAGAAAAATAGTAGATTTATTACATTTCGCAGAAAATAATTTACCTACCTCTTTGTCAATAGGTCGTAATGATTGTTCACCTGGTTCTCGTATGTAAGAATTTTTATTGAAATCATTAAAGTGTATCCGTTGTAACTTTTTCTTTTTACTCACCCATTTATGTTTGCGAGCATCCCAGTATTCCTTCTTAATACTTAAAGGTAGAGATACCTCATCTACTAGATCACAAGAATTTACTAAGTCATCTAAGTTAGGTAATATTCTTAATAGATGATATGCAAAATAATCTTCTTCCCAATTGTAGGCTATTTGTTCTTTCTTTAAGTACTCTTTAGCGGTCAGTTCAGAGTCACTTTCAAGATAAATTGGAATTGGCTCATATTTATTGGTGGGGATACTGTAAATTAGAGTTATACCGTTGGGTAAACTACTAGAAATTTCTTGCATTGAATAACGCGTTCTTCCACCTGTAATAACCATTAAAACTGAACTTGAAGGAATTAGTGCTACAGATGTAGGGTTAACTTTCCACGAAAACCGAGAAGTATATTCTTCTTTAAAAAATTCCACCATTCCTAACTTCGCTAAATTACGCCGAATACTATATGCAATTAGGTTAATACTCTCTCCCTGATTAATATCACCCTCAAACAGAAATTGAACTGCGTTTGTAAAGTCTCTCCAATTACCTTCCTTCTTAATAGTAAGGTACTCTAGTAATAACTCAATTGGTCTATCTAGCACAATGGAATTAAAATCATAAAACTCAATTCCTATTGAATCCTTATCCTTCGCAAATGCTGGTGCCGCCATTTTGGGAGAGAATGACATAGTTTTATATTCTTTGTTTTTATACGCAACCATTGCCTCCCCCTCTGCAGTTTGAATAAAGAGATTAGATAATTGTTCGATGTAATTATCATTGTCATAAATATAAGAACCTGCAATTTTTATTTGTCTTGCATTTAAATCATGCTTCTCAGGGATAAAATTGCTGTAATCAAGATAGTTTTTGTAATCGACTTTTAACAATATAGATGTAGATAAATCTTCGACTGATATTTGGTAAATTCCTGCTTTTGGTATCTTTAGCTCATCAAGCCGTAAAGAAACTTTTGGTTCAATCATACAAAAACTTTCAATATTATTTATTTTTACAACTGAAGATCTTTTGCTACTTATGATTAATGTTGGTAATGCATCAAATAACCACTCATTATTACGTAACTTTAAGCCTCCTACCAATGATAATGACGAAGACTTTTCACTAATAGTGAATTGTTTATCTAATAAATTTGAATTTATTGGCTTCTCTTTATTTAATTCAATAAAAAATAGGTACCACCCATTATTGGCCAAGTCATCAAAGGTGAATGTCTGAAATTTAAGTTCATTAACTTTAATCCATCTTTCGACATCATTAAGTTTAGATACACGAAATAGTAATAAATATTTTTGATTAATCATTAGTTCTTTAGATTGAATCCACCCCCGTATACCCAGATATTCACCTCTTTCTAATACGTAAATGTCTTGTGCATTATGATATAATCTTATTTCCTGCTCTTTACCTACTTCGTATGTAGAGTTTTTATTAATTTCCTTAATACTATCTAGTTCTTTCTTTAAGTAACCGCTTACTTTTGTGAATGGCTCACAGGGTGAAAACAATTCAAGATACTCACTTTCAACATTGCAAAACAACTCGAGATGTATTTTAGTGCTAGAATTTCCTACACCTTCTTCAAACCAAATATGATTAAATAGTTCCATTTTTAAATTCTTATTATAAAGCGCTGCAGAGGACAGATCTGTTTCTCCATCCCAGCTATTAAATTCCAGTTGAACCATCCTTATGAAAGCATCTAATAAACCCTCTTGTGTTTGACTTTCTTTAAAATACCTTGCCAACCTATTGTTTTTATTTTGAAAATAAATAATAAAAAGTTCTACTAAATCATTCTTAGCTAATTCAATATTAGATGGAACATAACCTGCCCAATTAAAAAAGCTATGTAATTCCTTGCGGTCAGAATCATTTACCAGGCATTGTGATCTAGGGTACCCTATATACCTTTGACCAAATTGGAATACATTCACATAACCTCGTTCACCTTTTAGTTCGTTTAGCCATTTATCCAAATAGAGCCATAATACTTCAGTCTTTCTAAAATTTTTTATTGCACCATCATCTATCTCACTTTCACCTAATAGTTCTCTTAATCTATAATAATAATTTCCAGATGTCACACCATTAGATTGATCCATTCGTGTTGCTGCAAGTACACATATAGAAAGTATCCCTATAAATGGTGGAGGACCTTGTTTACCTTGATTAAACCATTTACTGCCCCATATCTTTGCTTTTTCAAATATGGTGTTTATGTTGCCTCTTTCATAAGTGCTCACGGAAGAGCAAAAGGATTTTAATGATTCTTTATAATTTAGTTGTTTCTTTTCGCCCAGTTCTGCTAATAAATCATCTGTCACATATAAATAAACAATTTTATTTTTGTTATGGGCACCAAAAAAGTGTTCAAATAATAATTGATTCCATTCATCGTAGGATACATTTTTGCTCCTAAGTGAATTCATCTTCTCACCCCTTATTCTAAGAAGGAACCTCTAATTACTATGCAAAAAGCCTTAAGACTATTTTATCATTGTCGGTTATTTATTGGAAGATTAGGAGAAATTAACCTTTAAAATATATCATTAGTGGAAGGGGGTATTAATCAATGCTTTTTTTTCATTGCTAATCTCTCAAATAATTTCTACAGCCTTTGAATTATTGTATACTTTCACCACCTCAGGAAAGTTGCTCTCACCAAGTTTATCTTTAATCCTCCCAAGTGAAGGTATAGCGTATAAATTAGCTCATGCTTTCTAGTAGGACCATATCTCTCAAAAAGCTCCCTTAATAAATTCACAAGAAAGGCTAGGAGAAACGAATAAAGCCTTAGAATCAATTATTTCTTGGTTCCGCAATACTCACCATTTATCACAAAATACGATAATGGTAAAAATCAACGACATTAAGCGTACAAGTAAAATATAATTTATTATACTTTTCTATACTTATACAAAACACTAGATGATTAATCATCTAGTGTTTTGTATTTAAATTATAGTGGTAACCTTAATTGGTTATATTGATTATCTTTTTCCTTAACGTGTTCAACTGCCCAATCAGCAATTGGCTGTGCTACTGCTTTAGCAAGCATTACTGGTACTGCATTACCAATTTGTTTATAGGCTTTGTCTAATTTGCTATTGGTTTGTAACTTTTCACTATTTCCTAATGAAAAATCATACCAATCGGGAAAAGTTTGAATACGTTTTATTTCTTTAATTGAAAGCCTTCGATTATTTTCTTCACCATCAGGAAAAATCCATTTATTAGTTTCTACCTTTTCCATCGGCAAGCCCCCAGGGTGAATAGGTGCTTGCCTTCCTGATGCTTGAATAGTAAAGCTTTGGTCAGACCAACGTTTTTTACGATTTCGACTCATAAAAATACTGGAATATGAACCAGTATAGTATGGACCAGGGTCTTCTCTTAAATCCCCTATAGCATCTTCAAGTGTAACAAACGGCTTTAAGCCATCTTCTTCCCCGTGGGTTGGGTCTGGAAATTCATATTCGAAGTCAATATCATTTCGAACACCGACAATTAATACTCGTTCTCTTAGTTGAGATACACCATAATCCCTAGAATTAAGCAACTTAACGTAAAGAGTATACCCTGCTGCTGCAAAATCCTCCACAATTTGCTTAAATACCTCACCTTTACCTAACGTCATCATTCCTTTAACATTTTCACCTACAAAGATTTCAGGCTGTATTTGTAGTAAACAACGAATAAAGTGTAGGTATAGAAAGTTTCTTTCATCATCGACCAGTCTTGGACCTGCTTCACTAAACCCTGGACAAGGAAACCCACCTAAAACAATATTTGCTGAAGGGAACTCTTTTACTTTACGAATATCTTTTTTGTGAGAATAGACGTCTTCCCCATTATTTTCCCTATAAGTTTCTATTGCTTCTTGGAAAATATCATTAGTATAAACAGTTTTAAAGATGCTTCGATGACGAAGATGATTAAATGTCTCTTTGTCCTTAATAGCATCTAAGGCTGCTTCTTCTCCAATAACCGCCGCTAAACCAGCAAGTTCAAAACCCAGGTCGAGACCACCCGCCCCACTAAAAAGTGAGACAATATTCATTTTGTCCTGGCTGTACTTTATTTCATCATTAGAAAAATCACTTTCATCTTCTATAATAGTTTCTTTTTCGTAATTAATTTTTTCAATCAGCAGTTGTTTTACTTCTTCTGCATGGTAATCTGGAGCAGGCTTAAACTTACCTCTACCTCGTTCATTTAGTTTAATTCCCATAATCTGCTCCTCCTTTCGACAAAAACCTACTATTAGTTTACTGGTATTCCGATTGATTTACAATCATAAGCATGTACCATATAATAGTATTCACTTTATTTCCACGTATAGTTACCATACCATGAAAAAAATCGTTCGATATTCGAACGATTTTTCATGGTATTAAATTAATGTGTTAAAAATACCCTTCCTAGACCTGCAAAAACCTTAAAAAATTTATTATATAAAAGTACCATTAAATTATTTCGCCTTTTTCCCATAAAGAATCAAAATGGATTAGATATTTATTTAAAACCTCACTATCTTCAAAGAAATGATAAGAATTCACTTCAGAAAAAGTGTTAACTATTGAATGAATTTTGTTATTCATTTCATACCTCATCTTTCGGTTCTCCTGCCAAGCAAATTGGGTAGGTGTAAAGTTACCTGTTGTCACGAGAAGTTTTTCATCCACAATAATAAATTTGTCATGAATGATAGGGTACCAACTTCTTTGAAGAATATTAGGACAACCTTTAAATATTTCCTCCGTCTTTTTTGTTCTCCACCCTTGCGCTTGATGATGAGGGCGAGTTTGTTTCAGTACTTTTATCTCTACATCAGTATTAATTTCCTTCAATTTTTCTATTATACTATCAGCTTTATTATCAAAAGGGCTAATATCACTTAAGTGTTGTGAACAAAGGTATATTCGTTTTTTTGCTGTTTGAATAAAATCAATAATTTTCTGCTGTATGTAACGGTTACTTCCTATCCCGTTATATTTAATAAAAGGAGCAGTGAAATAGTCTGTTATATATATATCCTCTAAATTCACAGGTTTTACAACATATTCAAAGTCATAATGCGTCTCTATGTACTTCAGATAAGATTTATAAGAGAATGAAACTTGGTCTAAAATAGAAAAGTAGTCTCTAAACATTTTTTCCGTATTGCTCTTTCCTTCTATGACAATAAAATTGTCACTATGTGGTGGGTCACCCAGAGCAAAATTACATGAACTAGATATACATTTTACGCTATCGTCAAATTCAGCAAGTATTGATTTGTTATGCAAGGTATATAAGTGAGAACCTCTTGAAAACTCTTGCTGATTCCAAACGTATGTGTGGGGGAAAATCTTTAAATTTATATTATCGTGTAAATCTATTCTACTATAAACTTTTTCTGCATACTGTAATTTAGATTTTAAAGTTCTATCATTAATTGAATAATTACTTTTATACAAGTCCTTTTTTCTCTTATCATATCCATTTTGAGGTATACTATATATGTTTATCTCGCATCCTTTTTCAGCCATATTTTCAATAAAAGTCTGTAGAAATGGATTGTTATATAAAAAAATGAAATAGAAATACTTTTTGCACCTTTTAGTTCATCCATAAGGTGCTTTAATAATTTTGGTGAACTACCTTTCACATGCTTTTTCCATAATTCTCTTGGTATATCGTTATATGTAGTATACATCTTGTCCCCCTAATATCTTCATGAGTAAAATTATACCAGTAGAGGTTTCAAATTAACATTAGCAATCTCTCATCAATGAATATATACAAATGAAAAGAAGTCATCAATTATAATAAAGGCGGCGCATTAGTTCTCCCTCTATATACTTTCTCATTTTTTAATATTCTAAGTACGGTGGTTGGTTTAAATAATTTATGTTGCCTTTTTCTATAGCCGTTTTGATTTTATATATTAGCTATTGCTTGCAACGTATATCTCTTTTCTCTTAACGTAAATGCTTTAACCACTATCTTAATTTCAGACTCAATTATCTTTAAAATGCCAGTCCCCAGTTGATTTTGGTACCCAATTGGGGGGTACCGCCAATGAATCCTCCATTTTCTTTTTTTGTTTTTTAGCTTCTTGCATTCGAGTTACAATATTTATCCTTTCTTGGGGCAAATGGGCAGGTACATCGTCGCAAAACTGATTAAAAAAACCAAGAATATCGAAATATAAATCTATGGATGGGACAATTAACCTGTCCCTCTCGATTGTTTCCTCCTCAATACTTTTCTCCAAGGGCTTGATAAGCACGAACCCAACAAATGATTGGAGAATGACTAGGCATTCTATGCTTTTTGGCTAATGAAGGGTATCCTAGAGACCATAGGAGATACTCCATCACCACTTCTAATTTAAATTTCTCACTATAATTTGACATACAAAAACACCCCGGTTGTTAGTTTTTTTAACTCTAACTTCCGGGGTGCACTGCCGATTTGGTGCTCTTTTTTATGTGTGATTTTAAGTTTTGTACTCCAAAACAGAACCCGTTATGATTTTCAGCTCTTTTTCTTTTGAGATCTGGTTAACTACATTAATTGGAGCGGTCAATCACAACGTAACCAGATTCATTAAATTTTAAAGAGATGTATTCCTGATCAAAGAATGTTGCTCCACTCTTCTTTAACCTATCTGTTATGCAACATGGACAAAATCGTTCAGAGAGGAGAGCACGGTCACTTCTTGTAAAATTGTTTCCGCAAAAATCACATGATTGTTCCATGAAATCACTCCATTCCTCTAAAAAGTTTATAAACAAAGTGTTCTGCTTTTTTTAATGTGGAGAACCCTTTATGACATTGTATTGAATTGTTTCGTGTCAAACCATCGGATAACCTTCTTTTATATCCACGGACGTCCCAGGCTCCATTATCTGTTTTTGTGATTTCAATAATTTCGTCATGGGTTTCCCCTTCTTTTATCCAAGATGGCCCTGAGTTTGAAGGGTTATACCTCCAGTCTAAAAGATCTGACACAGTTACTAATTCATTTAGAAGCTCTATGCATGTTTGGTAACGTTTAGAAGGATCAACATTAAGGCAAGTCTTAACTATTCTTCTCATTTTCAAGGGAATATGAGCTAAATAGCTTCCCCTAGATGGAAACTTCCCATTCTTAACAGCTTCAAACCATCTTTGTTGAGAAGAAAATTGAAATTGATCTTTGAAATGTTCGTTTCCATTACACATACGATAAAGAGTTAATCCTATCTGGAATATATCCGACTGTTTAGTAGAGTGGGTACCAGTTAAAAATTCTGGTACAATATGACTAGGATACATAGGTGGAATTTCTCCCACTCCAAAATTGTTAGTTCTTCTAGATTGTCCGAAGTCGGAAACCAAAGGAGTCATGTCATCTGCAAACAAGATATTTGTTGGTTTTAAATCATAATGAATATAGTCATTGCTATGTATATGATGCAATCCGTGTAAAAATTGTTCAGCAATATTAACAATCTTTCTTATTGTGAGATATGTGTTATTCAGCATATCTTCAAGAGTGCCATTTCTATAATAAGGCATTGCGATACGAATGTTATCTGAATCTTTGCAAGCATACATTACAGGAACAACTTTTGGGTTTTTGTTTTTGTATAGTGTCTTTGCTTCTTCAAAGTATTCGTCTGGATCCTTAAATTTATTAAGTGGTATTTCCTTTATGACGATTTCTCCATCTACTTGAGGGTCATGACACAAAAATACACTTGAGTTTAATCCCTGACCTTGTCCGATTTGTTTTATCTTGGTAGCTTCAATCTGAGAAATTATCTTCACTTCAAAACACCTAATCCTGCTAAAGATGCTTCCTTCAGATTCTTGTTAAGTTTATTCCAATCTGAAATATTACAGAAATCGGTTGGTTCTAAATACTCAGATGCTTTTCTTATACCAAGCAACGTGGCAAAGGTTTTAAATGGTCCGTAAATCATCTTTATTCCCTTTGAATTAACCAACTCAATAATAACACCTTCAGTGTACATCCTTTTTTTAACCCCATCGCTTCGTCCATTTCTACTTGATAAGGGTTCAGCAACTTTTATACCACATTTCGCTATTCCGTACTCCTTAAATATAGAAGATAAATGATCTCGGTAATACGTCAATACTTGAGGATACGTATAAGCAGCTGGCTCATTAATCTTACCTTTGGTAATGATTTTAAAATTATCATTCTGTTGCTCATAAACGATATAAAAAACTTCCGATGGCGAAACACGTAGGCCTATAGCACGCATAATGCTTTCCCCCTAAATTAGTTCATTAAGAAAACATTAACATAAAATTCCTGCTGACAGGGCGTAAAAATGAAAAATATGGAATAAATATTTATGGTGTTTTTTTGTTTATTAAAAGGTGTGTAAGCGAACAATTTAGCATGATACAATAGCATTGAATAAACAAAGCTTGGAATTATTCACCTATTTCTTAGATGAAGAAAATTCTTAAAACATTTCTTCAATCATATTAATGACCTTATCCCAAAAAGAAAACAGCAAAACAATACCTACAATTAAAGACGTAATAACAGATGTTAGAATCGGGTGTTTAAAAGCAAACGAATTTTTCTCATTCTCTTTTCCATTTTTATCACCAATATGTGAGTTTTTAATTTTATTATTATCACCTATGTTAATACTCATTAGGTTTCACCTACCCTTAAGAATATTGCCTATACTGGATTTCTTAATTTTGTTCCTATCACCTATGTTAATGGAATCATCAAAAATGATTTTTCCAATTTGATAGATTGTTTCTTTTGCCTTTGTTGGATTTTCCTTAACTTGTGATTCGATATCTAAATCATCTAAGTTATCGAATTGCTTTTCTAACTCCATAATAACTTCAACTAATTTTGATTTAACCTTTGAATAAATACCTCGAATAATATTTGGGGGAGCTACGACTTTCATACCTGTAAGCTGAAGCTCAGGAATCGAAATACTGTGACAGAAAGCAGTCGGAATTACTTTTGCATACTTTGATTCTTTTGTATCACCATAAACTTTATTCAAAGTGCTAATACCATCTGTTATATGTATGGTCGTGATCTCATCTATTTCTTCACTAGATATCAGGTTTTCTAAAGGTACCTGACTATCACTATATTGAGCGCGATAGTTTACAATGTAATTTCCAACAGGATAACCTTGAATGACTCTATATTCAGGGAGGCTCTCTAGGTTTTCATATCCTTCCAGTTCACCATTTACCCATTTAATAATGAGAGGGTTTTGTAAGTCTGAGAGTACAACTTTCAGCCTTAAGAGGATATTCTCAATGTCTTCATCTCCTGCTACCACATCTTTTAAAAGTTTGCTCCTTGCCATATCACCACTCCTTAATGCGAGTTTATCTATTTATTGTATAATAAAATTTGAACTTACACTTAAATTGTTTACAGAAAAAATATCGACAAAGGAGAGGGTGCAGAATGATAGAGAAGCTCCCGCTCTTCTAAGCCTTTCTATTTATCCATCTATCTTTCTCTTCCTACCACCTAGCCCTAAACATCTTCCTTCTCGTAAAGAAAACCCCACCCCTCCGATCCGTTCGCATGAAGATCACCATAGAATGAGTTCTTCCAACCTGAGAACGGGAAGAACGCCATTGGGTCTGGAAGAACGATGTTGACGCTGAGCATGCTGACTTCGATGTTTTCTCTGAAGTAGCGGACGTTGCTGCCGCTTTCGGTGAAGAGGCATGCGCCGTTTCCGAAGCCGAATTCATTTGTGCTCTTTACGGATGACGGACCCCAGGAACAAATCGTCATCTAGTCCGTTTCCAATTTTATTTCATCCGCTTTTTCGTTCAGCTTTTTAAAGCAGTGGCTCGACAACATCGTCGACTGCGACAACGACCGAGCAGGCCATGTAGCGCGCGCCTGCTGGTCCGTAGGAAGCCGCAATAATTTCTTTCACCGCTGCATTAAGATCCATGTCTGCCATGACGATGGAATAGTTTTTCGCACCTGCAAGTGCTTGGACGCGTTTGCCGTTCGCTGCCCCCGTTTTA
>Ga0114955_1000627_pt1 | contig 16591 bp, 24 predicted proteins | sample Porto_5metaG_FD_87302 | JGI IMG/M metagenome (GOLD analysis project Ga0114955, IMG submission 87302) | Marine algal microbial communities from Porto, Portugal - Porto_5 metaG | ecosystem: Host-associated > Algae > Red algae > Unclassified | place: Portugal: Porto | collected 2015-02-02 | reverse complement strand
TCGCGGCGACTGCGAACGCTTTCCGTGCACTTGGACTTTCTTGTGTCTAAGAGGCAGTTACGCAAATTTACAAGCGTGCACGACGCACGTGCACGGGTTTTTTCTCGATTTCCCGTGCACACCCAACGCGAGCAGACAGGCAAAATTTAACGTGCCGCCCCAACCAAGCCCCCCCCCCTACTAGTGACAAAAATGGTTCATTCCAACAAGGACGGCTTGCATCCGCCGCCAGCTCCTACCCTCCAGCGTGCCGACGCTTCTCCAGGCTACAAACCACCAGCGAGCAGGGGCCTGCGCGCTCCAACGTCGGACGCGAGTCGTCAAGAGCAGCATTCGTGGGCTTGCCTTGGCCCTGCGCCGCCGACCACCCTCGTTGGATCCCCGCGCTTTCGCCAATTCCCTGACCGTGCACTGTCCAGGTCCGATGCGCTCGCGCCAGAACCCTCCTACCCTACCCCACCGTTTCCTTCCCGCAGCAGTCTCGGCCTTGCCTTTGCCCCGCGCTGCCGACCACCACTGTTTGGTACGCGCGCTTGCCCCAGTTCTCTTGTCGTTCTCAGGCTAGGTCTGGTGCTCTCGTGCCGGACACCCCCTACACTGCCCCACCGTTTCCTTCTTTCCATTCCCCTGTGTGCCTCCCCACTCCCCCACCCTACCAAACCCGAAGAGGTGCAAAATGATTTTCTGGTAAACTGTGGTCATGCAGGCCACTTTTCTGCTCGAATCACGTCGTTCGTGTGTGTCCCGTTAAGACAGTCACATCTGGGCGCTGCTCAGACACGGACTTGTGTGGCCAAACACGTGCTCAAACAAGCGCCGTTTAGACAGGGCCTGTGTACCTCTCGGCCATGCGGCAAACGCGGCATATCTCCGCCCTTGCTCAACCGTTTACGCTTCTGTTTAGCTCATTAGAGAGTTTTTGCAACGCGTGTGAGAAGGGTTTGTGAGATGTTTGTGAAAGCTTCGGCCGGATGAAGCATCTCAAACGCACAACCGGGCACTGGGTGTGAGTCGGATACAAAATTCCGTCTCACTGCTTCTCACGGGTCGTGATCATTTTCCTGGATCTGTCACGACCGTGAGAAGGCCGACCGGCCTCCACGGAGGCCACCTCCCCATGCTGTGGGGAGGTTAACAGCCCGATTGATTGGCTCACATCGCACGAGGTGATAAATAGCAGACGGCGCGTCACCCATTCCGCTGCCTCCACGAAGAACATGATTGGCTCCGATTCATACACGTAGTAAGGGAGGGTTGGTCCGCGATCCAGTGAAGAGCCGCTATCGGCATAGCATATGGCCAATCACATGAGAGTATTCAGACTACTTGGACATCACACCATGCAAGTTGTTTTCTTTTCCATCGGACTTGAATAGCTGCCTTGCGCTCGCCCAAGGTAAGGGCTTCACAGCGCCGCCGCCAGCCGCCACTTAGCACGCCCACCGCCCACGACACGCGCGCGCGTGCCTACCTGCCATCGCACGCGCGCGCGGGAACGGGCTCACGCACATCGCTCCGACCAGCGACCGTGACTGGCTGCCCGCGCTTGTTGCTCTCGCCTACGGCACTCGAGCGCCGGCCGCTCTCGCGCTCGACTCTCCCGCGCGGTCCCTTCGCGCCATTGCTCATCGCGGGAACTGTGGCGCGCGTCTCTTGTCTCTCCACGGCCGTGCACACGCCCCTTCCTCTTTCCCATCTCCACGCCGACATCGTGTGCCGTCCCCCCTTGATTGCACTCCTCCTCCCTCCGTTCTACTGCTGTGCAGCTCGGTCATGCCGGCACGCGGTGGACGGCGCGCCGGTGCTGGACGTCCGTCCGGGGCGCAGCGTGCCGCCCTTGATCCTAGCCAGACACGGCTTTTCCCGCTCGGTGGACGTGCTGCGCGCGCCAATTCTAACTCCCCTGTTCGTGGAGGCGCTGCTACAGCGCCGCTTGGGGACAAGGCGCCGCGCCGCAGCCATGCCGCCGGGGGTAGAGTGGCATCACCGGGCGACCGTACCGGGCATCCACTGCCGGGCTCGTCGCAGCCGCCACCGAGAGGAGCTTCACCTGCGCCACCGACGGGCGCGGCGCCGCAGACGGTTCCGTCGCAGCTGACAAGCGCATCTCCGCTTTCATGCGCGTGGCCCCCGACGGGCGCGTCGGCACCAACGGGCCCGTTGGCGCTGACGGGCGCATCGACGCCGACAGGCCCGCCGCCGCCGACGGGCCCGTCGCCAAAGTCACCGACGGGCGTGTCGCCAGCAGAGGTGGCGTCAGCGCAGCCATAGACGTGCGTCTCGCCTACAGACGGGGCGTCAGGGCCCCCACTGACGGGCTCGTGGCCAACAACGGGCCCGCTGACAACCATAAGCTTATCACAACCGATTTCAACAAGTGCGTTCCCACCGATGGATGGTGTGCCCACGGATGGGCTTCCTGACATCGTACGAGCGGTGCTGGACAGGGACGACCAGGAGGCGGAGGGCTCGGACAAGATTTAGGGGGAGTTGGAGGACGGGTTGGAAGAAGGCGACGATGGCATCGACTGGGACGAGCGTTCTCTCCCAGATGCCGTGGACAAGGCAGAGTGCAACGGCGGCGTTGGGGATGAGTTCCTTGAAGAGGAGGAATTTCCGGACTGGGAGTTTTACTCGGCTGTTGGCGCAATGGCGCCCTCCTGTGCGACCAAGGCGGGCCAGAGCGTGGAAACCACCAGCTCCGTGCAGGCTTCAAACTTCTCCTCCTCTCCGAGCAGCAGCGATGCCCTGTTCCCCCATGTTCCCGAGCGGGTGGTGCCAACCCCGTGCGGTGGTCGCTGCATAAGTACTTGCGCTGGTTCAAGGCGAAATTCCTGTTCAAGATCGTCTTCATGGTCGGCCTGAAGACGTTCAGTGTGCCCGCCCCCGATCCCGTCGCCACCCACAGGGTACTCTGTCCTGAGAACCACCTCCTACCGCGCATCATCGTGTACTCACCCTTTGACATCCGCGGGCCTTACCGCCCGCTTTGCCCGTCGTGCGGCAGCGATGCAGTCACAATCGACGGGTGGTCACCCTTTCGTAGGGTCATTGACATGGAAGAGTGCGTGTTTGTAGTGAGCCGTCGCTATCGCTGCGCCAAGAAGCACAAGTACCACTGATTTCCAGCATGGCCCGCCAAGCTGCTCGAAAAGGCGCCTCCCTACGTCAAGCTCACCTTTCCCGTGGTCTTCACCCATCTCCTAGGCGTGACTCAAATGGTTTTTGACGCCATGCGGACGTGGACCGAGAGAGGCGCCGGGTTCGGGCCGTTTGCCCAGTTTATCCGCGAGAACCACACTCGCCGCCACCACCGCAAGGAGCTCGCCTACCTGTCGCGGCTGACGGACGTGATGGAGGACTCTCCATGTGGAGACTTTCGTGTGTCGGGCTGCTCGGCTGAGGTGGCGGCCAAGTTCCCCCGCTTCCCGGAATTCTCTGAATCAACGGGCTCGAGCGGCTGCCATGGCTCGAAGAATTTATTCCGTTAGGTGTATACGCGCGGAATGGAGAAGCTGGCGGTGTTGATGCGGAAGCGGTGCGCGATAGTACCCGCCCGCATGCTGTCGGGCGACCACGTTTTTAAGATCATCAAGTGCCACTTCACCTACAACGGCGAGCAGCTGTTTTTGGCAGCGTACTAGGTCTTCAACGAGCACACACAGGTTATGGTCACGATTCTCACCCAGTCCAAGTCTCTTGAGGAGCTGCGCCAAATGTTGATGAGTGTTCAGCAGCGGACGATGGCTTTGGGGCTACCAGCGCTGCAGATTGACGTCTTCTTTACGGAAGACCCGACGGCATAGGCGTCCTTTCTTGAGGGCGTTTACCCCGGCCTGCGCAAGACGATTGTGTCGTTGTCGCCGTCTGCGGTCCCGACCAAGCTACTGCTGGTCTTACCAGGCAGCCACGTGGTGCACTGCATCACCAGCATTGACGAGGCCAACACGGCCATCGATCTGATGCTGGAGGAGGTCGGTGGCGAGGTTGGCTGCCGCGTTGTCGGGCTCGACGCAGAGTGGAACCTCGACGGAGGGCTACATGGGCGAAAGGGGGGCGCTGTGCGTGTTGTGAAAGTTTAATCACCCTCCGAGACGCTCATTGTTCACCTGTCGCGTATGTCAAGCTTCCCCCACAGACTCAGGGCCCTCTTGGCCAACCCGGACATCGTGAAAGCCGGAAAGAGCATAGGTGGCGACATCAAGAAGCTCCTGGTTGAGCACGGTGCGGCCTCGGCAAGCACGGTGGAGCTGGGCACCTTTACGAAATCCCGCCAGCTGGTGGGGAACGCCACGATTGGCCTGGCGGGCCTGGTGAGCGTTCTCCTCAAGGAGACGCTAGACAAGGACTCTGAGGTGCGGCTTTCCAACTGGAGCAGACCGCTGTCGGTCGAGCAACAAAAGTGCGCTGCCCTAGACTCCTACGCGTCGCTGGTCGTCTACCAGCACATCCTGCAGAGTTCCAGCCCGGTACCGACACCTACGTCGTCTTTTCAGGCGATGGAGCTGCTGGTCACCGACTCTAGCGGTTCGCGCCGGGTGGCTATCTGTGTAATTGCCGACGAGCAGCCGGCCAAAAACGGAAGATTCATCGGTGGCGCGAAAGCGCGCGTGTGGGTGAGGGTGGTGCGAGTCCTTGTGCCGTCGTTCATCCTACCGTTCGCTAGCTAGCGGCAGCCGTCAACTTTGGCGGCTCTGGTGCAGCACAGAGAGACGATTGGCACGGAGCCTGTTTTTGTTGCTGCACGCTTCCACCTGCGTGACGCTTCACATCCCATTGAGAAGCGTCTTGCCGACCAGCGCGCCGAAGCTGCCCACCTCGTCCCACCTGTCCCACGTGAAGACGGTGCCATGGACGCCCTAGCCGACCTGCAAGAGCCGATAGACCACATGCGCAACCTGGGTGTTGTGCCGTGCGTGGGAAGCCAAGTTGTGGGGGGAGACGGCGTTGCTGGAGACCATGATGATGACGGCGGCACGAGGGGACGTGCGGGAATGGCTGCTGAGGCCCGCGACGACGGCCTGCTTGCCGAAGCGGAGGTTCAGGACGGTGAGGAGGACAACGGCGGCCCCGCCGCTCCGCACGGGCTGACGTCTGGTGTCAAAGGCGATATCATGCACTTAATGGACCGTGTGCTTCGGCGTGTGCCAAAGAACCACGGTGCCACGGCGCTCTTCAGTCGCTGCTTTTCCCACGCCCTCATGTTCTACAACTCAGCGGATGCCGAGGCTGCGCGGAACGTCGCGGCCGAGAAGTGGCCGGACATGACCTGGCGGGAAGTCCTTTACCGCCAGGCTGATTGGGTCAACCGGCGGGTGCGGCGCACCGTGCCCGCACCCAAAGTCATCGTGCCGCGCCTGGAAATGCTGTTTGCTGACTGTGGCAAGATCGTCGACGCGAGTACGAAGCAGCCGCTCTTCAACGAGGCGACGTGGAAGGCGGCGCGGCATGTCATCCAAACGGCAAAGGGTGGGTGAGTGACCGACCCCATGGGCGCTCCCCTCTACGTGCTGCGCAGACGCGACCAATACAATCTCCCTCTGTGGCTGTGCTCGCGTGGCACAAACTCTAACGAGGCGAGCGTGCACCAAAAGTTGGTCAGGAACTTTTCGGGCATGAAGGGGGCGTCTTCAGAGCTCATCTCCTACTCACTGCTGGAGTGGACTCTGCGCCACAACGAGCGGGCGATGCGCAACACCCCATCAGGCCCTACCAACATTGGCCACTCGGATGTGTGGATTCTCGACGACATCCTCAAGTTGAGGGAACACATCGTTAAGAGCCGGCTCTCCCACTTTTCGCACCTCCTTGCCGCTGACTTTGACCTTCCAGAGTTCTACTGCGGCGTCACCACGCTCTCCCCTGATGTGCTCGAGGACTGTGGTTTTCCAGAAGCCGCCATGCTGAGCCAGATCTCTCCGCTGCTGCCCAAGCTCTCAACGCAGAAGCGGTACCTAATAAAGGCAATGGACACCAACGTACCGCTTTTGCCGGTACACACGAAGGAGGAGAAGATCCTCTACCACGACGTCATGGGGCGGTTGCGTCACGAGCTGCTTCGTGCTCCGTCGGCGACGGAGATGACCGTTGACTTCAACCGCGTCGTGGCGGACGACTGGCTCCGACGGGCGGAGCAGCTCGCCTCCGTCAAAGACAGAAAGCGCTACGGCTTCAAGCAACCCACGCTTTGGTTCAAGTCCCAAAGCCACATGCTGTTGTACCAGTCGTTCTACGAGCGGTCGCAGAACGTGACGAGCACGATCCTGCTGTCGCATCCCGACAAGTCCCGCAAAACAATCGCAGGCTCAAACGTGTCCACGATCGACTTTGGCGCTGCTGCAATGGACATCTCCCCCGTGTCCGGGCGCCCACCCCCCCGTCAACAAAGACGAGGGCGCCGCCAACCAGCGTTGACGCGACCAACCACGACTATGGCCGGCCCCAGCGCGGCGTCGCCGTCGGCGGGTGGCGGAGTTGGGTCCGCCGAGACGCTGGCTGCGACGGCGTTGGACACACCGTAAGATCCCGGGATTGATGCCTCCATCACCCCGTCCAACTTTTATGGCGACGCGGAAACTGCCTTGGCCGCATACGCGAAGAAGCGGTCGAGCCGGGACGCGAGGAAAAGGGCAGGGGGTGGCATGGTGGCCATTGTAGCGGGTAGCGCCTCAAGAACAAGTGCGGCAAGCGGCGGCTCTAGCGCGAACGTGGGAGCCAACCCAACGGACCACGGTGCGGCGGGGGCCCCGCCAAAGAAGCGAGGCAGGCGCCATTGTCAGATTTGCTTCTCGGCGACGTGCCCCGGCGACAACAGGCAGTCCGCGTGCGTGCCTCTTCGGAGCGGGACGGGCGGCCAGGCCAGACAGGCCGGGCAGGTCTGGCGCGCAGGCTCGGTCACCCCTGTCATGCTCGGTGGGGCGGCGTTTTGGAGCAGCGCCGCCTTGCCGTCGTCTGATGGCACGCGGACCTCCCCCGCCGCGTCTGCATCACCCTCCCCCGCCTCTTCTCATCCGCGACTGGCTCCCCGGCCGACACCCTTCCGCACACCTACGATTCCACCGCCGGCGTCACAGCTTCCGCCAAGAGGTGTGTCTCGTACCATTCTTCCAAACCTGCTGCCTTTGAGCACGAAACCAGCTCTTCCTGGTCCATGGGCTGGAGAATGGGATGGGGTCGGATGGAGTGGGGGCACAAGTGGCGCGAGCGGTCGGATTCGGGACGCGCGGGGTGGTCGAGGACGGGATGGGGCAGAAAGGCGTGGGGGACGAGGTGGCGGACTTGGTGCTGATCGTCCTCCTTGTGACCAGCCACCTGAGCGGAGTGGGGACTCGCATTGATGGTGAACATGACTCATTTTTCTCTCGTCTTGTGTTAGCCCTTCCAGGAGTTAGTGACGCCTGTAGGGTGACACACGAGGACAGTCTACCTGTATGTGCGATGGACAATAGAGTAACCGTTGAAGCGTAAAACAGACCAGGCAGACCCACAACCACACAGCCGCACCTCTATCCGAAGAGCCACACTTTCCCAATTCACCCCTCCCTCTTGGCTCTACATCGCTGCTCCCCCGTCCGCTGCAATCCTCAAGGCCTCCAGGGAAACACAAGCGACGATAGTCTCACACATCTCCTGCAGACGCAGCCGTCTTCTCCTCATCCGTACAGATACCACCGTCGCACTAGGAAGCACACCCATCATCAAGAAGCCGGAGCATGGCTCTCATTGCTATCCTCCCCGTCGGGGAAAACACCGTCGGCGCTCAACCCTACGCGCGCAGCCACAATTCGTGGCTGGAACACCTTCAAATACTTGCTGAACACCCCCACCGACCGTATGGCCCCGTGGCCCACCACTCCCATTGTGTTGTTCATTTCCTGCAACAGGTCAGCAGATGTGTTCAAGCCCCTGACATCGGCTGCCTGCTCCTGGTGGACGGGGCGCTCGGCAAAAGCCAGTTGCTGATCCTGCCTGCCGCGGCGGGCGCGGCGAGTAAGGGCAGAAATTCCTCTCGGTCGGCCGGCGCCGCCACGGCGTGGCTCTTGGTCGCCCCCACCTCCGATAACATATCCAGCGCTCGCGGCGGCGTCACGCGATGGCGGTTGCAGCTGGCGCCCACTGAGCTCGAGGTCTATACTGCGTTGCCAGTGGCGGGGCCCATATCATGGCAGCTCGAGTCCTGAGCCGGTGCTCTTAGCAGACCACAAGATCTCAGGTGGCGCCCGCCGAGGCTGTGCCCACCGTTACGTCGCCTGTAGCGGAAGGTTCGTCTCAAGGTTTAGCGAAGGCGGAGTTGGTGCCGTCAACAGCTCACAGCGTCCCAGCGCAAATGCTCGTAACGGGGTATACATTCTACGAGGGTTGAAGAGTGGCTCAAAGTCCAGAAAGGCAGCAGAGACTGACCGGGCGAGGCCCCAACGTCGTCCTTCAGAGAGCCGCCGCAAAGCCTTGTGTGGCAAGATTCTCTGCTCGCACGATAGCCCCCGCTTGCTTGGAATCCACAGTCAGTCAGGACTCAATGACAGCGGAGTATTGTGGCCAGGAATCCCTCTCTGTGTAAAGGCCACCGCAGCGCGGCTGCCACTTGAGCGGACCGCTTGGCAGTGTGCAGCGTTCGCAATGTACATGTGCAGGAACGCTCTGGCCGGACAATCGGACGGAAGAGAGACGGCTAGGAATGGGTCTGGTGAGGTGAAGGTGCACACAAGCTGGAACGTATGTGCAGCGGCTGACGACCTGCGCCAAGAATCTCCTTCTTTGCGGACATCAGAAGAGATGTCCCGACACTAGTCGCAGGCTCTCACGGCACCCTACAGAAGGATTCTTGGCGCACGCGCCGTGCGTCTGCAGTCGCGATTGGGACACGTCTCGCTGGGCTACCAAGCGTTGTGTGCCCCAGCTGCCTCCATCCGAGCAAGGCCACTTGAGGAGCACGAAAGCAGCTGTAACAAGCTATCAGTAGCCTTGGGTCCACACATGACTTGTCACCCTTGTTCTGGTAGTAGAATCTGCGCAGCCTCAGCCAATGAGATGGTCTGGGTTTTCCTGGAGGTGCTCCTGATTTCCAACGCGCCGGCACAGTGTTCCCTGTGCACGACCAAAAGATGGCCTCTTTCCCTCGTCTCTCGAGGTCGCCCCGTGGTGACCAGCCAGCAGATCGCGGTCCACGCTCTCGAGGTTCCCATCATACTTCCGTCCCCATACTTCCCTAGGTCTCTTCCCGGGGTCCCCCTCGCGTTTCACCCGCCTTCTGCCCGACATGCACCAACGCTGCGCCCGAATTTCTGCGAATGGCCTTGAGAGCCACGCCCCGTCGCTACGTCGCCGGTACCCAACCATTTGCATGAGCAGCGTAGCCCACGTCGTACTATACTGCAACACGCCCACAGAGTCAGACACCGCCGTGGCGCTGACGCTCAGGGACATGGAGCGTGGATATCCCTTGGTGATGCTCGCGTGCTCTTCCTGCTTGCACCTGGGCCGGGCATTCCTCCGACGGGGCCTTATCTTGACTAGCGTCCACGACTCTATGATTATGACATTCGAGGCCACAGACGACGGGATGCTGGTACTCGACACCCCACCGATGATGGTGTTCGTGCCGATTGTCCGTGAGCACTTTCCCTGGGCTAACGAACTGCGGATGCTTTCGTGGTCAAGCAACCTGTCGACCGAGCCGGTAGGGCTGCTGGTGATGTACTGGCTTCTTAGCCTGCGCATCCTGCACGCTTCGCGATTGGCGGAGAACGCCCCACCAACCGGCACGCTGCGTGGCTCACTTGCACGACGTGTGTGACGCGCGAGGGACAGGTGTGGAGGGGGCTGGGTGTCCCGTATTGTGAACGATGGCCGCCAGTCACGTACGGGTGGGGGATAGGCACCACAGCTTCTTCATAATTGTGGGCCTCACGCTGTTCTGTCGAATTCGTTCTTTGTGTACAAACAGTATCTATCTCTTCGCAGTGGCGTATCGTACCAACCGGCCCACTACCACGCCGAGCTCAGTCGTACGCCTGCGGTGACTCGACTGTAGAATGGGCCTGTCCGCGGGGCTCATGGGGGCATATGCATCATCTCGTCCGAGACGTCTGATTTGCCACAATGCCATCTTGAGTACTAGTCACGCGCCAATTTCATCCGTCCGAATCGAGTACGAATGCGGTCAAGCCCCACTCAACAGTCATTGATCACACTGGTGAAAACACCTCACGCCTGGATGGAGTGCTGGGCTACTGGCCGGATGGCGCCAGATTAATAGACGTGCTAGCCTAGTCGGCAGTGGCCGCGATAACGGCACGGACGGCTGCCGACGGGCGCTACAACCAGGCACCCTCTGTTCACTTCGCGGTACGGGGGGGATACGGGAGGATAGGCTAAGGGGACAAAGCTCATACCATCAAGTATGTGGCGCACGGATGCGTGGGAGCACCTCACTCTTGTCCAATAAACTTCGCGGACGGCATCGGGGCCACTTACGGCAAGACAACGGCCCTGGGCCCCTCCTTCTGCCGGCTTGCGTCCTACCGCTGCGGCTGCCAAGCCGTAGGTGGCGGGTACGTTCGCCGCGGTTTCGCCGCACAACGGTGGTGGCACCGGCGGCCACCGCCACGCGTCACCCGATAAGACGCCGTCGGAGCCTGTCCGCCGCAGCGACCGCCATCGACGGCCAACGGTGCCTTAAGCCGCAGCAGTAGCGAGCAGTGGCGCTGTTGGGCGCCCCGTCGCCACCTGCGGCCGAGAAGACACCCGCGTCGGTGCGAGTCGCTCGTCCTCCGTTTTGTAGATTTCTCGCTGGTCGACACACACCGCCGGCCGTCGTCTCTCCGACAGCACCGCGAATGGCGATTGACTTCCGCAGAGCCGCGGCGGCTCCCCGCCAAGGTTTAGCGCCGGCCGCTGCGGTGGCCGACTGCCACAGTGGCCGCGCAGTTACAATACACACGACCCGCCCGATGACCGCCCCCGCTGCGCTGGACGCCGCCAAGGCGTGCCACTGCCGTTGAGACCACCACCCAGACTCGCGCGAGTGCTTAACGCCACAGTCGCTGCCACTGTCTCCCCCTCGATCACGCGGCGCATGCCGTGACGCGCGCCACTACGTAGTGGCCGCCAGCTGGCGTGCTGCCGGTGACAGTCGCGACGCTTCGCTCGAATCCTTCCGGCAAGGCCGTCGCCGGCACTTTACAGACTTTTCAGTGTCCGCCGGCTGTCAAAGACGACGCCGGCACCGCCATCTTGATGCCATTTGTCAACCGCGGGAAGCGGCAGGCGGCGCGGTCGTGTGCATTTGCGGCGGCTGCGATAGTGGCAGCGGTAGCGGTGGCGGCAGCGTGGTGGGCGACGGCGGCGGCCCCACGTTCTATCATTGCTGCTGTCGGAAATTCTGCATCTTTGGCATGGTTGCGTTGGCGGCAAGGCAGCCATAAGGCTGCCGTCGTCCCCATCGCCGCACCGCACGTGCATAGCAGCGGTTGAGGCACCGTGACACGGTGTCTCGGCGGCGATGGTGCCGACAGTGGGTTGCCCCCCCCGCGCAGCCGCGAGCACGGCCGCAGCCACCGGCTAGTCGGCCACACCAGACCGCACGCTGCCGGACACAGCGCAGCGGCCAGTTCTTGTAACGGTTGGGCGGTGGCAGCGGCGGTTCGCGCGCATGAACCACTACCGCCCCAGAAAGTGAAGGCAGGCCCCACTGTGCAAGCCCGCCGACACGGGCGCCGCCGCCGCTGCCGCGTTTGCAGCCGAGAGAGACATCGTAAATTGGTACATGGGAGCAACCAGGGCTGGGGCGCACGGCCGTCTCTGCGCACCCTCTGCCAAACGTACAAATAGCTGTGGTACAAACACCTCACGGACCCCGCAATTAGGCGACGGCCAGGAAACGGTCCCCGCTGGATCTCCCTTCTTCGTCTGCCCCGTTAAGACGGCCATCACCAGCCCGAGTGTAGCCTTCTAGCTCAACAATCAACATCTCTTCCACAAACCACAGGCACGAACACAGTGAAGAAGATCACAGAAAACGTACTCGCCTGGAAGCGAAAAACGCAACTGCGGACAAGCGAGTCTCAGATGTCGGTAGATGCGAACCAGGCTGTTTTGCAAAGAGCTTGGGCGCTCGATGTATGCCTGCCCATAGAACAGGCGCCTAGTGCATCGTGCAAGCCCATGAAGGGCGCTCTCTGCTCAAGGCAGCCGCCGTGAGGGGCGCCAAGAACAACGTGCAGGCCGAAAACGGGCGCTCAGCCCCCCCACCCCATGTCGTCGTCAAGCTCGGGGGAGCGTGCTGCCCGACGTCGTCGGCGCAACACACGCAGCGCTGCCCATAAGCGAAGCGCGTGGTACGTCTTGCTGCCGACGACGTCAACGACGACGGTGCCAGTGAGCGTCATGTGCGCTGATCGATGGCTCCTTTATGAACTGTTCTGTGGTTTCTGCCTCTGTCCAGCTCTCGATTCTTCCCTCGAAAAGAACTCCCTGGTACTGCGCGAGATCATATTCAAAAGTTGCTGGCTCGTGCCGGTTGCGAATCGGGAAAGCCGGCGAGAAGCAACTAATATTGTGAATGATTGCAAAATGGAGCGCTGGGAGACGGCCGTGCCGTGCGCGGAGCTGTTCCCGGTGCGGCTGGATGACACGCGGCGAGACGCGCCGTGCGTGGGGAGCGGCCGCGACACGCCGCGCGTGGTGTCTGCCGTTAATTGTTGCGCCGTGCGTGGGGAGCGGCTGCGACGCTCCATGCGTGGAGAGCGGCCGCGACTCGCCTTGCCTGGCGAGCGGCCGCGAGACGTCTGCGGCGGCGGCGCAGGCGGCGGCCACCACCGCGGCCGGTGCCCGTGCGGGCCACGCCATTGGCGGTGGCCTGTGCGGAGCAGCGCGCGTCTTTCTGCGCCATTAGGTGCGGCGCGGCGCGCCCGCCACCGCTCTCGTCGCTCGCCGTCCCCACCCGCGGCAGCGGGAGCGGCCGGCCGCGCCACCCCACCGCGCGCATGGCGGCCCGCGAGGCGGGCGCACCGGCGGAAGCTCAAGTGGTGCGCCGCCAGTGTGGCGGCGGCGGCGCCGCCGCTGCCTGTGTCACCACCTTTCAAGTCGCTTCCGCCATCGCCACCGCCGCCGCTGCCGCGAGAATGCGCGGGCAGGTGCCGCCCGCGCCCGCCGCCGCGGGGATGGCAGGTGCCCGACACGCCCGCGGCCGCTCCATTGCGGCCCGATGGGCCTTGCCGTGGCGGCGGCTGCCGCCACTCGCATACTTGCGTGGCGCCCAGGAACCGTGCCTTTGGGCGTCGTCGGCGGGCGGTGCGCACCCCCCCACCCCCCCCGGGGCGTCTCCCCCGCCACCCTCAGGTGCTGCACACCTACGGGTATGCGCGGCACGCACGGCCGGCGGCAGTCGCGGAGTGCACCCGCCACGCCCGTGTGTCCCGCGCGGCGCCCCTCACCGTGAGTTTCTCCTTTCCAGCATTTTGGACGGCACCAGCCGCGCAGCGTCCCCCCCGTGCTTGGTTCCCTGGACATTGTGGGCGATGAGGGCGGCGCCTGCGACCGGCGCGGGGGTGCGTAGGGTTGGCCACGATGTGTCGCGCGGTGCGTGGGCACTGGTCGCGACCGATTGCGTCGGTAGAGAGTAGCCGGAGCCTGTCGCGCGCTGCCTGAGCAGCGGCCCCGACCGCTCCGAACAGCCGTCCGACATGCAAAGGCACTTGAACAGACCTGCTCACTGCTCCGGAACGGTGACACTGGATGGGGGTGCGAGTGCGAGGTTCGCGTGGGAGGCGTAGGCGCTAGGGGCCAAAAGACACCCCGTCATTTTTTTGTGGCAAGAACGAGCGGCTGTGTGTTCCTTACGGATGGCCGGTGCGATAATGGATAGGGTGACACGACCAACGTACACTTTGTGTGCTCTCCAGCGTCTGGGTTACGCGTCTTGTTCAGATCAACTGGTCAGCCATTTCAGTCTAGTCGTGTCAGAGGATGGTCATAACCAGAGGTAGAGGGACAGAGACGCCAGGAACGTGACATTTTAGTTCCAAAGCAGGCAAGGTTAGTACCCCCAAAGCTACTAGCTGACCGGAACTCCGGCCCTCCAAGAAGAGAGAGTAAAAAGGTACAAAGAGACGGGAGAATGTGAGAAGGGCGCTGTGTACCTCGGGCTGCGAAATGAGCTCGAGCACGTCGGGCGGGCGGGATGCGTACGCGAGAAGAACTGGATGCTGCCGACCTCGGGTGAGCGGTGGCCAGCCCCGCCGCCGCGGCGGTCTTGTCCCGCCCGCCGCGGACTGCACCGCCTCGACCGTCGCCCCACGTCGCCGGGGACGGGGCTGGCAAAGGCAAGGGGCCGCGGCACAGCCGCAGAGGAGGGCGCGCGAGCGCCTGCCGCACGGCGCGGCCACAGCAAAGGCAAGGAAGAAAGCAAAAGCAGCAGCCACCCCCCCACAAAGTCACAAGGGGTGGTGGCGGCGCGCGAGCGCCGACAAGCAGCGCATGGCACGCCGCCGCGCGCGCGCGCGCAGGCATCGGCAGGCGGTGCGTCGGCCGCCGACCGACAGGGGAGGCGGCGACGCTCCAGCGGCGGAGAGGGGAGCGGGAGAGTGGAGCGGGCGTGGCATCCGAAGAGGCGTGCCACCCGCCAGCGCGCGAGGCACGGCCGTTGCACAGCGACGGCTCGACCCCCCGCGGGTCGTGGCCCGTGCCGCCGACGTGGCGACCGACAAGAAATATTCACACGGCCGGTTACAGGAGGAATCAGCATTCGGGTCAGAACTTCGGCATTCCGCCGAATCACTCTATACCACCCACAAATAAAGTGACATCTTCCTGTCGACAGGGAAAGGTGATGCAAGCTCTCATGATCTCATTGGCTGATGTGTTCACTCTAGTGCTGTACCGTGGAGAGTAATGTGAGTGAAGCACGCTCTGCGAGTAGAATTCGGTGCAAGTGCTGAAATCAATAGCTCTTCACCGGACGCTTAGATGATGGCATGCAGGGTCCCGCAGTTACGTGGTAACGATGTCTGCTGTCCGCGAGCCCAGATGGTCGGCACGGGGTACGCACCGCTGCTGACACGACAGGTGCCTCCCACGCTGAGAGCGGGGACTCGGGCCCTCGCTGTGTCGGACAGTGGCCTCCTGTTGCCTCTCACAAGCATCAGGCCGTGTGCTGTTCCACTGGGTGCCCACAGCAGGGAAGAGTACCCCCAGGCACGATAAAAATGTATGGCTGATGACCTTTGCGTGTGTCACCATCGAGATGCGTTGATGATCACCGCATCTCGCGGACCCCGGCGACGTCGTTGTGTGGACAGTTCGCGTGGGTGTTAAGAAGCATACATGTCGGGCACCCGGGATGTCAAGAACAATCTTGAACGACACAACGGGTGCTGCAGCTCGCACACGCAAGATGCGCAAGCGAGAGTCGATTGGTGAAGCTCGACCGAGGAAGACGAGGCGCGCGACACACGCAGGTGCTCAGAGGTCCCGCCGACGCCGGCCACTTGGTCAAGCAGCCGCTGCTGGCGTGCAGCAGCCCCGAGCCGTGCACCCCCCTCCCCCCTCCCCCTCACTCAACCACCCTCTTCCTTCTCTGCCGCTGTCTTCCATCCCCTGTTCCCGTTTTCCCCCAACTATTACCCCGCCTTCGCTGCGCGCCAGGTTTGGCGCCCACGGCGTCAATATCTCGGACGTACTCACCGCTGAAAGGGGCGCTGTGCTGATGACCCGTGGCTGGGTGGAAGTGCCCGAGGCGGTGACGGTGGCCACCACGACGACCATGTTGGAGCTGCTGGCCGACAAGACGAACTTGTCAATGCGGCCCATTTTCAATGGGCAGGACCTCACTGCTAGAGCCAGGAAGCACCGCGGAAAGAGGCGCCATGACGATACCCGGCTTCTACATATCTACAACGACGACAAAACCCCCCGCATGACCAACATGGAGCACATTGCCGGGTGGACTGCCGTCCGCGCGGTCACGGACGCGGTCGCGACGGCGGCCGATACCATCACCGGCGTCCACCACCATGCGTCGGACCGGACGCACATTCGCTCATCGGGCAGCTGCCCAGTGCAGCCCGCACACACGGAACACCCATGGCCGTGGCTACGCATCGGCGCTGCCCCCGGCTTCAGCGCTATCCTGGCGCTGAGGGAGACGACGGTCAACTTCTGGGGGGGCAGCCACGAGATCTTCCGGCGCCAGGCGTCGCTGGACGTTGTGCGCAGCGAGGCGGGCGAGCCGGTGGCCGTCCGCATCAAGGGTGGCACCCTCCTTGTGTTTCGCCACGACGTCATCCACTCAGGCGGTGCAAGCACAGTCCACAACGACCGTTTGTTTTGCAACATTTTTTCGGAGGGCGAGAACATTGGCAACGAGACGGGCTTGGTCACGTGGAAGTAAATCGCAATAACGTGCTTGTGTTCATCAGTTTCTCTCCACCGCCGTCTTCTTTCCTCGAACGGCGACAAACTTCCAATCGACGGCCCCCCCCCTCCGCTCGAGGGCGGCGGTGGCGTCCCCACATCGTTGGGCCCTTCACTCTTTCCCCCCATCCCCCCCCCCAAGCTGGTTAGTCGGACGGTCGGCCCGACCTCCCCCTCTGCG
>Ga0114955_1000624_pt1 | contig 16619 bp, 18 predicted proteins | sample Porto_5metaG_FD_87302 | JGI IMG/M metagenome (GOLD analysis project Ga0114955, IMG submission 87302) | Marine algal microbial communities from Porto, Portugal - Porto_5 metaG | ecosystem: Host-associated > Algae > Red algae > Unclassified | place: Portugal: Porto | collected 2015-02-02 | reverse complement strand
CGCTTGAATCCGGAAGCATCACATGAGCGAGCCCGGCTACTGAGTGAATAGAGTCATAAACGACAACTCCTACACATGATCCTAATCCCGCTGTTCGAAGCACTGCGGGTGCATGTGTAACATTCATCTCGGCAATTCCTACCTTAATCACTTGTTTATCATCTCTCACGATTCTTCAACTCCTAGAACCTTCAGCGTGATATCCATTATTCGTTTGGCTCACTGGAGGTGGTCTTCTAAAGAGAGCACTTGAGGTAAATTTAGAAGAACAATTAAACGGCTATCTACTTTAACGACTCCGTTCAAGTATTCTACAGCTGTTCCTTCAACTGTTTCAGGCACTGAAGCAATCGTTTTTTCATCAATATCCACCACATCATTTGCCGCATCGACAATCAAACCTGCTTCTATATCATTAAGACGAACCATAATAATACGTGTCAGCTCATGGTTAAGCTGTTCTTGTAAGTTAAAACGAGTGCGCAAATCAATAATCGGTGTAATAACACCGCGAAGATTAATAACACCTTTTACATATTCTTTTACTCCAGGAACACGTGTTATGTGCTGAATCTTTTCAATCGATTGCACTTCTTCTACTGAAATTCCGTACTCCTCGTCCTCTAATTGAAACACAATAATTTTCATGCATTTCTCCCTTTCCTTTTACAGCATTTGTTATTTAATCAAAGCGTTGCAATCAATGATAAGTGCTACTTGTCCATCGCCTAAAATCGTGGCTCCTGAAATAGCAAATACACCGGGCAGATAATGACCTAAAGATTTTAAAACGATTTCCTGCTGACCGATAAAAGAATCAACAATTAGCCCGGCGGTCTTTTCTCCTTTTTTCACAATAACGACTGAATAATGATCCCCTTGTACCGAGTTAGGCACAGTAAATAGTTCTTTTAAATCAACAAGAGGAATAATAGCTCCTCGAAAGTCAATAACCTTTTGACCGTGTACGTGCATGACCTCTTTCGGCTGAACAATAGCTGTTTCAATGATTGAAGAAAGCGGCAAGGCATAGCGCTCTTCACTCATTTGCACGAGTAAAGCAGAAATGATAGACAAAGTGAGCGGCAGCTGAATAGAAAAACGCGAACCGTATCCTTCATTAGAATCGATCGTTACAGAACCCCCTAGAGATTCAATCGTGTTTTTCACGACATCTAAACCTACTCCTCGTCCGGAAACATCTGAAATTTGTTCAGCCGTCGAAAAGCCCGAAGCGAAAATGAGCTCGTACACTTGTTTATCCGTCAGCGTTTCAGCTGTTTTTCCATCGATAATTCCTCGATCTAACGCTTTTTGTAGTATCTTTTCACGATTGATGCCCGCCCCGTCATCTTCTAAATCAATAAAGACATGATTTCCGCTATGATAAGCTTTAAGGCGAATCGTTCCCTTTTCATTCTTTCCGTTCTTTAAGCGCACTTGAGGCATTTCAATTCCATGGTCAACGGCATTTCTTAATAAGTGAACAAGCGGATCTCCAATTTCATCAATGACGGTTCGGTCTAGCTCTGTGTCGGCTCCGACAATTTGAAGTTCAATTTGTTTCCCTAAATCTTTTGAAAGCTGTCTCACCATACGAGGAAACCGATTAAAAACGGTTTCTACAGGCACCATACGCATATTTAAAATAATCGTTTGCAAATCTCCAGAAATACGGGACATCCGCTCTACCGTTTCGTCTAACTCGCTGTTATTCAATTCTTTTGATATTTGTTCTAACCTGCCTCTATCAATAACTAGTTCTTCAAACAAGTTCATGAGACTGTCCAAACGGTCAATATTGACTCGAATCGTCTTGTTATTTGAGGCCTGTCTTTTCTCTTCAACAGGCGGTTTAAAAGGTGCGGACACAGTAACTTCCTGTATGGCTGCTGCTGCTTCTTGTGAAACCGGCTTCTCCGTTTCTGTCTCCTTTTTTATGGGGACCGCAGCAAATTTCACGCTTTCTACTTCAGAGACTTCCATAATGCTCGCCTGCAGCTTTTCTTGCGATTCGGTCGTTACTAATATAACGATAAAAGATGATTCAAATTTTTCTTGTTCGATATCTTGAACGGTTGGTACTGACTTAATGACGTCTCCTGCTTGCTCTAACACATCAAATACCATATACGCACGCGCAGCTTTTAACAGACAGGTGCGTTCGAGCTGTACGGTTATTTCAAACGTATTAAACCCTTGATCTGCTGTTTGACTGAGCAGCGTTTGTACGAATTCATCATACTCAATAGAAGAAGCCGCATGCTCTGCTGCGGGTTCCTCTGCTACAATACGCTGCAGCTTTTGAACAAGCAATTTGACATCAAGCTGACCATCGCCGCCTTCAGAAATAGATTGAACCATTATTTCTAGCGCATCGACTGATTGAAACAAAGCATCAAGAACTTCCGTGTGCGCGTCGATTTGATGATTTCGAACGGCATCTAACACGTTTTCCATTTTGTGAGTTAATTGTGCTAAATCATCAAACCCCATTGTTGCAGACATACCTTTTAACGTATGAGCAGACCGAAAAATTTCGTTTACATAGCCAAGATCATCGGTATTTTTTTCAAAACGCATTAGCTGGTCATTAACGTTTTGAAGATGTTCCTTGCTTTCTTCAATAAACACTTCTAGATATTGATTCATATCCATCGTAACTTTCCCTCCTATTTCTGTGCGTAGCGAGAAATAAAGCTTCCAACGTTTCGCAGCGGTTCAATATAATCAACAAGCTTTGTAGAAACAGCTGATTTGGGCATTCCATAAATGACAGCTGTTTCTTCAGATTCAGCCAATATAAGCGCGTCTTTATTTTTCTTTAAATCAATAATGCCTTCCGTTCCATCCGCCCCCATTCCCGTCAACACAATAGCAAGTTTTTGATAACCTGAAATTTTACTAATCGACTGAAACAATCGATCCACTGAGGGGCGATGTCCTTTTATAGGTGAAGAAGTGTCTAGACAAATGCTGAGCTGTCCTTTTTTCTCTACAACCGTCATATGAAAACCTCCAGGAGCAATATAAGCACATCCTGAGCGAACGTTTTCATTGTCTTTTGCTTCTTTCACTTCAATATCAGCTAGCTGATTTAGTCTAACCGCTAATGATTTTGTGAAATTTGGAGGCATATGCTGCACAATAAAAATGGGTGCACTTATATCTTTTGAAACAGTTGATAATACTTCTTGCAGCGCACGCGGCCCTCCAGTAGAAGTACCAATACAAATCATTTTGTTCACCTTCGTCCCTGCCGGGAGGTTATATACACTGCTTTTTTGCATGTGCTGATGACTGCTTGAAGATATGTTGGCTTTACTAGCCAGCAATAGTTTAGAGATGAGCTCATCTTTCACTTTATGTAAGTCAAGCGAAATAGCTCCCGAAGGTTTAGCAACAAAATCAACTGCGCCGTACTGCATAGCGGTCAGCGTATTTTCAGCACCTTCTATTGTTGTACTCGATAACATGACAACAGGAAGAGGCTTCACACGCATGAGCTGTTTTAACATATCTAAGCCATTCATTTTGGGCATTTCGATATCAAGTGTCACAACGTCTGGCGACAGCTTGAGCGCTTTTTTTAACCCTTCTTCACCGTTACGTGCTGTACCCACAACGTGAAAACGACTGTCACATGCTAAAAAATCGCCGATTAACTTTCGCATAAATGCAGAATCATCCACAATGAGCACCTTTATTTCATTCACTCTAATTTCCTACCTTTCAAGAAAAAATCGTTTGAGGCGCCGAATAAACATTCCCTCGGTTTTAGCCGTTGTCCTATTGTCTTGAGGAATAAGCATATTCACCATTTCTATTAGTGATATACTCGCTTTAGATGCTGGGTTTTGAAGCAAAAAAGGCATTTGGCGATTGACCGCTTTTTGGACAGCTTGATCGTTTGGCACAATACCTAATAGAGAAATAGATATGTTCAAAAACTGCTGAACAGCTCGGTTAAATCGTTCATACGTCTCATTTCCTTCTTTGTCAGAAAGCGTCTTGTTAATAATAAGACGAACCGGTGCTGATACAGAATAGGAAGCTGCTAGCTTAATAGCAGCGTAGGCATCTGTGATAGATGTAGGTTCGGGTGTTGTGACCACGATCATTTCATCTACAGCTTTTAAAAACTTAAGCACACTTTCTGACATGCCCGCTCCCATATCAAAAATCATATAATCGTATTGATTTGTTAAAGAACTCAATTCTTGTATTAAATGAGCAAGGTCTGATGGAGACCATTCAAATACAGAGGAAACCCCTGTTCCACCAGCCACATAAGCTAAATCTTGAGGACCTTTTTTAATAATTTGCTGGATGGAAAGCTTTTTTTCTAGCAAATCAACCATCGTATAGGAAGCAGTTTGTCCAATCAAAATATCAATATTTCCCATCCCTATATCCATGTCAAAAAGAAGAACTCTTTGCTTTTTCTTCGTTAGCGCAAGAGATAAGTTTAATGATAGATTCGACTTTCCAACTCCTCCTTTTCCACTTAACACGGCTATTGTTTTACAATTCCTTAAAGAGTTTTGATGCTTCTTTAACACTTTTTCTCTTAAAACTGCTGCTTGATCATTCATCTTTCCAATCTCCAAACACATCGTCGATAAACTCTTCTATTTTAAATGACGAAACATCTTCTGGTACATCCTGCCCGTTTGTTGTAAAAGCAGCTCGCTGGCCGTAATGATATAACATATTTAAAAGTGAGCCTTTGCGGGTGGTTTCATCTTGCTTCGTAAAAATCAAGTGATCAACAGGCAGACTAGCAAAACGTTCATATACAGCTTTCATATCTGATACTTTTGACGTTAGGGCTAAAACAAGAAACGTTTGCAAATCTTCTTGAAACGTAATAATTTTCTTTAAATCATTTACGTATTGCGGTTCTAAAAAGTTACGGCCTGCTGTGTCAATAAAAATCACATCGTATGCTTCTGTTTCCAGCAACGCTTTTTTAAAATCTGCTCCGTTATAACAAATCGTTAAAGGCGCATTCAAGATCGAAGCGTACGTCTTAAGCTGCTCAATCGCTGAAATTCTATAGGTGTCCGTTGTGATAAATGCTATTTTTTGATTTTGTTCCAAGACACACTTTGCGGCCAATTTAGCAAGAGTGGTTGTTTTACCGACACCTGTTGGCCCTACTACACTTACATATTTTTTAAAAGGACCGCTCCATTCACTTGCTTTAAACTGATTGACAAGCCAGCTTTTCGTCCACTTCATGAGTTGGTTTGAGTCAGGGCGATGTAAGTAGTAGTACTCTAGCATAGGAGCCTCCAAGTTTTCTAAAATAGCTTCGTCTATTTCTTGCAAATGCAAATAGGCAAGCACATCTTCCACTGCTTTCGGATATGAACCTGAAGAAACCTTTGGCATTTGACTCATTTGTGAGACAAGAGTATTTAACTCACTGAGCTGCTGCTTCATAAAAAATTGATTATCTTCCATACTGGGTTCTGGCGGTGCTAAGTTCTTCTTTACGCTCAGCTTTTCTACGGAATCGACAGCTGCCAATACTTCTATTTTCGCCTTAGTAAATAAGCCAAGAAAACCTCCTGTTCGAATTTGTTTTGAATGTAAAATAACCGCTTCCTCCCCTAAATCTGAACGAATGGCTTTCATAGCTTGCGGCATAGATGCTACTACGTATTTTTTTACTTTCATCAGATATCCACCACTCCAACACTTTGAACTTCAACATTTGCTTCTAGCTCGTTATATGATAAAACCGCCATATGGGGAAAATACCGCTCAGTGATTTGGCGCACGTACATCCTCACCGCAGGAGAACATAACACAATTGGAGACTGTTCTTGAAAAGAAAGTGTTTCTATTTGCTTAGCTATACTTTCTACAATAGCTTGTGAAACGTTAGGGTCTAGTGATAAATAATTCCCATGCTCCGTTTGTTGAACAGCTTCAGCCATCGTTTTTTCAACTTTTCCTGAAAGGGTAAGAACTCGAAGCAGACCTTCTTGGACCGTGTATTGACTGGTAATTTGTCTTGCGAGTCCTTGCCGGACATATTCAGTTAACAAATCGGTGTCTGACGTCATTTTTCCGTAGTCGGCCAGCACCTCAAAAATAACGGGTAAATTTCGAATTGAGACGCTTTCTTTTAAAAGTTTTGCCAGTACCCTTTGAATGTCTCCAACAGAAAGCGGATTAGGCGTTACTTCCTCAATTAAAATAGGATACGTTTCTTTTGTGTGATCAATTAGCTGCTTTGTCTCCTGCCTTCCAATCAGCTCATGCGCATACGATTTTATAACTTCTGTTATGTGCGTAGACACAACCGACGGAGGGTCCACAACGGTATACCCGAACATCTCTGCCTGCTCCTTCACCGACTCGCTAATCCATTTCGCAGGCATTTTAAAAGCCGGTTCTAACGTATCAATTCCCTCAATCAAATCATCATCCATTCCCGGACTGATTGCTAAGTAGTGATCGAGCAGCAGCTTCCCTTTTGCCACTTCATTGCCCTTTATTTTAAGACAGTATTCGTTGGGCTGAAGCTGAATGTTATCTCTGATGCGAACAACCGGAATGACTAACCCTAGCTCAAGTGCCAGCTGACGCCTAATCATGACAATTCGATCAAGCAAATCGCCTCCTTGATTCGTATCAGCAAGCGGAATTAATGCATACCCAAATTCAAATTCAATCGGATCAACGCTTAATAGATTGACAACACTCTCTGGACTTTTCATCTCATTGTCTTCTAGCTCTTCTTCAGTAGGCGCCATTTCTTCACGGACCTCCTGATTTTTAGCCTGAGACAAATAATAGCCTCCCACTCCTAATAAAATAGCAATAGGCATTGTAATGACATCATTAATTGGCGTGATTAAACCAAGAGCCGCAATTGTTCCTCCAGTTACATAAAGCATAACGGGAAAAGCAAACAGCTGCCGTGTAATATCTTCGCTCAAATTGCCTGTTGAAGCAGCTCTCGTGACGATAATCCCCGTCGCTGTTGAAATCATGAGGGCTGGAATTTGACTCACTAATCCATCACCTACTGTTAACAAAGTAAAGGTTTGGGATGCTTCAGTGATGGACATTCCCATTTGCAGCATGCCGATAATAATTCCAAACAAGATGTTAATAAGGGTAATGACAATCCCTGCAATGGCATCACCTTTGACGAATTTACTAGCTCCATCCATTGCTCCGTAAAAATCTGCTTCGCGCTGAATTTTTTCACGGCGATCAATTGCTTGTTTTTCTGAAATCATACCTGCATTTAAATCCGCATCAATACTCATTTGTTTCCCTGGCATCGCATCCAAGGTAAAACGTGCGGCTACTTCAGAAACACGCTCCGCTCCTTTTGTGATAACGAGAAACTGAATGATAATTAAAATAATGAAGACAACAAACCCCACTAACGGATTTCCTCCAATCACGAAGTGGCCAAATGTTTCCACTACTCCGCCTGCTTCTCCTGTTCCTAAAATGGAACGTGTTGTCGATACGTTCAAACCTAATCGAAACAGCGTAAGGACCAGTAGCAAAGACGGAAACACCGATAGCTCTAAAGGTTCTTTCATATTCATGGAAACGAGCAGTACAAGCAGCGCAAGAGAAATGTTAATCATGATTAAAATACTTAATAACCATGAAGGCAACGGAATAACAAGCATAACGATAATGAGTACAACACCTATAACAACTGGCAGTTCTCTTGCAGACATTAATTTTTCTCTCCTTACAATAGCGTAACGTTACATTTTATTTTGAATGCGGTATACGTAAGCTAATATTTCAGCCACCGCTTTAAAAAACTCTTCTGGAACCGCATCCCCTACTTTGGTTTGATCAAAAAGCGCTCTTGCCAGCGGGCGGTTCTCTACCATGATAATTTCATGACTTTTGGCAATTCCTTTAATCTTTTGAGCAATAAAATCTACGCCGCTGGCTACAACATAGGGAGCATCCATTTTTTCTTCATCATATTTTAAAGCAATGGCATAATGAGTAGGGTTTGTAATGACGACATCTGCTTTTGGAACTTCTTGCATCATGCGAGACATTGCCATTTCCCGCTGCTTTTGCTTTATTTTTGATTTGATTAGAGGATCTCCTTCAATGTTTTTATGTTCATCTTTGATATCTTGCTTTGACATTCGGATATTTTTCTCGAAATCAAACTTTTGGTACAAATAATCAAGCAGCGATAAAAATAAAAGCATAAGCGAGGCTGCAAGCCCCATTTGAAAAACAAGCTTAGACAGAACAACCAGCGAGTCCCCTATACTTTTTTGAGATAAATTTAATACATCTTCTATGTGAATCCATAAGATAAAAAACGTGACGGCTCCGATACACATAATTTTCAGCGTTGACTTGATTAGTTCTACCAGCGCTCTCACGGCAAAAATTCGTTTGGCTCCGCTAATAGGGTTAATCTTTTCTAACTTAGGCTGAAGGGACTCCGTGGAAAAAAGAATGCCAACCTGCATATAATTCGCTCCGAGCGCAGCAACAAAAGCTGCGAGCATGACAGGACCCGCTGCAAGAGCAATTGAAGGAAGAAGATGCTTAAACATCGCAAATACGCGCTCTGCCGTCACTTCCTCAAGCATATACGTTTGAAAAGCTTCTCTTAACAGCTTCATCATTTGCTGTAAAAATTGTTTGGCTCCAAACAAAAAATAAAGAAAAACCATTAAAAGAATGAGCGCAGTGGTAACGTCTTGACTTTTAGCTACCTGTCCTTTTTTTCGAGAGTCCTGCTTTTTTTTAGGTGTAGCTTTTTCCGTTTTTTCTCCTGCAAAAAATTGCAAATCAACTTTTACTAAAAACAAAGCTACCCCCCTCCTAATATGCGGATCATCGCGCGCATCGCTTCTATCATTTGTTCAAATATGATTTGCATCATATAAAACATGCTCCCCATCACTGCCATTAGTAAAATAAAGGCAACGATGATTTTCACGGGAAATCCCACTACGAAAATATTTAACTGCGGAACCGTTCTCGCAACGATGCCAAGCGCGATATCGACTAAAAATAATGAACCAACCAAAGGCAAAGACATTTGAACAGCTACTAAAAACATCGATGAAAAAACAGTTATGATGTGTGTAGCAAATGCTTGGCTTCCAACAGGGAAAGCTACTTTGTCTAACGGAATAATTAAATAACTATTATAAATGCCATCTATTAATAAATGATGTCCATTGGTCGATAATAAAAATAGAAGAGCAAATACATATAAATATTGACCTAGTATCGGACTTTGCGCCCCTGTCTGCGGGTCTATTACATTGGCAATGGCAAACCCAATTTGAAAATCGATGAGACCTCCGGCAATTTGAATAGCCATAATAAATACATACGCAGTCAAACCAATAAACAACCCAACAGCACATTCTTTTACTACTAAAAGTACAAACTGTGCATCTAACGAAACGACGGGTAAATCAATCGTTGTCGCAATAACGACGGATAGCGAGGCAGACAAACCTACCTTATGAACTGCAGGAATCGTTTTGTATGAAAATAGCGGAACCGTGATAAAAAAAGACGTTACCCGCACTAATACTAGTAAAAACGCGGGATAGGATAAGATCAACTGACTCATAGCTATCCTACGTATCGATACAGATTTGAAAAAATTTCATATGTAAATGAAATCATTTTCGATAACATCCACGGACCAAAAAATACAATCCCTACTAAGACCGCTACAATCTTAGGAACAAAAGCAAGAGTTTGCTCTTGAATTTGGGTAGTTGCTTGAAAAATACTAATAATGAGCCCAACTACAAGGGCCAGCAGCAATAAAGGGCCAGATACAATTAAGATCGTATACACGCCTTTTTCTGCTAACGAAATGACAAATTCTCCATTCATTGTCTATCACCTATTGAAAACTTATTAATAATGATTTAACAACTAAATTCCAGCCGTCAACCAGTACAAATAGTAAAATTTTAAACGGGAGCGAAATCATAACGGGAGGAAGCATCATCATTCCCATAGACATCAGCACGCTTGCTATAATCATATCGATAATGAGAAAAGGAATAAAAATCATAAATCCAATTTGAAATGCCGTCTTTAGCTCACTGATCGCATAAGCTGGAACGAGCGCAGTTAAGGGAATATCTTGAACAGAGGATGGTTTATCTATATCCGCATATTCTAAAAAAAGAGCTAAATCTTTTTGTCTTGTATGAGCACTCATAAATTCTTTCATTGGTTCAGCTGCTTTTTTATAGGCTTGATTCAACGTGATTTTTTCTTTTAAAAGGGGCTGAAGCGCCTGTTCATTTACCTGAGAAAAAGTTGGCGCCATAATAAAAAATGTTAAAAACAGCGATAAACCAACTAATATTTGATTAGGAGGCATTTGCTGTGTCCCAAGCGACGTACGTACAAATGAAAGCACAATGACAATTCGTGTAAAGCAGGTCATCATGATTAAAATTCCAGGAGCTACCGAAAACACCGTCAGCAGCAGCAAAAGCTGGACAGAAGTTGAAACATTTGTAGGACTGCTCGAGTTAAAGAGATTCATCACTTCATTCATCGTTCTTTTTGTTCCTTTCTAACTCTTTCAGTGCGTTTTGCCTTTTTATTTTCATTTCATTCATTTCTCGCTGAAAAAGCTGCTGAAAAGAATGACTAGATTTCTCTTCTTTTTTAGAAGTCAATTTTTCTAAAAAAGAAGGTAGTACGACTTTATATTCGCCCTCGTTTTTCTGTTGTTCCTCATACTGCGTGAGCAGCTGCTGTTTCTCTTGTCCTGTAATTTCTGAAAGAAGCTGCACATTTTCACCGACTCCAATGATTAAAAGCTGATCTCCAACTTTGACTACTTGTACAGATTTGCTGCTTCCAACATTTGTACCGCCCAAGTTTTGTACTATTTTGTTTTTTTGAAGCAGCCTTCCTTTTTTATTAACAAATTTTAAGAGCGCAAAAAGCAGACCAATTACAAGTAAAAACGCGAATATCATCTTCACGATATCTCCAGCTGAAAGCGCAGGCGTCCCCTGGAGTTCAGTTTTTTCTTTTGAATCAGTACTCTCACGCTCTGAACACTTCTCCGTTTTTTCCAAACATTCTTTTACCGATGCAGATCCACTTTCTGCATAGACGATTTGATTTGATCCTGCTAATACGCTTATCAACAGCGCAGCAATTACGAACTTTCGCAGCAATGTCTGCCACCTCTTACTTCAACATAGTGTAAGATTAGCGGGAAAGTCCCGCCAATCTGTTGTTTATCCAATTGCTTTTGAAATTGCCTCTACTACACGATCTGCTTGAAACGGTTTAACGATAAAGTCTTTTGCCCCTGCTTGAATGGCATCAATCACCATTGCTTGCTGTCCCATAGCTGAACACATGATCACCTTAGCATCACTTTTTATGTTTTTAATTTCTTTTAAGGCCGTAATTCCGTCCATTTCAGGCATCGTAATATCCATTGTGACAAGATCTGGTGTATGCTCTTTAAATAACTCCACAGCCTGCTGGCCATCTGCCGCTTCCGCTACTACTTCATATCCGTTTTTCGTTAAAATATCTTTGATCATCATGCGCATGAATGCAGCATCATCTACAATTAAAATTCGGTTTCCCATCTCTACTCCTCCTAAAAATCATTACTTTAGTTTGTTAATACGGTCTCTTTGACTAATAATATCAGTTACGCGAACGCCAAAATTCTCGTCAATGACGACCACTTCACCTTTTGCAATTAATTTGCTATTAATCAAGATATCTACCGGTTCGCCTGCTAGTTTATCAAGTTCAATGATTGAACCAGAAGATAATGCTAAAATCTCTTGAACCGTTCGCTTAGTCCTTCCAAGCTCCACGGTAACTTGAAGCGGGATATCAAGCAGCATGTCTAAATTTCGTGAATCCCCTTGAGGAGAAGACACGTGCTCGAACTCTGAAAACGCTGCTGGCTGAACATCAACTGGTACATGAACAGGTTCTGCCTGCTGTGTTTCTTCATGCTGTATGTATTCAGCTGCTGGCTGTTCTGTTTGCTTTTCGTTAAGATCTGATTCTTTTTCAATAGAAGTTGCCGTACCTTCTGCGCTTGGAACTAAGAGCTCTTCGACCAAACTTTTGGCAAAAGATATCGATAAAAGCTGCATAATATTCGAATCGATTAATGTGCCTACCTTCAAATTAAAAGAGACTTTTACAAAGACGTCATCTTGTGGAATCAGCTCTGTACCTTCTCCTTTTTGAATATTTAAAATATCTAAGCTCGGCGGAGAGATATCAATTTTCTTTTGAAATACCGTAGACATAGACGTCGCTGCAGAACCCATCATGTGATTCATCGCTTCCTGCACTGCACTCAGCTTAATTTCATCCATAATTTCCGTCGGATTCTCACCCGTTCCACCAAGCATCAAATCTGAAATAACAGCTGCATCTTCATGTTTAATAACTAACAAATTCGTACCAGAAAAGCCTTCTGTATACTGAACTTGCACAGCGACATGAGGATTTGGAAATTCATCCGTCAGCTCTTCTTTATATACGAGCGATACAAACGGTGTGGTAATATCGACTTTTTGATTCAATAAAGCCGATAGCGCTGTTGCTGAACTGCCAAACGAAATATTTCCAATTTCGCCAAGCGCGTCTTTTTCCATTTCCGTAAAGTAATCGTCTACTTGACTTGACTTATTCGGATCTGAAAACTCGTCAAGTGAAGAAGTTCCTTTTAACAACGCGTCAATTTCATCTTGTGAAAGCATGTCATCGTTCATTCCTTTCGTTCCTCCTCTTAACATCATCTAGAATTTGCACAGCTACTTTTCGACTGACTTTTCCAGGCTGTGCAATAAATTTAGGCTGTTCTCCGACGTAAATAGTTAACGGATTATGAACGCTTGTTTGCAGTCGAATAACATCTCCTGCATCTAAGGCTAGGAAATCTTCAATTGAAATATCCGCTTTTCCTAGCTCGGCTACAACCTGCAATTCCGCATCATTGATTTGTTCCTTTAGCTGCTCAACCTCTTCTACATTAGGTTCTTTTTTCGAAGATTGCATCCAGTAATGAACGGACAGTTTGGACACGATAGGCTCAAGCGTCACGTGCGGAATACATAGATTGATCAAGCCCGTTTCATCTCCAATTTGTACGTTTAATGAAATGACGATGACAATTTCATTTGGTGAAATCACCTGCAAAAACTGAGGATTGACTTCAAACTCTGATGTTTCAGGTTCAATTTCCGCAATAGAACTCCAAGCTTCTCTCATACTATCTAACGTTTTCTCTAACAAGTTTCGAACCAAGCTCGTTTCAATTTCCGTTAAGTTACTAATTTCCCCACCGCTCTCACCTTGTCCCCCGAGCAAGCGGTCAAGCATCGCATAAACAATGTTCGGATTGACTTCCATAATGATATGCCCTTCTAAAGGAGGGACAGCTATCACATTTAAGATGGTTACTTTCGGAACAGAGCGAATGAACTCCTCATACGGAATTTGATCCACTGATACAACGGACACTTGGACAACGTTACGAAGCTGCGCCGAAAAGACGTTGATTAGCATGCGCGCATAATTTTCATGAATTCGCGTCAAACTGCGAATCTGATCTTTTGAAAAACGCAGCGCGCGTTTAAAATCATATGTACGAATGCGCTGTTTTTTATTTTCTTTTTTTAGCTCATCTGCATCCATCTCTCCGGTTGATAACGCGGATAACAGGGCATCAATTTCATTTTGTGATAATACATCCCCAGCCACTAGCTTCCCTCCCTTTTTCTTTACTGCAACACTTTAGACGTTGTATAAATTTTAACAACATGTCCGTTTTCCATTAATTGATCAATTTGCTTTGCAATATCTGTTTCTAACGTGCTGAGCCCTTGCGTTCCTTCAAAATCTTGAGCACTCATATCTGAGAGCCGTTTGATAATAATGTCTCTTACTTGAAAGTCTCTTTTTTGAAGCTCTGCTGCCGCTTTTTTACTATCCATTTGAATTTTAAAGGAGATGCTGATGTAGTTATTGCTTTTTAAATTGGTTTTAATATCCGTTACATCTACAGAAGCTTTAATCACATCGTCGATAGATGGACCTTTTTCAGTAGTGGCCTGCTCCGTATACTTTAACGTCACAATAACTGCAATGCTTCCTATTAAAGTAAGAGAAAGCAGGATAATAATCATCTTACTAATTAGCTTATTTTTGAACACACTTTATTCCTCCGTCGTTTGCTGCAGTCCTAATACGTTAATTCGCTGATAATAACTCGTCACTTTCTCATTCACTTCTTCAACTGAATCCTTTACCACTAGCTTTTTGTTATTTGTTAGCGTAATAGTTGTATCGGGAAATGCCTCAACCTGCTCGATGTAAAGAGCATTTAACGTAAATGTTTTGCCGTTTAGCCTCGTTAAAGTGATCATAATCAACCGGAGTAATACCTACTCCTTCCTCCCACCTATCGTTTTAGATTCACTAATTCTTGCAGTATTTCATCGGATGTTGTGATAATTCTTGTATTCGCTTGAAAACCGCGCTGTGCAACAATCATGTCCGTGAATTCCTCGGATAAATCAACGTTGGACATTTCAAGGGCGCTTGAGACGAAGGTTCCTGTACCGTTGGCTCCTGAAGCTCCTAGCAAAGGATTTCCTGAGTTTACGCTTTGAGTAAATAAATTTCCTCCTGCCTTTTGGAGTCCTTCATTATTTGCAAATTTAGCAAGTTCAATTGTTGGTGTATTTGGAGTTATATTTCCGTTAGCATCTATGATACTAACCTTCCCATTTGCTCCTATACTGTAGCTCTTACTTGTTGAAGGAATATTAATATTCCCTCCTCCAGTTTTTTGTACGTACAGTCCATCACCCGTTACCAAATTACCGCTGCTATCCAAATAAAAATTCCCTGCTCTTGTGTAATAATTTGTGCTTCCATCATTTACAACAAAATAGCCGTCACCAGAAATAGCTAAATCTAGCGGACGTCCCGTTGACTGAATGCTTCCTGCCGTTTGAACTGTATCAATCGTGCCAATCTGTGAACCTAACCCGACTTGTTTAGCATTAACACCTCCACGGTTAGCTCCCGGTGCCGTCGCTCCTGCTACCTGCTGACTTACTAAATCTTGAAACGTTGTACGTCCTTTTTTATAGCCGTATGTATTAACATTGGCAATGTTATTTCCTAGGACATCTAATTTTGTTTGAAAATTTTTCATGCCGCTGATTCCTGAATACATCGAACGTAACATAAAATCACTCCTTAAATTTGGTTGGTTAACTGCTTACTTCTAAGATATCGTTTAGCGAAAGTACCGTATGATTTTCATCGTTAATCGTAAACGATATCTCATTGTTTTTGACGGATGCTGTTGAAATGACTCCTTGCTTTTTATTTCCTTCTTCATCTAACCATGCAGCGGTTTTACCAATTAATTCGCTTCCTTTTAAAATAGGAGAAGCCTGAGACTGCGTTACAAACGTATTGAGCGTTGTGCTCATATTTGTCATTTGTTCAAGAGATGAAAACTGAGCCATTTGAGCAATAAAGTCTTTGTCTTCCATTGGATTCATTGGATCTTGATTTTGAAGCTGAGCAATCAAAAGCTTCAAAAAGTCATCTTTGCCAAGCGAGCTGTTTCCCGTTTGCTTCAATTGTGTGTCCCTATTGCTTAAATACAAGTCAGACGTAATTTCATTTGTCATTGTTATCACCTATACGTTGTAGTTAATGAGCGCTGATTCAAAAGAAGATAGAAAGGATGCCGATTCTTCCAATTGTTGTGAATCTTGATCTTCCTTTTCTTTTTTAAACGCTTCTTTGTCCTGTCTTTCTTTTTGCTGGTCGTTTTCATTGTTATACGACATCGCTTGTTCTGACAGTAGCACATCGATTTTATCAATTGATACATGCTGAGACGCGAGACCGTGCCGCAAAGTTGAAAGATTGGAGTCCAATAACTCTTTTGTTTTTGCTGACGATACGACAATTCGCGCAACCGTTTCACTGTCTTTCTGAAGCATTTCAATTGAAATCGCACCTAGCTGTTTTGGAAATAACTTAATGAGAAGCTTGGATGTTCCCTCTTCAGTACTGAGCGAAGCTTTACTCCATATTTTTTGCAGCTCGTTTACCAAATTGCTAGACTGCTGATAGTCAGATTTTGCTTGCCCTAGATAAATAGAGAACTGCTGAAGCTTAGGCATTTCTCCACTTCCAAAGGATGATGGCTGATTCTCTACTGGCGCCTCCGTTGTGTGTGTACCTGCCGGACTTTCGCTATTTTTTAAAAAGCTATTGGTATATATACTTCGGCTGGGTACAACCCCATCTTTTTTCCATGGAAGCTGATTGAAAAACGGTACTTTTTCTTCTTCAGGAAAAGCAGTCACATTTTTCACAGAACTTTCTGAAGCTGTATGAACAGCATCCACATTCAATTGTTCAACGGATACATGCTGAGACGTGAGAGCTTGGCGTAATTTGAAAAGGTTGGTGTCTAACAGCTCCTTTGGTTTCGCTGACGTTACCACAACTTGCGCAAACCTTTCATTTTCTTGTTGAAGCACTTCAATTGAAATCGTCCCTAGCTGCTTTGGCAATAACTT
>Ga0114955_1000622_pt1 | contig 16670 bp, 10 predicted proteins | sample Porto_5metaG_FD_87302 | JGI IMG/M metagenome (GOLD analysis project Ga0114955, IMG submission 87302) | Marine algal microbial communities from Porto, Portugal - Porto_5 metaG | ecosystem: Host-associated > Algae > Red algae > Unclassified | place: Portugal: Porto | collected 2015-02-02 | reverse complement strand
GCATTTATTTGCTGATAATGGTCAAAATGAAGAGCTACAATCGGCGCGTATGGCGTCTGTTGTCAGCTTAGTGATTGCAGCGATTTTAATTGTCGCGTCATTTGTATGGGTGATGTTCTAATGATAAAAAATGATTCAGGAATTAAAAGCGCCACCGGTCTAACAAGCTCAGGTACCCGTGATTGGATGGTCCAACGTATCAGTGCAGTCATTCTAGCCGTCTACAGTGTGGTGTTGCTGGGTTTTTTCTTAACCCATGGCAATGTAACCTTCATTGAATGGTCTGATTTTATGACCAGTTTACCGATGCGTCTGTTCAGCTTGTTGGCTATTTTGGCATTGGCTGGTCACGCGTGGGTCGGTATGTGGACGGTATTTACCGACTATATTACCTCTGGCAAAATGGGTGAAAGCGCGCCTAAACTGCGTTTATTTTTACAAACATTGATGATTATCGCTATTTTAGTCTTCCTATTTTGGGGCATTATGATTTTTTGGGGTAACGGCTTCGGTGTTGTTGCTGTTTAACTTTTTATCATACCGGTAAATATTTATTCATCGGCTATTTATAAGCGTAGTATTAGCAGCCATATATCGATGAATAATAACGGATGAATCTAACCGCTTTTATAGCCTTACTGATTTAAAAGCATTTAGATGAAAAAATCCGTTAGTAGCCAAAATAGACAGAGCCAATCATAGCGTTGGGTATTTCTCAATTTAACTTATCACTGATACCAGTGCATTATTAAGCAGTTGCATGACAGTTAGACCGATAGTTAAATAAACAGATAAGCCCAATATAACGATAGATATGCAAGTTAAGTGGTCAAAAGGTATTGATAGCAGATTTTGATGGTTGAAATTATTTTCAGTAGCGTGAGCACAAATATTAGCCAACGTTGCCGCATGATAAGACAGAAACCAGCATAGACATCAGCCTTTTTATTTACTTCTAAGCATTAACAGGCATTAGGAAAACCGTAATGGCAACTAGACAAGATAATACCATTAGCAATATTAAAACCCTGAACTATGACGCGGTCATCGTTGGTGGCGGCGGCTCAGGTATGCGTGCTTCATTGCATTTGGCCGAAGCGGGCATGAAGGTTGCAGTCTTGACCAAAGTATTCCCAACCCGTTCGCACACCGTTGCAGCGCAGGGCGGTATCGGCGCAAGTTTGGGTAACATGAGTAATGACAACTGGCACTTTCACTTTTATGATACCGTGAAAGGGTCAGATTGGTTAGGTGACCAAGACGCCATTGAGTACATGTGCCGCGAAGCGCCAAAAGTAGTATATGAGCTTGAACACATGGGTATGCCGTTTGACCGTAACGAAGATGGCACCATTTATCAGCGTCCATTTGGCGGTCATACCTCAAACTATGGCGAAAAAGCCGTACAACGTGCTTGTGCTGCTGCTGACCGTACGGGTCACGCGCTATTGCATACGCTTTATCAGAAAAACCTACAGCAAGGTACAGAGTTCTTTATCGAGTGGATCGCGCTTGATTTGATCAAAGATGAGGCCGGTAACATCAATGGCGTTATCGCGCTTGAGCAAGAAACGGGTACGGTTGCGGTATTCCAATCGCCAATTACTGTATTAGCGACAGGCGGTGCTGGTCGTATCTTTGCGGCTTCTACCAACGCTTATATCAATACGGGTGACGGTATTGGCATGGCGGTTCGTGCAGGTATTCCATTGCAAGATATGGAATTCTGGCAGTTCCACCCAACGGGCGTTCATGGTGCCGGCGTACTATTGACCGAAGGTTGCCGCGGTGAAGGCGCTATCTTACGTAATAAAGATGGCGAAGCGTTCATGGAGCGTTATGCGCCCACCGTGAAAGACTTGGCACCACGTGACTTGGTATCACGTTCGATGGACCAAGAAATCAAAGAAGGTCGCGGCTGTGGTCCAAATGCTGACCATATCGTAATGGATATGACCCATTTGGGTGTCGACACCATTATGAAGCGTCTGCCATCAGTCTTTGAGATTGGTAAAAACTTCGCCAATGTTGATATCACTAAAGAGCCAATTCCAGTTATCCCAACCATTCACTATATGATGGGCGGTATTCCAACTACCATTCATGGTCAGGTGATTGTACCGGATCTAGAAGCGGGTACCGATGAAGACGGTCTATATGCTAAAGGCAACGTCGTTAAAGGTCTTTATGCAATCGGTGAGTGTGCGTGCGTGAGTGTGCATGGTGCCAACCGTTTAGGTACCAACTCGCTACTTGATTTATTGGTCTTTGGTCGCGCTGCTGGTAAGCATATCGTTGATGAATTCCATCATGCTGACCATAACTACAAGCCGCTTGATCCACACGTGCTTGATTTCACTGTGCGTCGTTTAGACAAATTGCAACAATCAACTTCAGGCTATAATGCGCAAGACGTGGCTGACGAGATTCGCGCCATTATGCAAAAGCATGCCAGTGTGTTCCGTACGCAGGCGATGATGGATGAAGGTGTTAAGCAGATTCTAGCGCTTGCTGATAAAATCGACCAAATCCATCTGGCTGATAAATCACAGGTCTTTAATACCGCACGTATCGAAGCGTTTGAAGTAGCAAACTTGTATGAAGTGGCAAAAGCGACGATGATATCGGCCGCCAACCGTCATGAAAGCCGCGGCGCGCACAGTGTTTCTGACTATGATCGCCCAGAAGATGATGATTACGCACCAAACGGCCGTAACGATAATGATTGGATGAAGCATACCCTATGGTATTCTGAAGGCAATCGTATTATCTATAAGCCTGTACGTAAAGTGCCATTGACGGTCGATTATGTCGAGCCAAAAGTTCGCGTTTATTAATTCTAGCCCTTGTAGTTTTGAGCATACAGTTTTGTATATACATAGAATTAACGTTTTATCCCTTATTTAATAAAAGGTGAGCGCCAGCGATAAGCTTTTATCAGCGATATGGTTTAATCATAGCGCTGATAAATAGCAGTCTTTAGACTGTACGCTTGTGAGCCCGCATCACCAATGTGTGGAGTTTAGCATTATGAGCCGAGGTACTCGCACCATCGAAATCTATCGCTACGATCCTGATGTGGACGCAGCGCCGCGCATGCAAACTTATACGATTGAGTTATTAGATTCAGATCGTATGTTGCTTGACGTGTTATTACGCCTGAAGAAAGAAGACGAAACCCTTACTTTCCGTCGCTCGTGCCGTGAAGGCATTTGCGGTTCAGATGGCATGAATATCAATGGTAAAAATGGTCTAGCCTGTCTGATTAACATGAACACCTTGCCTGAAAAAGTAACGGTTCGTCCGTTACCAGGTTTGCCAGTGGTTCGTGATTTGGTCGTCGACATGAACCAATTTTATGAGCAATACGAAAAAGTTCATCCGTTCTTAATCAATGACCAGCCAGCGCCAGCAACCGAGCGTTTGCAGTCACCTGAACAGCGTGAAAAATTAAACGGTTTGTATGAGTGTATTTTATGTGCGTGCTGTTCAACCAGCTGCCCATCATTCTGGTGGAACCCTGATAAGTTCTTAGGTCCAGCAGCACTATTGAATGCCAACCGTTTCGTTTCTGACAGCCGCGATACTGATATCCGTGCTCGTCTATCACGTTTAGAAGACCCATTCAGCTTATTCCGTTGCCGCGGAATCATGAACTGCGTATCTGTATGTCCAAAAGGCCTAAATCCAACCAAAGCCATCGGTCATCTGCGCAATTTACTGATCGATCAAGCAGGTTAGTCTACCATTTATTGGTAATTAGCTTTATAATAGCGCTGTTAAAAAAACACCACCTCTCATTAGGTGGTGTTTTTTATTCAAGGTTATCAGTATTAAACTGTCAGTTATAAAGCTAGCATCACAAAACTGATATTTTAAAAGCTATTGTTGATGGGCAGTGGTGCGTCAGTCAATGAAAGTAAGGCTGTATTAACAATACGTTGCTTGTATGTAAGAGGGCATGCTATATCGTGCGCATGTCTATATAATTGATTATAACCGTATATTTTCACGCAGATTCATTTAATGGTAGTGATTAACCATAAATGTTTATATCGCTCAAAATCTATAGAAATGCAAAAAGCAGGCTATAAATTTAGCTAAATTTGTTCAAATAAAAGTTAACTAGTTGCGAGGAATGATAGTTGATATTCATTTCGTAAATACCTAGTATTGAACAAACAAACTATGGCGTGGTAGGCAGGCATGTTACCCTATACAGCACTATATCTTTGGCGTAATATCGCCTATATTTTTCTACCATAGCAAGCCACTTCAGCGAAAATAGCCAATTAAAAGGCTAACTGAAGACAAAATTTTTTGAGTAAAACCATGCTATTAATAATTTAGTTATAGTTGCAAGCATTATATATAAATTAATGTTGTCAAACGAGCCACTAAAGAAAACCGACCGTTCACAAATAATTTTAATAGTAAGCGTGGTATTGCAATTATCTTTTTTATAACGACATAGCTTGGGTACGATGTTTTTAATTGACCAGAAGCGGTAACTTATAGATATGGTTAATAAAAAGATAATGCTAAGACAAGTTTTAATGGTAAAAAGCGACGATTGATGTCGCTAACCTATAACGAACAACACAATAATAAGCACGATTCCATTCATTTATCTATCAAATAGACGATTATTATGAATAGTATAACTAAAGAAACTGCGAGCCTAGATCATACTGAACTGGCTGCCGACAATGCTCAATATATCGAAGCGCTCTATGAACAATATCTAGATGATCCTAGTAGCGTTGATAACGATTGGCAGGCGTATTTTGAACAATACAAGACGCCAAATGATGCCAAGCACAATGCTATTAAAGATCAGTTCTTGTTGCTTGCGCGCAATCAAACGGCGAACAAAGTAAATACTGACACCTCTGGCTCACAAGCTGGCGATTCAAACTGTGCTGACCCAAAACAAATGGGCGTGCAGCAGCTGATTTCAGCCTATCGCCGCCGTGGTCATCGCCGCGCTAAGCTTGACCCATTAGATTTGCATCCACGTGCAGAAGTGGAAGATTTAACCCTTGCTTATCACAATCTTTCTGAAGCCGACCTTGATACCGTATTCCCAACTAATGATTTAAATATTGGTAAAGATGAAGCGACGCTACGTGAAATCATCGAGATCATGGAGCGCGTCTACTGCCGTTATATCGGTACGGAATATATGCACGTGACCACCAGCACCGAAAAACGCTGGATGGAAAAATACCTAGAAACCAATCTAGGTTATATAGAGTTTGATAAAGAAAAACGTCTCTCAATCCTTGAGCGTTTAACCGCTGCCGAAGGCTTAGAAAAATATTTGGCTCGTAAATATACGGGTGTTAAGCGTTTTGGTTTAGAAGGTGGTGAGAGCTTTATTCCTGCTATCAATGAAATCATCCAACGTGCTGGCGGTTATGGCACTAAAGAGATGGTTATTGGTATGGCTCACCGTGGTCGTTTAAACTTGTTGGTTAATATCTTGGGTAAAAACCCTGCCGATTTGTTTGATGAGTTCGATGGTAAAGTGCAGCCAGAAAAAGGCTCAGGTGACGTTAAATATCACAATGGTTTTTCATCGAACGTAATGACACCGGGCGGTGAGGCACATTTGGCATTGGCGTTTAATCCATCGCATCTTGAGATTGTCGCACCAGTATTGCAAGGTTCGGTACGCGCGCGTCAAGTTCGCCGTAATGACCAACCACTACAAGATAATAAAACAGGCAACTCTGTCTTACCGATTGTTATTCATGGCGATGCGGCTTTCGCAGGTCAAGGCGTGGTGCAAGAAACTTTCCAAATGTCACAAACCCGCGCTTATACCACGGGCGGTACAGTACATATTGTTATTAACAACCAAGTTGGTTTCACTACCAGCCGTCAAGAAGATGCACGCTCGACTGAGTATTGTACTGATGTTGCAAAAATGGTGCACGCGCCTATCTTGCATGTAAACGGTGACGATCCTGAATCAGTAGTTTTCGCGGCACAATTGGCATTAGATTACCGTCATGAGTTTGATAAAGACATTATCATTGACTTGTTTTGCTATCGCCGTAACGGTCATAACGAAGCCGATGAGCCATCAGCGACTCAGCCATTAATGTACGCAGTGATTAAAAAATTACCAACCACTCGCACTATCTACGCACAGCAACTGATCAAAGCCGGCGTGTTAAGCGAGAGTGAAGCTCAGCAGTACGAAGATGAATATCGTGAGTCGTTGGACCGCGGTGAATACGTTGCCAGCTCTCTAGTGAGTCAGCCTAACGAAGAGCTCTTCGTGGATTGGAAGCCTTACTTAGGCCATGATTTGGTTGACGATTGGGATACCAGCGTCGATATCGAAGTGCTAAAAGGCTATGGTCGCCGTATGGCAGAAATGCCAGAAGGTTACAAGCTACAACGCCAAGTACAAAAAATGGTCGAACAGCGTCTAGCCATGCAAACAGGCGAAGAGCCACTTAACTGGGGCGCCGCTGAAACTCTAGCCTATGCATCATTGGTTGACCATGACAATGTCTTGGTACGTATTACTGGTGAAGACGTTGGCCGTGGTACGTTCTCGCATCGTCACAGTGAAATCTATAACGTCAATGACGGCAGCATGTATGTGCCCCTTTCACATATCAGTGAGACGCAAGCACGCTTTGCTACTTACAACTCACTGTTATCAGAAGAAGCGGTACTAGCCTTCGAATATGGTTACGCAACGACCGTGCCGAATGCGCTAATCGTTTGGGAAGCACAGTTTGGTGACTTTGTGAACGGTGCACAAGTGGTGATTGACCAGTTTATCTCAAGTGGTGAGACTAAGTGGCAGCGCGTTTGTGGTTTAACCATGTTATTACCACATGGCTTTGAAGGTCAAGGCCCTGAGCATTCATCTGCTCGCCTAGAGCGCTTCTTGCAGTTATGTGCTGAAGACAATATGCAAGTAATTACGCCAACGACACCAGCGCAAATCTATCATGCCCTACGTCGTCAAGCGGTACGTCCGATTCGTAAGCCATTAATCGTCATGTCACCGAAGAGTTTACTACGTCATAAATTGGCAACTTCAACCCTAGAAGAGCTGGCGAACGGCAAGTTTGAGACAGTATTGCCAGAGATCGATCAGCAAAATGCCGACAACGTAACGCGTATGGTGCTGTGCGGCGGTAAAGTTTACTATGACTTATTAGAACAACGCCGTGCGCTAGGTTTAGATCACGTAGCGATTGTGCGTATCGAGCAGCTATACCCATTACCAGAAGAGCGTTTGATTGCTGAGATTGAAAAATATAGTAACTTAGCTGAGATTGTTTGGACGCAAGAAGAGCCACTTAACCAAGGTGCTTGGTACTATTTAGCGCCGCATATGTTCCGCATTGTTGTGCCGCATCCAACCAAGGCAAAAGTCATGGAGCCAGTTGCGCGTCCTGCTAGTGCGGCGCCAGCGACAGGATCTCCAAAACTACATGTTCAGCAGCAGCAAGCGCTTATTGCTGGTGGTCTTGGTATCAGTGTGGATGAGCTATCTAAATAGTAGTTGGCTTAAGCAACAGATTATATAAGATACACGAATCAGGCGATAACAGTCCGTACCGCTATTACCATTAAAGTAAGACGATTGAGAATGGTATTGACTGCCTATCACGACTTAATAATAAAGAGTAATATCAATATCTAAGGAGTATATCGATGGCTGAAATTAAAGCCCCCGTTTTTCCAGAATCGGTTGCCGATGGCACCCTAGTGGAATGGCATGTCACTGAAGGTCAAGAAGTTAGCCGCGACGACTTATTGGCTGAAATCGAAACTGATAAAGTGGTATTAGAAGTGGTTGCACCTGATAACGGTGTGGTTACCAAAATCGTTAAGCAAGTTGACGATACAATTTTGTCAGACGAGCTAATCGCCGAGTTTGAAGCTGGTGCTAGCGGTAGTTCTGCTGGTAGCGATAGTGCTGATGAGCCTGCAGTTGACCCAGATCAGCCAGCAGCGCCAGTACAGCCGAAACAAGCTACCGATGGCGGTGAGCCAGTCCAAGCGACAGATAAAAAAGACGAAGCGGATCATAAAGACCAAAGTCCTGCGGTACGAAAAGCGGCGAAAGAATCTGGCGTTGATCCTAAAAATGTCGAAGGCAGTGGCCGCGGTGGTCGTGTAACCAAAACCGACATGGCAAATCCAACGCTAAAAGCTGATAGCTCTATCAAATCTGATAGCGGTCGTCCAGTTGCTGAATCAACCGGTGAGCGTACTGAAAAACGCGTACCAATGACGCGTCTACGTAAAACAGTTGCTAACCGTCTACTGGCTGCCTCACAAGAAACAGCGATGCTAACCACGTTTAACGAAGTCAACATGAAACCGTTGATGGATATGCGTGCTAAGTATAAAGAGCAATTTGAAAAGCGCCATGGCGTACGTCTAGGCTTTATGTCATTGTTTATTAAAGCGGCGACTGAAGCACTAAAACGCTTCCCAGCGGTTAACGCTTCTCTAGACGGCGATGACATCGTTTATCACGGCTACTATGATATCGGTGTTGCCGTATCTTCAGATCGTGGTTTGGTCGTTCCTGTATTGCGTGATACCGACCGCATGAGCATGTCTGATGTTGAAGCTAAGATTCGTGAATTTGGTGGTAAAGCACAACAAGGCAAACTTGGTCTTGATGACATGACTGGCGGTACGTTCACCATTTCAAACGGCGGCGTCTTTGGTTCACTCATGTCAACGCCTATCTTGAATCCACCACAAACTGCTATCTTAGGTATGCACGCTATCAACGACCGCCCAATGGCAGTCGACGGTAAAGTTGAAATTTTACCAATGATGTACCTAGCACTATCATATGATCACCGTATGATTGACGGCAAAGAAGCGGTACAGTTCTTAGTTACTATCAAAGAGTTGGTCGAAGATCCAACCATGCTACTCCTAGACCTGTAAGCTTTTAAGCTTGTATCGGTAACCACTGATACAAGCTTTTTCACTTTGGACGAGGTGATTGTGGTTTATTGTCAAATAAATGCGACTCTTTTTGCGGTGTATTAACGACAGAATAAAAGTGTCATTTATCATTCAGTAGTCTAACCAGTCATTTAAATCCTCATAAAATTAGAAAAAATCTAGAAATAAATTAGAACCAAATTAAAAATAGGAACGTACTATGAAAGACAATTATGATTTAGTCGTCATCGGCGGCGGTCCTGGTGGTTACGAAGCCGCTATTCGCGCAGGTCAATTGGGTATGAGCGTGGCTTGTATCGAAAAACGCGTTTATAAAGGTGAGCCAGCATTGGGTGGTACTTGCTTAAACGTCGGTTGTATCCCATCAAAAGCCTTACTTGATTCATCACATCGTTATGAAGCAACCAAACATGACCTTGCTGAACATGGTATCAGCACCGGTGACGTTGCTATCGATATCGAGCAAATGATTGGCCGGAAAGAAGCCATTGTTAAGCAATTGACGGGCGGCGTGGCGGCATTGCTAAAAGGCAATGGCGTTGACTGGCTACAAGGCTGGGGCACGTTAGAAGATGGTAAAGGTGCGGATAAAAAAGTTAAATTTACTGCCCTAGAAGACGAAAGTGAAACGACTATTACCGCCAAAAACGTCATTCTTGCAGCAGGTTCGGTGCCTATCGATATTCCTGTGGCAAAAACTGACGGCGACCGTATTGTTGATTCTACTGGCGCGCTTGATTTCACCGAAGTACCAAAGCGTTTAGGCGTCATTGGCGCAGGCGTCATTGGTCTTGAGCTAGGTTCAGTATGGCGCCGCTTGGGCGCAGAAGTGGTTGTCTATGAAGCGCTACCAAGCTTCCTAGCAGCGGCTGACAAAGACATCGCTAAAGAAGCGGGTAAAATGCTGAAAAAGCAAGGTCTTGATATCCGCGTTGATACCAAAGTAACCAATGCTGAAGTAAAAGGCGATCAAGTTGTCGTGACCAGCGAAGCAAAAGGTGAAGCCTCGGATGAAAGCTTTGATAAACTGATTGTTTGTGTTGGTCGCCGTGCCTACTCTGAAAAACTATTGGGCGCAGACAGTGGTATCACGTTGACTGAGCGCGGTCTTATCGATGTCGATGACCAATGTAAAACCAACCTTGACGGCGTTTATGCAATCGGTGACTTGGTTCGTGGCCCTATGCTTGCGCATAAAGCGATGGAAGAAGGCATGATGGCGGTTGAGCGCATTCATGGCGAAAAAGCACAAGTTAACTATGACACCATTATCAACGTCATTTATACCCATCCAGAAATTGCATGGGTTGGTTTGACCGAGCAAGAAGCGACTGAAGCGGGTTATGAAGTCAAAACTGGTTCATTTAACCTAGCAGCGAACGGCCGTGCACTTGCCCAAAGTGAAGCACAAGGCTCTATCAAAGTTGTTGCTGATGCTAAAACAGATCGTTTGTTAGGTATGCATGCCATTTCTGCTGGTGCGGGCGATATTGTCCATCAAGGTATGATTGCGATGGAATTTGTGTCTAGTATCGAAGATTTGCAGTTGATGACATTTGCGCATCCAACCATTTCTGAAGCGGTTCATGAAGCCGCTTTATCAGCAGATGGCCGTGCGATTCATGCCATTCAGCGTAAAAAACGTAAATAGTTTTTGAGATTAACTTGCTTAAAATGAAAAGCATTTGAGTCAATATCAAGTTTAACCGGATGGTGCGGCCGCTATCACTATTATGATAACGGTCACCGCCATCATAAGTGTGGCAGCGTTATTCTGCCTTGCACTTGTTTTCACTTTTTATTAATTGTAAAAAATAAAGGATACAATCAATGAATTTACATGAGTATCAAGCAAAAGAGCTATTAAAAAGCTACGGTTTGCCCATTCAAGAAGGCATCATCGCCCACAATGGCGACGAAGCTGCTGCTGCTTTTGATAAAACGCCTACTGATATTGCGGTTATTAAAGCGCAGGTTCATGCTGGTGGCCGTGGTAAAGCGGGCGGTGTGAAGCTCGTTAAAACTCGCGAAGAAGCAAAGCAAGTCGCTGAAGAGCTTATCGGTACCAATCTGGTTACATTCCAGACTGACGCAGAAGGCCAGCCAGTTAACTTTGTTTTGGTTGCAGAAGATATGTACCCAGTACAAACTGAGCTATATCTTGGCGCAGTTGTTGATCGTTCTACGCGTCGCGTCACTTTTATGGCATCAACCGAAGGCGGTGTTGATATCGAAGAAGTTGCAAGCGAAACTCCAGAAAAAATCTTTAAAGTAAGCGTTGATCCATTAGTTGGTTTAATGCCTTACCAAGCACGTGAAGTGGCATTTAAACTGGGTCTTGAAGGCAAGCAAATCAACCAGTTTGTAAAATTGATGAGCGGCGCTTATCAAGCATTCGTTGACAATGATTTTGCATTATTAGAAATCAATCCATTAGCGGTTCGCGAAAATGGCGAAATCGTTTGTGTTGATGGCAAAATCGGTATTGACTCAAACGCTTTATATCGCCTGCCTAAAATTGCAGCACTACAAGATAAAACGCAAGAAAACGAGCGCGAGCTTAAAGCCGCTGAATTTGACCTAAACTATGTTGCCCTAGAAGGTAACATCGGTTGTATGGTAAACGGTGCTGGTCTTGCGATGGCGACCATGGACATTATCAAATTGTACGGCGGCAAACCTGCTAACTTCTTGGACGTTGGCGGCGGTGCAACCAAAGATCGCGTTGTTGAAGCGTTCAAAATCATTCTAGAAGACAGCAGTGTTGAAGGCGTTCTAATCAACATCTTCGGCGGTATCGTACGTTGTGACATGATTGCCGAAGCGATTATCGAAGCAGTTAAAGAAGTGAACGTAAAAGTACCTGTTGTTGTCCGTCTAGAAGGTAATAACGCTGAAAAAGGTGCTGAGCTACTAGAGCAATCTGATGTGAAAATCATTTCAGCTCAAGGCCTAGCAGATGCGGCGCAAAAAATTGTCGATGCGGTTAAAGCATAAGCCTTTAATATAAGTCGTGCGGTTAAGCGCTGTTTTATTCATAACTCGCTTAACCAGACGCTTAAGCATTATAGTCACAGCGTGATGGCAGTTTTTAGCAAAAGCATAAATCGTTAACATTTAACGATAAGTGAGCGAGAAAACTGCTATTGCAAGACAACCGAATAAGGAAAAAATAATGAGTGTATTAATTGATAAAGATACCAAAGTATTGGTACAAGGTTTTACTGGTAAGAACGGTACATTCCACTCTGAACAAGCAATTGAGTACGGCACTAAAGTAGTTGGCGGCGTAACCCCAGGTAAAGGCGGTCAAACGCACCTAGGTTTGCCAGTCTTTAACACCATGGCAGAAGCCATGGAAGCGACCCAAGCTGACGCTTCAGTTATCTACGTACCAGCTCCATTTGTATTAGATTCTATCGTTGAAGCAGTCGATGCGGGCGTAAAATTGATCGTCGTGATCACTGAAGGCGTCCCGACTATCGATATGCTAAAAGCCAAGCGTTATATCGAAGAAGCAGGCGATGTACGTATGGTTGGTCCAAACTGCCCAGGCGTTATCACTCCAGGTCAGTGCAAAATCGGTATCATGCCAGGCCATATCCATTTGCCAGGTAAAGTGGGTATCATTTCACGCTCTGGTACGTTGACTTATGAAGCGGTTGCCCAAACCACTAAGCTTGGCTTTGGTCAGTCTACTTGTATCGGTATCGGCGGCGACCCTATCCCAGGTATGAACCAAATCGATGCGCTAAAACTGTTCCAAGACGATCCACAAACCGAAGCCATCGTATTAATCGGTGAGATTGGTGGTACAGCTGAAGAAGAAGCGGCGGCTTATATCAAAGAGCACGTAACTAAGCCAGTTGTTGGTTATATTGCTGGTGTTACCGCACCTGCTGGTAAACGTATGGGCCATGCTGGCGCTATTATCTCTGGTGGTCAAGGTACTGCTGAAGAGAAATTTAAAGCCTTTGAAGACGCTGGTATTGCTTATACTCGTGATCCATCAAAAATCGGTGATAAGTTAAAAGAAGTTACCGGTTGGTAATTTAGGTATTAATAGCTAGTCTAATACCAAAACATCGTTGAAAAAAAACAAAGGCACTCCTACAATGGGGTGTCTTTTTTTATTCTAAAAATAACTTTCCTTTGATTAAAATGTAGCAATTATGAAAAATAAGATTTTGGTAACTGGTGGCGCTGGATATATTGGCTCACACACTTGTATAGCTTTACAGGAAGCAGGCTATGATATTGTTGTCTACGACAATTTGTCTAATAGTAGCCGTGAAGCTATTGAGCGCGTATCCAAGCTCATTGATCAACCCGTCGAGTTTGTTGAAGGCGATATTCGTGATATTGATCTACTCAAACAGGTCTTTGCCGAGCATCAGTTCTTTGGTGTGATTCATTTTGCGGGACTAAAAGCCGTTGGAGAATCGGTGGCCAAGCCATTGCTGTATTATAATAATAATGTCAGTGGCACCATTGCTTTATTGGAAGTTATGAAAGAAGCCGATGTTAAGAATTTGGTTTTTTCATCTTCTGCGACCGTCTATGGAGATCCTGAATCCTTGCCCATCAATGAGGAATCAAAGCGTTCTTGCACCAATCCTTATGGTCAGAGCAAACTGATGGTCGAGCATATTCTAGAGGACTTAGCTGCAACTAATGATGGCTGGAATCTTATTCCACTTAGGTACTTCAATCCCGTCGGTGCGCACCCATCGGGGCAAATTGGCGAAGATCCAAATGATATTCCTAATAATTTAATGCCTTATATTTCGCAAGTCGCCGTTGGCAAGCTTGAAAAACTCAGTATTTTTGGCAATGACTATCTTACCGTCGATGGTACGGGAGTACGCGATTTTATCCATGTCACTGATCTTGCCCAAGGCCATGTAGCAGCGCTTAACTACTTACAGAAACAAGTAGGTCGAGATAAATACAGCTCAATAGGTTTTTTACCCATTAATCTGGGAACAGGTAAAGGAACGTCTGTTTTAGAATTGGTCACGGCTTTTTCTGAAGTATCGGGCCAAAATATTCCTTACCAGTTTTCTGCTCGGCGCGCAGGAGATATTGCCAGCTGCTATGCCAGCGCCGATAAAGCCAAAGATTTGCTAGGTTGGGATGCCACACTATCTATCACTGAGATGTGTGAAGATACGTGGCGTTGGCAGAGTAAAAACCCGAATGGCTATCATAGCGCTTAACATTGATTAGGCATGTTTCTTATTTCACACTCTTAAATACAGTCTAAAAATTATGAAAAAAATTACTCACGCTGTTATTCCTGTCGCAGGTTTTGGTACACGTATGCTGCCGTTATCGAAATCAGTGCCAAAAGAGCTGCTACCACTTGGTAATCGTCCCGCTATTCATTATGTCGTTGAAGAAGCCATTGCTGCGGGTATCAAACATATCGTTTTGGTCGGTCATGCACAAAAAAGCGCCATCGAAAACTACTTTGATATCAATGCTGAATTGGATAATCAATTGCGTGCTAAAGGTAAAGACGCGTTAGCCGATAGCTTAACTTGGTTACCCGAGGATGTAACGGTGTCTATGATACGCCAAGGCAAACCGCTAGGGTTGGGACACGCGGTATTGGCGGCGCGTCCAATCATCGGCGAGCATGACTTTGCTGTACTGCTGCCAGATGTGCTGCTCGATCCATTTACCACCGATATAACGACTGATAATTTGGCGTTTATGATTGAAGCCTTTGCCAAAGACACGCATTCGCAAATATTGGTCAATAACGTAGCAGATGAAGATGTGCATAAATACGGTATTGCCCAATTATACGAAGCATTTAATCAAGCGCATGAAATCGAGCAAGCTGATAAAAACGCAAGCTTTAAAGTTGCCGGTTTTGTCGAAAAGCCCAACTTAGCGGATGCCCCTTCAAAATTGGCCGTTGTCGGTCGTTATGTATTTAGCAATCATATATTTGATTATCTGGCCAATACTAGAGCGTCGGTTGGTGGCGAGATTCAACTGACTGATGCCATTGACGCCTTGATTAGCAAATATGGCGTTAATGTGACGACCATGCGCGGCGATAGTTATGACGCAGGCGATATGCGCTCGTATATGCAAGCGTTTATCTATTTTGCCGAGCAGCAGTTAAGGGATGATAAATAGCTAATGGATGAGATAAATAATAAGGGCTATAAAAGTGCTCGCCACTCTAAGTATTGGCAGCATTTAGCCAAGTTAGCGGAGCAGCCGTGGGCGCTTGCCCCATTGTTCGCGCAAGATAATGAGCGGACGTCTCGCTTTAGCACGCAAGCGGGCGCGCTATATATGGATTATAGCAAGCAGTGTATTAGTGATGCGGTGCTAGAAAATTTATTAAATTTGGCGAATAGTTGCGAGTTGTCAGGCCGTATCGATGCCTTATTACAAGGGGCGATGGTTAATACCAGTGAAGAGCGAGCAGCGCTGCATACCGCTCTACGCTTGCCAGCTACAGAACAGCTGCAAGTTGGCACGCAAAATGTCGCCGCTGATGTACATGAGAGTTTGGCGCAGGTAGAAAGATTGTCAGAGCGGGTACGCAACGGCACGTGGCGCGGGTTCTCTGGTAAAGCAATCACTGATGTGGTTAATATTGGCGTTGGCGGCTCAGATTTAGGCCCACTGATGGCGACCACCGCGCTTGATGAATGGGCAGATACCGCTATCGAGGTGCATTTTGTCTCTAACATGGATGGCACGCAGCTTGATAATTTGCTCAAGCACTTAAATCCTGAAACCACTTTATTTATCATCTCCTCCAAATCTTTTGGCACCGTTGACACGCTATCAAATGCCAAGACAGCACTGTCATGGTTACTTGCTACGGCAAAGCTACGTGCTGGCACGGAAGAAAGCGTCTTGCGCCGTCATTTTATCGGCGTATCGGCCAACTGTGAAAAAATGACTGCCTGGGGCATTCACCCTGAGCATCAATTGCAGCTGTGGGAATGGGTTGGCGGTCGTTTTTCATTGTGGTCGGCGATTGGACTTGCTATCGCTATTCGTATTGGCATGAATGGTTTTAAAAAGCTGCTAGCCGGCGCACATAATATGGATAAGCATTTCGCCCAAGCAGAGTTTTCTGAGAATTTGCCAGTATTATTAGGTTTGCTCGCCGTTTGGAACAGTACCTTTTTACAAGTCAATGCGCATACCGTGCTGCCTTATGATGGGCGTTTGGAGTATTTGCCAAGCTATTTGACCCAGCTCGAGATGGAAAGTAATGGCAAATCGGTGACGCAGCATGGCGAGCGTCTTGATTATGATACGTGTCCAATTTTGTGGGGCGAGATTGGCTCCAATGCGCAGCATGCTTTTTATCAGCTTCTGCATCAAGGAACGCAGCAGGTCTCTTGTGACTTTATCGCTTGCGTGCGCCGTTATAGTGATGATGCGACAAATGAATCGCTACAGCAGCAGCATGAATTGTCTTTGGCAAACTGTTTGGCGCAGAGTCGGGTCTTGGCTTTTGGTAATGCTGCTATTGCTGATAAGGATATTGAAGCGGCTTCTGATACCGATAAATACAAATATTACCGCGGCAATCAGCCGTCAACGACGCTCCTTATCGATGAGCTGACCCCGCATAGTTTGGGGGAGTTGATAGCGCTTTATGAGCACAAGGTTTATGTCATGGCCAGCATTTGGGATATCAATCCGTTTGATCAATGGGG
>Ga0114955_1000615_pt1 | contig 16734 bp, 21 predicted proteins | sample Porto_5metaG_FD_87302 | JGI IMG/M metagenome (GOLD analysis project Ga0114955, IMG submission 87302) | Marine algal microbial communities from Porto, Portugal - Porto_5 metaG | ecosystem: Host-associated > Algae > Red algae > Unclassified | place: Portugal: Porto | collected 2015-02-02 | reverse complement strand
GGGGGAGTTGGAGGTTATCGGGTGTCAAGCAGGTGAAGGTTGCGTGCACAGGGTGCAACCACGCTCGGCTTTTCCTTCACGCAGCGCCCGGCGTGTTTCTGACTGAGACGCCGGTGCTTTTTATGCAGGACGGCTGTCTTCTTGTGTGGTCTCTGTTGCCCGTACCTCGTTTTTATTCCTTCCCTTTGTCCGTGACTCTACGCCGGTGCCGGTGACATTTGTCGCCCGCAGTGGTGGAAGCCACAACGACTCGCCACGGGCGAGCTATCGCCGCCGAGGGGAACACGGTGGTCTCGGTCAGCGGCAGACAGAGCAGCGAGTGGCCGCCTACGGGCGGCGACTTGGGCATGGGCGGGGGCGGTGGTGACAGCCGTGTCAGCGGCAGAAACAAGCAAGCCTGGAGCAGGATCTGACGCTGGCTGCGGCTGCGGTGGCGGCCCCTTCGCCGCCGCCTCCACCTCCGTCTCTCGACGCCAGACACCACCCCGCCGTCCATTTCCCCGCCTCTCTCCCTCCCTACGCCTCCGCCTGCTCTCCTGGCGGGAGCAAGTACCAGCAAGACATGGCTCCTAGGGGACAGTGGTTGTTTCTCAGCCGCCTGTCACACGCGTTGGTGGGTTTGGAGGAAGGGTAGGGGCTGAGAGCGTGTTCACCAATGGCTCCAACCGTCCAAACAGCCAAACGTGGCACCGTTTGGCCATTTGGACGGTTGGGGCACTGGTGGCTGGGATCCGCACCAAAACTAGGGTGTGACGGGGCTGTGACGACCCACAAATAGACTTGTTCACATTTTCTCATCCCTTAATGCATCTCGTGGTCGTCTCGCGGGATCGCCCTTCTTCTGGAACTTGAACGGCAGCGCCACTCCAAGCAGGCCTGTTTGGAGACGCCCCGCGTCGTTGGGCCAACCCCTGGTTCTCTGTTCGGACCAAGAAAGCTAATGGAAAGCGTGACCCGTGGCTTGCAGACAATTGCGCGACGATCTGGCAGTCATGGAGATTCTGTGTAGCGCGTCTGTGGGAATACTGGCGTGCCAAAAAGAGGCCTACCGCCAGAGACGTCCAGGCGAGCCCAACTTTGAGACGTGATCTGCTTAGTTTTGGCTCTGCGTTTGTGGAGCCAGTGACAGCGCCACACGTTGCGCACACGTGGCCGTTGGGTTGGACGGTTGGCTCGATTGGTGGAGATGCTTTGAGGATGTGATCGTATTGGGTGGTATCCGGTGACGACGGCCGCCTCGGACTCGGTGGTCCAGTCCGCATTGGGCAAAGAAGAGACCGGAAAAAAGGATCGAATAATTAAAAAAAAAACAGATTTGTAATTATTCGATAGAATAATCGATGTCCCCCGACAAACATTTATCTTGTTTTCATCCATGGTTGTCAGCTGTTGTGGACTGCTGTGCCGTGCTGTGAGCATTATGTCAGATGCCATCGTTCTTTGGTGATGCGCCATACGCAGCGTTTTGTGCCCAATTCTTTAAAACTAAAAACTGCCAGATTCGAACACGCCCACCGACGGTTTGCAGAACTGTCGCGCCATGATCCTGGGATCATATTATGACCGCTTTTCGTTGATCTTTGAGACAGAGTCAGCAGTGGAGTTGTGAGGTGCTCGAGGTATTGCTGATCCCCGAATTTTGTCCTGGTGGACCGAGACTGAGTTGCGGACCGACTCTCTCCAGCAATTAGATGCGCCCCTGGGACTGACTTCGAGCTTCTGAGTGCTTACATGCGCCCATATGGCCTGGAAATCGACATCAGCTCCTCATTTTTTCTGCACTTCTGGCAAGGAAACAGTAGAAAATCTCAAGATCTCGCCTGGGCAGCTTGCTCCGTGCAAAGAAAAGCGGATCAAGCGGCGACAAACAGTGAGTTCTGCTGGGTGCAAGGTCCTTGTACCGAATGTGGGCTTTCTATTGGCTTCGATGTCCTCTTACTGTCGTTTTAGACCAGTAGAATGCTCTTATTCACAGTCAGTCTCTGTCCTTGTCCCCCAGGACAAAATTCGGGGATCAGCAATATACCCTCACTTGCATGGAGTGGGAAATATCCTCACGCCTGCGCCTTTAGAACCAGAAATTATGCTGTGCTTTTGCTGCCAAATTCTCACGAAGGATCATTCCGAGTCTCTGTTGCTGATTGTTTTACGGATCATGCTCAGGACTGTCCGAAAGTCGGGGGACGATCATCCGGGGGATCGTCCGCATGGATTTTGTGTAATCCAGTGCAAAAGATAGATCTTGCACTACAGTGGGGCCCAGAGTAGGGTCCTACGCGCAGAAGGTCCGGTACACCTTCTGCGAGTGCGCCACAGTCAAGTAGCGCCACTTTTTGAATAGAAACGGCGTCCCTTCAGCACCCGGACCCTGGATATGTCGGAGAATATTTGAGACACTGGCCTGGAGAATCATCCCGTTTCCTCGTCAAGTCCGAATGACGCATATGTGATCATCACACAGCCTGTGGCACGAGGTACGTGGCCAGTACAGTATGTGACATGCCTCTCTGGAGGTAGAAAAAAGAAAGCCAGCCCACAGCCGGAGGTGCCTGGCCCCACTTCGCTGTGTAATCGGCAGCGGGACAACGCATGGCATGTAGGTCCGCATACTGTAGTGATCGTGCAGCAACATGGCGCTGGCGCATCAGCTGTTGTATACGAAAACAATGCGGGATGGGCGACGGGGAGACGCTCGAAGCCACGCGGGCGAGTGACAAGCGGTCCATGACAGATCTGTGTCCGTCGAGGTGGCGACGCCGCTCGTCGCGTGAGCCCTCAATCAGTCATCCAGCGCTCGTCGCCGGCGTCAACAAAATGCGTGTATTCAGAAAGAGGGAGTTGTGACAGTCGGCCGCAACCACGTTTTCGACAACCTAAGTTCAGATTACAATTTCAGATCTGGAAGGAGGCTACGTTGTTGGCGTACCCCCGGAAGAAGTGGGGGGCCAGACTGTAGCCCAGGGACTCGATCGCAGATGGTAGCCTGGTTCTTCTTTGAGTGAAGTTATGAGTAGTGTCTGCCGAACTCGTCGTGGGAATGGCCTCCAGCCACACCGTTGTTGTGGTTATTCCCCGTCGTGGATCACAATACTTCCGTGGACGAAAGACACGCTGCTACCTACCAAGTCGAAATATGTATTTTCATTAGAAGCATCAAGTGAGTCCAACTTGATCATTCCACTAAATCGGGAAGGGGCAATCGATCAGAAAGGAAGAGCTGTTCATGGGACGTCGCCCCTCGTAAAAATTACATGTAGAGAGGGAGACACCATGTGAGTAGGCACTTGAGAGACGGCCATCTTGTTGAAAAACTCAGACGGAATGGGATTTTGGTGACCATGCGTGGGCTCGCACGTCGAGAAAATCTCAAAGTCCCAGACACACCCAGTCGCCGAAACAAATTGATTGGGTCACTTCGTCCTACAGTAGATTCCTTCGAACCTCAGTGCCATTCGCGACCGCGATCCTCCCATCATGGCACGTCCGTGACTCAGAGGTCCCAAGTTCGGATTCTTAGCAACTCCGAAGAACAACCAGCGCGGTCAAACAAATACCGGAGCTGCTCTCAGCGTGTGCGGTAATCTTCTGAAAAAAGCCTGATTTTCTGCTTGTTAAATATGCTTGCGCAAAAGGCAGACATACTGTCCGTTGAAAAGCTCCTCATCATCTCTTTAAGATCAGTCCCCAGGATGATCTGTGGATCAGATTGAGACTGCTTCCGGAGCAGTCCCAGAATCAGTCCTTAGGATGATCCTTTGGTCGAGTCCAGACACTGTGGTGAAGAACTGCTCAGCGCTCAGCAAACTCGTGAATCAGTTAATCTGAAGTTTAGCTTATTCGCCCATCTACTCGTTTTTTATGAACATGATCCTCCGAATCATGCTTAGGCGAGCTCACATGAGCTTCGCATGGCTGTCTCAACCTTTTCTTGCGCGTTTACTCGTTACAGATTTACAAGCCGGCAATTTTAGAACTATCCTGGGGATGGAATACAGACCTGCAGTGTAGCTGAGCGTTGCCCCCCGAAAAGGCAGTCCGGAGACTGGTGAGCCGAAGTGGGCAGCCCGGAGACCAGCGAGCTTTGAAATTGGCAATCTCTTTGGCGAGCCAATGTTGATTGAATGCACAGCGATGACACTGGTCCTCACAGCGCCAGGCGCCCTCAGTTTCTGAGCACCATGTCAGACCCGATCTCAAACGCCAAGTCGCGAGCCAGGCCGGCATTCAAACAAAGTGTCGTTTTGAAATCTGTGGCCTGACGGCCATTGGCGCGCGCAGCGTCCGGGCATGCTGCCGTCCCGTGTCAACTGGAAGCCGCCTCCCCGCTGCACAAGCGCCTGGTGTCGTACAAGGGCGCGCTCGATACGCACCTACACCTACTACCTGATTGAGGTCGGGCGGCCTGCGCTATGGGCGGATCGTGAGCTGGCGTGCCTGCTAGAATGCCGTCGTCGGGCCAACCCGGGGCTCCCGCGGAAGTTTCAGCCGGCGTCAAGCGTGACGCCGCGTTGCGTGCAGCCGCGAAATCCATCGCCGCCATGCCCGCTGCCGCGCTTCCCACTGCGCCTTCGCGCACTGCCCCTTCGCCCACTTCCCCTTCGCAAACTGCACCAATTCCGGAAACATCGTCGGCCGCTGTCTGTCCCCGTACCGCCGCTCTGCGCGCCGCCGCTGTTTCTTCTGCGTCACTTTCTCCCGTGCCTTTGCGCTTTCTCTGTCCCTCCCGCGCTCCCCCCTCTCCTGCTCCCGCCTCCTGTGGCCCTGACCCATCTGCTCCCCACCCGCGTGATCACTGCCCGCCTGCTGATATCCAGCCTGCTGCTCTCTCTCCTGACGCCCCACTCCCGGCCGCCCCCCTACATACCGAGCCTTCAGCGTTCCACTATAGTCAGTGGTGCTGTAAATGCAGCTTAGAGCTTCGTTGTCGGTCCTTGTTAGGAAGCGATGGCCGTCGAGGAAGTGTCTGAGCTTGAGTAAGCTCCACACAACGCCGAGGCAACCGCGTTCCGTTGCGGAATAGCTTTTCTAAACGGGGCTGAGGCCACGGCTCCAATAGCCAACCGGTAGTCTTGTCCCGTCAGGTTGCTCTTGTAGCAAGGTGCATCCGAGTTGGTCGGCGCAGGCTTCGACATCGACAATCTGTTGGCCTTTGGGTTTTGGCAGGGCAAGAATTGGTGGTGCGAGAAGCGCTTGAGGGAGATCGTCAAAGGCCGCGAGGGCTGCGTCAGTAGGTTCTGGTAAGTCCGGGGGGACCTCCGCGCAGGTCATCGAGTTGAGCGGCTTTGCTCGTTTAGCGAAGTCTTTGAAGAAGCGTCTATAGACGTTACACATCCCCAAGAAGCGTTTATGCTGGGTCTTGGTGGTGGGGAGCGAAGCGTTTCTCAACGCGTCAAGGATCTTACTATGAAAATGGAGTTGACCCGGTCGGGCAATGTGTCCAAGGTACCCGACTTCTTCGGAGAACCATGTGCACTTCTCGAGATTGAGAGTGACACCGGCTTCGCACAGACGCGTTGGGATCACGTCAACGTCCTTGACGTGTTGTCGAGGGCACGCTGGAATGTAGCGGGGGCGTTGGTCAGGCCTAATGCCATGGACAGCCCATGGTAAACACCAGCATGCGTTGTAAACGCGGTCTTTTCTCTATCGGCCGGGCGTAGGTGCACTTTCCAGTAGCCGGCCGTACAGTCCAGTGAGGTGAAGACCTTCGCATCTCCTAAGGATTCCAGACGATGCTCCATTCGGGGAAGTCGATAGGCGTCCTTCTTAATGATGTTGTTGAGTCTTCGGTAATCGACACAGAAGCGGGCTTTGCCATTTTTCTTTGGCACGATGACGATGAGACCTGCCCATGCACTATAGATAGGTTCCATGACCTTGACCTTCAACATCTTGTTGATATTATCAGGTATGATCTGTCATTTGAATGGACCCGTGCGATACGGTTGTGCCCGGACTAGTACGGCATCCATTGGGGCTACGATGGCATGTTTAGTGGCGTATATACTACCGAGGGCGCCGTCCCACTTCGCAGAATGCGTGCGTAGCATTTCCCGCATTTGCTTGTGCAAATGCTCCGGTGCCTCACTGAGGTCCACATCCTGGACAGGGTCGTCGGAAGATGGTGTGCCCTCACCAGTTAGTGTGTCTCGGGTTTCCTTCTCCTCTGTTATGGCTGCCAATATGGGCCCTTGAAATTGTTCGGCGAACTCGGGGATGCTGATCTTACGAACTATGGCCTGGTCCGGCCCGAAGTTGCAGACCTTAACCAATAGTGGTTCATCGGGATTGGCGAGCGCAACGCCACGGGCGACTGCCACTGACTTGTGCCCGCATAGGCGGATGTTGGGCGAGATAGTGACTGGGCCGGGGGTGGCACATGTCTCCATAACCCAATCTTCCAGTCTTCCTTTGAAGCGAACTTGGCGACACGCTCTTACCTGAGCAGGTTGGTCTTCCCATGACCGTTCCCACTTATTGGCACGTAGGGTGGCTAGAATAGGTTTTGCCTTAGGTTCCTGGTGACATCTTTGACATGGTCTCGCCACACAACCTTCTTTAGGCGGGTGAAGATGGCTTCGACATGGTTATCCATGAACTCGGTACCGATGATATATGGCACAGATAAGTGTTCGGCGACAAAGAGGGGATCTGCCCTGTGTCCAACACTCGGACATGAAATTGGATAATCTCGGAAAAGACATTGATGAATACACCCTTCACGTCCTGGGCGTGGAAGAGGCCATCTAGGCGGTCACACTGAGTCTCAACACGGAGCCCAAAAACTGTGGGCGACTCATGATCGGGTTGACGCATTGTGATAATGTCCTTGCAGGCGAGGGCCATTACGGCGTGGGTGGATTACTTGGCCAGAAGCCAGTTAATAGCGACACCATGGGTGCGGATCGCATATGTGCGGTGTCCGGATTTCGAGTTCAGGGCACTCTAGAAGGCTTGTTTAGAGGCGCCTGACAGGCGAAAGGCCAAGAGAGAGAAGGCTTGCCCATTCGTGAGACAGGTCGCGTCACATGCACGACGAAACGTCGTCAAAAAAGGTGAATACACCGCGGGGGCTGGTGCCCGTGCATGGCTCTTGCCCTTGGGATGCGCCAGTTAAGCGGCGGTTCCTCTTATGCGTTTTCTCTACTAGGGAGGGAGGCAGAGACAGATCACGTCGGACCAGGAAGTAGGTGCGATAGTCCAAGCGGGACTTGAAGCGACTTTAGGAGGGTCGAATGACCTTTTCCCGATCAGCTTTCGCCAACCGCTTCTTAGAGTCAGGGCGACTCTTGTACGGACCCGGGCGAGATCCTAGAGACGCGGCGTCCGATGACGTGTCCAACAACGCGGAGCTCGAGCTCGACGACGGAGAAGACGGGAAAACCGGTGATTCTCCGGAGTCGGAAGACGAAAAGAAAGTCGTCCCATTAGATGGGCTTGACTCATTTGCGGCCAACAGGTTGGCGTTCTCAACCGAGAAGGTTGAGCCGGCCAGCTTGGTCCCCTTGCAGATCTTACGCAGCTTCTTGCGAAGCTTACGCTCTCCATCCCGGCGTTCGATCACTTGGCCAACTGGCTCTGGACGAGAAAAAGACGACTCGCCCCGCTTAGGGTCGACCTTGACCTTGGGCTTGCTCTTCGTCTTGCGACGCGACTTTGTTGACCGGGAATCGGACTCGATGGCCTCCTGGCGCATAGCCTCCACGTTTGAGATCAGGTTGTCGTTTTCTTCCGCTAACGAGCAGTTAGTCGCTTGTCGGGCCGTCAGACGGAGAAGAAGTGTCTCCAACGCCGCCTTAAGCCTCTGCGCATCGCGCGGTTGGCCAGAGGCCGCCGCATTCAACGCAGGTGATCCTGAGAGGGATCCACCTAAGGTGTTGGCGTCGCGCATGTTCGTACGAACGCCTCCCGGAGGGACGTAGTCGGAAGGCAGGGCGTTTCCCTTACTCTTTCCATTGACAAGTTGACCATCGGCACCACCAGGGGTCATTGCCCAACCGGCACAGTACCAACCGAAGCGCCCCACACTTCTATTGGAGATCACCACCCACGACGCCCAGCGTCGTGGCACACACAAGTGGGAGGCGCGCCCTGCACGTCAAGCCAATGGGTGCAAAACCCGTGACCGTGCCACTTGAAAAGAAGAGACTGCTCTCGGGCACCGCCTGCAGTTGCACGCGGCAGGCAAGAGTATCCACTGCTGCTCCACCAAATGTGGAATTAATGAAGTTGATGAACTAACCAGTCAGTAGCGACCGACCGCAGACGCACGATACAGCGAACGCTATCGCCCAAGCGGCGAGGAAGAAGAACCTTTGTTCGAGCAAAATCCGATGGGAAACCGGGGGTACCAACGATGGCGAGCCCCGGTCCTATGGTGCTTTTTTTATCTGACGGAAAGGGGGCGGGGTCGATCGATCGAGCGATCGTAACGATCGAATAACCACCAAAGTCACGACGATAAAAGAAAGGACAGATATACAAGACGGAAGTAACCTCCAAAAGTGCAAGCCACAAGTCAGTTCAATCCTCCACTGGAATACTGAGCAGTCAGGGGGGCTACCGGGCCCAATATCCCAAGACTCAGAAGAAATGCTACACCCATGCTCGTGCCCGCCGCAGCCGTTCCGACGCCTGGTACACTTGCGACAAGCATGGCAATGCCCCCACGTTCCTCACATTTCGCACTGCCGTTGCTTCCAGCCGCACCAAGCAGCTGGGCGTCATTCGTTTGGGATAAAACAGACCGTGAACTGGACAAGACGTATGAAAGACAAAGTATACCGATAGCTGAGCTAATCTCGATCCTCTTCAGCGTCTGACAAGCGCTGTTTCTCTCTAGTTCCATGAAGGTAGACAAGGACACATTGGCACACGACTGAGCACAGATTCTTGACTTCGGGGGCCTCAAATTTGGCCACGCAGGCACAATCCACGCTCCCGTCCTGCTCCAGCGCGCGCGCAGACAAATCGAGTACCACCGCCGCGGTTCTCCTGTTTTTGGTCGCCACGACCTGTGCCACGACCTTCATGACACAGTCCACCTGGAAAGACCGCAAAGTTGACCGTAGAATGCCCCGAATGTTCATGGCCGTAACGACTTTTAAGAAGGAGCTCGAGTCGGACCGCCAGCCGCTGAGGCGCAGCATCTACTCGAAGTGGCCGGTCTCGTTGAGCAGCGCCATGACGCCGCCGCGTTGGATGCCGTATTCGCGAGAAGATCTCTTCCCGTTGATGAAGGCCTTCCCGATGCGCGCCAAGTCGGCGACGAAGCGGTTTCTGACCTCCGCCTCAGTGCGCTTTATTAACAGTGCCGCTGTCCCCCCGACTTATCTCTGCAGCATTTTCGGGAACAGGTACTGCCGAAAGAGCCGGTTGATGTCGGCGCTGACAGCTGGCGCCAAGCTGGCGAAGTGCACCAAGCTGTTGAAGACCTTCGGGAAGTTGAGGTGCTCGCTGTTGCAGCGCACATACGCCGACTACGCCCGGATGTAGCAACGCAAGACGGTCTCGGGAAGTGCGAGAGAAAGAGGAATGAAAGACTGACAACGCGAAGAGACGGAATTCGTGCCTGTCGCTCTGTTGCGGAACAATGGGTGTGACAACGGAGATGCACGAGTGAGCCCAGTGGTGCGGAGGCACAACGTCGTCGCCAGTGAGAATCCCCTGTTGGATACTCTCAGCACGCAACCAACCCAGGATAGTTAACCGAGCAAGCGAGGCACTCAGCGGAGCGAGATGAAGAAGGCCAAGATAGCAACAGGCTGACCGGTGTGTACCGCGCCACCCGCCCTCATCGACAAAGATTTATTGAGACGGGAAACACCAGGGCGAAGTCCGATCCGCCGAATCCCACCCTCAAAATAAACATTAGCACCCACGTGGAGAACGCAAGCACATTGAGGTGCTGAGTCAAGGCTGCCCTATGCGGTGCACCAGGCTGCAACAGTGTGGCGGAAACCCCATGTCAGGGGTGACACGGCCCCCGACATGAGCCGGGGACGGGTCGTGACCAGTCACGTAACACCCCCCTAGGGGGGTTGCGTGGGACAGCCCCCCTCGGGCAGGTGTCCAGGGAGCCCGAAGGCCACACACGAAACGACCCCTTTAGCATGGCGCGGGATGAGGAACACCGGATCGGGCCCCTCTGAAGGGGTCTGACACAGCCGAGGGAGACACATATCTTCCCGAATCCGGGCCCTCTGGAGGGACCGGGAAGCTTGTGGCAGCTTCCGAAATCCGAGAGAAAGCTGGACCGAGATATGATCCCGACCAGGGATAAAATCCGACCGGCATTATATCCGGGAAATTTGAAGAATCTTGGGATATGTCCCGAGGTATTGGTTTTGGATAAATCCTGAAATCTAGGAAGTCTTAGTGGCGTTCCTGCTTCCGCCCGAGACAGGCGGGGTTCCTCTTCCAGTGGAAGGGTAGTTGAGCATGCTGGGCAGGGGCCACTAAAGGCCCGGCCGTGAGACTGTGGCCCGTTGGGCACCGGTCCCCCCATGGTAGCGCCCGGGGGTCGGGATTGTGCACGTCCTGCGTCTTGTTTCTGAGGGTATATGAGTGTTTGCTTTGGGGCCATCGAGCGTGTTCGAATAAATCAGCGTTGCGTTTACGTTACTTCCGTCGTGTTGGTGCGCTTCGCGCCCGGTGATCGCGGCGTTCGTGTTGCGTCTTTGGTGTTGTGCTCCGCATTCTGTGCTGAATTTCCCGACGGGGTTATACTCCATCGGCTGTGAGCGCAGGAGCCACTACGATAATTGTGAGTGCTGCTCAAGTTGAGAGCACCCAGATCGACGTGTCCGCGCGGGGGGAACACTACGTCCCGATGCCGTCGTGGTGGTCTGTGTTGGAGGTGTCCCAAGGATTTTCCGCCACGATTACCCGCGTCGTGGCCTACTTTGGCATGGCGCTCCGTCGGGAGGAGTCGATCCCGGCAGCGGCCATCCTTGCTACCCAGTGGATGCTTGAGGAGGCGAAGGTATGGTATGACTCCGCCCTAACGAAGGGGTACCTGTGGCACCTGCCCGCCGAGTTGGTGGATCGCCTCGTGAGGCTGCACCCCTCCAACTAGGCTGAGGGAGCGCGACAGAAGGCGGTCGCGTACTTCCGCGAGTTCGTCGGTCTCCACCAGTCGTTGGACTGGGCGGCCGCGGGTCCGAAGCTCGCCCGCCGAGTTGACGGGCAGGATGATGAGGCGGCCCGGGAGTTTTTGCACCGTGACAAAAGCTTCGTTGACTGTCGCATCGGACTTCGTGAGGGCCTGAGCGACACGTCCTACCTCTACGCTGCGAACGTGACTTCGACTTCCGCACCCCCGGAGTCGGGATAGGGGGCCGTGGGGGCAGTAGCCCTGCATAAAGGCATGCGCACTCGGGGAGTGGCCGAGCGCCCCCCTGCTCGTGGGAGCGCTATCCGGCGGACGACCCGGGCAGGGCCGTTTCCCGGCGGGTCGGCGGGGCGGCCTACGTTTGCCCCGTCGGGGGTTCCATACCACCCAGTGGCCGTGGCGCGGCAGGGCCTCAGACGGGGATACGTCACCGCCCAGTGTGTGCGGGCCCTAGCTACTACCTACCCGACTGCGGGGGCGGTGCAGTTCGGGTTGCACACGGGGAGCCGATACTAGCCTCCTTGGTGGGCACACTGGCTTGGGTCACTCGGGGCGCCAGAGCCGCACTGCGGGGGTCCCCCTTGTGAAGCGAGAAGTAGTTGGATGTATGCATTCTTTTACTCAAGACCGGTCTGAGGCGCGAGGCCAGCAGCCGCTTGCCCCCCGTGTGCCCCTCTCTCAACATCCTGCAGGCAGGGTTGCAAGAATGGCGTACAATCATCGCATGGTTTGAATATTGTACCATAATTATGATAATTTATATCCATAATGATGAAACCATGGAAGACCTGTATACATTCTTAATTATTCTAGCTACTTCCATTTTGGAAAAGTAGACAAGGCAACGGGCGCGTCCATCCGTCACTGTGTTTCGGTGACTGGACGGAATGCAGCCAACGACAGCTTTCACAGCGCAGCATGTACCAAGAGCACGCGCCCAAGCCAACTCTACTTGCATCTAGCTGTTTGCAAGGCTGAGCCGTTTTAGCTTCACTAACGTGACACTGACGCTGTCTGAGAGACCTGCAATGCGGCTGTTGACAGGTAACCAGGCCCGTCCGCCACTTCCGCGTCGCTACGCATCCTAGTGCTGTTGTGCTTTTGAAAGAGCCACCTGACACAGCCGTCGCGTGTCACGAAGTGGGTGCTATCGCCGTTTCTTCCAGCCCATCCACTTGTCAGATTGTGATCCGCATTCATGTACTTCTGTTCCCGCGTACGTCGACATTGCTGTAAAAATGATGCTCTCCAGATCCATGCTTCGGATAATTGTCGTCTAAAATTGGGGTCGAAACAAAGCATGATAGTTATGCACTCAAAACCCTTCCTGCAGGAACAACCTCGCCAACACAGTGACAGAGCCTACGACGCATCTCTCGAGGCAGAGCTCCCTCCCTTGGACGGTACATGCTCTCACCATTTCACAAGTCGCGACGCCCCTTAAGGAGCCCACAAGATTCTCCCCTAGCTCAGGCCCAGCATGAGCTGCCCTGGAGACACAAGTACAAGTAATTACGCCACACTCATACAGCAGTGCACGTCAATGGCACAGACAAACAAGCCGACGACCGCATCAGTACTCCTGGAGTTTGCCAGGCAGTTCGCCGTATCTCCGACTTACCTGCGCGGGCCTGGCGGGCTGCCTCCACACCAGGGGTTGTCACGGATATATCTCAGAGGAATACATCCAGGCAGTTCTATCCATAAAAATCTGGAGTATGTGCCTCGACGACATATTCGGATCTGAGTATGCCGTCCGGTCCGAGCGTATAATAATTCGCTAGACAGCGCAAGCGGCAGATGAAATCGTATTCTCTGGCGATTTATTTCATTCGAATATATCCGCTCGGCATGGGGTCTCCCATGTTTGGAGACGTTATTCGGCGAGGTCACGGTTACGGCGAAGACGGAATGCCAGCGGAGAGTGGTGTTTTTTGGTGAGAGCAATCCGTTGCGATGAGGATGCGGGTAGCGACGGAAACCTCTCAATCAGGAACCCGCCAGCGGGTGCGTACCACTCGTGGTGTTGCTCGCTCTTTTCGGTACAGCAAGCAGAAATGCAGTTGATGCGAGAACGGCGACATGGATGGCCAACTGCGACCACAAGATGACCCACAGCTGCCGCTGCTCCCTCCTACGACGCCTAGTAGACCTTAGGCGGGGTCGGGGCGCCGCCGACGGCTGCCGCCTGTAGTCCTTCGTCCTCGACCTCCGCCACACCCGGCACAATATCATTCGACACGGGTGCAGCAGCGCTCCCCGCCCCTGCCGTCTTGTCGTCAGCCGCCCCCGAGCGGCCGTGCCATTCATGAGCTGGGGTGGGGTGCCGCCAACGGCTTCGGAAAACTTACCTGACCGTACCCACGTGCCGGCCACCGTCGTAACGTTTTCCTCGGGCAAGGCCGCGGTGCCGGGAAACGACGGCGTCAGCTCTCCCGCCTCCACAACCACGCCTTCCAGAGCCTCGGCGGTGTTTTGAGGTGTCGGCAGGGTGTCGCACACGTCTGTAGCCATGTATCTTAGTCCACCAGCCCCCCTGCAGTCGCCGTCTCGTACAAAATGGGCGAAAGGGCGCCCCGCAGACCGCAAAAGGCCCGTTTCACACCTCGGCCATCCTGCACGCGATTTAGGTCTTTGATGTGTATCCGAAGGCTCCGAGACCAAGGTTGGTGTCCGCTGGTCACATGGCGGGCGGTCGGCGACGGCGCAAGCGCAGTCTTTCTGTAAAATTGCAAACGTAGCGCCAAGTCTCTACGGCTGTTGCTGGCAGTGAGCAGTAGAGAGCACCGGCTGCAGGTAGCCCTGAGGGGGTGAGCAATCGCAGGCACACTGCAGTACCGGCCACAAAAATGCCGCACAGCGCCGGATTCCTGCATCGTACCTGAGTGAATCGGTGATAGCCGTGGTATTGTTAAGATCCATCGACGTTCTTTTGAACCTATGTAAATCCAGCACAGAAGGACGATCCTATCTGATTGCATGCTTCGTGGAACCGCCTGTACGAGGGCAGTTGGGACTCCGAAAACAAGTACAGCTCACTTGTTGTAGTTTACGGCTGTTCTACCATCGAAGTGCGGCTCCTGTTGCTGTAGGGAGGACATCGATCGGATATAAGCCATTGTCTTTTGGTACGATACAGTATCCGAATATGAATATCTTCCAATTAGCAATCCGGCTTTGTGAGGTTATATTCTGATGCTAAATATTGAGAGATAAGAATTATTCGTATTCGGTGACTTTGGAACGCAGCGTATCCGCTTCCCATTCGGGCCAGAAAACGGTATCCTGACAACTCCTGCTCCGCACTCCCGCCAGTGCCACACAGTCGGCGCCTTGGACGCTCCCTCGTGGCCACAGCCGCTCCCTACCAGTGCAGAATCTTCGCCAACGTCCGCAGTCGAGATAACATTTAAGTCGATCCCCAGGTCCCAGGTGTTCCTACTGGAAAATCGACCTCCAACGAAAGCGCCAAAATCACCATCGACGTGAAGCAGACGTCGAGGTGAGTACAGGGAGCCCGGGCGCGTCTCGAACGGATACGATCCGGCGCATTGGAGACCCGTCAAAGTGTTGTCGGAACGCGGCTTATCTCCGCGCGCGCCTGGTAGTCGCGAACCATGACGTAGGCGACGTCTACATTCTTGGTCCGCCCCGTCGCCTCGGGGTTGTCCAGCGAGAGGAACGATTGTTTGTCCTCTCCCATCGGCACGGCCCCGCTATCAACGCCCAGTGCCGACAGCAGTTTCCTCAGCCACAGTGCCTCGTTCGTCGCCATCGCGGCGGCCACGTACTCATCCTCGGCCGGCGACGTCGCCAACGTCGACTGGCGCTTTCCCACTCATGAAATGGGCCCGCCGTTCAACGTGAAGATAAAGCCTATTTTCGGGCGGCGGACGTCGGTGTCGGCCGGTTAGTTGGCGTCAACATTCCGTCGCAGCGCTTCGTTGCCGCCACACATCACGTCAAGGCGAGTAGTCAAGCGAAAGTAGCGCAGCACACCCTTGGCCGCGCGCGTATGGTCTTGCTCAGGGCATGACATGAAGCGAGAAAGCACGCCCACGGAATAGGAAATGTCCGGCCTTGTCGTCGCCGACAAGTACAGTAGAGAGCCGACCATAGCCGCGGACCGGTTGCCATCGGGAAGAAGGTTCTTCCCCGTCTTGCTCAGATTGACGGCCGAGGCCATATCCGTCTTGTTAGGCGTGCACGTGTCCATTTCAAACGCCTGGAGCAGCGCCATGATGTGGCCGGGGTTACTCAGTGTGAGTTTCTTGGCCCTTTTACCGCGCATGACTTTCATGCCAATGAACTCTTTGACCTCCCTTATGTCGCGCATTTCGAGCTTGGCTGAGACGCCACTCTTGATGGCCGCCGCGCCAGCAAAGCTCTCGCCCGCCACAGTCACGTCGTTGACGAACACAAGGATGAAGACGCATCCGTGCACAGGGTGGTGCCACTCATAAAGGCACGGGTCCACCGTAGACCGTTGTGGCTCCCATCAGCTCGATCTCTTCTTTCAGCTTGATGCCCCACAGCCGCCCCGCTTGCTTGATCCCAAACAGGTCTAGGTTGAGCCGGTGTGCGTTCGCAGGCTGCCCCGACTCGACACCTTCAGGAAGCTTGGCGTACATTTCTTTGTCCATTCTAGCGTTGAGGAAGGCGGTCTTGACGTCAACGTGGTGGACCTCCCACCCGTTGGCTGCTGCTACGGCGAACAGGGCACGTGACGTCGCCGTGTTCGGAACAGGCGCCCACGTCTCGTCGAAATTGTGCCCAGGAACTTGGTTGAGACCTTCGGCCAGCAGCCGTGCCTTGAAGCGCGTCTTCCTTCTTTCCGCGTCGTGATTAATGTCGAACACGAAGCGTGTCTTCGCGTCCTTATGTTGCATGTTGCTGCGCTTGATCGTGGACCACGTGTCGAGCTTCTTGTGTGCTGCCACTTTGTATTTGACGACCTGTTTCCACAGCGTCCATTCCGGACATGCCCGTGCCTCTTTCTCGCTGGCAGGGGTCTTGGTCAAGTCGCAGCAATCTTTGGCCGCTGACCCGGCCTCGATGGCCAGATAAGCCTCGGGGTCCTTTTCCCACCAGAATAATTTGGGGGCTGGCCTACGTGTAGATCGTCGAGGCCCCAAAGAGGCATTGTAGACTTCCGAGGGAGCCTTACCGACCGGAATCAGTGAGTCCTTCTGACCCTGAAGTTCCTCGTCGTCTTTGTCGTCCGCGAGGCGGTCAGGATCGCCGTCATCTTCACTGTCGAAGTCTTCGAAAGGAAGATGCTTCTCCCTGGCATCTTCCTCGGCATCCAGCATGTCCATTGACTCTTCCATGCCGCCTTGGTTGTTTCTGTCCTCCGTGATCGTCTGCTGGGGACCAGCGCTTGAACGGTCGCCCGAAGTCCAGGCCTCGGCCTGTTTCTCTTTCATCAGGACGTCGCGACGCTCGAAGACTTTGTTTGTCCCGTTCTCGAGGATGCGATAGGAATTTGCACCAACCGCGTAGCCGACAAAGCGGCCCACGTCGGTCCTCGGCTCCAGCTTGCGCTGCTGCTTCTTGGGCTTGAGCGCCCAAGCGCGGCTCCCCCAGACGCGGAATCCCGACACGTTAGGGCGTCGCCCCGT
>Ga0114955_1000614_pt1 | contig 16737 bp, 21 predicted proteins | sample Porto_5metaG_FD_87302 | JGI IMG/M metagenome (GOLD analysis project Ga0114955, IMG submission 87302) | Marine algal microbial communities from Porto, Portugal - Porto_5 metaG | ecosystem: Host-associated > Algae > Red algae > Unclassified | place: Portugal: Porto | collected 2015-02-02 | reverse complement strand
TTTAATTGCTTCTTTAGTTCATCAGTTAATTTATCCTGCTCTTGAATAAGACGGATCACTTCTTCTTTTCGCTGATCCAAATTTTGAAGGTATGTCCACGCTTCCTGTATATCTCTTAGTTGAACTTCATCAAGACCGCCCGTTAACTCTTTACGATATCGCGCGATAAAAGGAACAGTATTCCCATCATTCAATAACGTAATCACTTCTCTTACACTTCGTTCAGCAAGCTTCAAATTTTGAGCAACTTTACGAAAATGTTCTGATTGTTTTTGATCTACTGTCATTTCCAAAACAATTCCTCCTTAAGAGCCTTCTATACTAGTATCAGTTTACCGGATAAGTTGATTTGTTAAAAGCTTCCCTCTAAAAAACCACAATTAGTCCTGTACATGTCTTTTTAATGAAAATAAAAAAAGTTCTTCCTATATCGAAACGGAAGAACTTTTTTATACGGTTTTCCCTACAAGAAGAGTGATATCATCATTTGTAGATGGAAGCGTATCAGTTAAATGTTGAAACGATTCATGCACTGAGTCAAAACGAGCAATCATCGAATAGTTTTTCGAACTTATTTGAACGCCATCAGAATACGTGACGAACGAAGAACCTGAAGGGTAATCAATGGTTTGCACTTTCACTTTTTGAAGCTTACCTGACAAGTAGCCTGAATAAGAAATCGGGCGAATAATTTTCCCGTCTGGTTGATAGATAATCAAATTAATATTCCCTATTCCACTATACTCAAGTTGCCTCGTCTTTAGATCAAGCTTAAAAACAGAAAGAACACACCCTCGTTTTCCTCGCATCTCTTCATTCGCTCGTACCATTAACGATTCTACGTCTTCTTCTTGATAGTCCTTCACTGCATTTATAGCAGCTAAAGAAGAATCCTTGGCCATGTCACCACTGCCAAGACCATCTGCTACAGCACAAATGAAATAATCGGATGTTTCAGCCACATAATAGCTGTCCCCGCACATCTGATTACCCGCCTTTGGCTTTTGGTATGCAGCAACAGTAAGCTTCTCAAAATCATGATGATGGATCATGACTAGAAGGCCTCCGTAGGTTCAATTCGAATTGCCTGTCTTAATTTTTCTAGGGCTCTTCTTTGCAGGCGGGAAACATGCATTTGTGAGATACCCAACTTCTCACCTGTTTCTTTCTGACTCATATTCTCAAAGTACGTACAATTCAAAATTTCTTGCTCTCGTTCTGTGAGAACTGCAAAAGCCTTTTTAAGAAGCATTTGCTGGTCAACAAGATCAAATCCTTGTTCTTGATCGCCAACAAGATCGAGTAATGTGACCGTACTACCCTCTTGATCAGCTTCAATTGAACTATCGACAGAAAGTGCTTGATAACTTTTGCCCATTTCCATCGTCTCAAGGACTTCTTCTTCAGATACATTTAAATACTCAGCGAGCTCATCAACTTTTGGAGAACGTTGAAGTTCATTAGTAAGTTCTTCGACTGCCTTCTTAATACGTGGCCCTAGTTCTTTAATCCTTCTTGGAACGTGTACGCTCCACGTTTTGTCTCGAATAAATCGTTTGATTTCCCCCACGATTGTGGGCACTGCGAAAGATTCGAAACTTCTACCAAATTCAGGATCATAACGACGAAGCGCAGCAAGCAATCCAATCATCCCTACTTGAGAAAGATCGTCGTGAATGCTTTTCCCTTTAGAAAATTTACGGGCGAGTGACTGAACGAGATCTTGATATCGCTCCACTAGCTTTAATTGCACGACTTCGTCTGTTGGATCCTTTTGATACTGTTCAATCCACTCATATACTTCGTTGTTATTGTTATTGCGGGGATGATGAGATTGTGTCGGCATCTACTTCCACCCCATCTCTGTGGAGGAACTTTGTCATCATTACTACTACTCCGTCCTCTCCACTGATTTCCACTTTGTCCATTAGTGATTCAATCAGAAAGAGTCCCAATCCTCCCTCACTGAGTTGTTCAACTGACTTCTCGCTATCAACCGGTCCTAGTTTTTCAGAAACCTTTGTATAGTCGAAGCTTTGTCCACGATCAAGGACCATCATTTCTAAACGATCTTCATAAATACCAAACCCAATGGTAATTTGTCCTTTTTCATCTTCTTTATATGCGTGGTTAACAGCGTTTGTACATGCTTCTGATAGTGCTATTTTAATGTCCTCGATCTCATCATAGGAGTAGCCCATGCGATTCGCAATGCCAGAAACCGTTAATCTTGTTACACCAACAAATTCTGCTTGAGCAGGGATTTTCATTTCAACAAAATCTGAAATGTTTATCACTTTGATCCCCCCTTTACGTCTTCAATGTCAATCACTTCATCAAGTCCAGTGATTTCAAATAGACGCTGTACGCGTGAAGTCATTCCAGTTAGTTTCAACGAGCTACCGTGCTCTTTGGAAGATTTCAGCGCACCAACAAATACACCTAAACCTGTGCTATCCATATAATTAACATCACCAAGATGAACGAGCGTTTCATGACCTTCTTTTCCAGTTAGCGGAAGTAAAGCCTCTCTTAACTGTGGCGCTGTGTAAGCGTCAATCTCTCCACCTATATGTAAATGATGTGTATTCTCATGATCTTCTTGTTTGATCTGTAAATTCATAACATTACCCCCTGTTAGGTTGCTTCTAATTATTAGTTAAAGTCATTATTTCCTTATTCCACTTTTAGAAAGAAGTTAAACCTCGCGTCTTAAAATAACCAGAGTGAAATCATCTCTGAGTTCAAACTCCTGCAGACGCTCAAGTTCTCGGTAAACCTCTTCCACAATTTCTTGTGCTGAGAGATGAATATATTTACGAATCAACGCTACGATTTCATCGCGTTCAATAAAACCATTTGTCGAACGGCATTCTGTAACACCGTCAGAAAGCATGATAACCATATCATTCCCATTAAGTACGCGCTGATATTCTTGATAGGATGTTTTCTTTGAGACACCAAGCACAAGTCCTTTTGTAAAGAGCTCTTCAAATTCATCCTTTTCCGCATCGTAAAAAAAGCCCGGCTCATGACCGGCTCCAGCGTAATAAAATGAATGCACCCTTGGATCATATAATCCATAAAACATCGTAATAAACATATTAGGATCAACATTTTGTTCCACTACGCGATTAAGGTTCTCAAGAACAGCTCCAGGCTGCATTCGCTGCTCTGGTGCGCTATCCATTGTGTACTTAATCATACTCATACAAAGTGCGGCAGGAATACCTTTTCCAATGACATCTGCAATCGCTACACTTACACAATCATTCTCGTCTTGAACAAAGTGATAGTAATCCCCGCTCATTTTCTGGGCGGGTTTACTAATGGCTCCAATATCAAGATTGGGTACTTCCGGTTTATCGCCCGCTAGTAACGTTTGTTGCATATTTGCAGCAATTTCTATTTCAGATTCCAACTGCTGCTGTCGACTCCGAAGACTTTGATGCTCTCGATAGGCGAATCCGTACCCAATCATCATTTCAAGCAAAAAATCATACGAGTTTTTAAGCGGCTCAGGAATATCAGGAAATAGTTCCTCTAGAACACTTACATGGAGACTAACTGCTTCTTCAGGGGAGATCTTTTGTTCAATCATCTTCCGACTAAACTGCTGCCCCTTATATAAGGTTTGCTCAGATTGCTCTTCTAAATAATTTTCTAATATTGCTTTATACTTTTGATATTGAAGATCTCTGTCGTCCATTATGCTCGATCCCTCCTTAACGGAGCCATTTAATAGAAGTGATAACTGTACCTTCGTTCTCTTTCGAATCAATTGTAAACTCATCCATCAATCGTTTAACACCAGGTAAACCAGCTCCAAGACCACCAGAGGTTGTAAAACCATCTTCCATTACTTTTCTAATGTCTTTAATTCCTGGGCCCGAGTCGGATGCTTCAATTTTAAGACCAAATTTCCCACCGTTTTCTACACGTTCAATGGCTACTTCGCCACTTCCAGCATAGAGATATATGTTACGCGCGAGTTCAGAAATAGCCGTGGTAATGCGAGCTTGATCGACCGTACCGAAGCCAAGTTCTTTAGCAATATTCCTACCAGACTGCCTCGCTTTCACGATATCCCACTCATTTCGTACGTCCACACAGGATTGGATATTCATAACTTATCCCCCCAATTCCTGTTGTAATTTCTCTAACCCCTGTTCTAAATCTAATGCAGTTGGGACGTTTTTCATCATAATACCTAAATCAATTAGCGTAATAGCAACAGCAGGTTGGATTCCTGTCAGCACTACTTTTGCCCCCATTAAATTTGACATGCGCACCACATCGCCTAAAACTTTAGCAATGAAGGAGTCAATCATATCGACAGATGTTAAATCAATTACAACGCCTTTTGCTCCTGTTTCATGAATCTTCTCGAGCAAATCCTCCTGAAATTGAAGTGCTGTTTTGTCATCGAGATCAACTTGAATTGTAATTAGTAAATATTGATTCAATTTTAATATAGGAATTCGCATTGTCTTCCCCCCTTACTCAATCTCAATCATTTTGCGTTTTGTCATTTCTAATGCAGTTTTCATGCCTTTAAATAACGTGCTTTTCGTCGGGAATTGACCAAGATCGATCCCCAGGTTAACGATTGTTTGAGCAATTTCCGGTCTAATTCCAACTAAAATACACTGCGCCCCAACGAGACGAACTGCTTCTGCTGCCTGTATAATATGATGAGCTACCATTGTATCAACTACAGGCACTCCAGTAATATCAATAAGGACCACTTGTGATCGATGTTTAATTACACCGGTTAACAAATTCTCCATGATCAGCTTGGCTCGCTCAGTATCAATGGTACCGATAAGTGGCATGACACTAATATTCTCAAATACCGGAATAAGCGGTGCCGACAATTCTTGAAGAGCGACCTTTTGAATAGAAACTGTGTTTTCCCAGTTCTTTGCACTTTCATTAATCAGTTGGTTCACAATAGGGTCAATCCAACGATCAATTTCATCATACATACTGTATACTTTTTCATTCGATTGATTCGCATCTAGTAGAACTGCTAAAATAATTCGACGGAAGTTTTGCAAACCTTGCGTTATATAGCTAAGTCTCCAACCAATTTTCATTAGATGTCCAGCAAACTCTGTCATTCGATCTGTTGGTTTATGAACATTTTGCTCGATATGCGTGTAAATGATTTCAAAGAGCTCTTTGTTCGTTTCTTCATAGGCTGTATCCGTTATTGATTGTAGCCGATGCTCATCACGAACCCTCTCCATCTCATCCATCCACCTGGTGTAGATTCGTTCGCGACTTTCATTCAATAATTGTATGACTAACTTGTCCATCTTGCTCCTCCCTACGATCTTTCTACATTCATTTATCTTCTCATTGCATGGAACGTCTCGCAATAATTATGCTTTCCTAGTCTTAGCACATTACATCATTTTCATCTTAACACACTTTTCGACATAACTAGAAAATTCCCTGCTGTCCTCACTACTAAATGTTCGGGATTAGAAGGGGTTTATGTGACTCATATTCCCAATAATTAACTTGCGTTTGAATGGAGTGATATAAAAAAAACTGCTCATAGGAGCAGCTTCGTTTGGGTATTATACGTTTTCAAAAATCAATAAGTCCAAGGCTGATTTGCAAAGCTTCTTGTACCCTTTGCATCATACCCTCATCAAGGTGAGTGATTTTATCAGTTAGACGCTGTTTATCAATAGTACGGATTTGCTCTAGCAGTATAACCGAATCACGTTCAAACCCATAGCGCTTCGCATCGATTTCGACATGTGTGGGAAGCTTTGCTTTCTGAATTTGAGCAGTGATTGCAGCAACAATGACAGTAGGACTAAAACGATTCCCAATGTCGTTCTGAATAATCAAGACGGGTCTTACGCCACCTTGTTCAGAACCTACAACAGGAGAAAGGTCAGCAAAATACACATCACCTCGTTTGACAATCAAGCCACTACACCCCGCTTACTAAGCGGTCCACGGTGTGCTCTGCTTCCTCCTCAACAAGAAAGGCTTCTGCTGCAAGGTTCAAATTAATCTTAGCCATCTCCATGTATCCCTGGCGCATGGCGTCACGAATTTGTCGCTTCTTTCGTTCGCGAATATACATTGTCGTGGCCTGTGATATGAACTCGTTACGATCAAGCTGTTCCTGTTGAATAATACCATCCACCTCATTTAAAATATGTTGTGGGAGAGTTACAACAATCGATTTTTTGTTTGCCTCTGACACAAACATACACCTCCGAAGCACTGCTACTCATATTGTATTCCACCATTAATCTTACCATTGCGCGCGACGCATTGCAAAACAACTTTCCACAAGACTATTTCATCATATTCTTGCAAAATCCTTCTTTTATTTTACTATTTTTTTAAAATTGTATTCATTACGCCTTTTTTTTCTCCATTTTCGAGAAAAAGTCTCGGAACACGCGGTCCAATCATACAAGGAATTTCATAGTTTATCGTCTCAAGTCGCTCAGCAATGTCATCTATTGTAATTTCTTCTGTGCCCTCTGTTCCTATCAGCGTCACCTTCGTACCAACCTCTACTTGCGAAGGCAAGCGAACCATGAATTGATCCATACAAATACGCCCAACGATCGGAGCACGCTCACCGTTTACGAGCACATACGCTTTACCTAGCTTGCGTATCCATCCATCAGCATATCCAATCGGAATCGTTCCAATCCATTCACCTTCAGCCGTGTGATACGTAGAACCATAGCTAATCGGTTCTCCAGCCTTCATTTTCTTTACGTGCACAAGCTGACTATAGAGGCAAAACGCAGGCTTTAATGCAAAAGGTAGTATTGGCTTCATTTCTTGAGAGGGACTTAGCCCATACATCGAAATCCCTAGACGAATAAGATTGCCAATTCGTGCGGGAACACGTAACGATCCAGCGCTATTTCCAAGATGGATCCACTTTGGTTGCAAACCATTCTCCTTTAGAAAGGAAGTGATGTCTTCAAATTTCTTTATCTGCGTTTCAATAAACGAATTACTAGGCTCATCTGCTGTTGCAAAATGTGTATAAAAACCTTCTATATGAAATGAAGCAAAGGTATTCAAACACTCAATGATTTGCTTGGCTTCCTTTTTTCCCTTAATGCCAAGTCGTCCCATACCAGTGTCTATTTTTAGATGGACGTTCAGCAGCATTCCGTCCAATACTGCAAAAGCTTCCTCTAACCATTTTTCTTGAAAAACAGTAAGGGTGATCTCATTCACAGCCGCTACTTTAGCATAAATAGGCGGCACCCATCCCAATACAAGAATAGGAGCTTGAATGCCCGCTTCTCGTAGAGCAATCGCTTCGTCTAAAATCGCTACCGCTAAATAGTCAGCCCCAGCGTGTAAAGCCTTCTCGGCAACTGCAACCGCTCCATGTCCATATCCGTTGGCTTTCACAACAGCCATAATCCCAACTTCATCCGATACGTATCGTTTATAAGACTTTACATTCTCTTCGATAGCATCGAGGTCTACCTCAGCCCATGTCCCACGATAAAACACTTGATTGTCCATTCCAACTTCCTCCCACAACAATACACTCTGCCCTCTATTTTAGGAGATTTTAAGAAAAGCGCAAGCGTCTTGTTTATCCCCGACAAGCTTAAGGCGGATCTCAATGTGGTGGTTTTACCACAATGAGATCTGACTTAAGACCTCGAGGGGATAGACGCTGAAGCTAGACAATGAAAAGCGCAAGCGTCTTGTTTAGTTCTGACAAGCTTAGGGCGGATCTCTAATGTGGTGGGTTAGGTACTTCATATTTCCAAAAAAGGTCCAGCCATTTGTCATAGCTGAACCTCTTTGAAGTATTATTTAATTTCCGTCATGCCGTACACAGACCTCGCTACGGCAGCCATTTCTTCTTGAGATAAATCATCTGACGCAAGGAAGAAATCAACTCCATTGTGATGCCAGGAGACAGTCGTATCAGTCATAACTCCCATCGTAAAACCTAAATCAATGGGTTGCCCGTCACTTACATTAACAGGAGCACTCGTTTCAACAGCAGCCTCACTTTTCTCTTCTATTAACGTGAAAGATTTTTCTCCCGTAAAACTTAGCATGACTTTATTGGTTGCCACTTCTTTCTCATCAGTTAAACCAGTTCCTTGCGGCTCATACATTGGATACACAACTTCAAAAGGCTCATTCGTAGTTGCAAGCACCGGTACTTCCAGTTGAGCAGCAGTCATGTTTCGCTCCATATCAAAAGCACCTTTATCAAAAGAAGCATTGAATTTCATATCCGAAAATTCAATATCAACAAGGGGCTTTTGATCTTGATTCATAATGGTTACTTTTTCTGGTGCAAGGTCCTTTTTATTTAATTGAATCGATTGGGTCGATAAGTTCTTGTTTTGGTAATTCGTTTTCGTTGTAAAGACATAATCATTTTCCTTCGCTTCGAATTGAGCTCCCGAATCATTTAAAATATCCTGCACGAGCGTATTATACAGATAGGCCTGGCTACCATTTTCAGGCCAATCACTTTGGAATCGAAAACTTTTATTCAATGCGGGGGTTAGAACAAAAACTCCTTCATCATTTCGCAAGATAATTTGACTTTGCTCTTTTGATTCGTTTTTCAATTCAACTCGATAATAAGATGGCTTTTGGTACCAGATCTCTACATCGTAACGCTGTGGTTCTTCTCCTGTTTCAAGCGTCATTTTTGCGTTAACTTTATACCCTTCCATTTCGTTCAATTTCTTATCAAGGGCATTAACCACGTCTTCCTGACTTTTTTGTCCGCAACCTGCAAGCACCGCAATCAATATCCCAATTAATAAAACTGCACCGAACTTTTTCACTCTATCCCCAACTCCTTTGCCTCATTTAAAACGACAAAGGAGGTTCCTGTATGGTGAAAAACCTATCCGTGATGTTGCTCGAGAAATGAATGCAGAACGGTTGGTATTGTAGCAATGACGTCAGTTGCCAGTACATCAAGAGTAGAATGAGCGGTTTGCACGAGAGTATCTGCTGATTGACCGTGTAAATAAACGGCATTGCTTATCCCCTCTTGAAGAGACGCGCTGTGCATGACAAAGGCAAGAATCATGCCAGTTAAAACGTCACCAGATCCACCCTTAGCGAGAGCAGGATTACCTGTTGTATTCACATATTGACTTCCATCAGGAGCAGTTACAATCGTATAAGGGCCTTTTAAAACAAGATAAACACCGAACTCTTTAGCAAATGCTCGCGAGATGTCGAATCGCTTCCTTTGCACTTCCTTGATCGACAGCCCAGTTAACCTCGCCATCTCACCAGGATGCGGTGTCAAAACAGTTGGTGCTTCTCTTGCCTTAAGGCGCTCTTTCAACTCAGCTAAGTGGTACAAGGCATCTGCGTCCAAAATGAGGAGCGAATCTGTCGCTAACATCGTTTCAACGATTTGTTTGCACCCTGGTTGTCTTCCAAGACCTGGACCAACCGCGATTCCGTCAAATGGTGCGAGATCCTCAGGCACCTCACCAGAGAAAAATCCATTACGAGATGGATACCCCTGAAAAATCGTTTCAACTACGGCACCAGCTGTCATCGACAGGATTTCCTCAGGAACAGAAACTTGTATTAAACCGGCTCCGCTTCGATAGGCTGCTTTCGCTGTCATAATTGGTGCGCCAACCATTCCTCTTGATCCGCCAATTACCAGACCTTTTCCATGGCTTCCTTTATGAGAGGATGCCGATCGATCAGAAAGCGTGCGATGTACGTCTGATTTTTGCCAGAGTACTCTATCGCTTGATGAAAAAGCTGCTTGTGGAAGACCGATATCAACAATCTCCAATTCTCCATAAAATTCAGCATCAGGGTAAAGGTAAGCTCCAAGCTTCGGGCATTGAATAGTATACGTATAATCAGCACGAATAGGCTCGCACTCCTCTTTGTAACCACCATTTGCCTGTAAACCACTTGGAAGATCGACTGACAAAACCGTCGCACGAGTTTGATTCACTAGCCTAATGACATCATCATATGGTTGACGAACAGCACCAGATAAACCGAGCCCTAGTAAGCAATCAATGATAACACCATACTCGGGAAGTGATTCTACAAATGCTTTGCCATCTTCATACGGTTTCCACGTGTAGGTCAGATTTTGAAAGATAGCTAGATGGGTTTTAGCATCTCCCTTTACTTTTGAGTATGAGGGAATTAACCAAAGATCAACATCATACCCATGCTCTTTCAAATACCTTCCAAGTACAAAACCGTCGCCTCCATTATTCCCTGTGCCGATTAACAGCGCCATACGCTCATTCTTATGAAGTTTGCTTTTCATCGCTTCAAATAGAGATTTCCCTGCGTTCTCCATTAACATAGCACCAGCTATTCCAATCTCCTCCATGGCAAACCGGTCCGCTTCATACATTTCTTCTCCGGATACGATTCTCACAACAGGTCCCTCCTGACCGTGGTAAATTATATGAGGCAAGTCTCCATCATATGCAGACTAGCTTGACGAGCACTCAATAATGATCTGTGCAACAGCATGTTGCTTTGTATGTGAAATAGAAATATGTACGATCTCATTTTCCTCTTTTGTTTCGATATAAGGAGCACCTTCAGTTGATTTCTGTACACAAATATCTTGCCAGCTCAGTTTCCCGATACCAGTTCCTCTTGCTTTTGCGTATGCTTCTTTTGCAGCAAAACGGCCAGCCAAAAATTCAACACCTCGATGACCATTAAGTAAGTGATAAGTACTTAATTCACTTTCTGTTAGAATGCGCTCTGCAAACGAAGCATTTCGTTGTATGACTTTTTTTATTCGATCAAGCTCAATCATATCAATCCCGATACCTTTAATCATGATACAGCCCCTTCGTACTAAATCATTAAAAGTTAGCATAGTGTTTTCAATAGTGATTTCTCCTTTGGCTATGCTAAACTTATAAACAATAACCATCTCGATTTTATATAAAGCGAGCAGTCAATTCTAACATTTACACTTTGGTTTCCAAGAAAGGTGGTCGACATATGTTCGTGCGAAATGAAGATTTTCGCTCATTTATTCGTTATTATCCTATCATCTCCATACTTATTGGTATACATATCCTCCTCTTCGTTCTAGTAAACCTGTTTGGAATGTTCTCAATACTGAGGTTGGGGGTAGGTTACAACAGAGCAATTGAACTAGGAGAATACTGGAGACTCATCACTCCAATCTTCCTTCATGGTGGATTTGCCCACGTCCTCTTTAATTCCTTTTCACTTTACCTCTTTGGACCTGCTCTCGAGCAAATGCTCGGAAAAGCAAAGTTCTTGATTGGATATTTTGGGGCTGGGATTATTGCGAACATCGCTACATTCTATTTGCAGGATAGTAACTTTAGTCATGTCGGTGCCTCAGGTGCTATTTTTGGATTGTTTGGCATCTATTTTTACATGGCTTTCTATCGCAAAGAATTAATAGACCAAGCAAATTCCCAACTCATACTTATGATCCTCGGAATTGGACTTGTCATGACGTTCATTAGTCCAAATATTAATATTCTTGGACACCTCTTTGGCTTCATTGGAGGAGCGGCACTTGCGCCTATTCTTTTAATTGGTGCGAAGCCTTTTATTAATCGAGGGATCGTTCGTGTAAGGCGAACAGCTGATAGTGGAGAAATTCGCTTTAAGCCAAATCGATGGCAGCGAAGAAAAATCCGAACCGGACCTTCTGGTGGTGGGAAAATTATCTGGGGGATTTTTATCGGTCTTGTTATACTTGGTTTTATAGCAAGATATTTATAATGAAAATGATATTATTAAAGCCCAGTGATCTCATCACTGGGCTTTTACATCAAAGACTCATTTAAATAGTAACTAACGGCGTTTTTTAAATTTCCTGTTATATCAAAATGTTGGTGTAACGCAAAATCATGATTCGCTAGATGTCGGGCATGATTTGGTTTAATCCCACATAAAATCGGAGAAACCCCCACCACTTCGAGCATACTACAAAACGAAACCAACGCAAGCACACCACTGGCGTGTACTTCACCAATCCCACTAAAATCTAGAATTACACGTTCATAATCGCCATTCTGAAGCGTTTGTAACAGCTGATGCTCATTAACTCGAAACAGGTTTTCCTCAAGCTCGCCAAACAATGGAATAATACCGAGTGACGTTGAAATGGGGAGGAAAGGGCTAGAAAGCTTTTTCACTTTCACTAAAGCTGCTTCAAGCTCTTCTTTTTTATCCAACAAATCAAAGTTTGTATCCGCAAGTCTTTCCTGCTGTTTTTGAAGCGCCTTTGATAGTTTTTCCAATCGATCATCTAGCCTTACACACACAAGCTGTCCTCCACCACTTATGGACCACTTTGCATAAACATGAAACAGGGAATAAGGAGACTGGGCAGTACCCATAACTAATTCAACCTCTGTTTCTTTCAAAAGCGGGTTCAGCATTTTGGCAGCTTTCGTTTGACTGTCGATATCAACTAGCTCTAAAAAAGAAGAACGAGAAGAAAAAGCTTCTGTTGCAAGCTTTGATTGTGAAAGAATGTTTAGTTCCTCATCAACTAAAAAAGCAGGGAGTGGATGATCATTTATATCAAACATTATTCATACTCCCTTTCCGCTCTTCCAGCCATTCACGAACACGATGTAAATCAGGAACCAACGTTGTATGTTCAGAGCAATATTTAGACAAGTTGTACTGTGAGGTAAGCCTCCCTCCAACTAAGACTTCAGGAGGATTTCCCAACGCTTCAAGCTCCGTGACATAACGATTTAATCGCTCAGCATGGTACAAGATTGCAACCGAAATACCAACAACTGACGCTCCCCATTTCTCCGTTTTTTCTAAGGCATATTCAAGAGGTAAATTGGCTCCAAATAGCTTTGTTTGCCAGCCATATTCTTGAAAGAGTAACGATATCATTTTCAATCCTAAATAATGCTGTTCTTGCTCAATACAAAGAAAAATGGCTTTCGGGCCACCTTCGTTCTTATTCGTAATTTTCCTAAAATGGGCATATCGTGAAAGAACATAATCACACGTAGTTGTAGCTAAGTGCTCGTCCGCAACTGATATTTCATTTTCTTCCCATAGCTTACCAATGCGCTGCATGGCTTTCGTAAGAGCTTCAAAAGTTAAATGGCTATTTGCCATCAATTCGGACTGCTCTGTTATTCTTTCCCACGCTTGATCTTGATCACCTTCAAGAAAGTCATCTGTTAACCCTTTTATATCTATCGACACATGCTCACCTCTTTGTATACGAAGAACTATCAACTGTTAGTTCTTCCAACTCTGCAAGACCTATTTTCAACGTTCTAAGATAATCTTCCTTCTCCTCGAACGACTCAGATGCACGTAATTCATTTTCCAGACGCTTAAAATTATCAATTAAGTGCTCGGTTTTCATCCCTCTAGCCGTTAGAATGTTGTTCAGCCATAAGACATAATCAACAAAAAAATCATCCGAATCCAGGTTGCGCGCAGAATTCAGGTGTTTGACGTGATGATAATTATCTTCACGACACTTCACACGACCCTGCTCTCCGAACTTCTCTAATAGTTCTGGCATATCCTGGTAGATACCCTGAACAACCCGGTCAATAATCGCGTCGATTTGACTCATCATTCCGCTACAACCTTAAAGCGAGATACTTTTGGTTTTATTGCCGCAAGTTCTTGATCAGGATATTTCTTTTCAAGGTCATGTATTTCTTTATAAGAAGGACTTTTAATCCATGTTAAAAAAGATTCTTTCGTTTTCCACTTCATTTGAACGGTGAGTTCTGATGGTTTACTCTCATTTTGGAGAAGTCGGAAAGATTCAAATCCCTCAAACTCATCCACTCGCCGCGAACGTGACTGATAAATGCCAATCACTTCATCTACTTTTTCTTCTGGTACATTAATCACCGAATTAACAATGTACATATATACCCTCCTTACAGAAATGTTATACCTCTTCTTTTCTGTTTTTTTTGGTACCGTAAGAATACCAATTTAAAAGATCTTCTCCATTTGTATGTTCAATATCTTTCACCCTAAATTGTTTTCCGGCAAAGCTTGATAAAATTGATACTTTGAAGGTCGTTAATTGTTTGGGCTGTTGAAGAAATGTTGTCTCCATCTCCATTGCTTGAATGTTTTTTCTTGCTACGTATACTCTCGTTTTTGAAATTTGTCTAAATTGCAGAAGAGCGACGTCTTTTTTGATGCCCCAACCTGCATCACGATAATGGAAATAACCAATGAAAAAGCAAATTGGCAATAACAAGAGTGTGAAAGCTCCGTATGGAACAAAGTAAGTTATTAATCCTACTGGTAATACGGCAGGGAGTAGGGTTCGAATGAAATAACGTCTTTTTGCTCTTAAAGGCAAGGACGAACATTCTTCATGGATGGCCATCTCAGGTAGGATTTCCCCCAATAATGTTTTCACTCTTTTTCGTTTAACGAGTGGAAATAAAACGGTTGAAAACTGCTCCTCTTTTCCTCCACCGCCGCCACTTTCTACGTAAAGTACCGAATAACCAAAAGGTTGGCGAAGGAGTCCTTCCACAATTCGAATCGCCTGAATGCGGTGAACAGGAATGGTTAACTGACGCTTTTCAAGAATTCCTCTATTAATAATTAACTCATCCTCATGTCGCTTGAGAACAAAACCACCGTATTTTAGCACTGTGCCAACGACTGAGAAAAACCATGATATCAAGAGGAGAAAGGCGACTGCAAGTAATAGAAATGGAAGTGTAGCATCCATCACCCGCTCTGTAATACTTTCATAGAACTGATCAGGAATGAAATCATCTACTTGTGAGGCAATTGCCGCTACGAAGGAAAGAACAACCCCTATACCACCTGAAGTTGAAGCTGTAATCAGTAATTCTTTCCATGAAAGTTTATAAAGCAGCGGCGGTTTCTCCTCCACTTCTTCCATCACTTCATCAGTGACCGCATTTCTTTTCTGATAAAGATTGCTTTTTAACAAGTCCGCATCAGTCCGTCTTAACGCTGACATGACCACTTCCGGTTCCCCGCCACCCCCGGCAGTCTCAATTTGCACTTTAACGAGTCCAAATGTACGCTGTATTAACCCTTGAGAAAAATCAATCGATTGAATTCTCTCCCTAGGTATGAATCGCTTTTTACGAAAAATAAATCCCTGATGGATGCGTAGCTCATTGTTTTCAATGTGATATGTATAAAAAAACCATCCGAGCACTCCATTTCCTACGGTGAATAGAAGAAGTGCTCCAATCATTAGAAAGTGCCACCACTCGTAGCCATTTCCTCCTCCAACAAAAACAAAGAAAATCAGCGGGATGGCCGCTTCTTTAGCGTACTTTATAAAAGATAACAACATGGCTACTGGATGCAGGCGTTTTTTCTCAGACATCATCTTCCGCCACCCTTGCAAGAATCGAGATACGATTCCTTAGCTCATCAGCAATTTCGTTTGAAAGAGCTGGTATTTCATGCGTCGTAGCTGCAGTTGAAATCGTTACAGATGACAGACGATAAGCTCGTAACAGCGGTCCCTGTCGCGTATCAACATGTTGAACTCGAACCATCGGAATCAGAGTTCGTTTCACAATAATGACGCCATGTTTCAGTTCAATCTCGTGTTCAGTGACTTCATATCTCCATTTTTTCCAGCGAAGTTTTGGTAGCAACCATGTCTGGAGAATGACAAATAGAAGAGCAAGCACACAACCTACCGCTAAAATCCATAAAGGGAGAGGTCGTACGATGACATGAACGACAAACAAACCACTTAGGAGTAAAATGGAAATAAGTGAAACCATTCCCCCTGTAATTTGCCATACTTTCAACCCTTTTGGGTCAATTCGTTTTGAAGGTTCCAGTCGCATCGGCTTCCTCACTTTCTATTGAATAGTTATCATCTCTTAAGTATGAGAATAATTATATCATTCTTAGGTTATGCCTTCTATTCCTCTGTTTCATAATAAGAAAGGTTGGATAATAACAAAAAAACTTGAGCTATTTTCAGCTCAAGTTTTTTTACTCTTATTAAAAGTGATTTGATACGTAAGGACGTTCTGATTCTCTCATACTAACGATTTCTTTTTGTTGATGGTCAAAGATCGATAATATTTTATTATCTGCATTATAAAAAGTTAAATGCTGCTCTGAACACTGAACTAGCTCACAACTCGGTATTGGGAATTTCTCCTGTCGACCTGTTTTAGAACAAATGTAAACAAGCTGATCACTTTTACCAGTTCTTCTGTTAATCCCATGGACGATTAAACTCCCATTCCAGGAATGAATCGTTCGCGGTGAAAAATCAAGTTTAAAAGTATTTTTAATTTGATACGTATCATCAAGTAAAAGAACCTGATCCTGGTAAGAAGCAGAAATCGATAGAGCAGCAACATAAACGCCCTCTTCAGCAACCATCATGTTTACCGGGGAATAGCCTGCTTCTAAGGGAATCACCTTTTTGCCAGAATCACCAAACGTTGTTAACAGGGCCTCATCCCCTTCAACATGGTACGATGATACAATAAGCTGATTTCCTCTTCTTTTTAAATCACAAAAAATACCATTCACGTGCCACTGATGTGTCATTCTTGGGTCTTCCTTCGAAAACTCATAAATCCAACCGTTCCATTCTTCTCCTTCACAAGCAATACAAATGGTTTCAGGATATTCATAAAAGCTTGGTTTACCGTTTACTTGGAACGTTCTTAGTTGAGCAAGGCTATGAACAAAGACGTAAACCTCGACATG